>Ga0307974_1003725_pt1 | contig 10945 bp, 14 predicted proteins | sample OrgLakmetagen784_FD_201812 | JGI IMG/M metagenome (GOLD analysis project Ga0307974, IMG submission 201812) | Saline water microbial communities from Organic Lake, Antarctica - #784 | ecosystem: Environmental > Aquatic > Non-marine Saline and Alkaline > Saline | place: Antarctica: Organic Lake... | reverse complement strand
TCCATGTGCACTCCGTGAACTTTGCTGCTAAACTTGTCCATACCAGACGTGCCCTTTCCAGTACTGTTATCAACTCTCATCAGGAGCCGGTTTCAGGCCAAGCCTGCAACCCACTTGATCCCCATTCATTTTTCCTTTCCTTTTCGCGGTGGAGGAGCTTTACGGTACTCGGTACCAAGGTGGCTCCTTTTCCTTAATTAATGTGGGGAGTGGTTTTCACTGCCTGCGTCGTTTTTCTTTTCTTTTTCTTTTGCGCTGCTAACCCTGGATGGCAGAAGACACACACACACACACACATACACACACAGTGTGCGCTCCCATAGAAAGCACATCAGCACATTTACACACCTGAGAGGCTTTAAGGACGATGTTCAGCATGCGCACACCCTCAATGCCGCAGTTGAGTCCCTGCAGGCAAGCATGTTCAAATGGGTTCACATTAAATTGACTCCACCTCTGAGATCTCTGGTGCCAGAAGACTGCAAATGGAGAGACGACGATGCCTGGATATGGGCCATAGAGGAGTGCAATGGGAGAGACGACGATGCCTGGATATGGGCCATAGATAGGGTTGGCCAGAACCGTATATATTCACCGTATATTTGGTGATTTCCCTGCTAAAAATACCGTATATACACCGTATATATATGGTTCGGGCCAACCCTAGCCATACAGGAGTGCAATGGGAGAGACGACGCTTCCTGGATATGGGCCATAGATAGGGTTGGCCAGAACCGTATATATGCACCGTATATGACTGTATATTTGGTGATTTCCCTGCTAAAAATACCGTATATACACCGTATATATATGGTTCGGGCCAACCCTAGCCATACAGGAGTGCAATGGGAGAGACGACGATGCCTGGATATGGGCCATAGAGAAGTGCAATGGGAGAGACGACGATGCCTGGATGTGGGCCATAGAGAATTGCAATGGGAGAGAAGACGATGCCTAGATATGGGCCATAGAGGAGTGCAATGGGAGAGAAGACGATGCCTGGATGTGGGCCATAGAGAGTTGCAATGGGAGAGACGGTGTCCCCTGACTGTGGGCCATAGAGGTCTGCAAATGGGAGTGACCATGCTCCCTGACCATGGGCCATAGAAGGCTGCAAATGGAGAGGCAATGCTCCCTGGCTATGAGTTTTGATGGTTGACACATCTCCCCTACCAACGCATGTGCTGCATTTTTCACGAGAGCACGCGGTGGCCATGGAACTGCGTGGTCTGTGCACAACAGCTAAATTAGTGTACACAGACAGTGCACACACACACCCACACACAATACGCACACGCACACCCACACACAATACGCACACGCACACCCACACACAATACGCACACGCACACCCACACGCAATACGCACACGCACACCCACACACAATACGCACACACAAACACACACACGCACAAACACACACCTGTCGTTGCTCTCCAGTCATTTCACGTTAAGTATCCCCAACTAAAAGCACGCATGGGCCGTGCATTTGGGTGGTCTGTACACAATGAAAAACTTGCTGTGCACGCACACACACACACGCACAAACGCACAAACACGCACAAACACACGCACACACGCACAAACACACACACGCACAAACACACACACGCACACACACGCACAAACACAAACACGCACAAACACACACACGCACACACGCACAAACACACACACGCACAAACACACACACGCACACACGCACAAACACACACACGCACACAAGCACAAACACACACACACGCACAAACACACACCTGTCGTAGCTCTCCAGTCATGGCATGCGCTGCATCCCCTACAAGAAGCACGCGTGGGCCGTGGAATTGTGTGGTCTGCACGCTAGCTCCGTAGCGGCCCAACTGGCCGGCAGAAGCAGCAGCACTGGCCTGAAAGGGTTTGAGGTGGTGCAAAGGTGTGTGTGTGTTGCATGTTGTGTGTGTGTGTTGCATGTTGTATGTGTGTTGCATGTTGTGTGTGTGTGTGTGTGTGTGTGTGTGTGTGTGTGTGTGTGTGTGTGTGTGTGCAGATACGGGAGAGTCCGGTCACAAGACCAGCAGATGCAACAGGATGTTAATAGAGTTGGATATTAATAGAGTTGGCCAGAACCATACATATATATGGTGTATATACGGTACTGTCGGCAGGGGAATCACCAAGTATGCGGTCGTATACGTTGTGTATAAATGGTTCTGGCCAAGCCTGTGTATAAAGGATGAATAAAGATTACCACAAGTCATATTGTGTGTGCGTGTGTGTGTGTGTTTGTGTGCGTGTGTGTGCGTGTGTGTGTGTTTGTGTGCGTGCGTGTGTGTTTGTGTGCATGTGTGTGTTTGTGTGTGTGTGTGTGTGTGTTTGTGTGTGTTTGTGTCTCTCTCTCTGTGTGTGAGTGTGTGTATGTGTGTGTGTGTGTGTGTGCGCGTGCGTGTGTGTGTGTGTGTGTGTGTGTGTGTGTGTAGGTGGGCTTTAACTTGAGGGCAGGCAGCTGGCGTCCATGCACATCTAAAATCTAAGCACTGTAGCATATGTTCGGCCTAACCAGGTCTGTGCAAAAGTGTAGGACTGCAAAAGAGTAGGACTGCAAAAGTGTGGGACTGCAAAAGTGTGGGACTGCAAAAATGTAGGACTGCAAAAGTGTAGGACTGCAAAAGTGTAGGACTGCAAAAGTGTGGGACTGCAAAAATGTAGGACTGCAAAAGTGTGGGACTGCAAAAGTGTAAGACTGCAAAAGTGTAGGACTGCAAAAGAACAGAGCTTTCATTTCAAACCCTGTCTTGTACCACCAAGCAAAGAAAAACTACGTAGGCAGTGAAAAACCACTCCCCACACTAATCAAGGAAAAGGAGCCACTTTGGTACTGTGACAAGTAAGGAGAGGGAGCCACTTTGGTACCGTGACAAGTGACAAGTAAGGAAAAGGAGCCACTTTGGTGCTGTGACAAGGAAGAAAAAGGAGCCACTTTGGTACTGTGACAATAGGAAAAGGAGCCACTTTGGTGCTGTGACAAGTGACAAGTAAGGAAAAGGAGCCACTTTGGTACTGTGACAAGTAAGGAAAAGGAGCCACTCTGGTACCGTAAAACTTCTCCACCAAGCTTTGTGTAAGCTCCTGAACGGATTGAAAGCCTGCTGCTTAGCTCGACTACTACGTTATGAACATAACGTGACACATTCTTGATGTGGTAACTACTATACTGGCAGACCAAGACAAAATTGTTTTACGTGTTCCGTCCTTTGCTCGACGACTACCTGCTAAAAGAATGATAGCTCGTCAATCACTCTGACGCTGACAACCGCCTTGATCTTTTCTGTGTATCTTTCTACAGCTGCCATCCCTCTTTTTACAGATAAGCACCTCCGTTCAGTGCGCACCTGCTTCAGATAATGTTGTCCAGCTCGTCATTCACTTTGAAGCTGACATCCGCCTTAATATTTTCTGTGTATCTTTCTACAGCTGACATTCCTCTGTTTAAAGATAAGCACCTCCGTTCAGTGCGCACCTGCTTCAGATAATGTTGTCCAGCTCGTCATTCACTTTGAAGCTGACATCCGCCTTGATATTTTCTATGTATCTTTCTATATAGTTGACATCCCTCTTTTTAAAGATAAGCACCTCCGTTCAGTGCGCACCTGCTTCAGATAATGTTGTCCAGCTCGTCATTCACTTTGAAGCTGACATCCGCCTTGATATTTTCTGTGTATCTTTCTACAGCTGACATTCCTCTTTTTAAAGATAAGCACCTCCGTTCAGTGCGCACCTGCTTCAGATAATGTTGTCCAGCTCGTCAAACACTTTGAAGCTGACATCCACCTTGATATTTTCTGTGCATCTTTCTATATAGTTGACATCCCTCTTTTTAAAGGTAAGCACCTCCGTTCAGTGCGCACCTGCTTCAGATAATGTTGTCCAGCTCGTCATTCACTTTGAAGCTGACATCCACCTTGATATTTTCTGTGCATCTTTCTATATAGTTGACATCCCTCTTTCTAAAGATAAGCACCTCCGTTCAGTGCGCACCTGCTTCAGATAATGTTGTCCAGCTCGTCATTCACTTTGAAGCTGACACCCGCCTTGATATTTTCTGTGTATCTTTCTATATAGTTGACACCCCTCTTTTTAAAGATAAGCACTTCTGTTCAGTGCGCACCTGCTGCACAATGGCCTCTCTCCACTGAGCAGGAAGTGTGTCACCGTAGGCTGCTGACAGGGCGCTTGATAGGGAGGCGGCGTCCCATCTGCATTTGAGAAAGGACAGAGATCGAAGACAAAGACCTTAAGTAGGTGTGTCACCATATGCTGCTGACAGGGCGGGAGGCAGCATTTTATCTACATACGCGAATTAATAATATATAGGTGTGTCATGCACATGCTGCGGACAGGCGAGAGGCAGCATTTCATCTACATATGTGAGAGGAAAATATATTGGATTCAGGCTCTTTATATAGTTTGTCGCCATGGGCTGTTGACAAGGGCGCTTAATCGGGAGGCAGCAACCCACCTGCATGTGAGGAAGGAAATATATATCGAAACCAAGACTCTTCGTAGGTGTGTCATGCACATGCTGCGGACAGCGCGTTTGGTGGGAGGCAGCATCCCACCTGCATTGGAGGAACTACGTGCCCAAACACAACTTGAAAAGAGGGCACACACAGAACACAAAACTCCACACACACCACACACACACACACACACGTACACACCACACACACCCATATACTCACGCATGCATGCACGCTTGAGGCAAGCACCCTACCTCCACAGAGACGCTACGAGCATGAAAGAAAAAGGGAAAGGGGGCACGAGGCAACTGCAGAACCCACCCCACGGGACCACCATACTTCGATGACAATCCACCCCCTCATTTCTGTGTACCAAACCACAGAGATATCCTGCACCACCCCAAACGACATTCTGCAGCAGTCCAGCACTCTTGATCACCTATGCACTCGCCTCTGTGTACCAAATCACAGAGACATCCTGCACCAACACACCGAGAAACGCTGCAGCAGTCCAGCACTCTTGATCACCTATGCGCTCGCCTCTGTGTACCAAACCACAGAGACATCCTGCACCAACACACTGAGAAACGCTGCAGCAGTCCAGCACTCTTGATCACCTATGCGTTCCCCTCTGTGTACCAAACCACAGAGACATCCTGCACCAACACACTGAGAAACGCTGCAGCAGTCCAGCACTTCTGATCACCTATGCACTCGCCACCCTCTCAGCCTAAATCTGCACAAACTCCCCTCCAACTCCCTCACCTCTGCACCTCCTGCACCAGCCCAACCGACATTCTGCAGCAGTCCAGCACTTCTGATCACCTATGCACTCGCCACCCTCTCAGCCTGAATCTGCACAAACTCCCCTCCAACTCCCTCACCTCTGCACCTCCTGCACCAGCCCAAACGACATTCTGCAGCAGTCCAGCAATCTTGATCACCTATGCACTCGCCGACTTCTTCAGCCTGAGCCACACAACCCCCCCTCCGACTCCCTCACCTCTGCACCCCCTGCAGCAGCCCACTCAGATAGCCCGGCTCAGACACCCACAGTTGCACGACAGCTGGCCCTTCATCAAACCCCGCAACACTCTCCATCCCACCACAGGACCACACCCGTGCAGCATCCCACTCAGATAGCCCGGCTCAGACACCTACAGTTGCACGACAGCTGGCCCTTCATCAAACCCCGCAACACTCTCCATCCCACCACAGGACCACACCCGTGCAGCAGCCCACTCAGATAGCCCGGCTCAGACACCCACAGTTGCACGACAGCTGGCCCTACATCAAACCCTGCAACACTCTCCATCCCACCACAGGACCACACCCGTGCAGCAGCCCACTCAGATAGTTCGGCTTGGACACCCACAGTTGCACGACAGCTGGCCCTACATCAAACCCCGCAACACTCTCCATCCCACCACAGGACCACACCCGAGCGCGTGTATAGGCCCACATCTGAGCGCTTGTGGAGCCCAGAGCTAACTCACGCGCACCCTCACCTCTGAGCCCCCTGCAGCAGCCCACTCAGACAGCCCGGCTCAGACACCCACAGTTGCACCGTAGGCGCGCCCCTCTTCCTCCACTCGTACAGGAACTCGCCCACCATGTGGCCCTGAATGTCTTGCGCGCGCACGCCGCTCTGTGGGTGCGACTCCACGGAGCTAGCCCCTCCACTGACACTCTTTTCTCTGCCACCGCTTCTACTGCTGCTGCTGCTGCTGTCTATGCTGCTGCTAGGAGGGCTCACACGCCCGTCAAAACTGCTGCCGCTGCTGTCTATGCTGCTGCTTGGAGTGCTCATACCCCCGTCAACTTCGCTGGCCGTTGCGGCATCGCTGCTGCTGCCACTCACACCACCGAGGCCTGTGCTGCTACTGCTGCTACTGCTGCTGTCTAGGGGCGGTAAGCCACTGCTAGAGCAACCACCACTGCTGTGATTACTGCTGCTGCTGTTGCTGTTGCTGCTGTTGCTGCTGCTGCTGCTGTGGTTGCTGTGGTTGCTGGCGTCTAAGGGGGAAGAAGCACTGCTAGAATCCTGACCAAAATTGCTGGCGTTTGGGGTGGTGGGAGCACTGTGTGGCTCAGACCTGGAAGGGCTGGCGGTGGATGTGGCTGTCTCTAGTTGTTGTGGGATTTGCGAGAGGGCCGCAAATTGCTCTGTGTCACGCATGGGGCGCTGCGTGTGGAGCTGCTTCACCTAAGGTGTGTGTGTGCGTGTGTGTGTGTGTGTGTGTGTGTGAGTGTGTGTGTGTGAGTGTGTGTGCGTGTGAGCATGAATGTACGAGTGCTGTGGGTTGTGCATGAGGGCATCAATTTGCTGTGCCACACATGGGGCGCAAGCGTGGAGTACTGTATAACCTGTGATGTGTGCGCACTTGTGTGTGCATGTGTGTGTACCCTGTGATGTGTGATGTGTGTACCCTGTGATGTGTGTGTACCCTGTGATGTGTGTGTGCATGTGTGTGTACCCTGTGTGCATGTATGTGTACCCTGTGATGTGTGCGCACTCGTGTGTGCATGTGTGTGTATGTGTGAGTATGCTTGTACAGGTGCCGTAGGTTGGTGGAAAGAGCAGCATATAGCCGTGCTGCCCTGATTAATGTTTACCCTGTGCTGTGTATGTAGTTGTGTGTGCATGTGTGTGCGCGTTTTTATTGGTGCTTAATAAGCGAGGTATTGAGAGGAAGTGTACGGATCAAGATCTGCTAATAAATAGGTTTGGTTATTCGCTTGGACAGAAAAATTCCGAGCGCTTATTACGCTCAAGTGCGAGGCTCCAGAACTATATATATAAAATAGGAATCGTATCACAACATATTCCAATTTGTATGCAGAGGTTACAGAAGTTACAGGTTAAAGCCGTCAGGCAACGGGCGCGACTGCTAGGCATATATATATATATGTGTGTGTGTGTGTGTGTGTGTGAGTATACAGTGAATATACGGTCTTCTTGGCAGGGAATCACAAAATATACGGTGTATATACACGGTTCTGACCAACCCTAATAATAATTCTCGGTACTGGCCCAGATTTAGTGACAACCCCAATATGACGTGGAGCGTCTTCATAAAGAAGAATATGGATATGCCTTGCAATTGATAATTTTAGACAAGGGGGCCATCTTGTTTTTTCTCCTCCTTCTTTGCCCTTTTTGACAAAACCCATTTTTATAAGGGCTGCTTCATACTCTGACCTACAAATAATCACTGCAAGTCTTTTCTCTGGTCATCTTGTAAAACGCACACTTGAAAACTGCTGAGTACTCTGCAGCATGCAGAAGTACTCTAGTTCTCGGAGGCGAGTGCAACCGAACGTCAGTTGGTACTCTCTTGGCACAGCTTGCGCTGTGCAAACCATCCTATTTATGCTTGTTCCTTAGATACTTTGCAGCTTAGTTTAAGGACCCTGCTCTTGCTGTTTTTGTTGGCAGGTATGGGTGTCAACGGCCCAGATGCTAACTTTCTTGTTTCTCTTCTAGGTGGGCTCTTTTAGCCAGTTCAGTGTCTCTCTTGGTGTCGGCACAAGTGTAAAATCCCCTTCCAGCAGTTCAGTGGATACGAGCCGGAATAGAACATACATCTACATCAACCCACTGTAAAAACATTTAAATGTTCACCTTGGCCTGCACCATGCGCTCCCTCACAATTGTGAACTATCCACAAATTTTACAACCATAGACAATTATACCTTGGCCAAATTCAGTGTGAATTGGCATTTTCAGTGTGAAGTTTGAGCTCACCTTGGCCTGCACCATGCGCTCCCTCACAAGGCTGCTCGCAGAATCACATTTGCCCGTCATACTTGATGCGTAAATGGACCCTTTCTGAGCTCACCTTAGCCTGCACCATGCGCTCCCTCCCACAGGCTACTCACAAATTCACATTTGCCTTTGTCATACTTGATGCGCAAATGGGTCCTTTCCTGAGCTCACCTTGGCCTGCACCATGCGCTCCCTCACAAGGCTACTCGCACTAACACATTTGCCTTTGTCATTCTTGATTCGTAAGTGGACCCTTACTAAGCTCACCTTTGCCTGCACCATGCGCTCTCTCACAAGGCTGTCTGCACCGTCAGCCCCAATCAGCAGGTCGTACCTCACCACTTCTTCCGTTGCGGCTGTTGGGGTTCCACCTGTGTTAAAGAAAGCAAAAGGCGCAATCACCCTAGAAGATAGCATTCACCGCAAACGTGCCCTTTCCTTGCTCCCAGGAAGTCCACCTTGATCACTTCTTCCGTTCTGTCTGCAGGGGATCCACCTGTGCTCGAGAATCCATGGCCAGAAATTTAAGTTGACAGCAAAGGTGTCTCACTCCACCACTTCTCTGACGTATGGCTGCAGGATTTCCACACAAACAAACATACACACAAACACACATACGTACGTGCAAGCACGCAAACATGCATGCACGCACACACACACACACACACATACACACACACACGCGTACGAAAGCACGCACGCACACACCTGCAGGCCTTGCCGTTGACACCAGCAGCACGTTCCCAGGTCCCTCCCGGCCCTTTGCTGATGGAGAGTAGCATTGCAAGGTGCTGCCTGCGTGTGCATGCGAAACACGAGCAAAAAGTAGAATCACGTGTGCATGTGTGTGTATGTGTGAGTGTGAACGTGCACGAAACAGCGCACGTTACCTGCTTAATTTGCAAGGTGCTGCCTGCGTGTGCATACAGAAACACGAGCAAAAAGCACAAGCGTATGTGTGTTTGTGCGTGTACGTGTGTTTGCAAGAATACACAAACAAGCGCACGTAAACTGCCTGAATTGCAAGGTGCTGCCTCCACAGGAACCTGAGCAACAAAGTAAAAGTGTGTGTATGTGTGTGTGTGTGTGTGTGTGTGAGAGAGAGAGAGAGAGAGAGAGAGAGAGAGAGAGAGTGCACCAATGAGCACGTAGCCTACTTAAGCTGCAAGATCCTTCTGGATACATCTGTCATGCATCCTGTGCAGGCCAAAATAGCTTATGATGGATAATCCATTTCAGGCATCACAGTCTACACCATGCTTTTGTAATTCAAAGTGCCTGCACACGCAAAACGTCTAGACCACTCTCACTAGGTGACATGCAAACGCACACACAAAACACTTTTAGGATTGTACAGCGAGGCATACATAACAATCTGGGATTTTGCAGCTGAGTGTGCAAAACGGTCACTGCCATTTTTGCAAGGAAAAGTGCCAATGCCCACTGCCTTCCCTTCTGAAGCAGCCAAAAGTACCAGCTAGCGTCAGATGCGTAGGGTTGGCCAGAACAGTATATATACACCGAGTGTGACCGTATATGTAGGGTTGGCCAGAACCATATATATACGGTGTACATACGGTATTTTTGGCTTGGAAATCACCAAATATACGGTGTATATATACGGTTCTGGCCAACCCTACGTATATGTGGTGATATCCCTGCCAAACAAGAAGGGTGTGATCCTGTGGATCACAAAAAATGGGGCGGAGCCTGCGCTGCAACCTGCATTGAAGTTGTACTTCATGTAGTGAGAGCGATTCGGGGGGGCTGCACTCCCTCTACACCCCACTGCTCCTGTTCAACCAGCTCTGAGATGGCAGCCTGGTTTTTGCAATGAAGAGTGGCATTCAAATGAGTTAAACAATTCAGGGGGGCTGCGCCCCCCCTGCACCCCCCCTCTCTTGCATTTGCACAGTCCCTGTCATACCATACCGTGTCAGTAGCTGTGTGTCATGTGCAGCGAGCAATTCAGGGGGGCTGCATTCCTTCTGAACTGCTCCTGTGCAACCATTTCTGAGCCATTCTGGTCTTTGCAACCTGAAATGAATAGCGGCGTTGCAATGAGCTGACAATTCAGGGGGGCTTGCGCTCCCCCTGCACCCCCCCTCTCTTGCGCCTGAGCTCCATACGGTTGTTCAAAGCCACCACCTCTGGCCGGGCTGCTGCTTCCTGTGCCTGCTGAGTGGCCTGCCAGGCTGAGATGTTGCTCCACGTGCTGTGCCAAGTGCTGGACGCAGGTCCTCTCCCGGGCCCTCGCTCGCCTGTCCTCCATAGTGCTGTGAAGCTGCTGCCATCTCTGCCCTGCTGCTGCAAGCGCTGCTAGCGTTCGGATCGGTCGGCCTTCTACCACACTCAACGACACCACTGAGAAGAAGGGCTAGAAATGTGATGGGAAACATTCTAAATATATGATAAATACACCCAATTGCATCCCGGGGGGAACAAAGACACGTGACCCCGAAGGGGTCGCGCGTGGAGGGGGTTTGACCGGGGTGTTTGAAACCAGCGCAAAATTGGCTTTTGTTTCATACAATTTTACACCGTAAGGTTTTCTGGCTGGCTCAATGCTCTATTCTTTCAGTGTTGACTCTCTGAGAGCGCAGTGTTGACTGCAGTAAACATAAAGGGACTACGCCCCGGGGGGCTCCGCCCAAAAATACTGTGTACACACCGTATATA
>Ga0307974_1003724_pt1 | contig 10951 bp, 13 predicted proteins | sample OrgLakmetagen784_FD_201812 | JGI IMG/M metagenome (GOLD analysis project Ga0307974, IMG submission 201812) | Saline water microbial communities from Organic Lake, Antarctica - #784 | ecosystem: Environmental > Aquatic > Non-marine Saline and Alkaline > Saline | place: Antarctica: Organic Lake... | reverse complement strand
CTCTCTCTCTCTCTCTCTCTCTCTCTCTCTCTCTCTCTCTCTCTCTCTCTCTCTCTCTCTCTCTCTCTCTCTCCCCCTCTATACACACCTAATACACTTGCGTATTCTATGGATTGTAAGGCTGATCTGTTAGTGCACAGGACACTCTTTGGTACGTGGCCTCCGTGCAGTGCCTGCTCCATTCACACATACATGCTCTCAGGCTTGCATCATTGCCCTGTTTCACACACAGGCACAACTGCCGGTGCAAGATGGACATGCCAGTGCTGGCTTTTGCGTCTCAGATTTATTGCGGTGCCTGCTCCATTCACAAAATCACGCAGTCAAGCTCACACCATTGCTGCGCTGCTTTACACACAGGCACAATTGCCGGTGCAGGGGGCACTCTTCAGTTCTGGCTTTTGCGTCTCAGATCTGTTGCGGTGCCTGCTCCATTCACACGATCACGCACTCAAGCTCACACCATTGCTGCACTGCTTCACACACAGGCACAACTGCCGGTGCAGGGAGCACTCTTCAGTTCTGGCTTTTGCGTCTCAGATCTATTGCAGTCCCTGCTCCATTCACACGATCACGCACTCAAGCTCACACCAATACTGCGCTGCTTTACACACAGGCACAACTGCCGGTGCAGGGGGCACTCTTCAGTGCCTGGCCTATGCGTCGCAGCTGCTGCAGTGTCTGCCCAAAGCGCGTTTGGCAGAGGAGTGTGAGGGCCAAGGGCATGGCCAGCATCAACTGCCCTCTGCCAGTTTACAGTGGTTTCTGGACCACTTGTTGCTGCCAAACACACAGCACACAGACGTCCTCGTGCGGTAAGAGCTAAACTGCAACAGCAGCAAAACCCTCCTTTGTCAGCATTAGCAGTTTCTCAAAAACCACCTGCAGCCGCCTCATGCAAAGCACATAGATAGGGTTGGCCAAAATTGTATATATACACCGTATATGTATATGACCGTATATTTAATGATTTCCCCGCTTAAAGTATCGTATGCACACCATTTATGATTGATTGTAGCAAACCCTACACATAAACGCTTGTGTGAGGTAAGGGTATGCCTAAGGCAAGAGTTTCACTGGATAGCAAACAGCAACAGCACACGTAGGGTTGGCCTGAACCATATACATACACCGTATATGACCGTAAATTTGGTCATTTCCCTGCCAAAAATACCGTACATACACCGTATATGTAGGGTTCTGGCCAGCCCTAAGCATACGTCTCACTGCCACCTGCTGCTGCTGCCTGACATGCACAGCATGCAGGCACCCACGTGCAGAAAGGGTTTGCCTGCCCCAAGAGCTTCCTCTGTCACTTTTTTCACATGATGCTGCCTAACACACAGCACCATTTTTTTCACGTGCTGCTGCGATAGTGCAATAGTGCGATAGTGCGATAGTGCATGTGAGCAATGGCTGCTCTACATGTGCTGCTTTCCCTCCTCATGCATTGACCTTTTTGTGTCTCATAGGCATGCACAAAGCTGCGCACTTTGTGGAGAGGGATGTGTGTGTTGCATCATCTGACACGATTCGTTTCTTTGCCAAATGTACTCCTCTACCTACAGGGGATTCCTGACACATTAAAACAACTACGTGTCCACAAAGTTTTGATCATGAAGTTTTGATCAGTGGTTGCTACTTCTATGTATGTTTGTATGTGTGTGTGTGTGTGTGTGTGTGTGTGTGTGTGTGTGCGTGTGTGTGTGTGTGTGTGTGAGAGTGTGTGTGTGTGTGTGTGTGTGTGTGTGTGTGTGTGTGCGTGATGCACAGAACTTGCAAATAGTAAGCCAGAATGTAGGGGGTGTAATATGAACCTCACGGGGAGTAACCTGGGCGTGAACTTGTGTTGTGTGGCTGCATGTGCTTGTAGGCACATCTCGCAGTGACTACAAGCAGCGTAAATGCACAACATCGGCCTATCTATGCTCATTGAGGTGGGCCAGCAAGCATAGCTGTGCAATGGTTGCTACGAATTCTGGAACTTGCTTGCATGCGGGGAGGGGGAGTGAGGGGGACGGGCTGTGTACATCATTACATGCGTATGTATGTATGTTCGTTTCCTGGGCGAGCTGGCGAGCTTCCACGCGCACCTGAATTGGGGCCATCGTGAATGAAGAGCTTGGGGGGTTTTGGGTTTTAATTTTAAATAAATAGGCTCGCCCTAACGTATTTACTTGAACTCCCCGAGACTAATTCAGGTGTTTTGTAAAATTATAGGAAATGCTGGTGAACGCCACCCGGAGAGGAAGCTGCAATTTGGTTTTGGCTGGCTGTCAGAACAATGGGCACATTAGATTCAGGGCACTTCAGCTCAGGAGGGGTCAATGTCAGGCTCAAGCTTCAGTCTCCAATGGTGACCGCATTCACCTGTATTAGTTGGCTGGTTTTCACTCCTCCTGGCATTTTATATCTCACTTCCTATCCTCCCCTGCAGATGTGTCTGTGTTTCTAGAGGAAATTGCGGTGTCCCGGACTCCCAAAAGACTCGGAGCACTCATCAGGGTGAGAGACATGCTGTTGTGCGCCTAGTCCATAGATTGACATCTGCAGTGAATGCCATCGAAATGGAGCAGTGCCTGTAAGCAAATGGTAGTGCGACTGATTAAGACGCGTGCGTCCAATGCATTTTCTGGCCCAGGTCCTCGAGGCCCAAGGGGGCAAGGCAGTGCAGCCCACCAACAGGGCTGGCTTGCACCCCCTGCTTGTGCCGCTGTGTGAAGTGGGGACAGCTGCGGGACTGCCTCAAGCTTCCAGCTCTTGTGGGGCTGTGGCATGCTTGCTCAGATGGCCGGTACCAACCCTGCACAAGGTAGAGTTTACGAGGCTTGAGAGCTGAGACAAGAGGAGAGAGAGAGAGAGAGAGAGAGAGAGAGAGAGAGTATATGCTATTAATAGCAGAAAGCTACTTCCTTAAGCATCACGCCATGTTAAACAAAGATTGCCACTCCTCATGGCTTGCAGAATATGCCCATGCCCCTAGTAGCAATGGAAAGAGGGGCAAAGAAGGTCAGGCTACTTTCGCGCTCGGTCAATGAGCACCTGCACAGGTATGTGTGGAGACACACAATCTTAGGAAAAGCAAAGCAAGGGTTTGTTAGGCAATAAAATTGTACACTCAAGACGGTCTTCTTAATGTGTGCATCGCTAATTGCTCCCAGAACCTTGGCCGAGGAGGACATTGAAGCTGCAGCTTCTGGCTCTTCATCAAGCCGTCCCCTATCTGAGGCTGCTGGGAATGAGTGTGAGGAGATCTACGCACCAGGCACGTGCTTTTATGCTGCAAGCTTTGCTCACGCCAAAGCATTTTATCTAAAAGGTCTACAGCCTATGTAAACAATGTTACTTGTTGAGCGAGTATAGCAGTGATTTGTTTTAATTACCCTGTCGTGGTTGCTCCTTTGTTGGCAGGCAAGGCAGAAGTCTCCGGATTTGGAGGGCCAAAGGCAGCGCTGTATGTTGTCAGCAAGGCTGGGTATTTCCCTGATGTGTGCGAGGGCTTGGCCCACAAGCACTTAGCCAAGGGTGACAAGGTGAGAGAAAATCACTCTGGTGGAACAATCCTCCGTAGTCTAGTTAAAGTCTTGAATACGTGAAGCTCCTTTTTGCAACTGGCAGTAAATACTTGAGGCAGTGCTTTTGATTCATGCATTGCGTTTCGTGTAAACCCTGTTTGCTTGCCTCCCGCAGTTGTCGGCCCTGATCGCCAGTGAGTGGTACATGCGCAATGACTTCTTCCCAGGCTGGGCCCGGCCGTACGAGTTTGCTGCTGAACTTTTGTCGGAACAGAAGCGCTTTGAGGAGGCCAGGGACATGGCACGGTGAGAGGAGAGGGGGGTGAGCAGGTGTGTTGACTGCAGGAGGAGGATGGTGTGTCCCCTTGCAGCCCGAGTCGCAAGCACTGCAATCCTAAAACCAGTCCACCTATTATGCTTCGACCCTCTTGTTGCAATCAATGCCGTTGATAGTGGGATCCTGACGACCCCTAATGTCCATGATACATCTGCGCGGTTTGGCATATAAGTAATAAGGGCAACTAACTACAAATGCAGGGTGGCCCTCCGCTTGCCTTGGTGGACCTTAAATCTGGACTTTGCTGCAGTGCAACAAATAGCCCAGCTTTCTGGGAAAACTCTAGCGGAGGTGAGGATCCACTTGCAGAAAAGGGCCCGTCAACAGCTAAACCATCAGGAGAACAACCCAATTCTCTACTTGCACTCGTTTGGCTGTGTACAATACAATCACGGTTGGTCCGGTGGCAAGTTGTGTCAGCTCATTTAATCAGGCAACGCATGCAACGCGCCAAAGTGCACCCGTAATGCGTTCACGTGTGCATGCAGACCCGATACCTGCTCAGTGAAGAGGCACAAGCAGCTGCACAGGTGCAAACGCAGGGGGCAGCCAAGGAAGTCAAAACCCCACAACAGGTTGGTGAAGCTCTTTTTCCTTTCAGCAGGCACAGGTTGTCAGACAAGTGGGGGAGCGTCGCTAGCGACGCTGGAAAGTTGGCAAAGCCCATCAGCACTGACAGTGCAACGCAACCGTGCATGCGCATGTGTGTGCGTGTGTGTGTGCGCGTTTGTGTGCACGTGTGTGCATGTGTGTGTTTGTGCGTGTGCGTGTGTATGTGTGTATGTGTGCATGCCTGTGTGTATCCGCACACATTTGTGTGTGTATGTGTGTGCGTGCGTCTGTGTTTGTGCATGTGTGTGCGCGTGTGTGTGTGCTTTGCTGCCCCACAGACTCTACAGTGGTGTGAATGGTACTGGAGCAGGCTTTGCTGAAGCAGGGGTGAGGATGTGCTGCTGCTAAAAGGACAGGGCAGGTGCGAGCATTATGCCCGGGCTGGCCGATGTCTCACCCAAGCTGCATTCCTCAAGGGTCGCATGGCAAACTTCCTCGCGCCATGAACATCTGACTACCTATACCAAATTTTTTTAGCCCATCGAAATTAACATAAGTTGAATTTGAGCTCAGAAACTGATGCTTGCATGGTCAACCGTGAACTTTGCAGCCGGAACACACCCAGGCCCCTGACACAGCAAACGCAGCCAGGGAAGTATGCTGATGGATACTGCACCAGCAGGAAGTGGTCCGGGGGCCTAGTTGAGGAAATTGGGCAGCTTGCTGGGGCTCTTAAACATTAAAGTTTGCTCCAAAACTACACATGGCACCCCAGGGCCCCTAACAATTTTCTGGCACAGTAGAAAGTTTGGTTAGGAGCCTTTATCAAGTTTCAGCCCGGGAGGTGCCCTGGGTGGGCCTGGCCAGAACTTGCTTGGCCTCATTTACAAATTTTGTCAAGAAGCGGGCCCCACCACTCCACCCCCTGCCCCCCGTACCCCTCTGACCATACAGGGCTGCCACATGAGGTTTTTCACTGGGGCAGCCAAAGTCTTAGGTCAGGAGGTGCTCTGGGTGGGCCTGGGGAGGATTGTGGGAAGTTTTGTGGGAAGTTGTCAACGCTAGGGGCTCACGCCCCCACGAGGGGGACTTTGCCAAAAAGGGGATGGTAGGTGGAATTCACACTGGTATGCTTCCAGAGGATACCAAGACCGCCCCCAAACCATTGCGGTGTGCTCATTTTTGCAATCCAATTCTGACCATGGCTTAGTTCCTGCAACAATGCGCAGGTCCTGGCCGCTTAATATCCTAGGGTTCAAAACTAGAAAAGGTTGTGGACATAATGCAACACGTCCAGCATGAAATAGGAAGGCTTAGGTGTCAGCACCTAAAAGCCTCACTGCTTATTTGGCCTTCTTTTACCTTGACAAATTGGGTCAGGGCGTGTTGTCAGGCCAAACTAGCGTCACTACCAAGTACCAAACCCAAGTACAAAACACTGACCAAGAACCAAGTAGTTATTGAGATGTGGGAGACATTTTCGTCCAGGGCTTTGTCCAGGGCTGATTATCTTCTGAGCAAAGGACGGAGCAAGCTGCAGTGTACAGCTGACTTTGGCTTGACAACTGCCGCGACCGCTACACACCTGCAAATAAAACAAAACACAATACTCTACCGTACACACTCAGCTGCCACGCAAAAAGTGCCCAGAGCTGTTGCCTTGCTTAGACATGAGTAGGGATCGGCATATAGCGCTATATTATGCTATTATGCTATATTTAAGCCGCTATATCTGCCAGAACTCCCCCGTGCCGAACGAGTTTCGGCATCGGATTTGGAAGACATGCAGGGTACCATGCACAATGCTCCCTGGCAAAAAACGAGTCGGAAAATTGGTTCTGTCAAGCTCTGGTGGGATTTGGGTCCCAATTATAGCGCTATACCTGTGGTGCTGTGCCACACATATGTGCCTTATGTGGACAAGCCTGTAGAACAGCATGTGTCCCTGGCCAAAGTGTTGGACCAAGACTGAGCTGTGCGTGCATGCCTGCTTATGTGTGTGTGTGTGTGCGTGCGTGCGTGCAAGTGTGTGCGTGTGTGCATGCACCCGCAAGTGCATGCGTACGTGTCTGTGCACGTGCATGTGTGTGTGCGTGCGTGTGCGTGCATGCATGCAAGCACTGCGGTGTGTATGCGTGCACTTGTGTGCAAGTGCAGGCATGTCTGTGCATTTGTGTCCACCTTGTGGTGTGTGGTACTCATGTTTTGGCTCACGGTATGAGCTCCTCACAGCACTCCAAGGCTCCACGAGGGTACTTGTTCGTGTTGTGTCGATGCTTGGACGCCCGAGGACGAATTCGAGCCAAGTTTGAAGCGTGGGAATGAGCCGAATCAAAGCGAAGCGACGATTTCAATTTTTGGCACGTGCTATATCTGAGAAATGTTATAGCGCTATAAGCAAACGCCGATCCCTAGATCCCTAGACATGAGCAAGTTCACTTTACAAGTTAAGCTAAAATAGTAACTGCTGCGCCAGTTATTGAGCGAAACAACTATTGACCCCCAACTGTCAACCAACCGACAAGTACCACAATTTGTCGCTGCCGCACATAATGCTAATGCTCACAGCAAATACACCACGATCAAGTTGTGGCTAACGTCCCTTTACTTTTTGATGCAGATCGCACTAACGCACGCGGATAGCTTGCTAGACTTTGTTGCAGCTGGGCAGCTAGGGAGCTATGACGAGATTCGTGGAGAACTCGCCTCTGCTTATAAAGATGCTGGACTTTCTGATGTAGCGAACTTCATTGTTGCCGCCTCCTAATTGTAATGTTTTCCAGCGAACAAGCTTTTTTACGCGCACAACTGTAAATATGCAGGCTGTGCTACAAGAGAGGGACATTCTCAAATAGGTAAGGTTACATCGCTATATATGCCTCTGGGTGGCATCTAAGTGGAAGCTTGGGAAAAGCCTGTAACCAAACATAAAATGCTAGAATAAAATTCAAGAGAAAAGTCCCCCTATAGGCACTCAGCTACAGAAGAGGCAACACTGGCTGGGCATACCTGGTTGGTTCAAAAAGGTCCTTGAACGAGTTCCTCATAGAGGTGGGAAGACCGTCTGTGACAAGCTGGTGCTGAGTGCGGAGGCTGGCCAGATGTTCATGCGGGCAGTCCTGCAAAATATGTTCCTCAACCTGTACAGTGCGCCAGTCACATTCGAGCTCATAGGGCCTTCTGTTCCTGTCATTCTTTGGATCAGAAAGTTGTGGCAAGCGAAGCTAAAAAGGCAAGAAAGACAGACTCATGATGTCTTTTTCTGTCATCCCACCAGCCAGGAGCATTCCCCAAAGGTATACCAAAATGTGTGTCATAAGTCCTCATAGGTGAATCTCGTGTGGTGTCAAATCGTCAAGCTCTCTCCAACGCTTTTAAAGAAGCTGTCATCCTTGCAACCAGCAATGGCACTCAAGGCCATGCAGTGCTAGAAAATAGAAATTGCTCAGAAACCTGCTTGATCTGAAAAAGAAAGCCCCATCTCTCTTACAAGCCCAAGTGATTGGACTAAACTAATAGGCAGTATTATCACCCATGAACGCGGCAGCATATGGGACACCTAGGATCAACCTCAGTCTTGCACCAAGCAGACAGCGAGCCTGTGTTCCTGATACGTATGTCGACAATTCTGTGGTCAGCATTGATGATACATCACCTCTGTAGCGTAGTGGCCCAAAATGGTTAACCGGATGAATGAGCGATAAGTAAATCGTACTTTACTTATGCATGTTACATTCGTCCCACCCTCAAGTGCTTGCGTCCTCGTAAGCATATCACAACTGCCTAAACCTGTACGGTTTCTACATGATAAAAAGGCTTTTGATTTCAGACGGAGTCCACTAGGAGGTTATGCGGCGAAGTGTAAAGCGTGCGCAAAAACAGCGTTTTTGCGGGCCTGAGGACTCGAACCGAGAACCTCGGCTTCGATGCCAAATGTAGCAGCGCTAAGTGTAGTACCGACAGTAGTACCTAAGGCTGTGGAATTGACGCGGGAGGACACGGGCCCCAAGCTCGCCCGTGTCTGTGAGCTGCTGCCTAGCAGAGAAATCAGGAAATTGTGTAGTTTCTATTATAATTAACTCTGAACTCCAGCTCCCCAGGGATATTATCCCCTCCTTGCAGTAAGGAGTTAGGCTAACTAACTCCAGTACCACACATGTAACAATGCTTGTTACAACCTCCCCCTGCCACCACCATACTCACAATCCCTCAAACCCTCCCCGCACCCCAATCTACTGATCACACCCATCAAATGGAAAACATACATTCTCATTATGAAGGCTCTTCTCCCCTGTCCTCCACCCACACAAATAGCAGCCCCGAACTGTACCACAACATCATTAACCATCATCACTACACCTCGCCAACTACACAAACCTCCAACCAAACTGAGACCAATTCCTCTCCTCATTGAAAATCTTAACCCTCAATGTCAGAGGCGTCTTTACTAGTCAGCATGACCTAAAGCACATGATAGCCACCAACACCCCCGATACAGAAACTAAATATCAAAGAGGATACAAACCCCAGCCTTGGCTACATGGATTACTCACAAACTACAAATGGTCGACTTCCACAAACAAAAACGGCGGTGCAATCGTCTGTATACGCAAATGCATCGCCCTGGCAATGAGCTGCTCACTCGTACACTCGGACCCGGAGGGTAGACACACCTCTATCATCCTAAACACTGCCGACACAAACCTCCTAATCATTGACACCTATTGGCCTTCCGGTAGCCACCAAAAGCACAAGCCTCCCGCTTTGAGATGCAAGCACACATAACAATAATTGTAATTGATAACGGAAACTGTACCCTCTCATCATTGCAGACATGGATGCCACAACCTCCGCCCACGGCCGAAAAAGTACAAACAAATATAATACAGACAAATTGTACCAAGACTTCATTAGGGACCACAACCTATCCCCACTGCCCCACCACTCGCCTGTTGACACCAACCCACCAGAACCAAGACCCTGGACCTTCTCACGGCCCACGGGAAAGGACAGTGTAGGCAACACTACTTACTCATTTAGCCGTATTGGTGATATCCTTTTACCAACAGCCCTCGCAAATACGTGCTAACCAAGTTACACCTGTGATCAAGGCTACCTGAGCGACCAGGTACCACTCCTGGCCATCATATCCACCGACATTCTAAACCTGCGGATCCTTGAAAAAACCCAAGCGGAAAAAGTTGACAAACAAGCCATCCTTGTTTGCCCTATCAGCGCTTCAGACCAGCTGAAATTCACACATGCCCTTTCTGACCCCTCCTATGGCATTATACAAGAGTTTGAGGAGTCCCTGCATGTACTCACTCCCGCTTACACGCAAGTCCTTAATTTTCTAAATGAACTGCAAATAGAAGTGTTAAAAATACTGTCAGACTGCAACACCTAAGTGAAAAGCACGCAAAAGATTAAGTTAAGAACTTGGCCATATTAGTGACAAATCTTATTGAGTCGGTACACAAGGTAGCCCTCAAAACCTGCTCCAGCACATCCAAACATACCACAGATGACCAACAACAAGACGAAGAACTCACTCAAACTGTTAGGTCACTCCCCTCAAATCACCACTATAGCCCACGACCAGAAAAGAACAAAAGAAATATGCGAAGCAAAAAACTTCACCGGATCAAGCAAATTCAAAACCTCCTGTCCTCCCCCTTCATAAATGCCCAGGGCATTACCGAAGAAATCTTACAACAGAATAGCGCCAACGCAGCGCTGCTATAGGCAATTCAAGGTATAAAGCACATCGTGCCTGATCAGCCCCTTGAAAAACAACTAGATGACATTTACACAAAAATCAGGCAAGCTATCACCAATACAGATGCCCTTGCACAACAAAAAAAGCGACAATGTTGCTCATAAAAAGCAGCAGTAGCTGATAAATAAAGCACCAAAGAAAGCTCACAAAGAAATCTTTTAAGATAAAAATGCACAGCCACGGGCAAGCCTCCAAGCTGTGAAAGACCCCAAAACAGGCAAAATTGAAACTGAATTCACCAAACAAGCCCAGGTCTTCGAAAAGTACTTTAAAGACTCCTGGCAAGCTATCAACATTAAACACGGCACCTACCTCCCTGAAGAAGCAGGGAGCGAGCCAGGAAATAAACCTCCAGACCCTTTATAATTACAATCAAAAATCACTCTGGATGAATCAGATGGTACTAAAGACAGAAACTGGCTACATTCCTCAATACTTGACAAAAGTGCATTTAACGAATGTATTAAATCCCTGAGCAACAACAAATCCCCAGGACCTGACGGTATTGTAAATGAGCTTCTACGTATGCTACCCACAAAAATCCAGGAAACCATACACATGCTCTTCATCATTATGTGGGCAACTGGCTTCACACCAAAAACTTGGAAAACCAGCAATACTATACTAACAGAAAAATAAAGGAGATGAAATAAAGGCATCCTCCTATCGCCCAATTGGCTTAGCAAATACCCTCTACAAACTATGGACACGTCTCATCACAAACACTCTCTACGAATATGCAGAAGCAAACTCCATACTCAGCACCAC
>Ga0307974_1003715_pt1 | contig 10966 bp, 7 predicted proteins | sample OrgLakmetagen784_FD_201812 | JGI IMG/M metagenome (GOLD analysis project Ga0307974, IMG submission 201812) | Saline water microbial communities from Organic Lake, Antarctica - #784 | ecosystem: Environmental > Aquatic > Non-marine Saline and Alkaline > Saline | place: Antarctica: Organic Lake... | reverse complement strand
GTTGGGTTTGTTTGGTGTTGTGTGTGTGTGTGTGTGTGTGTGTGTGTGTGCGTGTGCGTGTGAAATAGTGTGTGTGTGTATGTGCGTGTGTGCGCGTGCGTGCGCACACGTGTGTTCGCATGAGCGCATGTGTAAGTACAAAGTGTAATACCTCTTTGGATAGTGGCTGGTAGAAGGCACGCAACTTTTTGTCCTTGACGTCGATTTCCTCGAAGTCTTGCAGAACGGCAGAGTAGGGTCGTACAGCCTTTCTGACCATTGACTTCACCTTAAAAAACCTCAGCCATCCGTCAGTAACCGTGCAGCATACTGAATCAGGTAGCGTTTGAATGGCAACATTTTGCTGGGATTAGGTGCAAACAACATTGACGGTCTGAGCTTTCCTTAGAGAGTGTAATTTTTTACAAAGGTCTACAACGGCTCGATACAACTAAATATAAGATGCATTGAGACACTATCGGGACAAAGTTAGAAACGTTTGGACGCGATGGATCCTTCTCTCATCTCAGATTTGCAATCGTACGGAGGAGGGATGCCTAATTCCCAGCCAGCCAGAGGTCGCCAGACCGCCGAACTGCTGTGCCCGAAGATCATGGTGCGTGCCCAAAGATTTCGATGCCGGGATACCCCCCTCCCCTCATACATACACACCTGTTGCTAGTGCTAGTGCTATGGATGGGAAGTGGATGGGAGTTAAAGCCTACGCCGGAGCAGGGTCCTTTCCCTCCCTTACGGGCCAGGCGGCACGAGACTCGCACTCATTTCTCGAGTTCCGGCCTGCTTCCTCAACTTCCTCCCACCATCTCCTGTAATATTTGTCGCAGGTGGGCCGGGTAATTGGCAAGAATGGCGAGACCATCAAGGCCCTCCAAATTTTCACCGGGGCACTGATTCAAATCGACCAGGTGAGAACTTGGGAGGGGGCTGCACCTGAGCTGTGAGTAGCAGTATAGAGGTGTACAGGGCACCAGGGCTGCCTGCCAATTGGGAGGAAGGAGAGGTGTGGGTGGGAGAGGTCTCGAACACTTCCCTTTCCCATTCAGGCCTGCACACGCGCCTATTTTTGTTCACCCTTGAACAGAGCGTGGAGCCGACTAGAGTCACCGTCAGTGGCAACACGCAGTCGCTTTCGCTCGCGCTGAGCATGATTTCGGACGTGTGCAAGGGAACCTTCAAAGGCTTTGCCCTCCTGCGCCAAATGACACAGCAGCAGCGTGGCCCAGGAGCCCCCCACCCCGCCATGTTACAGTCAAGGCCTGTGTACGCCCCTGGATATGGACTCATACCTCCCAGCCAGGTGGGTGCTTCACGATGTGTTGTTTTTAGGGGGGGAGGGGAATGGGGTTAGCCCAAGTCAGGGGGCTGGATGGATATGCATGCATGGTGCGTTGTAGCTACTCCTTTTGAGGGCAGAATGTGTTAATCAGGTAATGGCTCCACTCTTAATTTCTGGGCTTTGCAAAATTCAGTGGGGTTTCACGCACGGGGTGTCACGAGCGTAGGGTTGCTATGCCGACCAGACAGGATATTCAATTTCATAACTGTTACATGCTGCACGCCCACATATAGCGCACTCAAGCGTGCACACACACGCACACATTCACGTATGCACGCATGCACTCATGTACGCACACACGCACACATACACATCTTTATAGCTATATGGCGGTGACGTCCAGCCAAGCATACCCATGCTTCCCCGCCCGGAAGCCATTCAACTCCCAGCAGGCTTCCAGTATGTGTCTTCAGCCATGGGGGGAGCAAATTCGCAACCACCAGTGTTTTTGGTAAGTGCTTCTAGGTTTTGCGCACACTACGGTTGCACAAGCTTTTAGAATGTCGGCCACGCTAGTTTCAGAAAATACCACTGCAGATGGCGAAAACTTGAAAGCACACATGTATCCGCAGAATACTTCCACGCATACTCACTCTCACACACACACACACACACACACACACACACACACACACACACACACACACACACCAATCCTTATGCCCTGTAGCAGGGACTCCCATCCATGACCAGCCACGGATTGCCCAGCCAGTCAGGGATGCTCAGCGCTGGACAACAGCAGATGGGCATGCCTCATGGTAACATCAAAACTGCAAAGTCCAAAGTGTAGGCTTAGTGGTGCGGTCAGTTATTCAGAGGGATTCAGTAAATTCTAGAGAGAAGCAACCATTTCAATTCGGGTGCAATCATCTCTCTCATCGATGTTGCTCCCTGTGCCGTGTGTATGACACTGGAAGTTAGGTTAAACCTTACCCTGCCTAATTTCGTCTCAAAACCAACCTCATCTGATTTCCAGGGTATACATTTTCATGAATTGTATGGAATTATCTGCATTGAAGAGAGTATTTGGTGTCCGGGTGTGAGTCGGGCTAAATCCGCGCCATTTCCCTGCCACTTCAGCAAGGCCGATTTGAGCTGGAAATGTTTGGGGAGCAAATCGTTATGAATAACTCCGCGCATCCTCTGCTAGAATTGGATTTGTACAGGGTGAACGAGCTTGAGCGTTTCGCAGTAGTTCCCCTGCCAAAAGAGGGGTCAAAGGGGTCCTCAAAAACCTGACTCTAACCCCAGACAATTTCCGCTCGAGCTTTAAAAACAGGTGCTAGAGGTTCATCAGGGGCGCGTTAGATTGTTAAGCCGTTGATGAGCCTCTGGCACCTGTTTTTAAAACTCAACTTCCTCTCCAGGAAATCCCACCCTGCCCACATGGGCACACTGATCTTAACAAGCGTGTCTGCACAAACTGATGGATGATTGACAAACTGATGGATGCTGGAAAGCTTGATTAAATGGAACAAAGGCCTTGACTGCTTTGGAGTGGAAAAGCGTGCAGGATCGTCTTGCCAGGACGACAGGAATTGTGGGCCTGACTCTACGTGGCAGGCTGCTACCTGCCTCCACTTACACACACACACACACACATACACACACATGTACTTGCAGTGTACAGTGCCGTCCCCATGGCACATAGCAACCCCATGGCGCCCCAGTATGGCTCGCAGCTAGCTTACTACCAATCAGCGCTACCGGACATGGGTCAAGAGGTGGGTTGGTGTGCAGTTTCAGTTTTCAACACACATTGCTTGTCGTGTAGGCACGTGTGCGTGTAGGCGTGTCTGCATGTACGAGGTCCACAGGCAGCAGAAACGCCACAACACTTTGTACAAGTGCTTCCGTGAGCGCATCCATGAGCACGGCGTGCGCTCACCTACATGCATGTGCAAGCACACACACACACACACACATACACACATACACACATACACACTACACACATACACACACAAACAAAAAATGAACGAACAAACGAACGCACTACACGCACTTCCACGTTCTTTGCGCGTTGTAATCATGATCCTCCTCAAATCGTCCCTTGGATCGCGTTCCCAATGTCAATGATTGGCCATGCTGAGCCTCATGGAGTCACATTTGCAACCACAACGCAGTCCCGGCAGTCGCAACACATGCCAGGGCCATTGAGCCTTGACAGCCAGCAGCCACGTCAGCAGCAGCAGCAGCAACGGCGCCAGCAGCAGTACATGTTCCAGCCGGTTGAGCAATCGCGCTCGACAAACCTGCCAGTGCAGTCCATGGCCGGCATGTATCCGTCTCAAGAGTCTAATCAGGTACGTGTGCGTGCATGTGTGTGTTGTGTGTGTGTGACCGTATGTTTCGTGATTTCCCTGCCAAGAATAACGTTTATACACCGTATATATATGGTTCTGGCCAACCCTACGTATTTCCATTTTCAGACCGTATATTGGGGTTGGCCAAAACCGCACATACGGAAATATTGCGTATCCAGATACGCCGTATAACCATATCCGTATATGACAATTGCTTACCGTATCCGTATCCGTATGACCGTACATGGGTTTTGGCCGACAGTATATATACACTGTATGAACGGTCTTAACTGCATTTACACCGTATATGGACGTATTTGCAGGTGGTGCAGGGTTCGATTCCCAGCAACAGCATTTTTGCTCTTGTTGGTCAATTTTTCTCGTGCCTCTTCTTACTGAGCTGTTCCTTTGCTTCCCTTTTTTTAAAGATGCATGTTTTTTGCATTCATAAATAGTTGTATTGGTCGTTATGAGTTGAACATCTTTTGCACTGAAAAAGGCCTTTTTGGGGCGGAGCCCCCCGGGGCGTAGTCTTCCTTATGTTAATGTCAAGTTTGACTGAAAGATTAGGGCTTTGAGCCTCCCAGGCCACCTCAGAGTGTGAAATTGTATGAAATAGAAGCTAATTTAGCGCTGATTCCGGAACGCCCCGGTCAACCCCCCCTCCACTCGTGACTCCAAGGTCGCGTGACTGTTCCCCCCGGGATTCAACTGGGTGTTTTTATCATATATTTAGAATTGTTCCCATCATATTCTTAGCCCTTCTTCAGCAGTGGTGTTGTTGAGTGTGGTAGAAGGCCGACCGATCCCGACACGTTAGCAGCAGCAGAGACGGCAGCAGCTACACAGCATTCGGGAGGACAGGCGAGCGAGGGCCCGGGAGAGGACCCCCGTCCAGCACTTGGCACAGCACTTGGAGCAACAGTCTCAGCCTGGCAATGCCACTCAGCAGGCACAGGAAGCAGCAGCCCAGTCAGAGGTGGTGGCTTTGAACAACCGCATGGAGCTCAGGCGTTCAGAGGAGTAGTTCAGAAGGAATGCAGCCCCCCTGAATTGCTCGCTCACATGACACAGCTGTTGAGGTGTATATTGGAGGTCTGACACACCATTGGCAAGCAAACAGCTACAGACACGGTGTGGTATGACAGGGACTTTGCAAATGCAAGAGCAGAGAGATGCAGGGGGGGCGCAGCCCCCCCTGAATTGTCTAACATTAGAATGCCGCTCTTCATTGCAAAGACCAGGCTGCCATCTCAGAAATGGTTGAACAGGAGCAGTGGGGTGCTGAGGGAGTGCCCCCCCTAAATTGCTCTCACTACATTAGGTACAACTTCAATGCGGCGCAGGCTCCGCCCCATTTTTTGTGATTCGCAGGATCACACCCTACTTGTTTTGGTCTTTTTGGCTTGAAGCAGGCCTAGCTCCCTAACCATTCATTTTTTTGGGTATAAAAGGTTGGGTCATGCGTACTCAGCTCTTCAAGAGCTGCTACATAACCCCCTATGAATTTATTCTGAGTGAATCCATTTTCCCTCATATACGGTTACGGTACAATACGGTCAAATGCCGTATATACGGTCGAAGGAGAAATATGGTTTAAACCATACAAATTCGGTCGATCATATTTTGCTTTTTTGCAGGGGAACAGGAGGTCTTGGGTTCAACTTCCGGTCAGAGCTGCGCTTTTTGCTTTTTCACCAATTAATTATGTTTGCCTTTCTTCTTAGAATATGCATCTTGGTTTCACATTGGAAGAATGTAAGTCACGACATTAGTATTTTGAAAAAATGAGCCAAAACGACCGTATACATGTAGGGTTGGCCAGAACCATATATATACGGTACATACACGGTATTTCTGGCAGGGAATTCACCAAATATACGGTCATATACAGTGCATGTATACGATTCTGGCCAACCCTATATATATGGTCTAACCGTACCTTACCATACCGTGACCGTACTGTACTGTACACCGTACTGGCACATCGCTGAACCTGCAGCGGGAAGGGTAAGGCTCCTTAGCTGTCGTAACTAGGGGTGGCCAAAACCCTACATTTACGCCGTATATGACCATATTTCTGATGAAATCCCTGCCAAGAATACCGTAACACACCGCGCACACATATACATGACCATACATATATTATTATTAAGTATGGTTTTGGCCTACCCTAGTCATAACGCGCGGACATGTATGCCATGTGCAAGCAAGCTCCTGTGCAGCACCACATGGCTTCTGCCTTTTCTGCTTCCAACAAGGGTTACAAGCGTTACAAGGAAGGCCTACAGCCTGAGCTTCTGGCTGATGGCAATTGGCTGGTGAAACAAAACCTTTGCTTCCAACACCTTTTGGCTTGGAGGCCCTATTCATCGCGTTTGGTTGAGAGGCGCGTCCAGGGACAATGGGACAAAGAGGCGCGTCCAGGGACAAAGGGACAAAGAGCGCAGCTATCTGCTCACTCCTGTTTAGAACACACACACACACACACACACGCTCACCCTCATACACGCGCGCACACACACACACACACACACTCGCTCACACGTACACACACACTCACACACATGCACATGTCTCACGTGCACAGAGCTTGCCCCTCCCCCTCCCCCTTACTCAGGCGGGCCTCTTCCAGGACCAGGACCCCAACGCACACAGCATGCCCCTGTCCGGACCACCCTCAGACATGGGGCACGCAGCGAACCTGTTTTCGCAGCAGCTACCCGACAGCACAAACAGCTTGCCCCTGCCAGGGGTGAGCAGGTCAGCAGCAAACGTGTACCAGCAGCAGCGAGACAGCCTGCCCCTGCCCCGGCCGATGGACGTGAACAAAGGTGAGTGTGTGTGTGGGGGGGTTCTTTAGCGTGTGTGTGTGTGCATGTGTGTTTGTGTCAGCCTGACTCCTATCTTGCCCGTTGGATGTGCAAAGGCTCGTGGGTGAGCTGCCAATCATATTTAGCATCAGTCCTTAGGAGAATGGAGTACAGTCGTTCAGTCATATGCACCTAGGAAGTTTTCCTTTTCATTCACACTCGTGCAGAAACGCACGCTCAAGCACGCGCATACTCTCGCACACGCACACACATACACATTCATACAAATACGCACATCCACACACACTCACGCACGCACACACACACACACACACATACACACACACACAAACACACACACACACACACACACATTCACACTGCAGTATACCAGCAATCGCCTGAGGGGTACACGTTACATCAAGGGCCAGGCGGCAGCAGCAATTCTACCCGCAGCAGCAACCCCTCATCACAGCTAGGGGTGGGTGGCCAGATGGGCAGCATGCCTCAGATGGAGGGCCTCCAGGGCACGGGGGGCAGCAGCAACGCAAAGCTGATGCAGGTGTGTGTGTGTGGGTGGGTGGGTCTGCAGGTGCGGTTGCAGGTGTACTGCAGTGTGTGTGGGGGGGGTGCAGGTGCGGTTGTGGGTGCGATTGCAGGTATGTGTGGGCATGGGATGCAGGTGCGGGTGTGAGTGTGTAGGTGTGGTGTGGGCATACGATAATATCCATGCACGCATACATGCCCGCACACACACACGCCCTGCCTTCTGTTGGCCTGCTCTTGTTCGCAGGTCCTCACACAGCCCTGTCGAGGTGAGGGTCCTTCCGTTGGGCAGGGCTCCGAGCAACGTCAGTCCTTAACAGGCCAAGGTTTGTGTGTTTGTGTGTGTGCAAATGTCCTGATTGGCTGTGCTTATTTCGTTGTTCCGAGGGAGGAGCTTGGTAAGCATTATTTTGACCAGGCCTCTTTAGTAGGCCTTTGTAGGTCTGGCTCACCGTCAGCCAAGATCGTATACACACACCAGGCCTTTTTGTATGCCCCTTCGATAGATCGTATACACGCACCAGGATCTTTTGAATGCCCCTGCGATAGATCGTATACACGCACCAGACTCTTTTGAATGCCCTTTAGGTCAGGCTCACCGTCAGCCAAGGTCATGTACATACGCACTGTATGACTTCGCCGCTGTTTCCCTGCAAAAAGTACCATTTATACAACGATGTACGAATATTTGCATATGGTTCCGGCCAGCCCAGTTCAGGCTCCTCGTTTTGTTTCGTAAACAGATTCCGCCTGTTCTTATGGGACTGATAAGCTCGTCATTAAGATGTGCAAAAAGGTCGTCCTGACGTGTGTCTGGTTCTCTTTCGGCGTTATACGGGGTAATTCTTTTCACAAAGAGATGGGGAGGAACGTAAGCCCCTCTCCCTTTCCCAAAAGACTGCCTTATGTGTGCCTCTTCCAAGAGGGTGGTGCCGTTGACCGAAAGACAGGGGAATTTATCGTCTGTTTCTTTTGAGTGGATTAAACCCTTCTCCATCATCAAAAAATCCTGCATGTCATGCCCTACGCTGGGTTCTTCATCACACACACACACACACACACACACACACACACACACACACATGTGCACACTCGCACACCCCACACTCATGCACACGTGCACGCAAGAACTCACACGCACATGCATGCACACACACACACATTTGTTTCCATGTGTGTTCATGCTGCAGATGCTTGGACTCCTGGTAAATTGGAACCTTCAGGCAGCCAGACCAACAGCGCTCCCCTCCCCTCCCTCAACCAAAATAGCACTGTGGTAGAGGAGCTGCTAGGCACAGGTGTGTTCGTTTGTGTGTGTGTGTGTGCATGTGTGTGAGGTACGTGTAGGTGCGTGTGCGTGTGCGTACATTCAAACGAGTCTGCAACATTCATGCTCTTTGCTTTAATTTTCAGATCGTAACAAAGTACTCGGTGTGCTGATGATGCTTTTCAATCCAATCAGCAGTACACACCCACACGTACGCGCTTGCAAGCACATGCGCGCGCGCATACACACACATACACACACACAAACACACACAAACACACACAAACACACACAAACACACACACACAAAGGGCCTGGCTCAGTACGGGCAGGGGACCCGTCCAACGCTTCTGTCTCTCTGGGCTTGGCCGCCTCAAACGGGCAGTTGTCCAATGCGCAGCTTGTGCAGGTGCGTGAGGGTTGTGTGGTGCTGCATGTTGCAGTTCCTGTGCGGTGGTGCTGCATGTTGCGGTTTGTGTGTGGTGATGATGCACAGTGTGCAGGGTGCTGTGGTGCTGCATGTTGCGGTTCCTGTGCGCTGGTGCTGCATGTTGCGGCTTCTGCGCGCTGGTGCTGCATGTTGCGGTTCCTGTGCGCTGGTGCTGCATGTTGCCGCTTCTGCGCGCTGGTGCTGCATGTTGCGGTTCCTGTGCGCTGGTGCTGCATGTTGCAGTTCGTGTGTGGTGATGCTGCACAGTGTGTGCGGTGTGCTGTGGTGCTGCATGTTGCGGCTTCTGTGCGCTGGTGCTGCATGTTGCGGTTCCTGTGCGCAGGTGCTGCATGCTGCGGCTTCTGTGCGGTGGTGCTGCATGTTGCGGCTTCTATGCGCTGGTGCTGCATGTTGCGGTTCCTGTGCGCTGGTGCTGCATGTTGCGGTTCCTGTGCGCTGGTGCTGCATGTTGCAGTTTGCGTGCGCTGGTGCTGCGTGTTGCGGTTCCTGTGTGCGCTGGTGCTGCATGCCGCGGTTCCTGTGCGCTGGTGCTGCAAGTTGCGGTTCCTGTGTGCTGGTGCTGCAAGTTGCGGCTTCTGTGCGCTGGTGCTGCATATTGCGGTTCCTGTGTGCGCTGGTGCTGCATATTGCGGTTCCTGTGCGCTGGTGCTGCATGTTGCGGTTCCTGTGCGCTGGTGCTGCATGTTGCGGTTCGTGTGCGCTGGTGCTGCATGTTGCGGTTCCTGTGCGCTGGTGCTGCAAATTGCGGTTCCTGTGTGCGCTGGTGCTGCATGTTGTAGTTCCTGTGCGCTGGTGCTGCATGTTGCGGTTCCTGTGTGCGCTGGTGCTGCATGTTGCGGTTCCTGTGTGCGCTGGTGCTGCATGTTGCGGTTCGCATGCGGTGGTGCTGCATGTTGCGGCTTCTGTGCGCTGGTGCTGCAAGTTGCGGTTCCTGTGCGCTGGTGCTGCATGTTGCGGTTCGTGTGTGGTGATGCTGCGCAGTGTGTGTGGTGTGCTGTGGTGCTGCATGTTGTAGTTCGCGTGCGCTGGTGCTGCATGTTGCGGTTCCTGTGCTGTGTTCCTGTGTGCTGGTGCTGCATGTTGCGGTTCGTGTGCTGTGGTGCTGCATGTTGCGGTTCGCGTGCGCTGGTGCTGCATGTTGCGTTTCCTGTGTGCGGTGGTGCTGCAAGTTGCGGCTTCTGTGCGGTGGTGCTGCATGTTGCGGTTCATGTGCGCTGGTGCTGCAAATTGCGGTTCATGTGCGCTGTGGTGCATGTTGCGGTTCCTGTGCGCTGGTGCTGCATGTTGCGGTTCCTGTGCGCTGGTGGTGCATGCATGTTGCGGTTCCCGTGCGCTGGTGCTGCATGTTGCGGTTCCTGTGCTGTGTTCCTGTGCGGTGGTGTTGCAAGTTGCGGTTCCTGTGCGCTGGTGCTGCATGTTGTGGTTCCTGTGCGCTGGTGCTGCATGCATGTTGCGGTTCCTGTGCTGTTGTGCTGTACGCCTTGTGTGGAACGCTTTGTGTCGTTCATCAACCATCCCGCCATCAAATGAAGCGATAATATGCCACAATTTCCTAGTGCTTGCCAGGCGCGTTCGACGCTCACCTATCTTTGTTTCCATCTGCCACGTAGTCCTTTAACCTTTTCCCCTACTTGTGAGCTAGGACTGTTTAAAAGTGTAGTATACAGGATTGGCTGTAACCCTATATATACAGTGTAATACGATGTTTTGGCAGGCATTTGATCAATTGTACGGTGTATATATATAATATATATGGTATGGCCTGCCCAACCTTAACTATACATCTTAATGTAGGGCTTGCCCTCCCAGTGCCTTGTTTTCTTTACGCTGCACGTCTCTGGCTACGACTATAATTGCATTCCACAACCCTTTGAACCCCTTCCGTGAGCGTCGACTGACTGTCAAGCATGAATTCATCAACGTACCTGTCAACCAACCCTCTGCATCAAATCATCAACATACCCTCTGCATCAAATCATTGACATACCCTCTGCATCAAATCATCGACATACCCTCTGCATCAAATCATCGACATACCAGTGAATTACGGTTGGCCAGGACCGTATATATAACCCTCTGCATCAAATCATCCACATACCAGTCAACTACGGTTGGCCAGAACCGTATATATAACCTTCTGTATTAAATCATCGACATACCCTCTGCATCAATCATCGACATACCAGTCAACTACGGTTGGCCAGAACCGTATATATAACCCTCTGCATCAAATCATCGACATACCCT
>Ga0307974_1003713_pt1 | contig 10968 bp, 8 predicted proteins | sample OrgLakmetagen784_FD_201812 | JGI IMG/M metagenome (GOLD analysis project Ga0307974, IMG submission 201812) | Saline water microbial communities from Organic Lake, Antarctica - #784 | ecosystem: Environmental > Aquatic > Non-marine Saline and Alkaline > Saline | place: Antarctica: Organic Lake... | reverse complement strand
GAGTAAGCAGGAGTTTTTTTGCAAAATGTACACATGCTTGTGACTATGTGTGTGCAGGAAGGAGACCCTTACATGGCCGTCCCTGCATCAGGATACAGTGACAAAGAGAAGCCCCTACCTGTCAAAGAAGTCCAGGCCGCGTCTGGGCCGATTTGGCAAGGTAGGGATGACTCCTTATATGATTGAGGAATTTAACGGTGTGACCTTTTAAGACTTGTTACCAAGAAGGATTCAGCAAAGAAGACGTTGCAACAAGGTGGCGAGATGAATTTACAACCTGCTAGGCTACACCATGCAAGCTTTACTATAGTGAGGCCCAAGCGTTTTGAGGGTCACGGACAGTCTGCCATACCTGACTCTGTAGCACCCCTGCCTTTTGATCTGCGTGCTGCTGGTTATTTTTATTGGGCGGTGCCTGTTTGAGATTCCAGACCAGTGCCGGTCTGCTTCTCATCTCTGGGCCCGCTTTCGGGTGAGGCGCTTTGACATGTGATACTCACAGAGGTGACCTTTTCAGATCATGACTGATATACACCTGCAGCACTCAAGAAAAAAAAGGAGAGCAATGGAAGTGGAGGGGAGGGCCCGCAGGTAATGGTTGTCCCTGAGCAGGCAAACCCCGTCCCTGCTCCAGCACCGGCCCCACCTCCTCGAGCGACTGCCAATGCTGCAGCTCCAACCACCCCTACCACTGTAGGCGATGGAGGAATTGGTGAGAAGAAGTGTTTGTGAATCTGCATTGTGTTGAATAGAAATATTGCAGAAGGCGCCTCAGCCAATTCACTTGTATTTTTTGTGTGGGTGATTTTGCTGCTTGCTCTAGTTCCTTGCAAAGTTCTCTTCTTCTGTACAGCCTGATGTTCTGTGATCCGAATGAAAACCTGGATTCAATGCATTTCCTCCACTTCTATTTTTCTTGCAGATGTTACTACCTCCACTCCTGTTTCAGGTGCGCCAAGTTCAAGCTCGGGATCACAAATACTTGTGCTGGCAATAGGCCTTAAGTTAACTATACCACTTACGCTGCCAAACTTGTCCATATCAGACACTTTCAAATACTATTATCACTCCTGTTTCAGTTTCAAACCCGATTAACGTTGAGGCGCCAAGTTCAAGCTCGGGAGCAGGGTTTGGCTTCGGATGATACAGTGCTTTGTCTGGAAAATTATCATTTGAGTAAAGGATACCGTGACAACTCCTTCTTGTGGCTGCAAATGTGAATGAGCAAAGTGAGAAGAACTGTGTTGTGCTATGTGTGATCCAGCATCTTTCGCTGAAACTTTAGCATGCTCGGGTAAAGCCACGATCAGCTACAATGGAGCTTTACACGACAAAAAGACTCCCCACAATTGTGTGTTTTTTTATATAGCCTCCATACTATAAAGAGGCAGTTGAATATATAAGCCGGGTCGGACTGGAAGAAAAATGTTAGCAGCAACTGTATAGGTCTGGATGTGTAAGCCAAATTACGTCCCATGTCATAATAAGCCTAAAAATAAGTCGTGGCGTTTGCCTGCTAGCCGTTCCTTAACAATCAACTAGTTGTAGTTCAAAAATCTTTGCGGTAAGATCACCGATATACTGGTCACAAGGATTTACAAACGGCAGTCATGCTTGATAGGCTGAAGGGCTTTTCTGCTGGTCACAGACTTGCTTGTCTGTAACAGGATTTACAGGATTTACAGATTAAGCCATCAGTCAAAACGTATGACTGCTAGGCTGCGTATGTAAAACATGTAAAAAATGTGATGATTGTTGTTGTAGCACCAGACTTGTAGCACCTACAAGTGAAAAAAGGCAAAGGGAAAAAAGGCACAACGCGTGACATTGCAGCAATGAATATAATCAGTTCATAATCAAGCATTTGCCAGGACCAACCGACCGCAATAAAGTAAAGAGGGGGAATTATCTGTGAATTTTGGGCACGTTAAAACATGAATCTGTCACACTGAGGACACCAAGAATGAGGAGGCAGATAACATTATATATAGACTCATGTGTGAGGAGCAGCACATGCACAACAAGAGGGTCTGGAACATCAAACATGGTCTGGTTCATTACTCTTTTGCTGCAGGCCCTGCTGCTAGAACAACTCTGAATCAGCAGGAATAACAAAGGCAAAAGCTAGTGAACTGTAAACAAAGAGACTCTAGTCACAAACTCGGAGGCTGCCTTCCAGCCACTGCCTCCACTCTCAAAGTGACAAACTATTGAAAAGGATGGCAGCCACGAACGGCTTATGGCCAACTATTTTTGTGCGTGTTAGGAACCTATAGTTCAGCATGTTACCAAACACATGTTTTGAGTTTGGATTTGATCAAGAAAAGAAAATGAAATGGACGCAGATAGTGTATACACTTCTGGCATAGGTTAGCAAAGGGTGGACGTTGATTTGTGTTCTGCACCACCCAATGGATGCAGAGACACACAACATCATCCTACCTGGAGAATAAAATATGTCACGCCCAATCGTTGGCAGCGACAAATCGTGTGACGGAGCAGTTAAGTTGGTTGACAGTTGAGAGTTTCTTTATGTCTTGTTCAATAAGCTGGATGGCCAGTCTTATTGATAACCTTTATCTTCTGGATTTAATTGATAGTTTTGGTAATCAATTGACAACATGTGAACTCTAAGAGGTACCATTAGAGGGGATCCTCAAGAGACCCTGTGCCGTGTAAGGTCTCCGATTCTATTTGTTTCTTCGTTTAGCGATGTTAATATGTAACCACATTGAGGCCGAGAGGTCTGTCTGATTCATTGGTCCCAGCTCTGGGAAGGACCAGCAGTGTGGCAGCCACCAAAGCTGAGTAGACTCAGAGTAGTAGACACACATACATGTGTGCAGAGAGCGCAAGGGCATGAGCCAGAGAACTGGTAGAAGCATTAGGGACCAGCGATGCAAAGAACTCACTCCTCTGCTGGATGGTTTTTCCACCTTGGAGGCCTTTCTTGGTCCGAAGGCGCAACCATATCAGTAGATGTGCTGAGTCTTATACTTTGCAGTGACCGTAACTTGATCTGACAAATAAGAGGAGTTTGTCACGCCCAGTTGCTTGCGACAAATAAATTGTGTGACAGGGCAGTTTAGTTGATTGACAGTTGAGAGTTTCTATGTGTCTTGTTCAATAAGCTAGGTGGCGAGTCTGATTGAAAATTTTGGGGCGCCTTTGGACCAAGAAAGGCCTCCAAGGTGGAAAAACCATCCAGCAGAGGAATGAGTTATTTGCATCGCAATGGTCTCTGATGCTTCTACCAGTTATGTACATCCATGACATCAATGGCTTAGCTGCTTTTATCCTGGCTAACTCTTAGCTTCCCTAGTTTTTACGTTGAGTGCCTCACGGTGTTGCGGCTAGATCGGCCCGTTGCCTTTGTACACTTTACTAGCCCTGTCTTCCTAAAACTTGTTCTTTTTACGTGGGCACCAAAGTACGCACGCATTTACTTCCTTCTTTCTTTCCCATGCTTGACCTTCTCACCGTACACGTTTTACCTTTCTTCTCATCACCTTGGTTGTCCCCCCTATTTTCTGCTATCGCTTCCAGCCTGCCTCTCTTGCTTCCCTTTTTTTTATCAACCTTCAGTTTCGTTTCCTCGTAGTAGGGAGTTTGCTATCTCCCCTGGACCTATGTAATATGCCATCATCACCATCCACGTCTGTGCGCTCTCTGCTCATTCGTGTGTGTCTGTATGCTAGTGCTACCCCTCATCTCTGGTTGGCTGCCACACCACTGTCCCTTCCCAAAGCTGGGACCGTTTAATCAAGCATTCTCGGTCTCACCGTGTTACACGTTAATATGACTAAGTCTTAGAATGCTCACATGTTGTCAATTGATTACCAAATTTATCAAATCCATGTCATAGCAAATCACTGTCACTGCAAAGTATAAGACTCAGCACAACAATCAATTCCCAGCCTTTGCTCGAGAGAGACTCAACCCTGGCTTAAAACAAATCATCAATAAACTGGCTTCTCCCTCATCCAGCTTGTTGAACAAGACTAGGGTTGGCCAGAACCATATATATACGGTGCATATACGGTATCTTTGGCAGGGGATTCACCAAATATACGGTCATATACGGTGCATTAATAATACGGTTTTGGCCAACCCTAAACAAGACATATAGAAACTCTCAGCTGTCAACCAACTTAACTGCTCTGTTACACGGTTCGTTGCTGCCAGCAATTTGGCAAACAGCTGTCAGATCAAGTTAATGTCACTGTGGAGTATATGACTCAGCACATTTTCTAAAACCCCCCTAATCTAAGAGGTTTGTGCAGTATGATATCATGAATTTAGAAGGTGTGAAATAAACCCATTTACTCCATTGATGTAGGAAGCACATAAAATAGCTTCAAGGATAACAACCTCTGCTACCTTTGCTAGCATTTAACTGCCAAATTCCAGCTCCAAACACTAATTGTCCTCAACTTTGTACGCTTTTCTCAACTTGAATCAGCTGCTGCTACAAGAGCCACTGGAACATATCATACCATGCTTTGCCAAATTACTTGACTAACCCACGGTACATCCAGCTGCTGTATGAGCTGCTGCTACAAATCACACAGTCCTTTATCAAAATCCTTTCAGACCACCAAAACCTCTCAAGTAAATCCTCTGCCATCCATCTATAAGAAGAATAAGCCAACTTCTCCACTTAAGATCCCTCCAAACTCTGTCAATCAAGTCAACTACTTGAAGGACAGCATTGCTGCAAATGGGAAGTGATTGTGACCTGTGTGGGCTGGACGTAAGAAATAATGCTGCAAAGTTAGAGCGAATGTGTGGGGAAGACATCAAACGTGCATCAGGGTTGCTCAGGTGATCTGGCGCCATCCACCTTTCCTTGCACTGGGTGCGCAACCTGAATAGGGACAGATGCCAATGTATTTGTCTCCTGTGCGTAGAAAAGGTCTGTATTCGAGTAACTCAGTGACGGGGTCAGGGTGTGCACCCCAGTCTCGAATGCAGTGGGTAGAAAGCAAAGTATCACACATGTGCTGCACATTCTTTACAACAAGAAAAGTGTGCTGCACGTTCTCGGCAGTAGCCTTTCAGCTGGCGGTTCAAGAAAAGGTATGGTTAAAATTCCAGTTTGCCACTGGTGATAGGTCTTGTTTTATTTTTCTGACCAAGAATGGTGTTTGTATTAAGTTGCTCCCTGGCAGCTTTGTGGTGCGCATGCCCCATGCGCATGCTGCTTCTGGCAGGGGTGGTGTTTTGTTTTGCTGGTAGAGGAGTGACATGAAGTGCACTTTTGTCTTTGGGATATTTCCAACAACAGTGCAAACATCCTTGTTGTCAGTGCAGGTTTTGCGAAAAGCGTTGGTGCTGTTTTCCATCCAGGTTGGGAGCAGTAGGAAGGTAGCCCAACGGAAAAATCATCGGCAGATGCGGTTGCATGTTGTTCTACTTTGAGCATGTGCTTATCGTCATAAATCAGGTGGCAGATGGAGAATCCAGTGAACTGTGTGGAGAACGCATCTATTCTGGAACCAAAACCCTGTCTCTTGGATGGGCTTTCCAGAACTCTTGAAGCTTGGGTTAAAGTCTAGAGGTGAGGCCATCCTTTCTTATGTGACTAGGGCATGGTTGCGAAAGGCTGCCATGTAATGGGTGGGCAGAGCCTGTTAATGTGAGCATTCAGCCTTGGTATTGTTGCCTGTCATTGGGAGTCGATAAAGTAGTTCTTGGGTTTCTTTTGCGAGGTCTTGGACAGGGGGACTCAGCAGGGCATGTATGCCTCAGTGACGAGCAGAATTATATGCATCCTGTAAAATGCTGAGGCGCTGAGGGGTGATGGTGCCGGAGCATTTACCATCTATGCCGTACACACATGTCACCTCTGGGAGGGTATGGAACTTGGGAGGTGTGACTTTTGTAAGCCAGTCCTCTGCTTGTGGCGGTCGACTAGGTGTGTCGTATCGCTCACTGGCACTCTGATAAGATCGACCTGCCTCTTCCATAGTTCACAGTTGCCTGTGCCCTTGTTATCGTTTTGCGGGTCAGTAGCTAGGTTGCATGTCAAAATGAATTTCGTCCCTGATATTTTTGTCTAGCGTGGATTTCCATTGAGGAGTATGCCTGTTGGGACCCTCCATTGCTTACCAGGCCAGGCTATCCTTGTTTTTGTCTGTGGTTTTATTTCTGTTTCAAGAGGTGGACATAGTGCTTGTCTCATACTACTTCTCCATTTTTGCATAGTCAGGGTTTGATCTGATCATCTTTGCTGCTTCTTGTGTTGGCTCCCATCCAGTTGACCAGCCATATTTCACTCTTTGTCCGTCCGAGTTCCCTGCTGCTCCTCAGAAGGTCCGAGTTTCCCGTTGCCCCTCAGAAGGTCCTGGCAGGCTGGACAGTGCCATTCTTCTGCTGATTGGTTGTACTTGGACAGGCATCACGGTTGTGATAACAACCAATTTGCATAAGGCAATCTCAATGATAGGTGCGAATGCATGTGCTGCATCAAAACATACCCTGGCAGTCCTCTGCTCGTGGTCAGTACCGTCTACATACTTCATCCGTTCTTTCCTTGCTATGGGGTGTCCTACAGACATTGCACCAAGGATCTTGAAGATCCGATCCTTGCGTGCAGTTGGAACCTTGCTTGCACATTTGAAGGATGCTTTTATATGGTATCGAAGGACCCATTTCTTAATGGCACCAGGCTTCGTCCAGTGGACCAAATACTGCTCCTGGGATGTTGGTATTTGCCAATCACCTTGAGCCCTTGCATTCTTTTGAGGGGATCTTTTGTCGGTCAGTTATTTTGTTACTGCCGTTGTCAAACTCAAACATTATTTGGTTGACAACTATGGATGCTCCCGGCTTGTTTGCTATCTTTTTTGCATACTCTTTTTGCATTGCCAGCATCATGGTGCCTGTGGAATGGTGAAATGTGATGGACAGAAGTTATGACCTGTTCCTTCCTCTTCATCAGGCGCTTGTTCAATATATAAGAAGCGTCTCTTTTGGTTTATAGGTGGTTGTATATCTTGGGCATTTGCGTGTATAGGTGCTGGGGTGCTTTGGTGGTTATTAGTTGGGAGGCTGTGCACGGTTGATGCACTGGTGTTTGGTGTTTGGGCATTCCTTGATAACTGCTCTCATTTTCTTGGCCAGTCTAATTGTACGCGTATTGGTCCTGTGCTCAGTCTGATTGGTACGTGTGCAGGGCTGGTTTCTGTTGGATATAGCACTTGGTGGCGGAGCTCAGAGCTCTTTTTCCATATCCAGGTGGTAGGCAGAGCATCTAGTGTGTGGTCGCTTGAGTCCAATGCAGTCATCTGGGCAGTGTTGGCGTTAATGGTTCTTTTCTCTATACATATGCAGGTTTCCTTGATCTTGTGGCTGAGCGGTAGTCTGGCTAAGCTTTCTGCCTCTGCAGAATCAAAAATTTCGTTCACCAGGGCTGTTTATCTATTTAAAGCAACTGTTTGTTTTTCATTCACTCTTTTGCTTCCATATACCCTTCTAATTCCGTGCCAGTCATTATGTGCGTACCATTTCGCTCTGCGAGTTCATGCAGACCGTGTATGCCTAGTGCCATGAAGGACTGTGCTATGACTTGCACTAGCTTGAATAATTGAAGCTTTTACGCCGCTCTTTTTGTATCCACTGGCCTTCAAAACCAAGGTCGACATTCTGCTAAGCTTCGCATTTTTGACAAAGTCTCGCAGCGGCTGTTTCTGCCCTTGACAAAGGAGGGTATGGACTCAATACCACCTTCATCAAGAAGAAGCAGAGAAATTGAGTAAGGTGCACCCTTATGTGGATCTGGTGCCCCAACCTCAATCAGCTGCTTCCGGTCAATCTATAGAATCCATTCCCTGTTCTTTCCAATGCAAAGCCTTCATCCTTCATGATAACAAACCTGGTAAGGGAATTGGGAATGTATTAAGATTATGGTGCTTGCTTTAGGCTGATAAGATACAGAGTAGCTTACAAAGGTCAATTCAACTTGGGTAGCACACGACCAAAAACCTTCCCACATGTCAACAGCCAAAGCCCAGTCCGAAAAACCAAGATTGCCGACCAAACAGGAATACAAAAAAAACCTGAAAAGGCTGTGACAGCCACAAAAGAGTAATGCCTGTCCCCCCACTCTCCTTTAATTGTCCTTCCAGTGATTGTCCTCCCTTTTGAGAGTCGCCTTATATCTAAAAAGAGCCACAAAACTGCAATTGCGCTTGAAATGCCTGCATTTTGCACAACCAGAATATTGTTACGGGAATTATCGAGGCTGTTATATAGTTTGCAGCGGAATATTGGCCATGTTGTCAGCAGAGAAGAGTGCGACATAACGACAGGAGGCTAAACATATATCCAACTTACCTGCAATAGAAGTTCGGATGAGGGCAGGCCAGCTGACAGTGGCAAACCCTGCCGATAAAGCCGCCATCCTAGTCTGCAAGTTGGCACAAATTAATGAAGACTTCGAACCCAGTTACCTTTCATGGTCATACCTGAACAGCATGGTCCACGCTCTAACAATGTTGACAAATTGCAACATACTGTCTCCATATGCCATCACGTCCTTTCTATTGACCAAATGCAGGTTCAATTGCTGGATACAATCTCAGATTCAATCCTAATATTACGGTGGTATCCAATGTAAAGATTTGGATGTTATTGGTTGAAATTGACTCATTTTGACCTTATAAATTGCACTCGCACCCACGGCTATTTGACATCACGGTAAACCAGCCGTTTGGCGAAAGCTGTGTCAAGACCTGAAAATGCAACACCAACCTCAAGGAAGCAAGTCTAGAGTATTTAACAGTTTCCAACTTCATAGCAAAATTCTCATCTCTTTATTATTGAAGAGACGCTTGCCTGCACCCTTTTTTACATAATCCCTCTTGTAAGCAAAGGAAAACACTTTACTGAAAACGTGTCAAATATCGGGACTTGAGCCGCCCGTCTGGTGCCCAAAGCTGAATAATGTGCTGCTAATAGGTAATAGGATTTAACAACCTTGGAGCGAGCTGACGCTCCCTTCCCCCTTCATATCCCTGTTGGTTCTATTTGACATCCTTCTCTTCACCGTTTTGAAGAGGCCCTTGGCTGTCAATTAATACAGCAGTGAAATGAGATTACGGCTTACATGACAGGACGAATGAGTCTCCTTTTCGACTGTCTTACCCTGGAAACGATGTATTGATCGAGTAGCCTGCACCGACATTTTTGCTGCTTACCAGTGCACACGTTTACTGCTTACTACAAATGAATGAGAGACACGTGCCTCCCTCAAGTCCCCATAATGAGAGACACCTGAAATTGTAAACCCACCACGTAAGACTGTGCAAGAACATCCCTTTTTGTTTGCAGGTACAGGGATGTCAACTGTGGTTGAGACTTACCAATACATTAGGGAGGACAACTGAAGAAAGAGGTCCAAGAACAGCGCCAGGGAAGAGGCTACTACCGCATACACGCAGCACTAGCAGCATCGCGATAGGCACCGCTGCGATGGAACTGGGCTGGCATGCATAAAGAGTAGGCCCCGGTCAGAAACTTAAGCTATAGAGACAATCCTTCATACAGGCTAGAAGTAGAGTACAAGCTGGTTATCCAATTTTATACCTGAGTATCTAGAGAGGCAGACATGAATTGACGGCCCCCCTCAAAATCGTCCTCAGGTCCATCAAAGTCAAGCTGCTCTGTGTTGCTCTGACAGGCCTGCACCAAAAAGGGACTCCAAAAGGAAGATCGTGGGGCGTAAGTGGACTTGTACAGTGCTTGTTCAACAATGTTTTGCTCAACCCACCTCACGGAGGCCGCTAGAAATTGCAATGCTGCAAAGCAACAAAGAAAGAGAGCGCCAGGCAAAGTCAGAGCCACCACAGGTACCTCTTCAGGTGGCAGCTTAACTTACAAACGAGCAGAGGAGGCCTTTTTATTACCTCCACAAGAGAAACGTGGGAGCTTTCCTCCTAGCAGATTCGCTAAAAAAAGCTACAAAAAGCCCTCCCGTGTAAACGACACTACCTAGTGCGTGGATCACGAGCATGACCTGCAACAAGAGAGACGCTGTGTCGGTCGCAAAATAAACAGTGTGCCAGAAAAAACATAGCGTACACACACCGTTTCTAATCCACCCTCCTCAGATGCAAAGGCACTTCTGAAGTACAGCACTAATTGGAACAAAGCCAAGCGCGCAAAAAGCACTTGCACTATTTTCAGCGTAGCACCTGCGAAAGGGACCAGGGAGCGGAGGGGGAGAGAGAGGGAAAGTACTTAGGTGTGGATTGAAACTCTGCTGCCAATGGAAACAACAACATGGCCTGCTGCCATTTTTGAAACATCAACATCCTATTTCAAGCTGGAAATGCTTTCATTCTCCAGTAATTTTGCGTGTGTACGTGTGTGTACGTGGGTGTAAGTGTACGTACGTTCACGTGCATGCGTGTGTACGTGGGTGCAGGTGTATGTGTGTATGTGTGTGTGTGCGTGTGTGTGTACGCACGCGTGTGACCACACTTCATAACAGCATAAAACCAAGCAGCTCATTCCCGTGCCAAGCTCGTGAAAACCCCTCTAAATCTGCTTTACCTTTGAAAATGCTCTTGTGCAGAGCCGAGGCCTGTGCCCGGAGATCATTTGTTTCTGCACGTATGTGTGTGTGTGTTGTGTGTGTGTGTGTGTTTGTGCTGAGGTGAGTGTGTGCACGTGTGCGTGTGCATGTGCGTGCGTGTGTGCGTGCGCGTGCGCGTGGGTGTGCGTGTGCATATGCGTGTGTGTGTGCGTGTGTGTGTGTGTGTATGTGTGTGTGTGTGTGTGCATGCGTGCGTGTGTGCGCGCGTGCGTGTGTGCGTGCGTGCGTGCTTGCATGCGTGTGTGTGTGTGTTGGGTGTGTGTGTGTGTGTGTGTGTGTGTGTGTGTGTGTTGTGTTGGGTGGGTGGGTGGGTGGGTGTGGGTGTGGATGTGGGTGGGAAGGTGTGTGGTATGTGTGGGTATGTGTGG
>Ga0307974_1003710_pt1 | contig 10969 bp, 8 predicted proteins | sample OrgLakmetagen784_FD_201812 | JGI IMG/M metagenome (GOLD analysis project Ga0307974, IMG submission 201812) | Saline water microbial communities from Organic Lake, Antarctica - #784 | ecosystem: Environmental > Aquatic > Non-marine Saline and Alkaline > Saline | place: Antarctica: Organic Lake... | reverse complement strand
CTCTCTCTCTCTCTCTCTCTCTCTCTGTCTCTGTCTCTGTCTCTCTCTCTTCTCTCTCTCTCTCTCTCTCTCTCTCTCTCTGTCTGTCTGTCTGTCTGTCTGTCTGTCTCTCTCTCTGCTGCATACGATATAACTGTCCTTAAAAGCAGGGCCTTGTGCAATGCATGCAGGGGGAGGCACGTCACATAACGGCCCCAACATGCCACGTCCTGGAATGAAGTATCCTGGTGCATCAGGGGCTTCTTCATCCTCCTCTGGTTCCCCTGCTGTAGCTTCCAACTCACTCGCATTTCTGGTTGCACGCACGGTGACCTCAATACCCGTCCTGGTCGTTAAGCATAATTCAGCCGGGAGGTTCGCCTTCGGGGGTAATCAGGCTAAAAGTGTTGGAGGTCACGTCCCCCTGAGCGTTTGCATTCACTTAGAGATCCTAGCGGTGAGTGTGCGGAAAAGTTTGCCAAAAGGGTGTCTTGAAGTAGGAGTTGCACAATTGAAGCTGCAGTGCTGTCCGGCAACTTTGCAATGTTCTCACAGACGATCAGTATCCACATAGGCTGTGTTGGTGTCACAAGCCTGCATTGCTTGCACTCCTCAGTTAGGCACGTGGGTGCTGATTGAGCAAAAGCGCTCCCCAGTTTCTTCTCTCTGCTTTGCATACACACACGCACACACGCACACATACGCACACACACATACACACACTTAAACACACACAGGTCAGCCTGCTTGTGAAATATGCCTGCAACTTTGTGTCCTTTCCCAATGATACGCTGCTCCTGGCATTGACACGCGCGTGAGTGACATGATGCCGATTTGTGTGTTTTTAGATCTGTGGTTGTACAACAGCTTCACCACGATTAGACACAACGATATGTACCCAAGACTTGCCATTGTATGTGTCATTGCTCTGTCTCTATGCTCAGTGTCAGCTTATGCAAGAGTAGCCTCTGTAAATATTGTGTTACCAAGGATGAAGGGCCCTAGTCATTTTCCATAAAATAATTCATCGTTGCCTGTCATACCCAGGTTTGACAAACCAGGCCAGCCCTCTATTCGGACACAGCGCATGTTGGTTCAGGCAAGGATGGCCGTCAGTGGAGACGTGCGGGCGGAGGAGCGCTTATATTCAGGCCCAATCTCAGTGGAACTACCAAAGGTACATACATGAGCAGGGTGTGCACACTCCATTGTTGTCGTGTCAATCTCATGCCCAAAGCAGCAGCTCAGTGCCTGCTTCAATGACTTGTACCACAGCTTCACTTTAATGAGGCACACACATTTGGCCTGCATACCCATGATTGGCTTGGAAGTAGGGGCGAAAGAAGGCACTCTCTTAGATATCTCGTGATATTTTCTGCTGGGTTTTAGCTAGCGCGTTCGCCTTTTCACAGACTATCGAGGCGGAGGCTGTAGACATCCTCATGATCAGCACAGCTGGAGATCTGCCCATCAGCAAAGAAACTGAGGAGCTCCTCATGACTGCAAAATCGTCAATTCTTCTTTTCAGGTGATCAGATACATGGTTTGGCATAATTTATACAATTTCCCAAGCTTTTGATTGCTGCTACAGAATGGAAGTAAGGCTCTGCCAATCAGCTTTTGCTTTGCACTGTTTGCCAATGCCTGTTTGTTCCAGAATTTTTTTGTGAATTTCACAGCATGACAAATCACGGGACCAGCTTAAACGGAAAATTGAGGCATTAGCTACGCAATAAACGTAAGCTATTGACCACCAAGATTGACTCCAGGGAAAACTAAAAATATTTATGCTACTGATATAGCACGACAAGAAGAGAAGGCACGCTTGCCTGACAATGTTTGCATCCACAAAACTGCACCAACATAATTGTGTTGGTGTTAAGCAACACTGTTTGGGCACTAATTGCTAACAATTACTAATCGAAATGGCATAATCATTTCATACTTTATCGCAGGAGCAAGGAGCTTAAGTCAGGATCCAGAGACCAGATGCCTTCATTATCAGTCATTGCTGATGAGGAGCCTGAGATGTCAAGCACAAGCATGTAATGGGATCACTCGTTCAGCCTACTTCACACACATCAACTGCAGTGCATTTGGAGCATCTAGTTCTTGGATCTTTTTAACACAAATTTATTACCTGTAGGAAGCTCACTTTGGGGGGGGTACAAATGGGCAACAATAAAACGCCTATTAGTTATAATAGTATGTTGGCCAGCTCTATGAGCAAGTGTGTTTGAGGTTGATGTAAAAATCGAGTAATTGCTTGCAAGAGTGTTGCTGTGAAGTAGACTTTTTAACTCTTTATACAGTTTGTACTTTGTTGATGTGCGTGTCGGGTTTGCTGTAAATTTAGAACATGATGTTACTGGCACTCATACCTTTTCTATACTTTTTCATTTGTCGTCTCCTTCTTCTCAACTGCGATAACCTCAAGCTAGATCAGCAAAGTCCAATCAACTAAACTCTCCAAGAAAACGTTACAGGAGGGGATCTGAACAAGTTAAAACAAACACAACCCCGGAAAGGCAAGCCAGAACAACAGTCCAAAAAGCACAACTCTCTAAGGGGTTACCAAGCAACTTTAGGAAGGCAAAGCCAAAAAACTCCTATCTTAGGGTTAACATAATTCCAGAAAGGAGGAGGATCCCTAGAAACTCCCCTGGACACTCGCCACCATCAGGCCCTTTGCCGATTCTTTCCTGCCAAGCCTTCACCATCTTGTAGCCGGTAATATACTTCTTGTCCTAGCTAAATTCTGCTGCCCTTGTCCCTAAAGGCACATTCTCTCCAGCCCTTTTCCCTTTTCCACCATTGCACGGGCTGTGGGTCCAACCGAGCTACCTCCAGGACTTGCTTGAGTTCCTGTGCATGTGAGTGTGAATGCGTGTGCCACACACAGTGTGCCACACACACAGTGTGGGTGTGAATGTGTGTGCAAGTGAGTGTGGGTGTGCCACACACAGTGTGTATCTGTATGTGAGTGTATGTGTGTGTGCGTGCGTGCGTGTGATCAATCCAACATGTGTGTGTACATCAACCCAATGTGTGTGTTTGTGAGCGCGTGTGTGCATTAGTGTGTGCACCATCATAAGCATATGCACATGCCAATTTATGCACGAATCAATGCATCACAATTAGGCTGGAATGTGAATCACAAGGAGTGAAGGAGTGAGGCTCTGCAACAGTTTTGTTCGCTGACTTGTGCAATTTTCACATCATGTTCCTCAATTAGGCCGACCTCTCACCTTTTAGCCACTTCTTGTAATCATCGGGAAGGTTGTGACCATTGTTGTTCACACCTTGTCAAGATGACTCAGGGACAGTGCAAGTGCGACCTGAAAGCATTAGAACTGTAGGGGGGTTTCTGTCAAGGTGATCAGCAAATTTGTTTAGGATCTTCAAGCACGGAGTACAAAAAGAAAATGAGAAAAGCCTAACTACTGTAAAGTTTGCTCTTGAGTTTAATATGTGTGCACGCAGGTCTTATGTTTTCATGTACAGTCGGTCTCGAGTACGTATGCGTAAGTTTTAAATGTTGTGCGCGCAGGTCATATTTTGTGTGGGCGGCAGGTGTTATGCATACTTGGTAATAAACTAGTTTATATTCTTGCGTTGCAAACAACTCTAAAAAAACACTTCCCAAACCTAGTGCGGCACAAATTCAAAACTGCGTGCTGGGCCATACATTCTTGGTGTTATACCAGGTCTTATTATGTATGCGCAGCAGGACTTATATCATACCATGCTATGCGCGCATGTTTTGTTTTATATGCACAGCAGGTCCAAGTAAGCATGCTCGTGTTTTGATATGTGCGCGCATGCGCGCATGTCTTGTTATATATGCGCAGCTGCCGCCTTTTGTATTTATGCGCAATTTCTAATAGGTGCTCGCATGCCTTGTTATGTATGCGTAGCCTATCTTTTGTATGTGTGCACAAGTTTTGATGTATGTGTGCGCAGCAAGTGTTATGTATGTACGCGCAAGTGGCCGCGCTTTTTAATATGTATAGTAGGGGTAGAGTAGAGACAAAATCCAGAGCGTCATGATTTCTGAAATAGGCCTTTCAAAATTAGCATAGTTGTTGCGTCCGCAAACAACTCTGCTAGATACTTCCGTTTTAGGCCCAGGGACTGATGTTGCTGCATTGGGATTAGCACATCCGCTGCGTACAGACTTGCTTCCTCTATCGACATCCCGCTAGGCAGTACCCCAGAACCCGTGGCCACAAAGAGCCACTCCCGGGCGGCCATAGCAGCCTTGCCTCTGTGGGAGCCTGGAGGTTAATGAAGCAAAACATTCATTGAGACAGGCTTGCAAAAAAGCAAAAGAGTGCTGTTGTTTACAGGTCATTCTATGTTCCTACCTTTATTGGAGCGCATCTCATGTGGCAATGTTGCATGTGTGCGCTGGTACAACTACTTACTAGTGTACCATTGCTCTGGTGCAGATGATGTGAAGAGTGTGATTTGTCAGAGGTAGGGTGGTGAGCTGAGGCGCATTTCACGCAGCACTGTCGCACACGCAAGTATATACACTACATCAGAGCAGAACAAAAAGAGAATGTCCTGCCACCAGCAGATATCTCCAAGATCGTAAGTCATGCCAGTCGTTTGCACAGCCCAGGAGGTGCATGCAACAGAGACCCCCTTTGGGTGTTGTGTCGCTGGTCGCTGGCAATGGCTAAATAAGGACGCGTGCATATATTCTATTGCAAGAGGGCAGACGCAAGACATCTTACAATCACACTACTACAGATCAAGCTGCAGCATTACCGGAGTAAAAAAAGGTTGAAATCTTGCAAGAATTGTGATGCATGGCAGAGAACACATTTGCAGTCATTAAGCGCAGATCGCGTCTGGAGACCCCTGCTTAAAGTCAATAGTTTCCTTTAAAGTTTTCTTGCAACATCAGAGCTGTTGTAGGCTGCACATTAACTGTGATACCCATGGTGCACAGCAGCACACGCACGTATGCCCACATCATCAGAAAGAGACAAGACAGACAGGCGAGGAGGGAAAGTCACAAACATATATTTGAACATGTGCGCAATCCGTCAATATCCTTGTACTGCCTTCTTTGAAATGGCGGCAAGACACTCACCTCCAAGCCGTATCTTTTTCTAGTGCTCTGGCTGCAGCCGCTTCGACAGGGAGTGCCGGTCTGCAAGCTGGTGGGGTCAGAGTGTGGATGGCGCTTGTTAGCAGATTAAAAAGCAAAAAGGTGTAGAGGGCTGGCATTATTTCAGAAACAAAATGCTGAGGGCAACACAATGACCATGGTTTTCAGTTAGTTCAATGTTCTGAGCAATTAGCTCCACTTATAATCTTCAGCACACATCAGCAAATTACAATCAATGAAGCTGATAGAAAGCTTTGGTAGATAAACACTTTTGTTGGTGGCTCACCGATGGTTTTTGAGAAGGCTGCTGCAACACGATCTTATGGCACGCTGTGATTTTGTGCGAGAAGGGCTATCAAGCCCTTACAGCGGTGCATACGAACATCAACCCAGATGGCCCTCTCAACGATACCCTGATGCAAGGAATGTGTTGTAACAAATGTTGTTGTGAGAATTTTATGACTGCAGTATACATTGAAGACATCGTATGGATGCAGCAATTAGCAGGGCGTTTTTTCAGTAAGGCTTCAAAACATGGTTCACCACGCAACTCTACTACCTAGCTACACATAAAGTATGCTTACTTTTCCGTACCCAAGCTGATCCTCCTTAACTTATCCACCATAACGTATGGCGTCCAAAACCCATTCAGCACTTTAGCCAGCTCTATCCCGCATATGAGCTTCAAGGTTACTGGATGTGCAAGGATGCCTGCCAGGCACGCAGCAAGGAAAAGAAAATAGGCTTCAAAGTGATTTGCGCAAAATTTGCTTGAGCGCAAAGCCTAACCAGTGTGAGCACCATTCAATTATTATGCTTATGCAACTTTTGTGGCTCCTACATTTTCTGTTAGTTAAACACACACATACACCTGTGGCGTCATCAATGTCAGATCTGCAACACCCTGTTGCACAGGCAGGGTGTGGCCAGTCAATAGCATTGGCAAGAATGGGATCATGTCCCCTGTGTGTGTGAGTTTGTGTGCGTGCGTGTGTGTGTATGTGTGAGTGTATGTGTCACTGCTGCAAATAACAGACTGTGAGCAAGCTCAAAGGTGAGAGACACATACAATCAACTTTGCTGTGCATGCACAGAGGCTTGCGGCTGTGGCGCTATGAGTCATGCTTTATTCACGCTGATGTGCGTGATCTGTGCAGTTCTTAAGCTGAATGCACTGCCTTATCATAATCCAGGAGGTCAAAAGCAAAGCTGCATGTGTCAATCTCTCGTGTGAAGGTAAGGTTACATTGCTGCCAGGTGGCATCTGGGCAAATCCTTGAAAAAAGCCTGTAACCACACCTAGCTAGACAAAAGGGTAAACGTCTAAAAGAAACAAAAGAAAGAGATGGAATGATAAAAGGAAAGTTTTTGGGGGAAAAGGCGAGAAGTTGGAGCCATAAAAGGAGCCAAAGTTTGACATAGGAACCAATAGACTGAGTATGGTCTGAACACATAGAGTCTTGAAGGAAGCAGTGCCAGTGCACCACAGAAGGCACGAAAGCCAAGCCAGCTCTAGAAACTAGAAGCAAAGTAGCAGGCGGGTTTAATAGGCAGGCGCAAGCAGATTTTATTTCAAAGCAGTCGAGCTTAACTTGTTATTCCAGAGAATCTCATAGGCTAGCAACTTCACCGCAATTTCTTCAAGGCTGACTGACTGGGGGAGCTTTTATCTGTCACTGGTGCCTGCTTTCTCTTGGGCGCTGTTGTCGCTGATTCTGTTGCTGGGGCTGGTTTCGCTGATGCTGGTGCTACTGACTTGACTAGTACTACTGATTTGGCTGGTGCTGCTGGCTTGGCTGGTACTACTGACTTGGCTAATGCTGATGGCTTGGCTGGTGCTATTGGTTTGACTGATGCTATTGGCTTGGCTGGTGCTGCTGGTTTAGAAGGCTGGGGCATGTGTAACCTGTCGAGCTGATGCTTGACTCGACAGCGGTGCTGAGGGGCGGAAGGGGTTGGCCTGGGTCAGGGAGGCTTCCACCAGGCAGGTGCTGGGGCAAAGCGCAGGTAGAGTCGGAGGCCTGGATAAAGAGACATGAGGCAGTGAGGGGAGGGGGAAGGGAGAGTCCGTGGCTGGAGGTCATGTCAGCTCCTCCTACACTAGTCCCTGTTTGCTATGTTCAGGAGTTCTGTGACTGGTGTTGCGTAGGTCGGCCTGTGAGTAAGCGGAGGTAATCCCATCGGTTGGCAATGGGCGGATCACTTGCCCCAAGTCACTTTTCCGACCAACAGGAACACACACAAAGCATCACTCTTGCGCCATTCACGCTGTGTGTGTTTTGGTTAGTTGGCCAATTTGCAGCACGCAAAGCATGGTGTCCATTCCTGCATAGCTGCAGCGAACGCACTGCATGCACTATAACCCAGTGCATTCGACCCCCAGAAGTGTGTTGTGTGTGTTCTGTCTCAACTGGTTTTGTTGCCATTATTCCTCAATTTCCAGTTTCAGCTTGACCCAGCAGATCAGTCTTTCCCTGTTTACAACAGCACAAATTCAGGAGTGCAAATGTGTGCTTAAATGAGGTGTAAAGCCCTGTAAAATGAAAGCTCTTGTAAAGTTGCGTTGGATTTCCTAGGCATATGGCATGATGCCGATGAAAACACCACTTCTTTATCAGGCATATGGCGGAGAGAAGAAACGCAAAGAAAGAGTCTGACCTAAGTTAGCTAGTTAGTTTATTTTGGATTACAAAGGCCTCCAGCCTGGCATGGCATGGCTGCTCAGCCTATAGGCCCCAACAAATTAATCAATCAAAAAGATCGCCAGCTGCACTAAAAATTGCAAACTTCTGAGTTCTGTTGAAAAACAAAACCTTTGATATCACCTTCAGAAATATGATCAAATATATGGCTGAACTGGTGCCGTAAATGTTCGGTACCAATACATGAAAAAATAACGTGTTTCTCATCTTGAATGTAATCCCCGTTTTCACACAAATTGCAAACACGTGCACTCCTGTCCGGACTCCTGCCATATAAACCAGTTTCACACTTCAACGCATGTCCTCGAATCCTGAACCGAGCTACATTCCTCATGACACTTTTGCTCAGAGCCATCTTCAAATACTCCGGCAAGACAAATGGTGCACGTGCATCAGAAACCGGTCTCTCAGGCAGAGCAAACCAGTTGTGATAAGCCACAGACTTTTTTAAACTGGAGCAAGGATCTTGACCATGTGCCCCTCTCCAAACTGCCTGATGCCTGAATCTCAAGTCTATGCGCAAATTAGAAATATTCAGCTTCCTGCATTGAAATAAATCACTTCTGTATACAGTGCCATTCTGCAAATCACCAACAGCATCCTTCATCTGTCTAGTCCAACAATTAGAAGCACCAGAATTCCCAAGGGAAATATCTGCTTTCATCACATCGCGTAAAGTAATGCTGTTTGAATCAACCATCCTGTTCCAAAATTTGACAGCTGGCCTGAACCAGTAAAATTGCAAGGGTTCCTGCGCACATTCTCGAAGCACACACCAGTTTTCAGAAGTAGATTTAATTCCCAGAACTTTATAGAAAACGCCATGTGTGCGACCTGCAAAGGGTTGCTGAAACCATTGTCATGCTTCAGAATTGCGTAGACCAAATCTGACTGGCATACATGCCAGCTGACAACGCATATGTCTTGAAAAGCCACAACATCGCATGAGGCCTGTCAGAAATCCTCTTTTCAATACCAAACTCTTTCACTTTACGTAAAGCTGCATTAAAAGGCCTCAAAGCATGGGTCGCAGCATGGTGTAAGTTCATGTGATCATCAAATACCATTCCCAGGCAGGTAAAATAATCTCTCTCTCTCTTCATGCTCCTGATTGTAGAGACGAAAAACAGGAACTGCAGAATTTCGGTACACATTAAAATTATCTATGTAGGATTTCTGCACATTTACTGTGTCTTTTCTTGGCAGCGTACGATTCCAGACGTCTTAACATTTTCTGCAATTGGACTGGGTCATTAGCTGTCAGGGTCAGGTCGTCAGCATAAAGCATGAGAGTTACCCTGAGCCCCTGAGTGCTCGTAACAGCACCCACAAAGCCCCACCCAAACTCATCATCCACATCATTGATAAAAAGGGAAAAGAGGAGAGGAGATAAAGGATAAGCTTGTTTTACACCTCTTAAAGGCACAGCGGAATTACTGGTACTGGTAATTTTGGCACCATCAATCAAAACATACTTGTCTCCATCGTAAATTTACGATGGAGACAACGTTGGTGAGTGGGCATCCTGATATTACTAAATGACCCCAAAGGTGGGGTCTGTCAATAGTGTCATACGCTTGTTTTTAAATCAATAAAGGCCGTGTGAAGGTGGGAACAACCCTTTGGTTTAATCTGATTTATCTAACCTAAGTCTCAAAGCTAGCAAATAGAGAAAAGCGTTGAGAGACCAATGGAATACTAAGGCCCACAGCAAGGTCTCGTCCTATCCCAGTTAGAGAATCAAGTCCCAGACGGCCAGGAACCTGGCTGGGGAAGCAAGGTCTTGGACACAGCACCAGGACGCGAAAATAGGCAGCACAGTTACAATCTTGGTAGCACATGAAAGACTTAGTGGTGTTATTTATATAACCTGACATTTGCATCAACATTCTGGATCGACTGTATCAATTTTGTGACAACTTGTGTGCCATAGTAGCACTGGACCACCCCAACATTAGCTATCTACTTTGGGACCTGGACAAGGTGCTTATCAAAAAACGTGTAGTTGCCTCTGGAAACCTGAAAGTGAAAAGGAGGGGGAAGAACAATGAGCTGTCTGCCAAGGACTACATTGCAAACTGTACTATCTACATTTGCAATTATCAATCTTCCCAGGCCTTTTTGCACCCAAGCGCTGCCAGGAAAGCACCAGCCGCGCATACAATGCTCCACCAGCTAACTAGGCAGTGAGAGGAAAGAGGGAAATATTGATGCATTATGTAAAAACTACTGGCAGGGAAACCTTTATTGATGGTGTCATGGTGTTTTATAAGGGTGTTAATGTTGCACTTGTTTATTACTTGGTATTTCTGCAGTTCATTACGCAAGGAGAAGACTAGTTGTGTCTCTTCCATTCAACTCTTATTAACGGCATGCTGGCAAGCTGCGGCTCAATAATCCTTAGGCTGTGCACCCGCTCTAAAAAAGCTTGTGATGGTGGCTGTGCAACATTTGTAGCCCAGAGTAGGATTTGGTCATGGCAGCAGAAAGGTTTTATGAATGCAAAGGCCTATGTGCTAACTGACAGTTTGTTTTATTTTTACAGTAACGGCAAACTTAAATGCAAACAGCAAATGCCTGGTGTTTAAGTCACAGCCCGTAAATTCGAATGCATGCCGTCTGTTTGCAAGCCCGACTTAAATCTGAGCAGCTTCAACTCTTCTGCTTACCAGATGCAAGTACTGTCGTGGCCTTCAGTGCAGTGACCGGAGAAGCTTGCATGGCCAAAGTGACTGCTGACACAGCGCAAGCAACAGCAATTACGGCAGCGGTGGCCATGATGCGCTCCATGAGGACGAAACCATCTTAACAGAACCTGGTGGAGGGGCAGGCCACATCCAGTGTGGAAATTTTGTCCTGGACCCTGTCCTCTGATTTGGTTTAAAGTAAGCAGTAATTATTTGTCGTAATTATAAGAACAAGTGAACACTTACCGACAGTGGCGTGTGTGTTGTGTGTATCGATCCAGCAGATCATCACGCGTTACAACACCTGGAAGGTGAACCCAATCCACGAGTTTTCTTTCACCATTTGTCAAAGTATATCCCAGCCTCCATCAGGAGGCGTCACCATAAGTGTCGATTGAAGTATAAATTACATATTCAGGATCCTGACGTCGAGAACTATCGATTGGTTTATAAATGAGTCGATTCTGAGGGGGTCGGGG
>Ga0307974_1003705_pt1 | contig 10977 bp, 17 predicted proteins | sample OrgLakmetagen784_FD_201812 | JGI IMG/M metagenome (GOLD analysis project Ga0307974, IMG submission 201812) | Saline water microbial communities from Organic Lake, Antarctica - #784 | ecosystem: Environmental > Aquatic > Non-marine Saline and Alkaline > Saline | place: Antarctica: Organic Lake... | reverse complement strand
GGTTGGGGGGGGGGGGCATTTTGGGCCTGAGGCCAAAAATTTACACGTGAATGTCAGAATATTTTTTATTTCTAAACCCTAACCCTAACAGCCTCCTGTACCTACGTAGAAACAGTATACACAAACGGTGGCAGCACCGCATGCAAGAACCAAGGAAACAGAGGCGCTGTGCTGTACGACAGCTAGAAATTCACGCTATCAGGCAGATTGGAAGCCGTCACACTCATCGTATCATAAAGAACCACAGCAGCCATGACGAAAAAGAAACACGACTATGGTGGAAAAACGAGGTCTATGACGAGAATCACACATGCATGTGTGTGTGTGTGAGATTTTGTGTGTGTGTGTCAGTCACTTACTGTATGATGAAGAACCACAGGTACATGGGCGTCATCATGGTGGCGATGAGGGTGACGAACATGAGCGGCTGTGTGGAGCAAAAGAGGGCAGGAGTGTGTGTGTGCGTGTGTGTTGTGTGTGTGGTGTGCGTGTGTGTGTTGTGTGTGTGTGCGTGTTGTGTGTGTGTGTGTGCGTGTGTGTGTTGTATGTGTGTGCGTGGTGTGCGTGTGTGTGGTGTGTGTGTTGTGTCAAGTATGTGTGGTGTGTGTGTATGTGTGGTGTGTGTGTGTGTCACAAGTGGTGAGCCGTGTGACAGAATGTCGAGGGATGAGCACAACAACAAAACAAAGGGGGCGCAGAGTGAAATGAGGAAAAGCAGCTTCATCCTTTACTTGGGTTGGGCGACAAAACGTAAGAATCAGTGGTGTGTGTGTGTATGTGTGTGTGTGTGTGTGTGTGTATGAGAGAGAGTAAATATGAGGAGGAAAAAGACTGTGTGGACACGCCCGACCAAATTCAAGGGTGCTCCCTTCTCTGCTAACAGGACTTTGAAGCCCAGCTGCTCCCTTTTTTAACAGACATTTCACTCCCTCTCAATCTCCTTTTATTATGATTGAAATCAACCACCATCCTTTGCCAGCAGGCTGAGCGGCAGACAGGGCAGCTTACGTGCGCACACACACACACACACACACACACAAACGCACACACACACACGCACACACACAACACACACACGCACACACACACACGCACGCACGCATAACACACAATTTAGGAAAATAGGCCATGCCCACAACGTTGATTGTTGCAATTTCCTCAGGCCAGCAGTATTGTTGATACAGCACGCACCAAAGGAAAGGCCCCAAGACAGCGGTATAGTCAGAGTCCCACTGAGTGAGTGCTGCATCATTTTTGGTCGAGTGTTTTGTCACATGCGCACCGTTAGCTTTTCCTTGCGCTTCTCAAACCCTGCCTGGTCTCACCTGCACTACCGATTGTGAAGCCAGGTATCTCCGCATACACTGATCAAAGCCTGTAAAGCAGGGTTGAGGGAAGGTGTGTGTTTAATCTTTGTTAGTGTGCTTCATTATATCTGCGATTTTGTGGTTTGAGGGTATGCGGACGTATGTGTGTGTGTGTCTGTTTGTTTGTTTGTGTAATAGCTGTGGGGTTACGGGTAGTCCACAATAACCAAGACAACGTGCAGAAGCAGCAAGACTAGAGGAAAGGGTAAGTGATGGCAAGACCGCCAGCTGCTCAACGATTGGTTGCCTTGAAACCTAAACAGACACTGCTTCACAAGTCCACTACATATAAACTGCTTGGGGTGAAGTGCTGAAAGCACACTGGTAACAAGCTTAATGAAAGCAGTTGTGACCATCAAACCAACACAAACCAGTGCACACGAGCACTCAAACACTGCTCAGAATCCTGTTCAAACACTACAAAGGTCACAGCTCCATCTTCATTACTACGAGATCTTCATTACAAGGCAGGGTGCAGGTCTGACAGTGAAGCACAGAGCGTCAGCAGCCAGCACAGCTGTGGCAAAGCCCACAACACAACGCTGTCACCACAACACTATGGTAACTGTCATCCTCACCGTCCATTACGAGGCAGGGTGCTAGCATGACAGTGAAGCGGCCAGCGGTCCTGGAAATGTTCACATCCTGGCCCATCATAATCATTAGCCACTCAGCCTGTGTGTGTGAGTGTGTGAGTGTGTGTGAGTGTGTTTGTGAGAGAGATGTAGATGAGGGAGGTGTGAGAGAGAGAGAGGGAGAGAGAGAGAGAGAGAGAGAGAGAGAGAGAGAGAGAGAGAGAGGGAGAGAGAGAGAGAGAGAGATTTCTGTCTCAAAAATAATCTGTTATGGAAAGAATGAAAGAATCAATCTCTTTTAAAAAGAAGTGACTATGCTTCTAGGGGCTGTTGCAGAGCGGGTGAGTGCACAAGTGCGATGGCTATTGCAAATTGCAAGAGACAACCGCTGCACAGCCGAAAAGCAACACCGCCCATCTTTCATACAACATGTTTGCTTACCTGTTCCAGTCCTTAGCACCTCCAGCTCATACACCCAGTTCTCAGCACTTCGAAGATTGCACACCCAGTTCCCAGCACCTCCAGCTCATGCACCCAGGACCCAGCACCCTGGAATAGTACACACCCAGTTCCCAGCACCTCCTGCTCATGCACCCAGGACCCAGTACCCTGGACTAATACACACCCAGTTCCCAGCACCTCCTGCTCATGCACCCAGGACCCAGCACCTTGGACTAATACACAATACACCCAGTCAGCAGCACCTAAGCTCATACACCCAGTTCCCAGCAATTTGAGCTCGCCCACCCACCTGAGACAGGAGGACAGCACACAAGACGTTGAAGAGCGTGACAATGAGCAGCGCTCTCTGCAACACTATCCCCACCACTCGATATCTTTTGGCTCCAAATGCCTGGGCAGGCAAAAGGGGAGGGGGGAGAGGGCATGTCAGAAGGTGGAGTACCACCAGAGGTACTGCCTCATTGCTACTTGAATTCCTCAAGCAACCACGACCCGAATGAGAGTATAGCGTGTTAACGCTTGTTGTGCAACCACTTAGTTTGGTGCAATGGGAATCTTAGCCTGAGCAACAGGCGCTACCCTCTGAGCTCTTGCAGCATGATCTGCAGGTTTGTGGTATGCAGGTGCTGCCAACAAGATCAAAGCAGTAGCTTGTTTGAGGAAAAAAACTGCAGCTGTAGATGAATGGTTGCTTGAATGTAGAAAGAATGTTTGGGTATGTGTCTGTATGTGCATATGTTGTTCATTGTGTTTGCTTGAGTATGTGTCTGCACGTGCGTGCGGGTCTGCGTGCAGCACATGTGCATGTCTACGCAGTTGCATGTGTGTGTATGTGTGTGCGCGCATACGAGTATGCTGAGTATTTGTCTGAATGTAAATATGCGCGTCTATGCGTGTGGACATGCACATATCTGTGTGCATATGTTTGTGTATATGCAGGCACAACATTTTGCGTGGATGCAGGCCTTTATCCCACCTGTCCACAAAACGTTTCCATAGCAACAACTATGCCCAGCATAGGGGCATTCCCGAACACCTGCATCAGTCAAGAAGTCAGTGACAATGGAAACGCTATTGCTTTTTTTGTCGTATGCTGTTAGACATTAGTGCTCACCACCAAGCTCAAGCCATGTGAGTGTTTCTACTCACGTTGTAAAATGTTTGAGATAGCACCAATGATGACAGCTCAAAAGGTCCCATTCGCCCCACAAAAGCTGTGATGATCAGCTCCTTTGCAAAGGTGAGAACCTCCATGCCTGAGAGGGGCCATGATAGCTCCCACAGCCTGTGGGGATTGGGCACGCGCAGTGTAGAGTCAGTGACCAAAAATCGAAGAGTCAATCGCAAGCATGCAGGTTCAAGTGCACGTGCATGTGAGGGGTAGCTCAAACATCACACCCAATTGCGTGTGCGTGTGTGTGTGTGTGCGTGTGTGTGTGTGTGTGTGTGTGTGTGTGTGTGTGTGTGTGTGTGTGTGTGTGTGTGTGTGTGTGTGTGTGTGAGTGTGAGTGTGTGTGTGTGTGTGCGTGTGTGTGTGAGTGTGTGTGAGTGTGTGTGTGTGTGTGTGTGTGTGTGAGTGTGTGCGCGCGCGCTTGCGTGCCCTTGCCTGGAAGCCACGGTCTGCCATGCCATCTGGGACTTCTTCTGTACCCCCATGCTTCTTTGTGAGGAGGGAAAACTAAGGGCCCCGGGCTCTGATTCTGTGCATAGTTTCTCCCATAACCGGGACCAACTCTTTCCAAGAAATCTATCAAAAAATATCTTGCCCTGCATACATTCTGATTATAATCTTTATTCCTGATTCTTGAGATGGTGGACGAAGCCACTTTGCAAGTAAGACACTGTTGCCCTTTTTGCATTTCCAGGACAATTGGTAAGGTATCTACATGCTTTCTCACAACAGGTGGTGAGAAAGAGCGCTGCAGGCGTGAAGGTGGCCTCTGCCCATGACCGCGTGCTGAAGAACGAATGCTGCTTCAGCTTTGACACCGCTGAATCTCCAGCAGGCATCTACATCAACCTGCGCACCTTTCAGGTTCGGCCTAGAATACGTCTCTAGATCTAAGATTGTTGGACCTTGTGTACAACTGGGCCAAAAGTTAGAGCAATGGATCAGCATGCATGCTCGCGCGCTCACACATATGCACACACTTACACACACACAAACACACAAACACACAATCACACATGTGCACACACTTACACACACAAACACACAAACACACAAACACACAAACAAATGCACACAGACTCAGTCACAAACCCACATACCCTCCTATACACCAGACTGGCGTAATTAATACCTGCGTACACCAACTTACATGACACCCACACCCCACACATGTACGTACAAGATATGTACACACTTACACGCACGCGCACAACATAGCTAACAAGCTCGTGTACACTCGGCTCCATTCACAAACTTGTGCAGGCCTTCGGGGAGGAGTTTCTGACCTTGGATCAACAAAGGACTAAGAACACACTCTACCTCCATGAGACTGCCCACCGAGTGAGTTAGAGGCCCTTGTTACGAGCACAACGATTGCACGACTCCAAATAGTTGAACATGGAGTCTGGTTGTGACCAGAAACACAAGCAGCCAGGGCACATGTTGTAGCCAGGTTCTACGAACGAAGGGTATAACAAAAACAGTGGGTGACTCTAAACCCATGCAGGTTCCTCTTGAGGAGGAGAAGGAGGCTGACAAAGAAGCTGTGAAGATCCGGCCGGAGGGTGGGATGCAGGTGAGGGCATTGAGACAGAATGCTGGGCATTGCGCAGAATGCTGAGGGCATTGAGCCAGAATGCAGGTGAGGGCATTGAGCCAGAATGCAGGTGAGGGCATTGAGCCAGAATGCTGGGCATTGAGCTGATTGCCAAGCAAAGCGCAGATTGCTGGGCATTGAGCCAGAATGCAGGTGAGGGCATTGAGCCGGAATGCAGGTGAGGGCATAGAGCCAGAATACTGAGGGCATTGAGCCAGAATGCAGGTGAGGGCATTGAGCCAGAATACTGAGGGCATTAAGCCAGGATGCAGGTGAGGGCGTTGAGCCAGAATGCTGGAATGCTGGATTGCACTGCGCTGCGTATCAATGGTCCCCCGCAAACGCAACTGACATTTTTCGCGTCTTGTACATTGGCGGCCTAGTATGATTATGGATTGGCGACTACCTACTTGGTTTGCATGTCTGGTATAGGCTGCTGGTTAGGAAACAAGGTTAGGGTTGGCCAGAGCCCTATTGCACACCGTACGTACACATAACCATCCAACCGTGTAATTGTATGTACACGTAACCATACATACGGTTACGGGTACACCCATATAATGTATGCATGGCAAAGTCCCTGCTATAATTACTTAAATGTTTGCTTTTGGCCAACTCTGGCAAGCCAATTTTAAGTCAGACAGTACTTGCCTGACCTTTATCCACCCCTGTCCTGTTCTGATCTGTTCTTCCCCCTTGTTTGCTCTGTGGTTTGCTTCCCATTCCATGCATCAACGCACTGCAGCATCAGCATTCCCGCATCACAATCAGCATCAGTCAGCATCAGTGCAGCATCAGTCAGCATCAGTCAGCATCAGTCAGCATCAGTCAGCATCCCCGCATCACAATCAGCATCAACGCACTGCAGCATCAGCATCACTGTATTGCAATCGGCATCAGTCAGCATCACTGCATCGCAATTATCATCAGTCAGCATCACTGCAGTGCAATCGGCATAAGTCAGCATCACTGCATCTCAATCGGCATCAGTCAGCATCGCTGCATGACAATTATCATCAGTCAGCATCACTGCATTGCAATCGGCATCAGTCAGCATCACTGCAGTGCAATCGGCATCAGTCAGCATCACTGCAGTGCAATCGGCATCAGTCAGCATCACTGCAGTGCAATCGGCATCAGTCAGCATCACTGCATGACAATTATCATCAGTCAGCATCACTGCATCGCAATCGGCATCAGTCAGCATCTCTGCATGACAATTATCATCAGTCAGCATCACTGCATCGCAATCGGCATCAGTCAGCATCACTGCATCGCAATTATCATCAGTCAGCATCACTGCATCTCAATCGGCATCAGTCAGCATCACTGCATCGCAATCGGCATCAGTCAGCAGTCACTGCATCGCAATTATCATCAGTCAGCATCACTGCATTGCAATCGGCATCAGTCAGCATCACTGCATTGCAATCGGCATCAGTCAGCATTGCCGCATTGCAATCAGCATCAGTCAGCATCACTGCATTGCAATCGGCATCAGTCAGCATCACTGCATCGCAATCGGCATCAGTCAGCATCACTGCATTGCAATCGGCATCAGTCTGCATCACTGCAGTGCAATCGGCATCAGTCAGCATCACTGCATTGCAATCGGCATCAGTCAGCATCACTGCATTGCAATCGGCATCAGTCAGCATCGCTGCATGACAATTATCATCAGTCAGCATCACTGCATTGCAATCGGCATCAGTCAGCATCACTGCATTGCAATCGGCATCAGTCAGCATCACTGCAACTCAATCGGCATCAGTCAGCATCGCTGCATGACAATTATCATCAATCAGCATCACTGCAGTGCAATCGGCATCAGTCAGCATCACTGCATCGCAATCGGCATCAGTCAGCATCGCTGCATTGCAATCGGCATAAGTCAGCATCACTGCAGTGCAATCGGCATCAGTCAGCATCACTGCATCTCAATCGGCATCAGTCAACATCGCTGCATGACAATTATCATCAGTCAGCATCACTGCAGTGCAATCGGCATAAGTCAGCATCACTCACTGCAGTGCAATCGGCATCAGTCAGCATTACTGCATCTCAATCGGCATCAGTCAGCATTGCCGCATTGCAATCGGCATCAGTCAGCATCACTGCATTGCAATCGGCATAAGTCAGCATCACTGCAGTGCAATCGGCATCAGTCAGCATCACTGCATGACAATGATCAGCTTGTTCAGGGCTAGGGTTGCCCAGAAACCAGAGACGTGCATAGGTCGGCCAAAACTTTACACAACCACAGTTTATGACCGCATGCCGCATGTTCGTAAATGCCTCTGCTACAAGCACAGTGCATATAGCGTAATTATTTACATGCGTATGGTTCAGCCAACACTATTTGTATGCGTGCACACGTGTACACAATCTCCATGTATACATGCGTGCATGAAACTCAGCAGAAATGTATCCAATTGGTGTGAGATCCTTGGTGGTGTGATGATGATGAGATCACACTACCGGGGATCTCCCTCCAACTTGGTGATCTTCAATGGCGTGCAACCTGCCAAGCGCTGCCTTTCACTTCCATGCTACGCTTCTCCGATTACCAGCTCTTATCAAGAGCCTGTTCCAGGCCAAGACTGCAACCCTCCTGATCCTCGCTCGTTCCCCCCTCTTTCGGTGAAGGAATTTTACGGAACTCGGTACCAAACGAGCACCTTTCTCTAGCAAATGATGGGAGTGGTCTTTCACTGCCTGTGTAGTTCATTTTTTTCCCCTTTTGAGAGTCGAGTTTGCGCTCGTTTCTGTATGCTCGTCTGCAGGTAAGCTTGGGGGGAGGGCCGAAGTACCGGCTGGAAAAGCAGCAGGAGCTCGTGGTTCTTGACCATGCAGCAGGTAAGAGGATTCATGATTCTAAGTAATGCTCACCAAAGCAACCCATTCCTAGGTATTACTTGTTGCGCCTGGTACGTACACAGGGATATTTTTTTAACAGTGCAGTTATTGTTAGGGTTGGCCAGAACCATATAAATATATACGGTGTATATACGGTATTTTTGGCTGGGAAAACACCAAATATACGGTCACCAAAGATACGATGTATATATACGGCTCTGGCCAACTCTAGTTATTATCAAGTACAACTGCTTGCGTTTGCTACGCAATATGTAGGGTGGCGTTTCCAGTACAAATGGATGTACGAAGACCTGCCCTGTCTAGTCCATTTGGCAAAGGACGCTCAGTCTGCTTTGTGTCCCATGTTTTTATCATCTCTGCTGTTTGCTTTAAAAATAACTCAGGATGTGCTCTTCTTGTCCGGCAAGATGTGTGATACAGTCCAGAAAGCAGACAGTGGGCGACAAACTGTATGGTTGTGTGATACAACAGCGTAAGAGGTAGCTCAGTCTGTCAGAAGCTTCATTCTTGCAATGTAGAGGCAGCTGCCGACGTGCATTTCAACACCTCAATTTTTGTGCTGTGCGTGGCTCTCAGTGTAGGGAAGCACGCTGCGTGTGCCCCTTCCTTGCATTGCAAGCTGCAGCGTAAAAACCAACTTATTTTGCAGGTTTATAGTGCAGTCAAGCGTGTTTTACTCTTGGTGCAGGGAGCACGCTGCGTGTGCCCCTTCCTTGCATTGCAAGCTGCAGCATAAAAACCAACTTATTTTGCAGGTTTATAGTGCAGTCAAGCGTGTTTTACTCTTGTTGCAGGGAGCACGCTGCGTGTGTCCCTTCCTTGCATTGCAAGCTGCAGCATAAACACTTATTTTGCAAGGTTGCTGTAATGCAGTCAAGCCTGTCTTACTCTTGTCGCAGGGAGCACGCTGCGTGTGCCCCTGCCTTGCCCCGACCTCCCTGAGATGCTGCTGCAAGTGATTGCATCCCTGGAGGTGAGTTTATTTAATCCATCTCACTCCTTCACTTTTCGAGTGCTCTCGATCTTATGCTTCCTGCCCTGCCCCGACCTCCCTGAGATACTGCTGCAAGTGATTGCATCCCTGGAGGTGAGTATATTCGATCCATCTCACTCACTCCTTCACTTTTCAAGTGCTCTCAATCTTTTGCTTGCTTCTCTCTTGCATCCTCGTATCCGTTGACACCTTTGCATCTAGCCTGTTTTGCCTTGCGTGCCACCCATTGCTGTCCGCACTCTATTCTCTCTCTGCTGATCCTCTCTGTTGATCCTCACCCTTCTATTCTCAAGTTTTAATGTTGTTGGCTCTTGCGTTTTTCACTTCTTTTTGTACATGTGGGTGCTGGGATATCACCTGTATGGCCAAAGCAGAAAGCAAAACAGAGTTCTCTTGAAGCGACCGGTTTGGCTCCTTAAGAGGTTTTGTAGTCAAGTGTGATAGCATAGCGTGCCCTTTTTGGGCCATCCTTACGAGCAGCTGAGCATGAGCACCAACAAGTGCAAGTGTTCATACAAGTTTCACGTTTAGTTCCTGCACACTAGAAAATTGCAGCTGTCTGAAAGTTGGCTGTAGTGTTGGTACCACCCTCAAGTAAGCATGTAAATCAATACCCCAAATATAGAAATAGTAATAAAAGCAATGTCATAAAATACAATTAACGTTGTGACAATCTAGATGTACGGCAAGACAATTGTGAGGCCTGTGTATTTGCAAACTTGAAAACACAAGTGGGCACATGAAGACTAATATCCATAAATGCCAAAGATGATAAGAGTGACCCCCAAACGCATATGTACATGCACACAATCATGCGCACATTCACACATGTACATACACAGGCACATGAAGACTCCAGCCTGAAAGACCACGTGACGGAGTGGGCTGAAGAGCTGCGTCCCAGCCGTTATGCTGGTCTGTGTGTGTGTGTGCATGTGTGTGTGAGTGTGTGTGTGCATGTGTGTGAGTGTGTGTGTGTGCACTACTGTTCTGGAATGTCAGCGTCATCAAGTAACGCATGTGTAAACAATAAATGGTGTACTTCCTTTCCTCCAGTGTGTCAGGCTTTATCCACCACTTTGGTAGCATTTGATGCTTGCGGCACAAGCAAAAGTGTACTTTCTTCCTGAGTTTGTCTCTTGCCTCTTGTCACTAATTAGGCTGCTTTCCTCACACCACCTTCTCCATGCCGCTCCTGCAAGGCGGCACGGATTTCAGTAGCCTTCTCCTCTGCTCCTCTTCACCAACTTCATGACGTTTCTTTTGCTGATGCACGTGCCCCCCGTTGAAATTTCAGACAACCTGCCCCAGCTGGAGACGCAACGCAAGATCTCGCCTAACCCTAAGGACTGGCGGTGTGAGGAGAGCGGAGTGGCGGAGAATTTGTGGCTCAACTTGTCCACCGGGTTCATTGGATCAGGGCGGCAGGTAGGGTGTCGTAGTCCGGGTTCATTTCCACCGGGTTCATTGGATCGGGGTGGCAGGTAGGGTATCGTAGTCCGGGTTCATTTCCACCGGGTTCATTGGATCAGGGCGGCAGGTAGGGTGTCGTAGTCCGGGTTCATTTCCACCGGGCTCATTGGATTGGGGTGGCGGGTAGGGTGCCGTAGTCCGGGTTCATTTCCACCGGGCTCATTGGATTGGGGTGGCAGGTAGGGTATCGTAGTCCGGGTTCATTTCCACCGGGTTCATTAAATCGGGGCGCCAGGTAGGTTGTTGTAGTCCGGGTTTATTTCCACCGGGCTCATTGGATCGGGGTGGCAGGTGAGTATCGTAGTCCGGGTTCATTTCCACCGGGTTCATTGGATTGGGGTGGCAGGTAGGGTATCGTAGTCCGGGTTCATTTCCACCGGGCTCATTGGATTGGGGTGGCAGGTAGGGTGTCGTAGTCCGGGTTCATTTCCACCGGGCTCATTGGATAGGGGTGGCAGGTA
>Ga0307974_1003700_pt1 | contig 10982 bp, 8 predicted proteins | sample OrgLakmetagen784_FD_201812 | JGI IMG/M metagenome (GOLD analysis project Ga0307974, IMG submission 201812) | Saline water microbial communities from Organic Lake, Antarctica - #784 | ecosystem: Environmental > Aquatic > Non-marine Saline and Alkaline > Saline | place: Antarctica: Organic Lake... | reverse complement strand
GTTGCCATAATTATTTTCTTTTTTTTATTATTTAATGTTTATTTATTACTTGATTTAATTCTTTCAATTGCTTCCAACATTGACTCACCTTTTTTTCTTGAACTAAGATTAGTCTCTGCTTTAATTTTACCTGTATTAGGTGTTTCCTCTAACTGTTCTTTCAACTCTAAAATTTCCTTGTCTTTAGATTCGATAGTAGAATTTAAAGCCTCCTTCTCAGATAAAAACAATTTTTCAAACCTAGACTTTACATTTTTGTCTTTACCTGCCAATTCTAGTGACATATCAATTGACTCTTTTTCAGACTTTCCATACTTAGATTTAAGTACTTCCTCTAATTCAGGGTCTTTACTAATCATATCAAAAAGTTCTTTTTTAGCCTCTTCATCCGTTAAGTCAAGTTTGTCCTCTTCTTTATCTTCTGAAGCATCTACTTCCTCTTTTTTATCCTCTGAAGCATCTACCTCTTCTTTAACTTCCATTTCTTTAATCTTACCTTCTGAATCTGTCTCAAATTCTTTACCTTCAAAGGTAAACTCTGAATCAGCCATAACCTCACCATCTCTGGTTACTACCATTCCTACTTCTAAAGACTCAACCATAAGTGGCTGACCTTCTTCCATTGGAATCTCTAGCATTTTTACTTCTTCTTTATCTTTCATTTCTTCTTTATCAGACATAAATTTGATAAATTCTTTAAATACATTTGCCATAATTTCGCTTTCTTTTTTGTTATTATTATTTTTATTGTTATCTATAGATGAAAACAACATTCTCTCCAATGATATATAACTATCAATTGAAAAACCAACTGCTTTACCTGACTCTATATATTTCTTCCAGTCTTCATCACCTAATTTCATAGTAATCATCCAAGTACCCTTTGGTAGGTCTTTAAATCCCATTGAAAAGGCTTTATCCATAGTCTCATCATTAATTATCCAAGACTCAACTACAGATGAACTTTTAATCTCTTCCTTTTGGTCATGGTTATACCAACTGTTTTTAGTAAGCCCTTTGTCTATAAAATTGTGGGCAAACTTTTCAATAGTATCTGCTTCAAATATTACCTCATAGTGACCTCTTTTTTCAGAATATCTCTCAATGACTTGATTGGGAACTAGAACCACACCAGTTAATTGTTGCTTCATCTTGTCCTCTACCTTTAACTTAATCTTATCTTTAGACATCATAACAAATTCGTATTGATTAGCAGGAGTATCAACTACAGAAACTCCATAGAGTAATCCATCATCTAATTCATCCCATACTGCCTTATATCTTTTTGTGTTTTCCATCTATATTTATTTTAATTATACCTCCAAAAATTATTTGAAGATGAAGCTATTTGACCTGCTTTACCTTTCGCATTATTTATTTTAGCGGTTTGTTTTATTTTATCATTTTTATCCCTTATCACTGTATATGCAACCCATCTGTGTTTGCAATTAACTCCTCCTTTATAATTCCAAATGGAGTAGTTTTGTTTGTTGTGTCCAAACTTTCTATTTCTTCCATTGAAAGACATTACATTTATTTCCTCTCTGGAATAAAACTTATCCAACCTCAACATTCTTTTACAGAAATCTCTTTCAGCAGGTTTTCCTTCATACCTAAAAAGAATTTCCTCCCCTTTAGACATATTGATTTCTTCAACTTCGCCAAAGACTAGCTTACTGTCTATTTTAATACCATACTTTTCAGCTAGTCTTATTATCTTTTCATTAAGTTCTTCAATAGAATCCATACTGGTAAAAACAATTTTAAATAAATTTACTATTATTATTTTTAGTTCTGTCTAATTCTTGTTGAGACGTTACTTTCTTACTAACTACATAAGCTTCAACTGGCTTATCATCTCTCTCTGCTTCTATTTCAGCATCTCTAACCCTTCTAGAGTCACCTGCTATACTAAAGTTAGCCCTCCTATCATCTCTAGGTGGAGTGACACCTCTGCCACTAGCATTTTGGGCTTGTGCATTACTACCATCCTCAGAGGTAGATAGAATATCTTTAACTGCCCCAAAGCCTGCTGCACTAGCAAATGCTATACCTGCAATTCTTTGTGGTAATGTCTCTGCTGCTAAAGCTTTTGTAATACCTTCATAAGTATTGAAAAGGGCTTTTGCAACTGCAAAACCTTTTGCTAAGGCAGAACCCTCTGCTAATGCATTTACAATGGAACCTGCGGCAGCTATTGTCATACCTACCTCTGCTTCTGTAGCCTTTCTCCTACTTTCTTTAGCATTTTCATTGAAATCATCTTTTTCTTTTTGTTCTTTTTTCTTATATTTTTCTCTTATTCTAGCTTTTTTTGATTCTTCTATTTCTAAATCCTTTAACTCCTTTTCAAATTGTTCTCGTCTTTTTTCCCTTTCTAATTCAAATTTTTCTAACTCACTTAGTCCTACCTTATCCTCTGGAATATATTCATTCTCAATCTCTTGTAACTTTTTTAATTTTTCATCCTTAATAGCAATTAAGCCATCTTTTAATCTATCTTCAGCAGCTAATTTTAATTCAGTCTTTTTTTCTTCTGAAAGACTTTTAGAGGAATCAATTACTTCTTTTTCAGCCTTAATCCTTTTTCTAAGAACTTCCTCCCTAGTTTTAGTCTCCTTTTCACCAAACTCCTTAATCTTATCAAGTATTTTTTGTTCCTTTTCTTCCTCTTTCTCCTCTATCTCTTTAAGCTTTCTATTTTTAGCAATGGTTAACTGTTTTTCTAATTCAGTACCTTTACCATACTTTTCTCTAATACCCTCTAGTGTCATTTGAAATTCAGCTTCAATCTTCTCTTCCTCTGACTCTAAATTAGCTATTCTTGCTTTTTCAGTTGCATCTGACCTTTCTTTTATTTTAGCTATTTCTTTTTCTCTTTTACCTTCCTCACTTTCTGCAATCTCTCTCTTTTTTTGTGCGGTATCTTGATTTATTTGAGAAAGCTTAGATTCATTCTCTATTTCTTCTGCTGTTATATCCGCTAATTTTTGCTTTAAATCTCTTGTTTCTTCATAATTCCTAGTATTAGCTAACTGTGCTTCTATCTCTTCTCTTTTAGTTGCAAGTAAAGCTTTATCATTAGCTAATAACTGTTTGTTAATACCATCAAGACCTACCGCAGCAGCCATTCTAGTTTCAGTTGAAAGTGTTGTATCATCCAATACTTTAACTAATCTCTCTTGTTCAGCAACCAACTTAGCATTATCAACTGTAGATTGTCTATTTAATTCAGCATATCTTTTTTGTGCATCATATAAATCATCAACTGCACTAGCTGCATCACTAATCCTATCACCAGCTTCACTTACTGTATCTAAGAATCCAGTAAAATCTAAGGTAATTAAATCAGTGAATGAGTCAATAACTACATACATAGTTTCTTTTAGAAATGCTAATGTTTTATCAACCATTTTAACTGCACCCTCAAAGTTTTTAAAATAATCAATTAATGCAGCCACTGCTGTTGTGATGAGAGTAATACCAGTGGCTGCCAATGCAACAGCAAACCCTTTCGCAGCTAAACTTGATATTTTAAAACCTGCGGGTAATGCACTTGATAACATTTTAGCAAACCTAACCCCCTGATTAACAGCACCATTCCATACATCCATTGAAGCATTACCAAAGTCTTTTACAGTTTGTTTAATACTACCAAAACCATCTTCTAATAATGAGAATAGAGAACCATATTTCTCTTTATTCTTACCACTCTCTTTACCAAGATTCTGAGTCTCTTTAGTTACCCCTTCAACCTTATCTTTTGTTTTATCCAGTTCTTTGTTAGCAGATTTATTGTTAACTATTAATTCATATATCTTTTTTATCACACCCATCTTATCCTATTATTTTTTTAATTAACCTTTTCTTCCAATTACCTAACTTGTAGTAACCCCAATATGCTTTCATAAAGGGGTGTTTAGGAAGTTTATCACAAGTATTTATCCTATCTATTGTATCTGTTATCATATCTTTATTTGTTTATAAAAACAACCCTGTTAAGCTTGCTTTTGATTTAAGAATAATACTTTAGCTTTATCACCAGATGTTATAGTTAATAACCCCTGTCTATTTGAAGCTAGTGGGTTATAAGCTACATACCAACTAAGCACATATTTTCCTGCTGGTAGTGTACCTCTATCACCAGTGACCCAATCTAATTGTCTTTGAAAATCAATATTTATTGGTTGATTACTTTCTACTACTATACTATCATAAGCACCACCTGCATTATAATATAAGTACTCAGCCTTATTATCTAATGGTTGTAAACCAAACTTGTTATAATCACTTGGAAATAGTATAAATTCAATATCTCCGTTTAATAGGTTTATTTCATACTCCTCTATATTATATTTGTCATTATCTACAATAATTGAAGTGTCTAATTCTAATTTAGATATTAGGTTGTAGGGTACATTTTTAGCAGTAAAGGTTTTAAGCCTAGTATTATTATTATATGTCAGTTCAATCCAATCTTTATAATAATTGTTGTATTGGTTTTTTAATAATGTTGTGTTATGCCAAGGGCTAATAGTTGTATCTGAAAAATCATAATTATTATTAACCTGTGAACTTAACTCATTGTCAGAGGTGTCACAGATTGTTACAAAACCTAAGGATATTATATTGGCATTATCTACCTGAGACTCTGTTTCATCTTCTTCATAAGAAAATCCACTGGTTAAAAAATCTATTTTTATTTTTGGATTAGCTACATCATTTAGCTTAGTTATACCATTATAATAAAATATACAAGGTGATTCTACCCATTGTTTTTTAAATTCTTCATCTTGAAATAAGGCTAATGATACAGGTGAGGGAATTAGATTTCCATCATCATCTGTATTACTTTCATTTAATAATCTACCGAAAGCTGGTATTTCAAAAGGTATATCTATTGATAAGTCATTTTTATTATCTACATCATAGACAGGATTAATTTCTACACCATTTATTTTCTCGTATCTTTTTAAAACATCACCTCTATATCTTCCTGTATTATCTTTAAAAGTTTCCTGAGATGCTGTTTCACTAGTTTCAAACTTGAAATCAATACTTCTGTATGTCTTATATCTTTCAGTTTCAACATCTAAACCAAAATCTATATAAGGAGTGAAATCTAAGATATTGCCTTTATTAAAATAATCTACTATATTAAGCACTCTAAAATCTCGGTCAGAGGTAGGTCTTATAATTAATTTGTTTTGTTTAATTATACCTTTTATATAGTCACTTACTTTCATATCGGGCAGGTTATTAGCAATATCAATATTAGTGCTAACATTAAATACCCTCGAATCATTTGAATACATAGTTAGGCTATCAAGTGTAATATTAATAGTATTTAATACCTCTAAAATATTAGTACTTACATATGTCTGTAAATCAAAATCAATTTCATCATTTGTCGTAATTTTATAATAGTAAGTATCTGTAAAAGTTGGATTATTATTTGCTTTAAATTTAAAAACAAAATTTTCAGGAACATAAAATACGTAACTACCTCTATTTTCATAAAAGTCTAATACTTCATCACTTTTTGTATTATATAATTCTACTCGATATAATGCGTCAGGATTAGATGGGGTTATCTCTAATCTGAATGATGTAGCATATATATATTCTTTATCTTCTTCCATATATGTTTGTCCGTCAAAAACAGACTCCTTATTTCTCAAAGCTTCAATATCTTTTATTATACTTATAGAGTCCTCTCTAACAATTACATCATCAAAGTCTGTGGAATAAGTACCTTCATCCAGAACATCAATTGTTTTGAATGTTGATAAGTTATTGAATTCTTCATTGCCATTACACCACATAAAGGAATTTTTAAAAGAACTAGTGTTGAAGTATTCCCTACTAAATGATATGTTATATTTCTCTTCAATAGCCTCTATTATTCTTATTTGTCGTATAGCAGGTCTGAACTCCCTTATATCTAACCTACCTCTATCTACTGCTATGTCTAGTGTACTTTCATCATCACCTGTATTATATCTTATTTCTTTATCTGTGGGTAATATGAATGGCATTATAACATCTGAACCCTCATTTAATCCTTTGTTTAAAGTCATTAAGGCAGGAAATTGTAATCCTGCTTCTATATTATCTTTATTGAAAGGAAAGTCATATTCACTTAAAGGTAATCCTTGCAAAGTATCTTCACCAAATAGGTCATTTAGACCAGTAAGCTTACCATACATAGTTATTTTATAGTTAGTTATTTGCTGACCTCTCTCACTTAAACCTTCTAGTTCAACCTCACCAAACTTTAAGGGAATACTATTCACTTGAATATATGCAGGTAATCTTTTATTAACCCTTAAACCATTAGCTACACCTATTTCAAACCAGTATTTGAATACTTTATCAGTAGCAGGGGTACTTGGTATTGAGAAGGTATTGATAAAGTCATTAAATAAGGCATTTATATCTTGGCTGTCAATTACTTTACCTCTGTAAAATACATTTTCATCATCATACAATTCAATCCTTTCATATTGAAGGTTATCCTCATCTCTATTTCTTGCTATAAATAATTCTACGTTCATCTTTATACTATATTTTGTGTTAAGTCTTTAGCTTCTTTAAAATCAAATTGGTAATTTAATACTCCTTCTATATAAGATAATCTATTATCAAAGCTTCTCTCTAGTATCTTTACTGCTATTACCTCACCATCTACATCAATCCATACTTTTTCTGAAGCTACTAAATCTTCAAATGCAGGGTTCATATATTCCTTAGTATTACCTGTGTTTAATATCCATTCTCTAGTTGGTGTTTTGTTATATTGGGTTGTTAAATGTCCATACTTTGTATTTTGTTTTCTGTATGAATAAATTGATTTCTTATAACTCTCACTATTTGTTTCAATTGAATTACTATATCTACCCTTAAATATAACTTCTTCATATATTCCATAACTGTTTTGAAAAATAACTCTAGTAGGATTATATACTGTATTATTATTATCAATATCTATTTCCATTATATATTCCGTAGATTGTCCTGAATCTAAATAAAGAGGGTCTAGGTTAAATGTCAAAGTAATCTTATTACTATTTTTAAATGTAATACCAGTATTTAGAGTTAGATAAGAAACAAACTCATTTGGATTAGTTGCATCAGATAACCCAAAAGAACCTTGATTAATTGTTGTATTTATATCCTCAGAGGCTATATCAATACTATCAACGTGGTAACTTAGAAAAGGAATACTAATACTCCCCTCTCTAGTTAAAAGTCTTTTATGACCATTTAAAAGTACTTTATCCTCAGCTTTGTTTGAAGTAAAGTTATACCCATTTAATGCAAAGAAATATATGTTAGATGTTGAGGTCACATCATTTCTAACTAAACTCTGGATATTAACATTATAAAATTTACCATGATTAGCATTTTTAACTCCTAAGCCTCTCCCCATATCTAAAAAGTATTCAAGATTAGGCTGTAGGTTATTATCTGGTATTAATCTACTTATGTTCAAGTAATTATTATTTATATCCGAATTAAGGATAGGCTTGTTAATTTCTAACGTTTCTTCTGCACCAGTTAAAAAATCCTCGATTAATCCAAATTTAAATCTAGTACCAGTTGCACCACCACCTAATTCATTTTCTACTACTTTATCTTTTCTAATAGGGCTTATATCTGTAAAACTAGCTAAACTTCCATCATTTGAAAATTCAGAAACAGTGACTTTATTATTAATACTAGTTACATCACTTAGATTATATATGTTATTTCCCCCTTCTATTATCTTAGAGATTCTTACTATATTATTTCCAACCTTTGAATATTTAAAACCTAAATCTTCTGACCTAGTATCATATACAATTAAATTATGATATATGTTATCTCTTACTGTTTCAGCATCCTGTACATTAACTACTATTCCATTACTAGATGTATTGGTTATTGGGAAATTAAAACTAGTAAATCCACCTCCTACAATTATATCAGTTATTGTAGATAGGGTTGTGTTATCAAAAGATATTATGTTAGGTGTAGTCTCAAATTTAGTTCTCTCTGTTATTTCCTCTGTGTTAAGATTAATTAATGCAAAGTTATATTCACCTATCCCATCAAAAGATGCATACACATAAGTAGTTATCTGTCCTGCCCCAATTACATTAATCAATGGTCTAATTGATTTTACAGTACCAAAGTCTATATTTGGGTTAAATGATGTTCTTAGTGAACCTGTTAAACTCATATAAAATAAGTTACTCACTGGGTTGTTAATACCATATTCATTAATGTCTCCTGCTATAACTAAGTTACCTGTAATCTCCTTTATATCATATACATCCCCATCTAATCTGTCAAAACTCTGGATATATTCTCCAGCTACAGTTAAGCCTAAAAAGTTTGATACATCGATTTCAACATTAGCTGTGAAATTACCTCCTATATATATGTTAGGTGTACCATTTTGTCTAATTAATACAGTTCTAAAATCACCTGTTAAGTCTAATATGTCTTTAGTTTTTTGATAGAACTCAACTGATGCTATATCAAAGTCAGCATCAAATAAAAATATACCTTTGGCTTGTTGATTTAGTACAGTATCAAAATTACCTAGAATGACTGTAGTACCAGTGTTTTGTTTTATATCAATTGCAGTAACTCCATTATTACTTGCACCTATGCCACCTCTAGATTCAAATAGACTCATTCTACTTGATATATCTTCACTTGCAATATCAAATTCAACAAAGTCACTTAAACCAGTATTTTTCACATCGAATGAACCACCAATCATTATAGTTTCATTGACTTCGTGGTATTTAACTGCCTTGACTAAGCTACCACTACTTTCCACAAGTGGTTTAGCCATTGTAAAGGGCTTATAAGGGCTACCATCCTCATTAAGGATAATAAAATATGCAGTATTAGTAAACGTATTATCATAGAAGTAGTTAGTGAATGAACCTCCTACAGCGTGGTATCTATTACCTTTATAAATAAAAGTGTCTATACTATTTACTTCACCATTAAAGTCACCAAATGTATCTGTATGTGTACCACCATCAAATGATGCAATTCTGTCAGCACTTACTTGGTCTGGTACTACAAATCTTTTCTCAACCAAACTTCTTCCATTATCGTAAAATAAAGGTTCAAAGTTTTTATTTATTTGATACTTTATCCTTTGATTATTAACTAGAGGGTTAGCAGTTAAGTCTAACACCTCAATATCTATTTCTATTCTATTTGCCATTTCTTTTATTTTTATTTACCAATTGAACATTTGTTCTTCTATATCCTTACCATAAGCTACTACTAAACTATCTACATCAAATTCTTCATCTGCTTTTCTAAGGAATCTTTTAGGTTTTAACCCGTTATAATATAGACTGTTTTGAACTGCATAAGGATTTAACCCTTTTCTTTTAGACCAACCTTTAAGTGATTTAATAGGTGGCTTTTTTAATGTGTATGAATATATACTACCTACATTCTTTTTAATACCATTCACCCCTTTATCTATATAATCTAAGTAGGGTAATGCATCTACTTCAAACCCATCATCTGTAATTACATATTTTACACTCTTTCTTAAATCCCCTTGGTCAGTTGGTGCATATAATTTTATCTTTTTAACTACTTTCTTAGCACTCTTCTCTATTTCAGCCTGTAAATTATTTAACATACCTGTGTGTTATTTGAGGTTTTAAAGTCAGCAGTAAATACAAAACCATCTAACCCATCTATATTGTCAAAAAAGATAGGTTCAATATTACCCACATTTTCCATATAAATTTGATTGTTATTATCTTTACTCATAACAGTAAGAAATTCATTAATGATTGAATAACTAGTATTATGTGCATCAATTATATTATCATTACCCTCAAATTTAGTGTCGTTGTGTCTATTATCTTGTGTTCTTTGTATCAATACACCAATCTCAAAAGAAAAGCTATTAGCAGCTTCATTAGACCAACTAGAGGGTATAGGACTTATATGAACTAAAGGTGTAATAGTGTTCTTAAATAAGTCAGCATCTGGTTGTCTAGCATATATAATATTATTGACTAGAGGATTCTCCTCAAAGGTATCTCTGATGGTCTGTACTATTGTATAATAATTGTTATTTGTATTCATTGTTTTTCCTTTTATATAAAAACACCTTATTTTTGATGTGCTTTCCTTATTCTTTCATCCTCTACTTCATTGTAATCTACTTGGAAGTTAATAAAATATAGGAACTCTGCCACTGGTGTATTTACTATTTCTTTTATTTTTAAGTAGTCATTACCTGATGCCTTATACAACCAATTATACCACCCATACTTTTGTGATACCTCTTCCTCTTTGGTTATTAACCTTTTTTTACTTGGGGTTTCTTTTCCTGTGCTACCCTTTTTTTCATCATCTTTTCGGTAGATATTTGGATATCTTTTAACAAAATCTGATTTAAAGTCAAAAAAAAACCTATTAACTTTTGGTATATGCTTACATCTACTTCTAACATAATGTCTGAATACTTACTAGTACCCTTATAATCTTCTATAACATATTTATCTCCTTTACTCTTTGTTATAGGTCTGTAGAAAACTGCCATCAATCTATGTATCTGGTTGAAATCCTTTTCATATTTATCTATGTCCAGATATTCCTTCGTTAACATCTCTTCAAAGTCTGGTATTAAACCATACTCAACTCCATGATGTCTAAACCTCTGAACTAAATCACTATTTTGTTTATTAAGTTCTTCAAAATAGTTAAGTACTTTTTTATTAGCATCTTTAAGCTTTAGGTCTTTATTCATTTCTAAGAGTCCATTTACTATTTTCTTACTATCTCCTTCATGTAGGTCATATAAATTCTTTATACTCATGTATTCTTTTATTGTCATAACTTATATATTATATTATTAGTATGTATATTATTATTATTATTACTATTTCTTACTTACTATCTACTCTAATCATATATGTATCAGGATTACTTTTTAGCTAATCTAA
>Ga0307974_1003698_pt1 | contig 10983 bp, 3 predicted proteins | sample OrgLakmetagen784_FD_201812 | JGI IMG/M metagenome (GOLD analysis project Ga0307974, IMG submission 201812) | Saline water microbial communities from Organic Lake, Antarctica - #784 | ecosystem: Environmental > Aquatic > Non-marine Saline and Alkaline > Saline | place: Antarctica: Organic Lake... | reverse complement strand
AGTGTGCGCGCGCACGCGCTTGTGTGAGTGAGTGTGTATGAATGTGTGTGTGGTGTGTATATGTGTGTGTACGTGTGTGTGTGTGTGTGTGTGTGTGTGTGTGTGTGTGTGTGTGTGTGTGTGTGTGTGTGTGTGTGTGTGTGTTTGAAGTGTTGACCAAGGTTACACCCGGAGGTTACTTTTAAAGTGACAATAAAAGGCGCCAAGTATGCTCATGAGCCATCGGAAGTGAAGTGAGGGATGTCGCGAAGGGGGTGACGCGCACCCACCATAGTGTTTGAAGACACGCCTCGCTACAAATCAAAGCATCGCATCACCAGTACACACTGAAATATAACTGATTAAAAAAATAAAAATGTCGCAGCCGTAGAGAAGATGGATTCCACTTAAGTCAACTCAGTGTTGCAATTAAGAGATAAAAAATACATCTTGATTAGAAATACGTGTTTACGCGAAATGAACGACAGAGACAAGAAACTCAAGGAGCTGGACACAGCATACTTGGTGAATTCTGGTTCTTGCACCCATTGCCAGCATGCTTATTTCAACAACGATCCGTTTTCTGCCACGTCAAGCTGCTCTAAGACTCATAGGGACGACATGCAACCCTGTATTTGCAGGTAAAACACAAAATTGGCCCCATGTTTGAGTCACTCATGTCCAACATGGTCCAGCTTCAACCGCAAGACCCCCTGCAGTACATCATAGATTCAGTGGAATTCAACGCCGACTACGCAAAGCAGGTCAGCACATGTGTACCCTACATATGCAAAAATGAGTGCATTAAGTACCTACGCACCCAGGCAGCATTGCGAGCAAACAGGCCAACCAGGGGCATCACCTCCGGAATCCATGTCTTCCATGTACCTTTGTTAACACACACTTTGGTCCAGACAGCAGGCTGGTCTGCCATGTGCTTGTTGAGCGCTGGCTTGTGCTTCCATCCTCGTGTTCATGTTCATCCCAAGGGGGGGAGACACCTTTGGGGACTTCTCTATCTACTCTACCTTACAGCTTACAGTGACGTGATCAAGGAAGGAACAAGACACATCTCTGTTTCATGAACCTAACTTTCATTCTTCATACAAATTTTGGATCACGTTACAGGACCCACTGACAGGGCTGCCAGAGCATAGAAAAGCGAAGCTGTTAGATGTGTTTAGGATGATTGATAAGGTGCGCGGTGGAAAGGCCGGCAGGACGAGGACAGTCTGAGTTTAACCACCTGGCACTCAGCTGCATTTCTATTTTAGTCAGATGTACGGCCTCTGCCAGTTGCTTGACTTTGACAATACGCACTGTTCCTTAAAAGCCACACCTGTTCCTGCACGTTTCCAGGAGGGACAAGGAAGAATATCGTATCAAAACCTACAGGTGGGCTTTCTTGTAATTGGATGGCGTCAGGACTTACTTTGTGCGTCCTGAATGATGCTCTTTACTATCTGCAAGCATTACTAATTGATAAGGCTTGGTCTGCAGGTCCCCCTCACTCTATATGCTATCTTACCAAAAATTGACTGCAGTCATATGCAACCAAGTATGGAGGGGCCACCCTTAAAGATGAGGAGCTGCAAAGTATATTTTCTGACTTCCATCCTGGCAAGGACAGCTTCATCACCATGCAGGAATTCCTGGTAAACGGCGGCTACTTTTGATGCTGATACAAAATAAAATTTATTGGACACACAGCTTGCTGTTCAAAGGCATAAGACTTATCTTGCCTCTAAAAGTAATCATGTATGAGTTGGAGAAACCTTACATTACCCGGTACCACCAAAAGGGTTTCCTTGTCCTGTTTCTAGTTTATGTGAGGAGCAGGCTCCACTGCCTGCATAGATTAATAGATAAACAAACAAGCAATTCACTGTGCTGAGTCAAAAGGCTGTGAAAAAAACAACAGGGAAAGGGCATGTGGTCTTTTTTATTTGGTACACATTACATAGTGGTGGAACTCAGACTAAATGAGAGCTTTGCAGACATGCATCAGCATCAGGCTTGTGCTCAGACGGTACGGTACTATGAGTACAGTACGGACCACCTTTTTGTAAAAGACAGCGTATTTTCGAAATTTGGCGATCAAAATTTTTACCGTCTAGACGGTACGGTGTATGGTACAGTGCCAAGCTGGCACTGCCCAGTGCAACAATGGCCTCAGAAAGGCCTCTCCGTCCCAAACACCTCCCATTTTTGCCTCCAGCATACTCCTCTCACGCGTTGACGCCACACAATGATTCCCTGAATGACCCTGAGGTTGGGGCTGCATCAGCTTGGAGGAAGGGCCCAGCAGTGGCTTGCATGGAAACTCATACTCAAAGGTCGAACGCAATACTTAATTCCTGGTTTATGGTTTACAATTAGTGTTTGATCCATGAACAGTTTTTGCAAAAAAATATTTGTTTTGGGCCAAAATTGGAGCCAAACTGCCAAATTACGCCAAAATTGCACAGTATGGTGACCACTGTCATGTACGGTTTGAAACCGCACTAGTCAATTCACCGTCTTAGAGCAGTACGATATTATGGTATCAAGCACCGACGGGCATGCTGCAATTCTTAGTCCTCCGGTGCATAGAACCCTGGTTTGTCTTATCTTGTTCTCTTCTTGCGTGGTGGTGGAAGGTTGCATGTACAGACCCTGCACTGCCTCCTCCCTTAACCATGCTGCCTATGCTGCCAATGCCAATCTTTTTGGCAAAGCCCCCCTTGTGGGGGCGTGAGCCCCTAGCGTTGTCTCCTCCCCACCCCACTTCACACCGGCCTCCCCAGGCTCACCCAGGCCACCCCACGGGCTGAAACTTGACATAAGCTCCTAATCAAAACCTTCACCGCACCATATGAATTCTGTGACCCTGGGGTGCGGTGTGTGAAGCGTTAGAGACAAGTTTTGTTTTGGGGGGTCCAGCCCTCCTCCCCAGGCCCACCCAGGGCACCTCCCGGGCTGAGAATCGACATAGGCTCCTAACCTTCACCGGGGCAGATCAATTCTGGGAGCCTGGGATGCCGTGTGTAAAGTTTTAGAGCAAATTTGTATGTTTGGAAGCCCCAGGAAGCTGCCCAGGATTCCTCAGCCAATTTCCGGACCACTTCCTGATGGTGCAGTATCCATCAGCACACTTTACTGGCTGCAAATGCTGCGTCAGGAGCCCTCGGTTGTGTTCCGGCTGCAAAGTTCACGGTCGACCATGACAGCAGTAATACTAATTTCGATGGACAATATAATTTTAGTTTAGTTCCGCAGAGGTTACCAGACTTTCAGGAATGTGGTCCGTGTTGGCTTGGACTGTTCGCGGAGCATGGAGCGCACCGTGGTACTTGCCGCACATTGCGCGTTGAAGCAGAGTTCAGACATCCTGGCCAGCCCGGGCACCTGCCCTCGCAACAGACAGGGAACAGCAGAAGGAGCACATCCTCACGCTTGTTTCAGCAAAGGCTACTCCAGCACAGCACCATGCACAACACTGCAGCATCTGTGGGGCAGCAAGACACACACAGGCGTGCCTGCACGCACGCACACGCATGCACATGTGCACACAAATACAAACACAAATGCGCATGTGTATAAACACAGGCACGCACACAAACACACAGACACATGCGCGAGCACACATACACACCCACAAACACCCAGGCACACACGCGCACGCACACACGAAAACACTCATACACACTCACACGCGCACATGCATATGCATGCATGTAATATTCACTTTAGAAACAAGAAAGGGGAAAACTATTACCACTTCAAGAGGGAGGGAAAATTGGTGGATGCAACGTCAGTTTTGGTGTGGACCCCCTTGGGGAACCACCCACCCCCCAGACCTCCACCCAGTGCCCCAACCAAGACAAAAAGGGTATTGGTCTGCTCTTTCTAAAATTCTACATAGCTGCATACACTGATCAAGACCTGAAACTCAAGTGTTGCAGAGTTATGGGGCAAAAACTGAGTTATGAAATGCCCATGCACACATGACCTACCAGGCACCCACAACTGGCTTGCACAGCCCCTTGTTGCTTCGAATTCTTAAGAATTCTACTGGCTATCTATTGCTGGCACAATCCTGGGTGTTTGGAGTGAATTGCTGCTCCATTAGCTTGACGCACCACGCGGCCTGGACCCAAGCGCGTGTGCCTCTGACTTCTGGACATGTCCAAAGACCCCCCCTTTTACCCAACTTGCTCAAAAAAAATGCCAATTGACTGGGCCTGAGAATCTTGATGATATCTTAAAATATCCAAGAAAGTGTCTCAGGAAAGTTATAGAGACCCCCCCAAAAATCAAGGCCATATCGGGGGACCCCCCCTCTCCGATTTGACCCATATATAAACCAATTGAGAGCTCTTGATGTCAGGGTTCCAATATATAGTTCTTATTGAGATTGACACGTCCACGAACTGACGCCTCCTGACCACTTAATAAAAAAATCACTCCCCACGTGACTCAAGAAATGAAGCCACTTGGTACCGGCTCCCATTGTTATCCTGCACAATAGGAAATAAGGGGAAATGGACCTCAGTAAAGCGGCAAAAATGATTGGCAAAACTAGTGATTGTAATGCAAGAAGCGCATCCAGCATTTACAATAACATGAAACACTCGTGTCCCTTGTGCACGTGCAAGACTTGGGAACACTATTTCATGTTATTCCACGTTAGGGAAGAATCACTCCTTACTGAACAAACTTGATATGCTTCCCCACACAGATTTTCTTCTCCAAGGCTTCGCGGACGGTCCCCAACGCAGCATTTGATTCTTTGATCCAGGAGCTCATGGCCTGAAATGACACAATCACACTGCAATTGTCCTAGAGAATGAGTAACCTTCAACTTTTCTATTGTGCAAGGAGGTGGTTTAGACAACATGTCATACAACTTTTTTATTTCAAGGTTTTAGTTGATACGCACAATTGTTGGCAGTGACGATTTGTGTGGTTTGGTTTGTTGTTTGCAGTGACGGTGATTTGCTACATCATAGTACCAAAATCTATAAACATGTTAGTGAGAATTATTGACACGTCGTTGTGTTTGAAGACACGAGGAAACCAGGCAGTGAAAAGCACTCCCCGCATCAATTTAGGAGCGAGAAGGAGCCACTTTGGTACCCTAAAACTTCCCCACGGGTCCCCCGAGTACTGTAAGCTTTCCCACCACAGCAAGCAAATGAAAACCCGATGGGCATCAGGAGGACTGCAGGCTTGGCCTGTATTCGGCTCTCGGAGTTGGTGATGATTACAATGGGGGGTGACCTTCAGGTTGTTTGGCTGATCGGCTGATCGGCCTGTGACTGGACCTCGCCAGTCAAACAATAAATCCCTAAGCTCATACACAAAAGAAAAAAGCTTGCTGTTGTGTTGCAACAATAGGAAATCATACACCACCTGGGCACTGACTTGTTGTCGCAAATACGGTTGCTCTACAGAAAATCATCCGGAAATTGACTGATTAGGTAAGCAAACTTTCTCCTTAATGCACAAACATCTGCGTCTTTGCACAGCAAAAGGGCATGCGCTTCATCTTGGATCTCCTCACAAGCACAACAGTCACACAACGGTTAAAATTTCGCAAGAAATGTTGAGACGGATCCAAATGCAAATGTCTCGGCAAACGAAGAAGGGCCCGGCACGCACATTGAGATCAAATGGCACTGCAAAAAGAGTGATAGTACTCCAGTCTCTTTGTGACTTCTTTCATCCTTCTGGTACTCTGTTGGACCTTTCTGACTGGGCCTTTTTGTCGGCTGGTAAAGGAGCTTTACGGTACTCGGTACCAAAGTGACTTTATTTTCCTTAATCAATGTGGGGAGTGGTTTTCACTGCCTGAGTAGTTTCTCTTTTCCTTTCTTTATGATATGTTGTCAACTTGCTACAAATAAATTCGTTAGTTTAGAAAGAAAGGGAAAAGTCTAGTGTTCCGTTGAAAGAGAAATGTATTTACAACTTGGTGGTTGACCTGTTGCAGCAAATAAATAGGGGCGAGCTCAAGCTGTTAAGAAGAGGTGTACCTGTCGCAGCAAATCACCATCACTGCAAACTGTAAGACAGCACAACAACCTATAAATGATTCAAGCCAGGGTCGAGTCTCTTTCGAGCAAAGGCTGGGATTTACCATTCTGACTGGCAATTATCCTTCGATTCTCTCTCTTTCTCTGCTATTTCCCAAATCCAACTTGCATGTCACACTTAATCAGTGGCAGCAACGAATCGTGTGACAGAGCAGTTAGTTGGTTGACAGCCGAGAGTTTCTGTATGTCTTGTTCAATAAGCTGGATGGCCAAATTTATTATTAATTTAGGAAACCTTCGGACCAAGAATTAGCAGATGTGCTGGGTCTTATACTTAACAGATCAAAATCAACACCTCAAAACCAGAAAATGCTATCTTCAAGAAACTGGCTTCCCCAGCTTATTGAACGAGACTAGGCAAAACAACACTCAACTGAACAACCAACTACTAACCAAATCGTATGAATCGTCACTGCCAACAATTGGGCATGACATACTAAAGGTAAACAAAAAGGAGAAATAATTCCTCAGCTCACAAACCCGATGGTCTTGGCAGAGTACAAAAGCGTGCACCTTGTTCTGGACCTGTTCATCACCAGGACATTGGTCAAATACGCGAGAACCATCTTCAAGCCACTACCTCCACTTTCAAAGTATCATACTTATAACATGTTTGAACAGATCAAGATGAAGATGCCGCGGCACAGTGCTCGGCACATGTTATTACTAGAGAAAGGGATGGTAAAAAAAAGATCACTGGCAGCTTGTTGTTGTGCATGTTGTCCACCAGTTCAGCATATCTCCAAACACCTTTCATCCGATGTTTCAAATTCGCAGTAAACTCTTGCTAAATTCTATATTTATATGTCACACAGTGTGAGTAACGATACATGTCGCACGGTGTGAGTGACGATACATGTCATACGGTGTGAGTTACAATACACGTCACACGGTGTGACGATACATGTCACACATTGTGAGTGACGATAAATCCACACGGTGTGAGTGACGATCCATGTCACACAGTGAGACGTGCACACTCACGGTTCCGGTGACCGCCCCTGTTACCTCCTCATCAATGTTGTTGATGTCGTTAATGTAAAGGGGAAAAAGCAGGGGGGACAGGGGGCAATTTTGTTTGACCCCACGATGGATTGCACACGAGCAGTCTTATTACCATAATTTCTCAAGACATACTCACAGCCGTACATGGAGCTTGGAAGCAATTTTCATAGTTCTTTGAGAATCAAGACCTAAAGAGATGTTTTACCGTGTGGGTGTTGCATATAATTCCAAACACGCAAAGGACCGTGTGGGGGGTGGTGGAAGCTCCTTGAAGGATGTTACAGAGATCTTTACGCTGTTCCTGATCAGACTGAACCAATGAACCAATGAATAGAGGCTTCTCCCCCAAGGCAAGAGTGTGGACAGACGTGCTTGCAAGTGAGCTTGTATGAGAGTATGCACAACGTGGCTGCATGTGGCTATCAGAGGTGTTCCAGAGAGTTCTGGGTTTGTTGAGCAGTTCCTGAAAAGTGCACAGTGCTAGTGCAAGGGCGCTTCCTTGCGAGTTCCTTGTGGTGACCAAGACGTGGCCACCGTGGTGCCTGTGAGCGCATTGTGAGCTTTCCCTTGTAGACCTCTTTGTTGAACTGAGCAAAGTGCGCTGTTTGGACGTGAAGGCCTAGGGGAAGATTGTCCTCCGGGCTGTCTGCCGCAGAACCCAAGGTGTTGCTTGGTGTGCTTTTTGGCTGTTCTCGCACTTGTGCGACTCATCTGAGCAAACTTTCTTAAGTGCCCGGTATCCTTCCTGTGTGCTTTCTGGAGCTCCTTTCAGGCTTTCCTGTTCCCAAATTTCTGTTTCATAATGCTGGTGCAAGGACATATGCTTGACACGTTTCATGATTTTCTGTCCACAAACGTAGCTTAGAGGTTTTCAATTTCATAAGTTCAGCTGTCGATCTTTCTGATTGATTTATTCGCTGGGACCTATAGGTTGAGCAGCCATGCCAGGCTGGAGGCCTTTGTAATCCAAACTAAACTAAACTAACGCTTTTCCTGCATGGCACTCAGCTGGTTCTGAGATCTAGTGTCCTCACAGTACTTAATGTCAGCGAGGTAGATGTCACATTGAAGTATGCCAAGATCTTTGGGTCTACGCTGTCGGGGGAAAGTGCATTTGCTGATGGCTGGCAGTGCTGCTGAGGTGCACCCAATCTCCCCCATTGCCCCCTTCCACTCCAAAAAATCCACCCCCCTCCATCACTAGTCTGTTGCTTTTTAGTTTTCCCAGAGATAGGAGCATCCAGCACAGCACTTATTATGCCTGGGAGCATATCATCTGCTGGACGGCTGGAGGTTAACCTGTTTATGTCTGAGAAGCGGGGTGGGGAGACCATTTTGGTATAATCCTAGTTTCAGCTGTACTGAGGATCTGGAATTTTTTGCTTAGCCAGCCGTTCGCTGCTGCCTATATCCATGGAGACAAAACAGGTTCCTAACCCCTAGGATCCTAACCCCCAGGATCCTAACCCCTAGGATCTTAACCCCCAGAATCCTTACCCCTAGGATCTTAACCCCCAGGATCCTTGCCCCTAGGATCTTAACCCCCAGGATCCTAACCCCCAGGATCTTTACCCCCAGGATCCTAACCCCCAGGATCTTAGCCCCCAGGATCCTAACCCCTAGGATCCTAACCCCCAGGATCTTATCCCCTAGGATCCTGTTTTGCTGATGGCTTTCATGATTTTGCTAAGCTGTGCCTTTCAACAACTTTTTCCTTACTTGTGTGTGTTGGCACCTAGAGAGAATGTGTAGGGCAATTTCGATTGGGTAAAGGGGGAAGATCAGGCTCGCTGAGTGCTTAAAGCAGACCGCAGGTTTTTGGTTGTACAGGGTCTCTGTTTTGTATTTCATGGCAATGCCACTTGGCTTTAGCAGGAACGTAGGATGTACCTGCTAAGGTAAGCGACGCCATTGGCAGTGCCATTCTGATAAGGGTGTGGTAGTACTCATGGTAGTTTGCTATCATGTTGGCATGTTCTAGTTAGTGGAGAGGGTGCATGTGTGCTTGCAAAGCGCCATGACAATTGGATAGGTACCAAAGCCTCAAGGCAGATGACTGAGCTATATTTGGGTGAATTTGTCTATACGATTTGAGGATCTTTGTAATCTTTGCTAGCCAGTAGATGATATAGAAGGGATTTCTGTCAGAGCCGTCTGTTTTGATGAAGGTTCAACAACGTCAGAGTAGGTTTTGATTGGTTTTCTAGCAAGAGCGTCAGCATATTCATTGCCTAAAATACCTGCGTGGGATTTGACTGTGTGAAAATGAATGGGCGATGGTGACTGGTGGATTGCTTTGGCGATGGATTGGAGGACTCCTCCCTGGATGTGGTGGCGGTGGAGGTTTGGATGTGAGAGCTGATTTTTAATTCTGTGCATTGAGGTTGGGCTATCCGTAAATATGTGGGAGTAGCCCTGCATGATTGTGGCTGCTATAGCTACTAGCTCGCTCTTCACCTGAGATGGTATTGGTTCTACCCATACCACTTAAATTCACGTAGTGGGATTTATTTGAGCAAAGGTTGGCGTACATCCGACCCGGTGTCTCGCCCTTCTTTGCGTTTTTAAACCTGCCGTCCGTGGAGGTACAGTCCCACCAATCATGTACTCTACAGGTTAGGTTTGGACTGGAACTGTGTTGGATTTTTTTGTTAATGCAGTGGAATTGGTCTAGAGTATCTGTGTTATCTTGGGGTCTTGCGGGGTTTGATGAAGATGATCTCTAGGCAGCCCCCTTAATTTACTAAGGCCTGAAGTCTTTTCAGTGCTAAGAGCAGAGTGGTAAGGATCATTTTGTATGCTATTGATTTCTCGCTTTGCCTCAGGAATGTCCTTGGCAAGCCCTTTCTATATTTATTATAGAAATTTGAAGACACTACGTACCTTTTCAAATGCTTGATGAATTTTTTTGAATCAGAATGCAATCAGAAGCTTTGAAAAAAGTCAGAATGGCTTTTTCATCGAAAACTTCGGGGAAAAAAGACTGTGTGTCCCCGATTTAATTTGTAAACATAATATTTTTGTCAATCATAGCATTCCGCTTGCTGGGGCACACTCGGGCTAGAGCTTCCTTGGCATTCTAAGGAACGGAAGCAATGTAACGGCGCAGGTGGTAATAAAATCAGTAATTTATATTGGGATTGACACATGCCGCCAACAAGTTATGAGAACTCCCCCCTCCTGAGTAAGGCCTATGTTTCTAGGATCTTATGGGCATAACATGTACTGTTTCTGCCTGGGTGGTTTTTTCTTTTCTATTTGTTTCTGTGATTTTGGTGGGCCGCAGTCGCTACCTGTTGTGTTGAAGGTGTAACACTTTCAACCACTTATGTGATATATGTCCAGATCATCATGGTATAGCATGTTAATGGCCTCAGTGGTTATCATAGAAAGTGCCTTCTCTTTTACATCCAAAGTTATTATTGGATATGTATATGCATATGGATGGTGCACAAGGGGTAGGGCTCAAGCTAGGTAGGTATTGTGTGATTGTGTGACACCAAGGAGCTCGAATTTTATTTTTCTATGGAGTGTGTGCTGTGCGTGTGGTGCTCTTTGGTTTGTACTCTAAAAGGTTGGGTCATTTTTTTTTTTTGGTGGGGGTTGTTACACGGTCCTCAGCAAGGGCCTGACAGAATGAAGGAAAAACCTATAAGACTGGGAAAAGGAAAACTCCTGCCTAAACAGAAAGACCCTCCTTGAAAAACCAGTCTGAGAAATTGGCCCACGCTCGCAAGAGCACAAGCAAAGAGTGTGTCTGAAGAACAGACAAAAAAAGGCCTAACCTTGGAAGTAGGAGTCGGGGAGAAGGCAGGCTAGAGTACCTCTGGACATCAGGCAATCTAACAAGCAAAGGCACCACGCCTACGGCAAAATCAGAGCAACGACCAGCAGGAGCCTAGCACGACCGAAGATCCTAAAG
>Ga0307974_1003692_pt1 | contig 10993 bp, 14 predicted proteins | sample OrgLakmetagen784_FD_201812 | JGI IMG/M metagenome (GOLD analysis project Ga0307974, IMG submission 201812) | Saline water microbial communities from Organic Lake, Antarctica - #784 | ecosystem: Environmental > Aquatic > Non-marine Saline and Alkaline > Saline | place: Antarctica: Organic Lake... | reverse complement strand
GGGTGGGGGGGGGGGGGGGTGGGGGTGGGGGTGGGTGTGGGTGTGGGTGTGGGTGTAGGTGTGGGTGGAGGTGGAGATGTGGGTGTGGGTGGAGGTGGAGATGTGGGTGTGGGTGGAGGTGCGGGTGCGGGTGCGGGTGCGGGTGTGGGTGTGGGTGTGGGTGTGGGTGTGGGCACACTATGTTTTGCGTAGATGGATGGGTGTTCGATCTTCCATGCCGTACATGAAGTTCAATTTTTTTCCAAGACATAGAGCAAGCAGCTTACAACTGAGACGCCCATCACTCTGATTCCTTTGTAGAAACTGCTCTTCAACATGTTGCAGCTAAAGAGTTGCTTACCTACATTATATTGATTGATAACCATCCCTCTGCTTCTACTGCTGCGTGTGCCCTCTCAGATCGACGGGGACTGGAAATTTGACTCCCGAAGAGGAGTTCTAGTATGGACAATTGAGCTCATTGATGAGACCAATTGTTCGGGCTCCATGGAGTTCGTGGTAAGTTGTTTGTTTGTGAGGATGACGTCCGCTGGTGTGAGCCAGAATATGTGTGTATGTGTTTGCGCGCGTAAGTGTATTTGTGTGTCTGAGCTTTTGTGCGTGCCACTGTATGAGTAGGGATGACTTCTAAATTAGGTCATCAGTCGTTCTAACGCTGCAATTGTTCCTCTGCTAGCGTCCATACTAGCCCTCTTCCTAGTATCCCAACGTCTGATGGCATTTGGCGTTTCTGCCAACGCCCTGACCATCGCATCCCTCTCACCCCCTTACAGCATCTCCACTCTGTATCTAAAGAATCTCTTGCCTGTGCTGTTGCTTTCCTGCCTCTCTCCTTTTGCTCGTTGCCTGCAAACCTGGGGCACAGCTGTGCGCACAGGACCTGCACCTGCTGCACACAACTTTGCATGCGGGTTACTGCTGTACACATTGCTCTAGCTCTCTTGCTTCCGCCCATCTGTTTGTGCACTGCTCTTTGTCACTTTCTCTGTATCACTCCTCTAGTTCCAGTCTGTCGTTGCCCCCCTGCTGACCTCTGCCATCACTCATCACTTATGATCTTCTGACGGCTCATCCGCCTTGACACCTGCAGCCGTAAGCCCACCGCTCTGTTCATATTCTCTGCCATGGGAGCTGCTCTTCTATTTTCTTTCATCACTCGTTCCACCTCTTTGTTGGTGTGCGTGTTTTGTGTGCTTGCTCTGCAGGTTCCTGCAGCCGATAGCGACAGCTTCTACCCCGTGGACGTGTCCTTTGGATCAAACAAGACACTGTGTGACATCAGTGTGGACACAGTCACGCACACTGTGAAAGACACGCCCGTCAAGTTTGCCAGCAAACGGCTGCTGCTGACTTCGGACTACACTGTGACATAAAGAATAGGAGGATAGCTGGAGTGCAATTGCCCCACACGCCCTCTGTATGCGCTGCTGTCCTGACTTCTCTTGCAAGAACATGCCAACTACAATGTTTCCGTCTAAAAAATGCAGTGCCAGCAGACACTTACGTTTATGTGCTGTGTACTAGCTAGCAAATTGAGTGGCCACCACAGCTAGGTGACTCACTTTATGCTTGACTTTAAAGCCTCGTGTACCAACTTCTATTGGACATCATATTCTGCTGCGATTTGTTTGTAGTCTGCCGCTCAGTGTTTGTTTGGCAACAATAAAATGTCTGGAGTTAGGAATAAGACCTTCGTCTGGCAAACCTCGTGAAGTTGTCTTCTTTGGCCTTTGGAAAATGTGCCATTGTTGGCACTGTTTTTTGTGCTGCTGGTGTTTATGAATCTGCCAATGTTTGTGAAGCCCGGGTGGGCAGTGAAATTACTTCCCATATTCCAGGCATTGTGAAACGATGAGTAAGTTGCAACGGGGGGGACCGGGTGTTTTGCTGCTGACTGATCTAGTCCAAACACAAATAAATCCATTAGCTCGAATGCAAGAGAAATTCGTCTAGTAGTATACACGGTGTTCTGCAGAGAAAGGAATTCATAAACAAGTTATATTGCAGCAAATAAAGTTGGGCTGCTGGGAAGTCCTTCTTGGAAACCTCCTGAAAACGAGTGTAAACAAAAAGGAGATATTTCAGCACAAAAATCCAATGCCAGTGTTTTGGCAAAATTAAAGAGCGTGCACCTCGTTCTGGACCTATTCGTCTGCTTTAAGGCACTGGTCACATACGTTTGAACTACCTTCTAGCCACACTGCTCCTTCAACAAGTAGCCAAAGCTTGTACTCAGTTAAGGTAAGGTTACATCGCTATATATGCCTCTGGTGGGCATCTGAGCGGAAGCTTGGAAAAAAGCCTGCAACCAAACCAAAAAAACGCTAGAAAAATCAAGGGAACAGGGCTAGGCACTTAGCTACAAAAGAGGCAACACCAAAAATATCAGGTTGGAAGTCTGACCAGATGTTCATACGGATAGTCCAACAAATTGTGTTCCTCATCCTGAACAGTGTGCCAGTCACATCTGTACTCAGATAAGATTAGCCCGTTTAATCTATGTTTGGGGTGATCACCCCTTGCCTGTAAACTTTAAAAATGATCTGGCATCACACAAAAAGGGGATCATACTAAAGCCAACTAGAAAAATACCCTTGAATGCTAGTTTCTAGGTTCAAACTGCTGAATAACCGCCACACCAGTGAGCTTCATAACTTGCTGGGCATGCAAAACGTGCCTTTCAAGTGCCAGATCGCCATTACACTGATTCACCGCAAAAAGAGGGGGGAAAGCAATTGAGTTCAGAATGGTTGTAAAGACTTCTCACATGTTCCGTTGAATCTGACGGTAAGGGAAATCAACTTGACGCGTCGTAGCCGCACTCATCCCACAAGCTCTTAGCTCCCACCCCATTGTAGACGACGCACTGTCTAATTCCTCTTTGCTGCCGACATGCCCTTGTTGCGGGGGTAGCAGCTGTAGCACGCTTTTGTGGTACTGCTCGAGCACAGGGCGGTGCCCAACACTGACAAACGTTGTGCCAGAGGATCCCAAGGCCTGTGTTGGCGAGTGGAGAAGAGGTGTAACGACTGTTCGGTTGTGTTTTTATGTGTGTGGCAGAGACCTGGACGTGTCATAATCGAGCAACCGGGAAGGTGACATACACAATGCTGGACATGTGCCCTGCCAAAACATTTGTTGCCTCCTCTGCTTTTTTTTAGTCTTCTCAGGCCAGTACTTGCCTGATACAAATCTGCCTCGATGCTTTGATCCAGAGCAGAGGATGCCTCATCGAGCAACGCCAGCCTGGGCTTGGTGAGCAGCAGGCGGGCCCAAGCGAGCCGTTGCTGCTCCCCCAACGAGAGCGTCAGTGACCAATCTACGACAGCATCCAAGGCTGTGCTAGTGGTGCCATCTGAGGGCGCATGACAAGCAGTAGAGGTGTAGGAGGAACTGTGAAAGTCCCCACTGTTAGGGATCAGTGTATCAGCGTGCAATTAGGGAAGGCTCCGAACTATCGGAATAAGTAACCCCCAAAGAACTGTCAGTGATCAATGCTGGTACAGAGTCTGAGCTGGTGGTGCTGTGTGAAAATTTTGCAGCAATAATGGAGGGTTAGAGTCTCTCAGCTCAGAGGCTGAGAGCTCTCAGCTCAGAGGCTGAGGCAACAATCAAACGTGGGAGGATCAAATTTTGAGTGACACAAATTGACGAGTGTCTGCAGAGGCGATAAAGGCAGGGAGGAGTGACAGGTTGCACATTGCTAGGAGGGGGGCAATGGTTTGCCATGGAGCATATCAGGTCATTTGCCAATATGAAGCAACCCACCCGAATTGAAATCCCCAAAGCGAGACAGCAGGTAGCCGAGGCGGACACGGCGTAGTACCTCCATGATCTCACTGTCTGAAGGAACGTTACGCCCTGGTCGTGGTGGGTGCATGACAGAAAAACACAACACTTTGGCACAATGTATGAACATGGTGCGACAGAGAGGCTTGCGTGAGCTTGACTTTGCTTGTAGAAAACTTGTGGAATGCGTTGCTTGGGGACCCTTTCGTTACAAGGATCTACCAAGAATGCGTTGCTCGGACCCTTTTGTTACATGAATTGTTATGTTACATGCGTTGCTTGGACCCTTTTGTTACAAGGATCTACCAAGAATGCAGCCCACACATCAGGCAACACACTCCAACAGTTTTGAGGTTCCTAAATTGTAAAGCAAACTGTATCTCCAACTCCATCTGTCATTCACTCACCATGCCCAGCTGTACGCCCGCCATTATTGAGTTCTGCAATGGCAGTCGAGCTTTTGCTACTACTGCTAGGACTGCTGCTTTGGTCTGTGGCTTGAGCAGAGTTGTCGGAGGTCAAGGAAATAGCAGCAGCTACAGGAAAGTTGGGGTACAAAACCTGGGAATGTAGCATAGAGAGTGCACACATATCGGGTGTCAGCTGATCAAGAAGGCAGCCTTGTATTGACAAATTGCTTCAGAGCACAATGCAATGTACGCGCTTTGCTTATGCTCTTGCACCATTAAGGTTACACTGGAACCTGGGAGCCTGGTGTGTGTATATATGTGTGCTTGTGTGTGCGCGGGTGTGCATATATCTTTGTGTATTTGTTGAGCAAATTACCTGAGAGCGTAGGGTTCCTAGGGCCATGTACGGCTTCTGGGGCAGGAACATGACCTCCGATTCAGGCACCCTGAGCAGCACGCTGCCACTGCCTCTATTCCACAGCCCGGCTATGGCACGCAGTATAGATGTCTTTCCAGCACCTGAGCAGCAAGCACGCGAGGCATGCAGATCATGCTGATGTTTAGACACACACTTGCAACATCGTGGCAAAAGTACTTTAGAGTAAGCATGAGCTTCGACACACCACCCAGCTGAATCATCTCTGTATTTGGGCAGTAGAATATTATTAACAGAGGCAGACAGAGGGAAGTTCTAAGTGACCCTGGAGAATTGCAATTTAGATGACCCCTACACCTGTAAACAAAGCCACATCTTTGCCCCATGACAAAGAACCCGAATTCGCAAGGAGCACAGCATTATCAGTTCATGGCGTTTTGTGCAGTCTTACGACAATTAAATGGACGTGTTTGATGTAAAGAACCCAGCAACACACTCTGTAATTTTAGCTTTAAAATGCACATGGGGATGATTGCACATGAAACTGATGCACTTGAGGATGATTGTAGCTTAAATATGCACATAACGATGAGCAATCTTTGCACCTGAGATGCCAGTCAGGAAGTGGCTGTCTGCCTTGACTAGCTTAGGCCAACACCTTGATGATCAAGGCTCGATCCATCACTAAACACATGCAGGAAATTGCTATCTAGGTTAAAAGGGGCCAAAACATCAAACCTCCACACTTTTCTAAAACGTGCATGGGCTTCTAGAACTCCTAGACTTTGTCAACCCCACACAAAAAGACATTAAGCTCTCACACCTGAGGGTCCCATGACTAGGAGGGGACTGCCTGATTTCACGCCCACGTTAAGGCCCTGGACAAGAAGGCTGCTGCCGTCTGGGGTGACCACGCTCAGCTCCTGCAGCTCTAACAAGCTGTCACTGTGGCTGCTGCTGGCGCTGGTGCTAGTGGTGCCATTGGAGCGGGCCATTGCTTCACTGCTGCTGTCCAGGTACCTGCGCGTGTGTATGTGTTGCTGGAATGGGGGCTGGGAATGCATGTGTGTGTAATGTTAAATGTATGTGTGAGTGTGCGCGTGTGTGCTTGAGTGATTGTTCATGTGTTTATTTATTTGTGTGGTTGTGGTTGTATGCGTGTATGGGTGCAGCTAAGGAAGTCCTGTTGGCTTTTGGCACAGGGTTAGACTGCAGAGGTGCTGGCTATAGAGTGGAAAAGGGCAACTGGAAAAGGGCACTGAGGAATACAAAATCAGGAACCTATTATTATACAGTAATGACGTCAGGCATCCTTATAGCAAGAGCATGGCATATGATCATATAATTTATAATTTATTGATATAATTTAAACGATATGAACGCACAGAAAACATGAATGTTGCCCAATGCCGCAGATCCAAGGTCTTGTAAAGGACAGCCTCTGAAACAGTGTGATGATCGTCAGGGCGTGTTCTCGTCACGTCCTTCATCTCAGCAGCACACCTGGAATTGGATTAAATTGCGCAGACTCCCTCCTTTTTTTCCCCAGCAGCGCACCTTAAACAGATGCCAGGTGCTAGCAGGGGCTCTGAGCTGCCAGCACGTGTTGCTGATTCCAAAGGAGTGAGCTCCTGTTCCGAGGCAACATCAGGCAGCTGTGCTGTACTAGGTGCAGGTGGCAAGGCAGCCGGTTTCTGGGAGACCATGGCCTCCTGGAATTGGCCAAGCCGATCAATTATGGCACTAAAGCCAGCCAAGGACTCAAACTGCAGTCAGATGAAAGGGGCGTGCAAATGGAAAACGTTGCTGTGGTCGTTGCTGCGAGCTAATAAAGTTGTCTTAGAGAACTGGTTGGTCCTTGCCTTTGGTGTGCGCTGCAAAAAACAGCGATGATAGATGGATTGATGCTGTGGGTCTGTGACGGGATTTCGTATGCCAGCAAGCACTCAAGCCGGTTGAGTTCCGCCTGTCTGAATTTCCTCGGCTACAATTTGAACAGGCTGGATAAGCAGGCTGCTGAATAAGTAATTTGTGTAGTCTTCAAAGAAGTATACGTAAACACAGGCTTCAGGTTGGGCGAAGGAGTGGCAAAGGCTTGAGAGCATTTGACACTAGAGAATAAGAGCATGCCGTCGTCTTTGTATCTGGCAGCTAGCAAACGGAAGCTCACGAAAAAACTGGTGTATGCCACAAAATGGATTGCACACAAGAAGCTACTACCAATAACATCCGTACCTGGTAAACAACAAGCGACACATCCGTCAATATGTGGTTGAAGGCCGAAACACTTTGGTTGATGACCCCGAACTCGATCTCGCCCTGCAGGTAATTAAAGGTGCCAGGCAAAGTCGTCCTCTCAACTTGCAAATCTAGCACTCTTTTGCTCAATGCAATAAAGATGTCTTTCCTAGGGATGCTCATCCATCCATTTTTTAGCCAAGCCTTGGTTTTAAGAGCTGTAACTCAATTAGGTAGCACACGAAAGTGGCATGTGGAGCCTCAGAGCAACATTGAAGTAGCTTATTTATGTAGCAACACTCCCAGCATAGTACGTCTGCGTGGTTTGAATGGTGGGTATTCAGTCTGAATCAAGTTCCATCCGCTAAATCGTATGGGGGAAAACATGGATATCAGAAGAAACACAGCGGAGACCAACATGGGCGCGACAAAAGTCATGCTCAGCGTGCATGCGTTGGATATTCATATCCAAGCTTGGCGTGAGTTCTGCACAAGGTCAACTCAACTCCTTCGGGATTCTGACTTCACCCAACAACAGTACCCTCACCCGAAAAAAGAGTGGCGCCACCACAGCTGCGGGCAACAGCTGGATAAGGAACCTGTAGAAGGATGTGAAAAAGTCTAGGTTGCGGCTAGCGACCAGCAGGCCTAGGTAGTTCTCCACCGCTGCTTGCAGGCGCTGCGGGAAGGCGCATAGGGCAGGGCATTGACACGGTCACGTGAGCACACACACGCACAGACGTGCGCACGTGCTGGAACTCACTGGTAGAAGGAGGTGAAAAAGTCTAGGTTGCGGCTGGCAATCAGCAGGCCTAGGTAGTTCTCCACCGCTGCTTGCAACCGCTGCACGTGGTTGCAAGGAGAGGGAGGACAGCCATGGCCAAATTACAGAGTTTGGCCAATTTGAACAAGGTTACCATAATCAAGAGCGCCATTACTGCCATCCTGCACTGATGTGCTGTGCAGATGCTGCGAGCCATGAGGCATGCTACAGCAGATCCAGGTTGAAAGCGTGATGAACAGCCTTGCAGTAAAGGAGGCTATTGCTACACGCTTTCAGGCAAGGTGCTTTCTACAGCTCAGGTATGTCGACACTCGACACAGATATTCACCATCCTTGATGGCAAAAGAACTTGTCACGTCTGATGCCGCACGCAAACCTGGCACAGAAGCCATTCATCAGCACGTCAGGCACGTGCATGCAAGCACGTTCCACACATCTTTGCACATGTGCGTACCAGTGACAGCAGCGCCTTTTCGTCAGTCTCTCCTCGGTAGAAGGCAACGCTCTCTGCATTTTCTCGTACTCTTACAAGGCCGTATCGGAAGTCTGCTTCCCTTGCCTCTTGGGTGAAGTTGAACCCAACAAGGCTCTGTTTGTTGATCAGGGCAGATGTGAGCGTGACAATGTGTGATGATGTGTGATGTGAGAACGCGTGCGCTTGTAAGCGTTTGTGGGTGAGTGTGAATTCATGTGATGTAAACTCAATAAGGCTTCCATTCCTACATAGCAACATAACTATCTAAAACGTTGCAAGCACAAATTTATTTGATGGACATGACATCAAAAATGCTCGAGTTGGACGCATACGCATGGAGGGTGTGTGCTTAAGCGCTGTGTACATAATGCAACATTCATACAATATAACACTCAAGTTAATATGAGAGAGAGAGAGAGAGAGAGAGAGAGAGAGAGAGAGAGAGAGAGAGAGAGAGAGAGAGAGAGAGAGAGAGAGAGAGAGAGAGAGAGAGAGAGAGAGAGAGCTTTCCTTACACAAAGCAACAACTCCACTGGACCCAGGAGGGTAAAACAGAGGGAGAAAGTGCACCACACAGGCACTGACACGGTTCCCTGGTAAGACTAGGGTGCCAACTATAACATACCTTTCCAACATACACAGAAACAGCTGTGCCCGTAACGGAGTACAGCAGCAAGGCCACAAAGAGAGGGGGGTAGATGGAGAAGAGTATGCCAGAAAAAGAGACGAGGTCTAAGCCGGCGTTGAGGAGGGAAATGGCCAGAGTCAAGGCTGTGCCGGTGAATTCTCTGGACGCAGGCAGGGAGGGGCAAAGCAAGGATTGGCATTTGGAGTGTGGAATGAGCACGAGCCAGTGGTTCGTAGTGCTGTACCAAAAAGCTAATAATTGGTGAAGAACAGTATGAGTGCGACCCTGCTTTTGCAGCACTTCCAATTATACATGCACCTGGCCACTGCTCGCTGGCTGTACCGATGGTGCTCTCTGGGGCCAACCAATCAAAAAGTGACCTCTGCAGCACTCACACAACGTCTGAGCTGATGCGCTGATCTGGATTGTCCACAGCCCCCTCGCTTTGAAGTGCGTAGAAGGTCCGGTCTTCAAAGTATTCGGTCATCAGCCTCTCAGTCATCCAAGCACGCCTGGTGCCAGTATGCAAGCATTTGCATTTTGGTGATGTGTGCACGCTTTGAGCGTGCATGAAATTGTGCCCAGTGCAAACATAGTGTGACGTGTCATTTTGTGGATGGCACACAGCACATCATCATGCTGGAAGGTGGGTGTGGCTATGCAGGCTGTTGAGGTGAAACTAGTGTCGCATGACATAAAAAACCGAAGCTTTCAAGAGTAGGTCAAGATGGCTTTGTGTTGGCACGTTTGATGCAAACACAGCGTCTCACTCGTTGAAGCGCTGTCTGTGGCCAGCAATCAAGTGCACACCTCTGTGTGCACACTTGTTAACATATAGTTGCTTGAGGACCCGTTTGAAGAAGGAGTGCTGGATGATACACACTCACAGCCATGCACTGAAACACATCTGTCATTACTTGAACCACACTCTTTTGCGGGCATATGCATGTTTTTGCAGTGGTTTTGCAGCGCATAAGCACAGCGCAAGTCAATAGATCAGGACAAAGAAATCAGAGCATGGCTATGCCAGAGGCAAAGGCAATTGTTGGGTGGACCGCTAGCTGAACTCACCACTCAATAGACAGCTTGCTCTGCAGGCGGGAGGGGGAGCAAGTAAGTGAAACTTAGTGAATAAGAATGTGGAGTTGGACATTCCCAGCAAAAGCTGATCGTGTTGTAACAGCAATCCAGGCTACTTAGGTCCCTGTTCCACCGCATGTACCTCCTTGTATCGCAAAGCAAAGGAGGATAGACTGGCTCTTGCATAACCCATCTAACACTCGACCAAGCCTGGACAGGAAGCTGCGCCGTCTCTACTGACCTGGTAGTAGGACCGAAACACGAACACTGGGATGCCCAGGGCAAAACCTGCCAGGTACTTGAGGAGCTGCTGCGTGAAGAGATCCGCGTTTTTCTCGCTGAGTGCGTTAAAAAAGTCCCTCCCAAGGAAGTTGAAGACCACGCTGCAAGTACAGAGGAGGGAGGAGCGGGCTTTTAATGTGAATGTGATTGTGAATGAACAGAGGAATGTGAAAGCGGGCTAGTCGGAAGGATGTCAAAAAGCAACAGTGGCTCTAGCTAATCTAAGTTTCTGGAAACTAGACACAGGTTCCAGAGCGATCACTTGAGCATTGGATCATGTCACTTTGTAATACAGTGTTAGTCAGCTGAATAATAAGAGGTAAGGTTGAGGTAAACTTGCTTGCACACAGCATTGGACAGGAATGGACCGTTCATTGCAATTTCTATGTAATATGTTGCTCTGCTGTGAAAAACACCCAACAGGTAGTATTGCACCGCCTCAAACTCCGCTGAAAGACTCACCTTACACCAGTCGTTGCTAGAGTCAAACCCAGCACGAGGGCAAGCTTCTTGCGTGCTTCCCCACCCACTTCAGGGTCGGTCCAGAAAGGAAGGACGAGCTGTGTATGAGTAAGGGATGTGTGTGTTGTGAATGTTTAAATGTATGTGCGAGTGCGTGTGAGTGTGTGTGAGTGTGTGTGAGTGTGTGTGTGAATATGTGCGAGTGTGTGTGAGTGTGTGTTTGCGTGCGTGCGTGCGTGCGTGCGTGTGTGTGTGTGAGTGTGTGTGTGCGTGTGTGTGTGTTGTCTCTGTGTGTGTGTGTGTGTGTGTGTGTGTGTGTGTGTGTGTGTGTGTGTGCGTGCGTGTGTGTGTGTGTGTGTGTGTGTGTGTGTGTGTGTGTGTGTTTTGTCTGTGTGTGTGTGTGTGTGTGTGTGTGTGTGTGTGTGTGTGTGTGTGTGTGTGTGTGTGTGTGTGTGTGTGTGTGTGTGTG
>Ga0307974_1003690_pt1 | contig 10996 bp, 10 predicted proteins | sample OrgLakmetagen784_FD_201812 | JGI IMG/M metagenome (GOLD analysis project Ga0307974, IMG submission 201812) | Saline water microbial communities from Organic Lake, Antarctica - #784 | ecosystem: Environmental > Aquatic > Non-marine Saline and Alkaline > Saline | place: Antarctica: Organic Lake... | reverse complement strand
TGTATGTATGTATGTATGTATGTATGTATGTATGTATGTATGTATGTATGTATGTATGTATGTATGTATGTATGTATGTATGTATGTATGTATGCATGTATGGTTGTATGTATGTGTGTGCGTGCGTGCGTGCATGCATGTGCGTGATTGTGTGTATGCACTCTACGCACTCGTCTGGTCTCTGGCATTGAATGTAGTTGCAAGCGATTGCAGCACGCTCAATTCAAGTTCCTTTCTTTATTAAACACAGCTGTGCAAGCAACTCATACATGTCGGGCCAAAAAAAGGGACACCGGATGCTTCATATGAAATAAATCTCAAGGCTTTCCATGGGAAAACAGTTAAATAAACCAAATCTAAACCAATCTCACTCCATTTCTTTTGCATTGATGTTTGTTTCTTACAAGGACAACATACCACCAAAACTTATGTGATTTGGTGACATTGATTTCTTACAAGGACAACATACCACCAAAGCTTATGCGATTTGTTGAGGTTGGTTTCTTACACGGACAACATACCACCAAAACTTATGTGATTTGTTGAGGTTGGTTTCTTACACGGACAATATACCACCAAAACTTGTGTGATTTGGTGAGGTTGGTGGCCTGCTTTGGAGATTTTGTGGGACAAAGTAGGGTTCACGCCACGGCAAATTGAACATGGGCGCCCCGATTTGCTACAATAAAACTCAACTGCTAGGGACAGCTACGATTCGAAACTAAGCTTGACTGTAGCAAATCGGGGCCCATTAACTATAAATAAGCACAAGAAAAAATTCCGGCTCAATCCGCGCAAGTTTCAAAAAGTGAGTTTCTAACCGTAATGCACCAACTTTCTGTCACCCACACGAGGACTGCCAAATGAATGGCAATGAATAATAGCTGGATTTGCCATTTCATATATCGACAAGCCTCGCCCTCAATGCGGTTCATCGAGCCTTGCTGGCACAATCATACACCCTATTTTTAGGGTTGGCCAGAACCGTATATATACACCGTATGACCATATATTTGGTGATTTCCCTGCCAAAAATACCGTATATACACCGTATATATATGGTTCTGGCCAACCCTACCTATAGTATCATGCTTAGAGATGATACTGCCTGTAGGCTCGGGCATCTGCACCATGATGCTTCAAATGAACCAGGGCCTCACTTATACAGAATGACTGTACCTATGGGCTCAGCATTGGCACCTTTTTCGCACCCAGATGCCCAGTAGCCGCAGCACAGGGTTAGGAACGGCGACGCATTTTTCATGGAGCGCCCCTGCCCGTGCTTAAGAGCACAACATGAGAACAAGGGCACCTTTTTGCACCCAGATGCTCAGTAGCCACAGCACAGGGTTAGGGACGGTGACGCATTTTTTATGGAGCGCCCCTGCCCGTGCTTAAGAGCACAACATGAGAACAAGGGCACCTTGCTCTACATGCTGCCTAGAAAAAGAAGATTTTACACATAATGCCATAGCCGTTCCATTGTAAAGTGGAGAACGCAACGGTCTTTTTGGAATTGCTTGTCATTGATGAGTATAAAAAAAAATGGATGAATTGGACACAATATTTGTTAAAAACGGATTTCGCGTCATCTACATAACTCAGTACATGCTGAACATAAACCACTACATGCTGCCCCACATGAATCAGTCTTGCCCACAAGGGCAGCTGTCTAATCCGGCTCGGTTCATCGGTTGATGCGCACTGGGAGGGGGGATTTACACTGGACAACGTCCAAGTGTAATGCCTGATGCTTGATATGTAGGGTTGGCCAGAACCATATATATACGGTGTATCTACGGTTTTTTTGGCAGGGAAATCACCAAATATATGGTCATATACGGTGTATATATACGGTTTTGGCCAACCCTAATAATATGACAAAACAGTGAACAAAACAGCAGGCTCAAACACAGGCACTGTCAAGCCCAGCGACCACAACAAAGCAACGACCCTAAACAATGACCTTTAAAATGATCTTAAACAATGACCCTAACCAATGACTCTACATATGGGCTCAAACACAGGCACCATCATACCCAGCAGCCACAACAAAACAATGACCCTAACCAGTGACCCTACCTATGGGCTCAAACACAGGCACCATCATACCCAGCAGCCACAACACAACAGAGCCCCTAAACAATACCTTTGAAATGATCTTAAACAATGACCCTAACCAGTGACCCTACCTATGGGCTCAAACACTTGCACCATGATGCCCAGCAGCCACAACAAAACAATGACCCTAACCAGTGACCCTACCTATGGGCTCAAACACAGGCACCATGATGCCCAGCAGCCACAGCGCGTGGGGAGCGTAGGCAGTGAGCAGCTGAGAGCTGCTGGCATCCAGTTCCTTCTGCTTTGAGCTTGCCCACACCTGCGGCAGTGCACAGGGTGGCATGAATAATTGCCTTATTGCGATAGTACAGTTCGTGATGATTGAAGAACACACTCTGCTTTGAGTTTGCCCACACCTGCGGCAGTGCACAGGGTGGCATGAATAATTGCCTTATTGCGATAGTACAGTTTGTGAGGACTGAAGAACACACTCTGCTTTAAGTTTGCCCACACCTGCGGCAGTGCACAGGGTGCAATGAATAATTGCCTTATTGCGATAGTACAGTTTGTGAGGACTGAAGAACACACTCTGCTTTGAGCTTGCCCACACCTGCGGCAGTGCACAGGGTGCAATGAATGATTGCCTTATTGCGATAGTACAGTTTGTGAGGACTGAAGAACACTCTGCTTTGAGTTTGCCCACACCTGCAGCAGTGCACAGGGTGGCATGGATGATTGCCTTATTGTGATCGTACAGTTTGTGAGGACCGAGGACTGAAGAACACCTTCTGCTTTGAGTTTGCCCACACCTGCGGTAGTGCACAAGGTGGCATGAATGATTGCCTTATTTCGATAGTACAGTTTGTGAGGACTGAAGAGCACACTCTGCTTTGAGTTTGCCCACACCTGCGGCAGTGCACAGGGTGCAATGAATGATTGCCTTATTGCGACAGTACAGTTTGTGAGGACCGAAGGGCACACTCTGCTTTGAGTTTGCCCACACCTGCGGCAGTGCGCAGGGTGCAATGAATGATTGCCATATTGGCGTGATCACTGTTTGTGAGGTCTCCAGCGCTCTCTCAGCTGCAGTGCAGCAGTGCACAGCTGCAGCAGTCCACAGAGTGTGATGGATGATTGCCATTTTGGCATGAACGTCACTGTTGTGCCGCTGCTGCCTTAGCTGCAGCACAGCCCATAGCTGCAGCAGTGCGCAGGGTGCAATGAATGATTGGCATGATCGTCGCTGCTGCACTGCAGCTCAGTTGTGCCGCTGCTGCCTCAGCTGCAGTGCAGCAGTGCACAGCTGCAGCAGTGCGCAGGGTGCAATGAATGATTGGCATGAACGTCACTGATGTGCTGCACTTGTCTGAGCTGCAGTGCAGCAGTGCACAGGGTGCGGTGTATGCACGAATAACTGTCACTCGTCCTCACTGCTTTGTTGTCAGTCACCCCCACTGCTTTGTGTCATCGTTCAAGCGAAACACACTGTCTCTTATGGCATGAGCAGCTGCTTCCTCTAGGCTAGTGACACGAGGAGGCGGTGTAAACATGCTGCGGAACGGTGTGGCACTAGTTTGTGCTAGGGGTGAGCGGCAGCATGCTGCGATCTCAATTAAGGATCGACTCCATGCTTACAGCTCATCCTCACTGCTTTGTGTCACTCATCCTCACTGCTTTGTGTCATTCATCCTCACTGCTTTGTTGTCACTCATCCTCACTGCTTTGTATCATTCATCCTCACTGCTTCGTGTCATTCATCCTCACTGATTTGTGTCATTCATCCTCACTGCTTTGTGTCACTCGTCCTCACTGCTTTGTGTCTGGTCACCAGAGCACTCTCTGCTTTGATCTAGGCAATGCACTCGCAGCAGTTCTCACGCTTGCAGATCACAGTGCTTGCAAACTACGGTGCATAATTCAAACTACGTTGCTTGCAAATCACAGTGTCGAGCCTGCACAATCATTGCCTTAGCGGCTGCATGTCTTTCCTTCTTCAGAGCTAGCCAAAGCCTGCATCCATCCCTCTTGTCTCGGAAGTTGTAAGATGGAATAATAGAGTTTGAACTGCCCCCCCACCCACCCACCACACACACACACACACTTACACACACACACACGCGCACACACACACACATACACACACATACACACACACATACACACACACCTGATACAGAGCTGTCACGACTGTGGAGCTCAGCCCAACGATGAAGCCTAAGGTGTTGTCAATCACAATGCTGTCGGTGACGGTGGCCACTGCCACGCCCACACAGACCTGTGCACGACAACAAGAAACTATAACAATGAGACACAGAAAGCTGCGCACGACAACAAGGAAGTATAACAATGTGACACAAAAAGCTGAAATGCCATGTACACACACAAACCTGCACACGACGACAAGGAAGTATAACAATGAGACACAGAAAGCTGAAATGCCATGTACACACACACACACACTCACACACGCACATACACACCAACATGCACACACACATTTGTACACAAACACACACACACACACACACACACACACACACACACACACACACAAACACACACAGTATGTACAAGCGCGTCAATCAAATTGTTGGGATATAAGCTGGTGCTGCTTCTACAGCTAAAGATTTCGAAAAGAGTGTGAGCTTGGCGCCTTTTCACGCAGCAAATCCTCTCATTCATCCCATTGTTTCATGAAAGCACATAAGGACAGCTGGATATTGTTTGCTCTTGCGTTATCTGAATAGTTGCGGTATTCCTCTTTAGTGGCGTACGCCCTCAGGGCAAGAATCCAATTTGTTTGTTTTACAATGCTGCAATGCAAGCAAGGTTCAGAACAACCAGCCACACTCCGCAGGCACAAGCATGGACACACACACACACACTTGCATTGCAACATGAGGACAAACAATTAGGGTTGGCCAGAAGTATATGTACGGTGTATTTGCGGCATTTTTGACAGGGAAATCACCAAATATACGGTCATATACAGTGAATATATACAATTCTACAAACAATACAAGTTTGGGGGGGGGCAGTTCAAACTCCATTATTTCATCTTACAACAACTTCAAGTTTCGTTTTATTCCAGCTTCACCACAGAGGTGAAGCACGTTGTGCCCTTTTTGGGCCTCATGCGTGCATATGTTTGTGAGTGTGCGTGCACGCGTGTATTTGTGTGTGCGTGAGTGTGTATGTGTGTGTACAAATATGTGTGTCTGTTGGTTTGTGTGTGTGTGTGTTTGCATACTTGTGTCCCTCAGAAGTAACCCTCTTACCATTTCCTTCCAACTCAACCACAGTGCATATCTTATGCTTGACTTCTGCAATTCTTATGCTTGACTTCTGCACATCTTATGCTTCACTTCTGCATATCTTATGCTTGAATTCTGCAATTCTTATCCTTGACTTCTGCATATCATATGCTTGACTTCTGCAAACCTTATGCTTGGCTTTTGCATTTAATATGCTTGACTTCTGCATATCATATGCTTGACTTCTGCAAACCTTATGCTTGACTTCTTCCCAGGAAATTATGCCCTTACTATTTTAACTCGACCAATAAGCAAACAATAGAACAAGGTGCTCGTTTTTACCACTTGAAATATTTTCAAATCAAATATTTTCAAATATTTTGCCACAGAGCACGTCACAAAGCAATTGCGCCTGTACTGTGGCTAAATTACAACCTTCGCTGCACTTTTCTGCACTTCACTTCACTTTGCGGCCACATTGCAAGAAATAGCACGACCGACCTCAACCACAGAGCGCACAAACAAAGTCCGGGACATACCACTGCCACAAACCAACCCGACTGTTCGTTTTCACGAGCCCCTTCATTAATTCACTGTGTTTTTTTCTCTCAGAGTTTTGCTTCTTCAAAGTGGTTTTGGAGTCAGTAGCGAGTCGGTACAGTGTAATTTCCCATCCAGCAGTTTGATGGATATGAATTCAATGCAGCCACAGAGCGGATAAGAATCAGCGACACTCATCACAACCACGGAGCACATCATCAGCTTATTGTGCTACTATTACAGTATTTTCTGAATTTACCAATGTAACAGAGCGATAAGAGTCAGCAACACTCACCACAACCACGGAGCACATCATTCGCTTATTGTGCTATTATTACAGTCTTTTCTATATTTACCAAAGTAACAGAGCGATATGCAACAATGACACTCACCAAAACCACGGGACTTGATCTTATTTTAATTTACCAATGTACAGAGCGGATAAGAGTCAACAACACTCACCACAACCACGGAGCACATCATCAGCTTGCTGGGGACATTTTTGTACAGCAGAAACTCGAGGAGCACCACAGTGGGCGCGGTGCCTATTTTCAGGATCTGATACAGGCCCACGCTATTCATGCTGAGGCTCATGTTAGACAGCACCTGCGTGTGTGTTGTGTTAAGTGTGTGTTAAGTGTATAGTGTGTGTGTGTGTGTGTGAGTGTGAGTGTGTGTGTGTTGTATTTGTATGTGCACTTTGTACCTCACTGCAGAGAGGTAAGTGAGAGCAATCCCTTGCTTGCACAGAACATAGTAATCTATACTGTAGAAACTGATCACAGAGCAGTTTTAGCCATACACCATCCATAAGTCACGCACACGTCATTCATAGCTAGAGCAGTCATCCATTGCCGTCCATAAGTCATCCATAAGTCATGCATACGTCATGCATATGTAGAGCAGTCATCCATAAGTCATCCATAAGTCATGCATGCGCCATGCATAAGTAGAGCAGTCGTCCATAAGCCATCCATAAGTCATCCATAAGTCATGCATGCGCCATGCATAAGTAGAGCAGTCGTCCATAAGCCATCCATAAGTCATCCATAAGTCATGCATACGTCATGCATACGTCATGCATATGTAGAGCAGTCGTCCATAAGCCATCCATAAGTCATGCATGCGTCATGCATACGGCATGTATATGCAGAGCAGTCATCCATAAGTCATCCATAAGTCATGCATACGTCATGCATAAGTAGAGCAGTCATCCATAAGCCGTCCATAAATCATCCATAAGTCATGCATACGTCATGTATATGCAGAGCAGTCGTCCATAAGCCATCCATAAGTCATGCATACGTCATGCATATGTAGAGTAGTCGTCCATAAGTCATCCATAAGTCATGCATACGTCATGCATACGTCATGCATATGTAGAGCAGTCGTCCATAAGTCATCCATAAGTCATGCATACGTCATGTATATGCAGAGCAGTCATCCATAAGTCATCCATAAGTCATGCATACGTCATGCATATGTAGAGCAGTCATCCATAAGCCGTCCATAAATCATCCATAAGTCATGCATACGTCATGTATATGCAGAGCAGTCGTCCATAAGCCATCCATAAGTCATGCATACGTCATGCATATGTAGAGTAGTCATCCATAAGCCGTCCATAAATCATCCATAAGTCATGTATACGTCATGTATATGCAGAGCAGTCATCCATAAGTCATCCGTAAGCCATGCATGCGCCATGCATAAGTAGAGCAGTCGTCCATAAGTCATCCATAAGTCATCCATAAGTCATGCATACGTCATGCATACGTCATGCATATGTAGAGCAGTCGTCCATAAGTCATCCATAAGTCATCCATAAGTCATGCATACGTCATGTATATGCAGAGCAGTCATCCATCAGTCATCCATAAGTCATGCATGCGTCATGCATATGTAGAGTAGTCATCCATAAGCCGTCCATAAATCATCCATAAGTCATGCATGCGTCTCCATGAGCAGAGCAGTCATCCTTAAGTCATCCGTCAGCAGGGAGCAGCAGCATGTAAGCTCTTTCAACACAACTAGACGCTCTGCTCATGTTTCCCTCGTGGAGCACTTGCAGGGCCCATAGGGAGCAGCAGCACGTAAGCACTGTCAACACGACTAGACGCTGCTCATGTGTCACTTGTGGAGCAATTGCAAGGTCCCGACAGAATAAAAAGGGGTGAGCGAACAGGAAACCAAGCAGTTTGTGAGAGAGAGCTTACAGCCTGAAGGGTCTCAAACAGAGAGAACAGGCAACCAACGTTTTGCACAGCAAAGCACCTTCGCAATGGCAGTATGCCAGGAATACCAATGCGTGGTGCTAAACACAGAACTCAACTTGGGTATCCAACAGCCAATGCAAGGTGCCTACGTTTGTGCTGCCCTACTCCCATGCAAATACTTGATTATAGATAGGCATGTACGAGGGCGAAAGCTTAAGCAACAGAACGAGGCCATACTCAATTGCTGGTGCACTTGATGGTCCTACCCTGACCCTTTACACCTCATTACAATTGAAATGCATGTACGAGGGTGACAGACAATAGGAGGAGAAATAAAGTGATTAGCATCTTAACACAATGGTGCGTTCCTGCTCGCTAGTGTAATCGGCCAGAAGACACGTTTGAGCACAAAAGTGTACAGAAAGGGTTCAGCAGTGATCAACGTACGGTGTAAATATTACAACATGATATGTAAGGAATATGACAATCACAACATAATATGATTGATTCGAGACATGATGTCAGGAATTGATAATACGTAAAATATGATACAATCATGAAATAATATGTAATATCATACAATAGTGACATAATATGTAAGGAATATGATATAATCGTGACGAAATCGTGCTTTGTCTCCACACTTCTTGCGAGCAGCCATGCAAGGCCGGAGGCCTTTGTGATCCAGACTACATTTATCCAAACCGGTTTGGAGAGTAGGGCCTGCCACGCAGCCCACACACCCTAGAGCCAAAAAGCTTGGTTTTGGCATGCTGGAGGCCTTTGTAATGCAAAAAATAGATTTCATACGTATATGGTCCAAAACAAAACCATTCAAACGAGGCCTGTCTGAACTACCCGCCACGCAGCCCACAAACCCTAGAGCCAAAGAAATTGGTTTTGGCATGCTGGAGGCCTTTGTAATCCAAAAAATGTCATTCCAGACTGAAACAGTAAAAACCCATCATTTCAAATGAGACCCAGGTATATGAATAGGGTTGGCCAGAACCATATATATACGGTGTACATACGGTATTTTTGGCTTGGAAATCACCAAATATACGGTGTATGTGTACGTATATATACGGTTCTGGCCAACCCTATATATGAAGCATTCACCACAAAGCCCACGAACCCTGGATCATTCCAGACTGAAACGGTCCAAAACACACCATTTCAAACAAGACCCCTTATTTAAAATGCCCACCACGTAACCCACGTATCCTAGAGCTAAAGGGATGCCTTTGGTGGGCTGGAGGCCTTTGTAGTCCAAACAATATCATACCAGACTGAGACAGTTCAAAACAACCATTATAAACTAGACCTGTTTATAATACCCACCACGTAGCCCACAAATCCTAGAGCTAAAGGGATGACTTTGGTGGGCTGGAGGCCTTTGTAGTCCAAACAGTATCATACCAGACTGAGACAGTTCAAACCAACCAATATAAACTAGACCATTTTTTTAAACCCACCACGTAGCCCACGAATCCTAGAGCTAAAGGGATGACTTTGGTGGGCTGGACCTTCTTGGGGGTGAAAAAGTTGAGGGACGCCAGCCCATGCATGCCCACTATTGTAAAACCCTGCATGCACAAAATCACACAAAATAGATCTGATGGGCTGGATCGTCTTGGGGGTGAAAAAGTTGAGGGACGCCAGCCCATGCATGCCCACTATTTTGAAACCCTGCATGCACAAAATCACACAAAACAGATCTGATGGCTGGATCGTCTTGGGGGGGAACAAGTTGAGGGAAACCAGCCCATGCATGCCCACTATTGTGAAACCCTGCATGCAAAAAAATCACACAATAGATCTGATGGGCTGGATCGTCTTGGGGGGGAACAAGTTGAGGGAAACCAGCCCATGCACCGATGCCAGCACATGCACCGATGCCAACCTGCAAAAACTCTGGACTGAGGAGGGAACACATTGGAGATAAATGACGACGGAGAAAAGGGGATGGACATGAAGAGAAAAGGGGATGGACATGACGAGAAAGGGGATGGACATGACGAGAAAAGGGGATGGACATGACGAGAAAAGGGGATGGACATGACGAGCAAAGGGGATGGACATGACGAGAAAAGGGGATGAACATGACGACGACACAAATAGAGAAGTGTGAGAGGCGATCTTAGCGTGTGAGGATGTTTTGGATCGCACCAAGGCTGACGCCCTTTTGAGCCGCTATTGTGAAGCCCGGCATGCAGAAATTGACTCATGTTTTATTATGTGCCAGGGTCTATTAGAAGAGGGGGTTGAGGGGTGGGGGTATTGGGGTACTTGCAGCAAAAGGCCAGGAGTTTTTATATGTTTGCCATACATCTGTTTCATGTTTCCTCTAGCTACTATTTCTTTTGTTTAGCCAGGTGTGGTTTCAGACTTTTGCCCAGCTTCCGCTGAGATGCCCTTTGAGGCATATAGCGATGTAACCTTAATATTAACCTTATGTGTTTGCCAGGAGCCTGCAAGTACCATCAAAATGTTTGCCAGCTCAACCTTTTGCCAAAGGTGTCGAATCTGACAGACATAAAAATCAGAATGTGGATGTTGAGAGCGATTGCTTGTTGTATCAATGAGTTGAAATTACGTGAGTGATAAGAACTGAAGTGTTGTTCTCCTGCAGCGCTTGCAGATATTTGTGCGTGTTTTGGCCTTTAGACAAGTTCGAAGACTCAAGACTCGTTGTTATCAACTTTAGGCACATGCGTATGGTTGTGAACACACACACACACACACACACACACACACAAACACACACACACACGGAGGTAACAAGCTCACAAGACCTACCGTGTGAATCCAAGTCAGCAGAAAGACAAACTTAAAGCCATAGTGTGTGAGAACCAGCTTGTTGGCAAACCTGTGTGTGTGTGTGTATGTTTGTGTGTGTGAGTGTGTGTGTGTGTGTATGAG
>Ga0307974_1003684_pt1 | contig 11003 bp, 11 predicted proteins | sample OrgLakmetagen784_FD_201812 | JGI IMG/M metagenome (GOLD analysis project Ga0307974, IMG submission 201812) | Saline water microbial communities from Organic Lake, Antarctica - #784 | ecosystem: Environmental > Aquatic > Non-marine Saline and Alkaline > Saline | place: Antarctica: Organic Lake... | reverse complement strand
GAGGAGGAGGAGGAGGAGGAGGAGGAGGGGGTCTGCACTCCAACAAGCAATTGCTTTCGACTGACTCAATTTTCTTATCTTTTGCCTTGCTTGAAGTTCAGCTAAAAGCATCTTTTCCCCCTCAATCTCAATTGTACACTTGCACATCATCTTGCATGCAAAGTGAGCAACATAACGTATGCTGAAGTACGATGTAGGGACGTTCACACATCTGTATGTGTGAGCTTGAATTTGAATATTTCCATGCTGCACTCGCTGTAAACATATTGAACATTCATGATTCTGGCCAATCTTGCACGCATGCACGCACGCATTCACAGCCCCTGTGCCACTCCTGAGTACCCACCTTGCCTCCCAGAACTTGAGGAAGCAGCGCCCTTTGTGCAAAATGATGCAGAGCCACACTGTCCTGTAGCGCCAGGGTGCTCCACACTGGATGGCCCTGCCACATGACCATCACACCTAATGCAACGCAAGCACAGAGTGAGTTTGTGCAAAATGATGCAGAGCCACACTGTCCTGAAGCGCCAGGGTGCTCCACACTGAGTGGCCCTGTCACATGACCATCACACCTAATGCAACGCAAGCACAGAGAGAGCATGACCACATTTATGAATTGAGTATACAAGTATATGCTGTGTGCACATGGTGCGGCGCTCGTACGTGGAGGTGCTCTACCATATGGATTAAATTCAAGGCAATCATTGTATTTTTCACGGGTGGCACGTACGACAAAAGTAGCACCAAGCAAGCTAAGCTCAAGCCCTTTGCACGCAATAGTGCCTAAGAGCTTTGGATTGGTACAGATGTCAAACCAGTCCTTCAACTCAAAAAATGGCCCTGAGCATTTCTCCTATGGCAGGATGCAACTAGAAGGTGAGCAGAATGAAGAAGAAAAACCGATCTGCCTGTAGCAAGAGAACTTAAAGACGGATTTTCGCACAGCACAAAATCTCCTGTGCGGACACAAAGGCACAAGGACTCGAGGACACACGAACACTGTTAAATCACCACCAGTAGGGGAGAACACATGGATCGTCTGCAGGTATGTGGACATTTTATGCTGGGAGCTTTCTAATCATTTCCTTAGGGTTTGTGTATCATCACCTGTACCTGTAGGAAGGGAGGGGTAGTCATGATTCGGGGACGCATGGGTCTTGTGGGGGACCTCACAAGGTAGTCGTACAGGCAAAGGAGCTGGGATGAGCAGACGCACAAGAGCGCTAACCAAACACTGTACACCTGCACATGGAGCACAAGATGGAAATACATGTTTTACTGCGTGGGCGAGCACGCGAGCGCCGTTGTTATCTTTCCTGGAGGGACATTGACGACAGGGCGGAGTGCAGCACGAGCACACTAACTAGGCACTGTGGAATTACCCGTCAACCTTCACGCTTTGGCTGAGGTGTATTGAGGACACACACCTCAGCCAAAGCCCGACGTATTAACGGTGATTGAGGACACACATACATACACACACGCACGCACACACTCACGCACACACACACACACACATGTTGCACGGTAATCACAATTCAGCAATGCGCTCTGATGGTAACAAGGTAGAGCTTGTCAATGCCCTTTTTTGGGAGATGATGGGATGATGCTTCTACTTTTGGGAGATGATGCTTTCTCGAGAGATGCACAACTGCACTCACATATAGTGTTTCCATACACATATTCGCGACACCCTGCTTCAAGGCACTTGGGGCGCATATTTGCAGCAGAGTTCGGTATCTTCTAATGGTAAACTTCATACTGTAAGAAGAAGCGCACGACAGAAGCAAGTTGATGGTTGTCACAGACAGGGCAGGTTGCTGCAGCACAAGCCTGCACAATCCACATACTATAAATGATGGGCTCAGCAGTGAGCAGGTAAGACATGTGGCAGCCTACAGTAAGAACACTCTAATTTCCAGAGGACGAGGCTCAGAGGAGACGAGCGTCGCAATACGCTTTGCACAGTTTTCTCTTGAGATCAGTATGGGTGTAAGCAGGAGAGGCTTGTGTGACTGTCGCACTTGAAGCGTAGGTTTGGCTAGAGCCATGTGTACGCAACGTGGTATATGAACATAGGTATGTATGATAATGTTTCACTTAAAGCGTAGGTTTGGCTAGAGCCATGTGTACGCAACGTGGTATATGAACGTAGGTATGTATGATGATGTTTCACTTAAAGCGTAGGTTTGGCTAGAGCCATGTGTACGCAACGTGGTATATGAACGTAGGTATGTATGATGATGTTGCACTTAAAGCGTAGGTTTGGCTAGAGCCATGTGTACGCAACGTGGTATATGAACGTAGGTATGTATGATAATGTTGCACTTCAAGCGTAGGTTTGACTAGAGCCATGTGTACGCAACATGGTATATGAACGTAGGTATGTATGATAATGTTGCACTTAAAGCGTAGGTTTGACTAGAGCCATGTGTACGCAACATGGTATATGAACGTAGGTATGTATGATAACGTTGCAGCTACAAGTGCTCCAAACATACAGCGTAAATCCGTGCACATGTTTGGTTCTGGCCGACCCCATTGATACAACAGCAGGACCCGTGATTGAAAGTAGGGATAAAGAGCGTGAGCTTTGGAGTGACTCTGCACAGCCGTGCACTCACTGAGTAAGGCGGGCGTGGGTGTGGGGAGCAAAGGCATGTGGCTGCCGTGCTGGCCCAGAGGATTCCTCAAGTGTGCTGCTTCCAGGCTCTCCTGGCATGAGAGGCGGGCTCCCATTTCACTGACGATGGGCTGGAGGGCATGACGTGCAAATACACCTGATGGGTCCTGTGTAAAAAGAAATGGGGGGGGTGTATGAGTGTGAGTTAAGCGTGCGTGTGAGTGTGAGTGGAAGTGTATGAGTGTGAGTGTGAGTGGAAGTGTATGAGTGTGAGTGTGAGTGGAAGTGTGTATGCGTGTGAGTCAAGAGTGGATACAAAGACCCAGACAGGATCATGCTTGTGGGCCGAGGTCATGGTTGTATCATTCTCTTGCAGACTGCAGAAAGGTGTGCTGGTGCATGCGGCACAGGTTTGTTTTGAACAGGTGGTGGAACCTGTGTGAAGGGGAGAGGAGGTGGAATCTGTGTGAGGGGGAGAGGTGGTGGAATCTGTGTGAGCATAAACAGGTGGTGGACTCTGTATGGGGGAGAGGTGGCCATGTTTGTCAACATTCATGCAGACTGGCGTGCGCCGATACACGGGGCACGAGCAAATCTGTGTGAGGTGTTGATTTGTGTGAGAAGGACACGTGTTCATGATTGCAACATTTATGTGTACTGTATGAGCATGGTGGTGCCGCACGTTTGAGACTAGCTGTGCGTGACTGAAGCTTCCTTCTAAAAAGTACATGGCATGTTCATTGTTTTGGGCAATCCTACCATAGTGTGACGTCAGGATACGTGTCGTACAGGTGGCCTATATTAGGAGGTAACATAAGGTGTGTTAGAAGTGCCTAAAGTGGGGCTGCCCTCTTATTTTCTCCGACAATAGATCATGTTATTCATGTTATCTGTTGGATTCACACAACACTACATTACATTAACGTCTTCGTTTTGTGGGCGTTTCTTTCTCACATCAATCTGAAAGACCCGAAATAAACAGCATGCGACATGCATTCTCACATCAACCAGCATGCGGCACGCATTCTCACATCGATCTATGACTTGAAATAAGCAGCATGCGACATTGCACACATAAGCAGCATGCGACATTGCACACATAAGCAGCATGCGACATTGCACACATAAGCAGCATGCAACACATTGCACACATCGCACACATATGCACTCCCACTTATTTGCTGGAGCATGCATGAGGCAAGACTGCAGAAATAATGTGCACTTGCAGGCTATTTCTGAGTGTACAAAGACAAGCCAACACTCACACACACACCTCACATACAGATACCGGCACCCAAACCCGAACACACCTGTTGAAGTATGAGTGCAATTGGACAATAAAAAATAAGCATTGTAAAAAAAGACAAAAGCAGGCGAGTATGATGCACCTGAAACTAACACCCAAACACACCTGCTGGAGCATGCGTGAGATAGGGCCGTGCAGCAGCACGTGCTGTGCATGCAGGTTGCTCAGAAAATGACGCAGCATAAGGTTGCAGCACGTACCCCCTAGCCAAGTCTTCTTAACCACCTGTGTATGTTTGTGTGCGTGTGCGTGTGCTGGAATGTTCATTTGAGGTGTGTGATATTAACATTTGAACACACACACACACACACACACACACACACACACACCAAACACACACACCAAACACACACACACAAACACACAAGTAGGAAGTGGGAGAAAGTGAAGGTATAAACAGAACAGGAGACTTAGGAGGAGAGAAGGGGGACGGGCAAATGAAAAAGGAGGGGACGCACAGAATTACGTAACTGGTCAGCTCTCGTCAATCGCTTAAATGGAACAAATGCTTTGCAAGCTGGAGGTGCTCCATGTCCACTGTGGTCTGAGGGCTTTTTGTGACACTTGCTGACGGTATTGGCATAAAATTTTGCACACTGACCAAAAGCGCCCAAATGTGAGGCTCACATTGCACCAGGGCCCAGCGGTGGTGCTTAGCCTCCATCACATGCTCACAAGTTTCATCCTGCATGCAGCATGCGTGTGTGTGTATGTGTGTGTTTGTGTGTGAGTGTGTTTGTATGTTTGTATGTGTGAGTGTTGCACATGTGTGAATGCGCATGTGCGTGTCTTTTTTGTGCGTGTGTATTGCATTGTGTCTGCGCATGTGAGCGTGCGTGAGTACACGTGTGAGCGTGCATTTGCAACGGATGTGATTTTAATCTAAGGACCTTCAACTATACGAGAGTGCCATGCGGGAGTACATTAGCTTGTAAAACCAGGCACGCTCGACTACTCAAAGATGAATGGGGTGAACGGGTCGCAAGCGTGGACGCGCATAAAGGGCGCTGCAGACGAAAAGGACAAAGGAAACAATTAAGAAGCTAGCAGGATTGGGACAGCTGCAGACCAACATGATTGCAAAGAAGTTTAAGGGTTGGCCAGAACCGTACAAACGAACCGTATATCAGGCCAGCCATCCCTGTGAGAGTTCTTGCCCCAAAGCAGAAAGTACATTTAAGTATGTAGGAACCTTACTTAGATATATCTAAGCACCCCTGCACACTCAGTTTGTAGCGGGAGGTGCCCAGGTGGGCAGGGTGGAAATTCCTGCCAGAAAGTGGATTTCCAAAAGCTCCTCCCCGGTACTATCAACTTTTCAGGGGTATTTGCAATAAATTGGGAGCATTTTTGGTGAAAGTCCGGGGTTCTGGGGTGAAGGTTCGGTTTTTGACCCCCTTTTGGCGGGAAAGGGAAAAGTGCGATTTACCATCAGGCAACGACCGCTGAACCGTTTTGGGTCGCGTTTTTTTGCTGAACTCTCTAAATCATATTAAGAATGGAGCTGACGCTGGACGCCTTTTTCTTGGCGCCTTCCCGCATATGTCGGAGTGGCTCAGTTCCGTTTAATAGTTCGTCTTGCATTGTTTGTCAAATCAGTCTGTGCTCGGAGGGGCTGATCAGAGCCTGGTGTTTTTTTAGTCTCTGCTGCCCAACACGGCCCAACCCCAGCATTCCTGACCATTATACTTGACAGGGCGTGCCTTGGGAGCATGCTGAAGGGCACACTCAGGTGGTGGCTAGAAAGCGTCTTTCTATCGTTTCCAGAAATGCACCATATTTGCCCAGCAAACAGGCCCACGCACCAAGTCCTTTAGGGGCAATTTTTTACCCCCCTTTTTTGCTTTGATGGGTATGGTTTGACCCTAGACCTATCTGGGAACAGAGAAATATATGTGTATTTCGGACAGAAACCCGCATTTCTACACCCATGCCACCTTTCTGGCAGGGAAATGGCACAGATCCAGCCACCCACTCACACCTCTGACCCCATACTCATAAATTTGTATGCAGAAGTGTTACATTTCATGTATAAATACCACTGTGTGACCTCAGATGTGCATTTCAGAAAAGGGGCATTAATTCCCTCTGTTTGGGTGGGGCTTGGCTGCGCTTACCGTATATGACCGTATAGTTGGTGAATTCCCTGCCAAAAATATCGCATATCTATGGTTCTGGCCAACCTTAAGAGAAGTTGCATCAATAATATCATCTTAGCACGTCCTTATGATCATGGTGCATGATCATGGTGTATGTGACAGCAGTGCGTTGAAGCAGGCTTGGCCAGGATCGTTGATGTACATCCTATATGACCGGGGTTGGGCAGAACCATATACGCACACTGTGTATGACCGTATGTATGATAATTATTATGCTAAAAAAATTGTGTGACCCCCGTATATACGTATTCATGTATGGTGACCTTGGCCACCCCTGTATAATATAGATGACTAAAATAATGTGCCGGGGTCATCGAGGCACATGAGACTAGCAGGTACAGTATACAACCGTTTATATAAGGGGTCCCTATCCAAAACGTACTAGCGAGCCCTATTTAGCAGTGTATGAGGGTACGTTCTGATCTAAACACAGGTCCTGGCGGCATTGTATTTTTGAGAAATGCGCAGGCAATGAGGCCAATGCACACACAATATTTTTGAGGGTCGTGCTAGAGACGGTGTACAATTGATGTTTCAGCTCCTCCACCAAGACAAGACGAAAATCACACTCACCGCCCCGAAAGATGTGGAGAACGAGGTAAGGGCCTGAGCTAAGCCAACAAGGGAGGTCTGAACGTTCGTGCTTGCCCAAGCAGGATGGAAGCAAAGAACCTGTGCACGGACAGGAGGAGTGAGAAAACAAGCCGTTGTTTGCATCCACGTGCCCAATTTCGTCCAATGACGACACGCATTTTTTTATTGCTCTTCTGCGTATGTTTCAGGGCTCTATTTCGAGCGCTTGATCTAAATGAAACGGCTCAAGGTTGTGTGACGCCGTGTAAAATGTGCTCTATGTATACGTGCTGTTTCTATGCATATGATGAGCGTGAGTGCAAGTGTGTATGCATGTGTGAGTATGCATGTGTGTGCGTGCGTGTGTGTGTGTGTGTGTGTGTGTGCGTGCGTGTGCGTGAGCGTGCGTGTGTGCGTGCGTGTGTGTGTGTGTGTGTGTGTGTGTGTGTGTGTGTGTGTGTGTGTGTGTGTTTGTGTGTGTGTGTGTGTGTGTTCATTCGTGCGTGCTTGGTACGTGTGTGTACGTATGTATGTGCGTGTGTGTGTGTGTGTGTGTGTGTGTGCACGTGCGCGCGCGCCTCACTCACTTTCTCTGCCTCTCTTCCCTCTTTATCTCCACGCCTGGAATGGAAGACACCAAGCACGGGGTGCTGGAAGTCACGATGAAAACGCTCAACGTTCATCAAATGCACGGATTTATCAAATAATTTACAAGAAAATTTTGGAAATGCCACAGCCCGCAAGCGCGGCCGTGGCGCTTCTGGATAAAGCTATTACCCAGTAAGCTGCAATGCATGGTGTATCACAAACGCATACCACACACAAGCACGCACGCACGCACGCACGCACACGCACGCACACACACACACACACACACACACACACACACACACACACACACACACACACACACACACACACATACACACACGCACGCATGCACGTACGCACGCACGCACGCACGCACGCACACACGCACGCACGCACGCACGCACGCACGCACGCACGCAAAAAACACACACTCACACATAAACAAACACACATGAAATACACATAAAAATACACACGCAGACTCGATGCCTTAATCCCGGAGGTAGGCAAGCCTGCCTCCTCGGCCCCAGCTAAAGTACCGCAGACACCGGCCGCAGCGTCTGTGGCCCCCCAAAAGGCCTCTTCAGAGGCTCATACTTTGTTCAGTAAAGCGCTTCTTAAGGTGTGTCTGTGACTCCTGAGCCCCTGTGTTACCTCCGATGAAAGTGCACACGGTTGCTAGCAATGCGTACTGGGCACAAAAGTTTTACGCGCGCGTATACTTGTGCACATGGTTGTGGAAATGTATGTGACCCAGAAGACGACTTATTCTCACTAGAAGTGTCAACAGCAACCAGCTTTTTGCACATGCTGAATCACAGGTGGCCCGTGTGCTAGATGTGGAGGAGTTAGAAAACAGTGACAAGCTGTATAAACTTGCTGTGGACATTGGCGGGGAACAGCGGCAGGTACGCAGTGCCACAGCAGTATAGCAGTTCCACGCAAGCGGTGATAGCGTGGCATGGTTACAGGGAACAGAGACCGATGCTGTCAGACAGCTATGCATACACATCACCGGGCAAGTACAGGTTACCATTGTATATCATATCAGAGGTAATAAGCTAGCCAGAGCTGTCACGTAATGTGAATGTGAATGATGCACAACCGTTACTCAATGACAATAATTGTCCTCTTAAAACTGTTGTTAAGCATTGCATGTATGTACAGGGCAAGCACACGCACACGTACACACACATACACACAGGCACACACACACGCAAGCACACACACACATACACGGAAACACACACGCACGCACAAACACACAGCACCGCATGAAAGTTATCTATAATCAAGTCCTGGCATTCTAATTCGTACCTCATAAATATGACCCACAGTCTCGTGTGTGTACAACTGACGTGAGCACAATGGCTGCAAGAACAATTGCCAAACTCAATTCATAACATTTTTGGCTGCAAGAACAACTCAATTCATAACATATTTGGCTTGGGCTTACGCAGGTGTGCGCAGGCCTCCGCCAGTTTGTCACAAAAACAGAGCTGCAGGTGCGTACGGGAAAATAAAGGGAAACGATGGCTTGATTTCACATGCATAGGAGCTCCCTCCTCCCCAAAGATGGCGACATAAATGCCTCAAGTGTACGAACAGTCATTTAAATTAAAGTTATAAAGCTATACATGTGCCGATTGAGCATGGCTGCTCAGCCAAGTGCTCCTGGACGCAATCGTGACGTACGTGGCTAGCGGAAGTACTCTGCATGCCCATGTACCCACGCATTATGCATGCGTACCTTTGCATCATCATGCCGACCTTCATCTCCACACACTACATTTTCCAAACGCTTCCGAACAGGGTCGTCTGGTCGTAGCTGTGTGCAACTTGAAGCCTGCAAAGCTGGCAGGTAAAGTTCAGACTTCTCTAGTCACAGCTTTGATCTGCTTTGTTTTTAGTTGATGCGTCGCCAGTTGCTGGTATGAGTTGATCAGGCTGGACGAGGGTTGATGCAGGTTGCTAGTGCTTATGTTTGACCTACGCGCCTGTGTACACACTTCAGAATACAGCAAAAACAACATTGCACAGCTGTAGCTTTGAAGGGCTAGTTGCAGGTAGACGTGCTGTGCAGTTCCATCCCCCTCAGAGCTAGACACGGAAAAACAGTGTTCTACTACTACTTCCCTTATCATGTGTGGTGGAAGTCAGTACACAAGTATGGATGGGTAGCCCTTGTGTATCCCATGGATGCCTAACGATGCCATTGCACCAGTGTTAGGGACGCATTGACTTTTGAGCATGTAAGCACTTGCTCCCCGTCAAAAATGCACGTGTGAGGAGAGGCACGCTTTTTGCAACCTGCCAGGTGTGGCGAGCGAAGCCATGTTGCTGGCCGCTGATCGAGTCGATGACAGCGGAAGAATTGTGCGGATGCTTGAACCCCCACACGGATCGAAGCCGGGTGATCAGGTGTGTGTGTGTTTGTGTGTTTGTGTGTATATGTGTGTGTGCGTGTTTGTGTGTATATACACGTGTGTGTGCATGCAAGTGTGTGAGTTTCTTTGTGTGTCTGCATACAAGTGAGCAACTGTTATGCCAATATTGCATGTTGTAGGTTTTAAAGTATGGGTGATGTAGGCTAATCTTTGGCGTGTATCACCCTCCACAAAAAGTTGATGGTACAACCAAAGCGAAAGCACAAGCTGTTTGATGTTCTGCTTTGAATGCCAAATGACAGTGCAGCTATTGATTCCTAGCTCTGCATAATGAATCTCGGGACCAATGAACCTAAGACCTTTGGAATTGCACGTTTCCTTACTCACTGAACAGGTGTTTTTAGAAGGCGGGAGCCCCTCCACTGACACACCTAAGCAGGTGCGTCATCATCAGACAAAGCACAGAACCTGCTCGTGTTCCTTTTAGAGAAATCCTCTCAGTCGCCATGACAGCAGAGATCTCCTTCAGTTGCCACACTATTTGCTATTGTCTTGACTTATCTGTTACAGAAGCACAGCACAGTTGCCCTTCCCCCTACCCCAAAAGACAAAATTTGCAATGTTTGCTCTGGCAATTCTCGGCAGGTTAAAGGAGACGTTTGGAAGGCAATAGCCGGGGCCCTTACAGTTGCTCAGGGCCACACGGCAACTGTGGCAGCTGTGCCGCTGATCACCCATGCTGGGCCTATCAAAGTCTCTGTAGAAATCCCTGACGGATCAAGCATACAATAAGATGAAATGCCTTGAACTAGTGTCAAGTGTCTTTGGCCCGGCAATTGCATTGTTGTGTGCCCACGTTGTTTCTTCTAGAGTGGTTTTTAGAGTGTGTTAACACCACAACCAGCGATTTTACTTTTCTCCTTCCATGCATGACTGCTCTATAGTACTTTCGAACTCCTGCCAGGAGTCCTGGAGAAAATAAGTGCAAGTTACAGTTAAAGCCATCAGTCAAAACGTGCGACTACTAGGCTGCGTATGTAAAACGTGTAGAAATCGTGATAATTGTTGGTGTAGCACCAGACTTGTAGCACCTACAAAAAAACCCTTGGAAAGGGAAAAAAGGCACGATTGCAGCACTGAATAAATCCAGTAAAGACAATCAAGCATCTGCCAGGACCAGCCGACCGCATTAAATCAAAGAGGGGGGATCATCATCTGTGTGTTTTGGGCACATGAAACAAGGGTAAGGGTAAGGGTAAGGGGTTACACAGCTATATCCGCCAGCGAGGGCAGTTGAGCTATAGCATAAAAAGCCAGCTTCAAGAAGAGAAAGAGGCCAGACTGAACAAGACACCAGAAAAAGA
>Ga0307974_1003683_pt1 | contig 11004 bp, 9 predicted proteins | sample OrgLakmetagen784_FD_201812 | JGI IMG/M metagenome (GOLD analysis project Ga0307974, IMG submission 201812) | Saline water microbial communities from Organic Lake, Antarctica - #784 | ecosystem: Environmental > Aquatic > Non-marine Saline and Alkaline > Saline | place: Antarctica: Organic Lake... | reverse complement strand
CATGTACACATATACACACAAACACAAACACACGCGCACACACACACACACACACACACACACACACACACACACACGCATACACACACACACACTCACATTCTCACTCACACTCAAAACACAGCACAGGCATACGCACAAATGGTATGCTTGTGCGCAAATGTACAGACACACTCGCTTGCACTTGTGCACATTTTTGTGGCAAACTCAAATGGTGGTCACAGTGTGTTGTATTGTTGCATTGCTTCTGCAATGAAGTTCCTGCTTACGTTAAGAAAAACTGCGCCCTTTTCCAAATCTCTCTAGGTGCTGCCCTCACCAAGGTTGTGACCAAGGACAAGGAGGGCAAAAAGGCAGACGTAGTGCTCTTTCCAGCCAACCCCAAAGATAACGTGAGTGGATTAATTTTGTTGTGAACCGCTGAAGCGCTTGTCCAGTAGATCAAGAGGACAGATGGAGCTCCCTATAGTCAAGGGATGTGTTATGCAAACGGTGCAGACGCAGAAATTACACCACAAACACCAGTGCTTCTTTAGAGCTGACTTGATGCCTGCCTTTGGCACGACATTGCGGCTTAGACATAATTGCCTGCCCTTTTCTCTGGTCTGTGCGCTGCATATTTGCCTGAAACTATTTTTCCAGATGGTAAGCACGCTATGATCCCGCCTAGCAGGCATATGCCCACTGCTTATGTTCAATCTTGGACAGAATTAGTAAACACTGAATGAGACCATACCCTGCAAGGATAACGTTGCAAAAGTCTGTGTATATATGTGCATGGTTAGGACCAACCCTAGGATTATGCTCTGTAAAATTTGCAGGCCTGCTACATGGGAGTTGTGGTGGGGCGGGTTGCCAATCGCATCTCAAACGCGTGTTTCACCATGCCTGACGGCAAAGAAGTCCAGCTAACCCCCAACGACGGCCCTCACGCGCTGCACGGTGAGTCAATGCGTGGGAGCAAAAGACGGCAAAACTGCTTGTGCTTTATAATGGATTTATCATGCTAGCTGCACTTTGTTTGGAGAGGAAAGATGAAGGGCAAATATGAAACGTGTAGGGGTGGCCATAATTTTGAACGTATGTAAGAATAGAGAAGGACAACGGTTGTGTGTGTGACATTCCTCTTCGTCTATGCTTAATCATCGGTCAACTAAACTTGCGTAGCATGCTCGAGCATGATGTACACGTTTTTCCATCAATAACAAGCCACACAATACGTAAAATAAACGCTTTTTACAGGTGGGGTTAATGGCTTCCAGACCAAGGCCTTCAAGTCTGAGATGGTCACTGCAGATGGTTACAAAGCTGCGGTCCTACACTATACAAGCCCAGCAGGCGAGGAGGTATGTTTTTCGCTTTGTGTTGCAGTGTGTGTGTTGTTAGGTGTATGTCTGTCAGTGTTTGTTGCATGTGTGTGTGTGTGTGGGGGGGGGGGGAGGGGGGGGCGATTTAAATCTGTGAAACTGCCAGGATATTAATACGCCAGCAGTCCTACAATCCATTGATTTGGTGCTTGCGTGACCATCACAGTTGCAAAGTCTGGGCAGGTAGCTGGGCAAACAGTAGTGATATAAGTGTCTACTTGCTGTGCTGTCATTTTCAGAGGGTTTTGTGCTATCCTCGTCTTGTTTAGACCGGAGAAATTAGTGGGTCAGCTGCTTCACCAATGCCACATGGCGGCACCGAATGAAATAAAAATAAGAATCATTTCATCCCGCATTTATACTTGATAATAGCCACAACTAAAGTGGGCCATGTCATTCACCTGTTGTCCTATCAGTACCTTTAACTCTGCAGAAGTTGCTTTTTAGACCAAAGACGAGGTGTTCTAGACCTATGCATTGCTGGAAAAACTAAGAGCCTTAAAGCTAGGGTTGGCCAGAGCCATATATATACGGTGTATATGCGGTATTTTTGGCATGGAGATCACCAAATATACGGTCATATACGGTGTATATATACAATTCTGGCCAACCCTACTTATAAAATTTGTTTTCACCGAATCGAGTAAGAACATCATGCTGAGTAGGGTAGTGCTTGTCGATAGTCAAACAGCGTCCTGGTTGGAGAAGAGGACGCTTTTTTTTAGCCCCTGGACATAATAACTAGATAAGCGGAAAGAAGACTTAATTTTAAGACTTGTGTAACCCTGTAGGGAGCATTTGGCGAAGCCGGGAATGCAAGTCTGTTTGCCGTGCGGAGTCATGTTTTTGCATGTTTGCGATAAGCAGGAAGCTAAATTCAATATCGCCGAAGCACAATTGCAATCCGGCCACTTGATGTTGTGATGACGCGGAGAGGGCACGCTGCCCAGGATGGAGAACGGCAAGTCTCAGAGTTGCCTGCACCAGCCATCTCACTTGCTTTGCACTTTCGTTGCATGCATGACAGTGGGCACACACATCAGATCAGACACAGGACTTTGAGGATGCAGGTATGCAGTGAGCACCAGCATGGACACACGCACCAGCATGGACACACGCACAGTGAGCACCACAGTGAGCACCACAGTGAGCACCACAGTGAGCACCACAGTGAGCACCAGCATGGACACACGCACAGTGAGCACCAGCATGGACACACGCACAGCTCATACATTTGCACATGCAAGGCTAGCTGGGGTGAGCATGGGGACCAGTTCCAGGAGAGTGCACACAGCTTAGGGCAGAATTGCCAGGCAGTTGGCACAGGCATAGGAGACAATGCCATTGGGATTTATTGAAGAGCAAAAAAGCCCTTGCTCATCCTAAGCTTTGGCCATCACGACAAATTATTGGTACCAGCTTAAGCGTGGATTGCCAGTATGGGCAATGTTCAAAGTCTCTGACTAGTTCCTAGAGACCCCAAGCGCAGCGCCACTATTCTTTTTTCGATTGATCATGAGATGCAGTACTCAGGGGATTTATTCCCAAGGAATCTCACAACTGCGGGAAGTTTCTCGCAACTTGCTCTAAGAGAAAGAAAGGAAAAGAAACAGAAAGTGAAATTGGCTCAAGTTAAGAACAAGCTGCGACGACCAATGAAATAGAAAAAAAGGAGAAACAAGAGTGAAATGCAAGAGTGGTAGGGTAGCCTTTCACTCGTGCTGCAATAACTGGAGTTCATGTGTCATACACTGAACTGAGTAGTTCTGTTAAGGCCGATGCTTGTCCTGAACTGCTGTCTTGGGCTGTGAGGCAAATGCCGTTTTATAAAAGAGCAAGGCATTTACCTATGCTGTCCTTTATATGCTGGACATAAACCAGTTTGTAGACGCAAAACCTTGTTTGCCCGAGTGATGGCTCTCTGCTCCTTACGGCCTTACGGGATTTCTATTCCTCTGGAGCATGCGTACGTCATCATAGTATCTGCGTTGTTTCACCATGCAGGGCTACCCTGGAGAGTTGCATGTGACCGTGACCTACAAGCTGGCCACAGACAAGGACGAGCTGACGTGTGAGATCACAGCCAAGCCCGTGGGAGAGGCAACACCAGGTGCGTTTTTGTTTGGTGCGATTGTGTGTATGCGTAAGTATGTGTGTGTGTCTGTGCGTATGTGTATGTGTATAGGTATGTGTGTGTTCGTTTGTGCTTGGTGTGTTTGTGCTTGCGCATCACTGAGGTCGTGAGGCTGCCACTGTGCCTGCTGCAATCAAACAACTGTTTGCCATTCTTCATGTTATGGCAAGAAAAAGCGTATCCTATTCCGTCCTTGGCATCTGACCAAACCTGAGAAGCGTAAGCAGATGCAACCAAAACATTCTGGTGAATCACTTTAAATTTTACATAAGAGAGCGAGCGAGAGAGAGAGAGAGAGAGAGAGAGAGAGAGAGAGAGAGAGAGAGAGAGAGAGAGAGATAGACTCATAGGTGGCCCATCACCAGCGCACATTGATCTCATGTGTGTGCTATACATTGCATGCGCACATGCACGTGCAGTGAACTGTGTGCAGCACACATACTGGAACATGGCTGGGCACGACAGCGGACGTAACATCTTAGACCACAAGGTGTGTATAAGTGGGACATGCGCATTCAAAACCACACTCTCCTCTCTTCCTTCTTTCATCTTTCATTGTTTATCTCTTTTGCACTATGCTGCTGTCCTTTGTAGAGTACAGCACAGTGCTGTGGATACCGTACCTCAGCTACTTGGGCCCTTAGGCCATGCCTAAGTGGGTCCTTAAGCCACGCCTTTACGAGCAAAGCAAGCAAGCAGTTCATTGCAGGTTTGCTCACACATAAAACACAAAGTCGAAACTTAAGCATTGCACAGGCCCACGTCCTTGCTTGTAGCTACAAGCGGCCACAAGCGCCTGCCTACACGCGACCTGTCCCATAGGGTAACTCACACTCAAACGCCTTCACGCACCTGTCCCTCAGGGTGACCTACACTTAAGCGCCTACACACAACCTGTCCCTCAGGGTGGCCTACATTTGCACGCTTACACGCGACCTGTACCATAGAGTGACTTACACTCAAACTGCACAGACCCACATTTGTACAAGTACCCATGAGGTGTTACGTGTGATTACGAGTGACCAGTATCTAACGTGTGTGACCAGTAATCTCACATGTCCACATGCCACAATTGACCTTTGCAATGCTGCCACGCTGTCTCCCAGGTCCACATGCCTACCAGTGACCATTATACTCCCGTAGCCAGTGACCTGATCCCCAGTGGAGAAATCCTTCCAGTGGCGGGTACCCCTTTTGATTTCACTCGCCCACACACCATTGGAGAGCGCATTCATGAGGTACGTGCGCGCGCACCTCTGCCTGTGTATGTTTCTACCTTGCGTACACAAGTCTGCTTGCACGTGTCTTTGTGCACGTGTCTGCTCTGTTAATGTGCATGTGACTGTGCGCTCATGCCCGTGTGCAAGCACCTTCCTGCCTGCTCTGTTAATGTGCATGTAACTGTGCGCACATGTCTGTGTGCACGCACCTTCCTGCCTGTGTGCTCACATGTCTGTTTGCACTTTTGTTCATGAACGTGCATCTTTTCTGCCTGTTTGCCTTTTTGTCTGTGTGTCTTACTGTCCATGCAAAAGGTGATACTACCACGCTCGTCTACTCCCCCAGCAATATCTACATGTGTCTTTTGTTTTACAAGCACACTAATATGGCCAAGATTCCGGCAAGCACACACACACACACACAGACTCACACAGACTCACACAGACATATACACTGGGACACCACGTTTATAATACACACGCATACAAGAGGCAGTGTGTCAGTTTGTGCTTACTAAGCATGATAGTATGTAAAATTTTACTGTTTGTATAGGGAAGGAAAGGGTCAAATGGTGGTGCGGACGCAGCCAATGGTCACCACAATTATAACCATATTCATACATATACTGATATGTCTCACAAATAACAATGATTACAGCAAGGTATGGGTATGGATGCTCCGCGCACAACCCCCCTGATCCTCATTAAGTGGCCCATGACATAATTTTGGTGAGCTTTTAGTTGCCTGCACTTTAGTGTCCTTCTCGTAATCACGCTGGATGTGACAAAACTATCAGCATAGCCTCTTTTCTTTGCTTTCAAACTTATCTTTAACAAATCGAATTACAACCAAGTCAATTCTGACCACGTTGCCTTTGTTGTGATTGAAGTACAGTTTTAACCAACGTCAACTTCCAGTTTACCCGGTTTGTATGTGTGTATGTGTTACACTTTTGATCGATGCATTCAGTCTGGATCAGTTTTTTTGTAATTTATATTTGATTTCAAAATGCCTCTTTTTGCTGATTTTGTCAAGCTTTTGGGCTGGGCGGTGGCACAAATACGCTATAGAAGATTGCGAGTTTTAGGGCCGGTCAGTGCAAGCAAGTAGGTGCAGCGTAGGGTTCAGTGTAGGGGGCGATTACTGCTCCCTCATCACTGGAAGTGGATCGACACCTGATCATTGGAAGTGAATCGGCACCTGATCACTGGAAGTGACGGGGCGCGTGACTTGGTTAGCATTTCATGGGGAAGAAACAAAAAACAGGCACACCCTACGTTTTTCTTTGCAGTGTGGACCTGCTGGGTATGATCTGAACTACGTGAACCACAAGATGGGCCCACAGGTGTGTCCTTAAAAGTTTGCAGCATGTTCAGAAGTACATTATTGACAGCTCGTGTTCACACAAAAAGACATCAGCTCACATTAGGACGTCAACTTGTATGAATAGATTGAAAAGCATAAATGCTTTGTGCCAGCTTCAGCTTGCAAGTGAGTCGGAACATGCGGCTTATATTTTGTGTTATACAATACTGCCTTTATAGTGTTGCGAGTGTTGCGGTTCTGTTCTCTGTCTAAGCCTCTATCCACAAAAAGTTTGCAATTTCTCGCATTTCTTTTGGTTACCCACATTTGGAACAGCGAAAAGTTAAGGGTCGATACCAAAAAGGTGCATTTTGGCAGGTATTTAAACCCAAGATCTGCAGGCTCAAGCAAAAAATCGGCTTTCCAAAGTCCAAGTTTTGCGAGATCCAGATTTTCTTAATAAAATAAATTTTCATAATCCACATTGCGAGGCGCCCAAATATTTAATTGATTGCCAGCAATACTTCTAGGAGCAGTGTGACGAATGACACAGAACAAATGCAACCCTTATCCCAGCAGGTAACGTACTCTTCTCAAGCTCACACATATGTCACATACGGCTTGTTTCATCTTTGTGCGGCATGGCATCCACCCTACCCTTCCTTGTCCCAATTCACGAGGGCGGATGTGTCAGCTATTAGAAATCATTCCACAGGGGGTGGATTGAGCGATCGTCAACACATGCTCCTTATTAACATTCAAATTTCTAACTAATCACACACCACTTTATCATGTTGGACCCAATCTAGCTTCTAGCTAAAGCTGACACTATAAGCTACCAGAGCATGCGCTCGGATCCATGTAAGCTGCTCCGGGCACCTGACCTTGATTTGATGATTTCTTGGGAAATTGCTTGCAAATTTGTGAGTGGGTCAGAACCATGTTTCCTTATTGGAACCATCGTCCCAAGGACTCAGGTTCCCTTCTGTGTGGGTTTTGGACAGTGGTTGGCAATATGCACTAATCATGGGCTTAAGGGTTTGTATTGGTCTGTGTAATCGCTATTGCATTTGGTGCCGGTGAAGTGCCCGGAGAAGAGAATGCTCTAGTTCCTGCCCACGTAAGAACCAAACGGAATGACATTATTATTAGTCAGACTCGCAATAACAATTATACAGAGCAATAGAAGACTCTTCTATTGCTCAGTATAACTGTTATTGCGTTTCGCGCCGAAGAAGTGAAGTCAAGAGTTCTGGAGCACCTATGAACTGGATAACATGCATGTAATTTTAAGTCTTCATCACGGCTGTATAATTATTGTTGCGTTTGGCGTCAGACCCGCGGAACTTTTCATAAATCGGCGGGATTGTGAGCAAGCTTTCATGATATATAATTATGTAGATGCATGGCTGTAAGGTTTTTGGGCCAAGAGCACACTGTGCACACGATTGCATTCACTTTTGAGTTGTGAATTGCTTCGTTACGCTAATGCTTGTTACCCAAGTTCAGGAAAAGGCCAACAGCTGGGCAGCACTAAGGAATACGACGATGGTTCCTAGCTCTGCTTACAGCAGAGCTGTGTATTAGAAATATCGTATGTACCTGTATACATACAGTACACGCATGTTATAAAACGTGATAGCTCTTGAAGGTCTTCCGCTCTTGGAAATTAGCGCACCTGTATACAATTTTGTAGTGCCAATTATTCAAGTTACGAGGGCTAGGCACATTCAAACCAATATGGCCATTAAATGGCCTTTTTGTTGCAAGAAAAAGCTCAACCGATGTTTTGTGTATGCAATTGTAAATAGTGGCAAAGGGAGTGAAATAATACATAAAAAATTACGTAGACAGTTAAACACCACTCCCCACATTAATGAAGGAAAAGGACCAGAGGAGGTCAACTGAGGCTCCGAATGGGGGTGTTTTTAAATGTAAATTGGGCAGTTTCTAAGCTTGGCACCCAGAGGTGCTGAGAACACCCGAGCTTGAAAACTGCCCGGTCCGGGGCACACATCTAATTGCCCGTGGCGTGAACCCCACTTTTCACCACATAATCTATTTCTGGTGGTATGGAGTCCTTGTAACAAACAAATATCATTGCAAAAAAATGGAGTGAGACGATCAAGTAGTTGGGGATGTAGGCCAACGCATGCTGTTTTCCCATGCAAAACCACCCTATTAAGGTCTTAGTAGTTATTGTGAGCTTGAAGCCCTGCCAATTTGCACACAGAGTGACCCACATGAATCCAAGCACATCCTCGTGTAACTCATAATGCCAGCTTCAATTTGAAGCAAGAATGGTCTCAATCAGATTGAGGCACGGTGGATGGCCGGCTTCTGAGTGCAAAAAAAGCACATATTTGGACATTTCCCTAGTTGACCCCTTCTGGAAAAGGATCAATTTGGTACCGGGTATTGTGAAATTCCTCCAAGAACCCTCCTGTAAAATATACCGTGCTTCCACGATTACTTTGTGGGACCAAACTAGGAATTAATAAAATTTTCGTTTTCAGTCCGGAGAAAGATGATTGATTTTGGAATTTGTAGGGGGCACTTCACTGGTGTCTTTTGTACCCCTGAGTGCCCCAATATACTAAAATTACAATTCGGAGGGGGCTTCAAAAATTATTAAAAATTGTGGCACTGCTTGGGGAACCCTAGGTCGTGCAAGTCATCATCAGCAAGTTCTGTTTAGTGAAAAGGCATGGCAGATGTGTGCAAACCTCCGCAGCTATAAAGATCTTGTGGGTGATACAAGATGTCTGTTGGAACTTCCTAAAACCTGCCATTCTCAATCCCGGACAGCGCTTGCACCGAGCACACGTCATTACAACAACAAGTGGCCGAAATGCAATTGTGCTCCAGCGATGTTGTATTTAACTTCCTGCTCATCGCGGAAATGCAACAACATGACTCCGCTCGGAAACCAGGCTTGTATTTTGCAGCATCGCCATTTGAGACGTTAAGGCCCAGCATGTCCTAAATTTAAGTCTCTTTCCATTTATCTAGTTCTATGTCCAGGAGCTAAAAAAAAGTATCCTGGTTCACATTCAGGGCATCGTACGACAATCAGAAAGCACCATCCTACTCGGCATGAGGTTCTCACTCAATTTGTAGCCAAATAGATTTGGAGGAAGCCAATTATATCTAAGCTATGAGACTCTCAGTTTCTCTAGCAATCCATAAACCCTAGACACTTCGTGTCCTAGGATTCCAATTACCTTTTTCTGCCAAATAGTTATTTTTATCGGAAAGGGTCGTGGACACACGGTAATAAAAATGACATATAATAATAATAATGGCGCATTCACCTTACTTAAATTATATTTATACTGTATTGGCCCACCCTACATTTTGCATATCTCAATAACCGCTTGGTGGATGTTGGTGCACTGTAAGTGTACTGTTAAGCAGATACGGCAGCGACAAAATTGGGTCCACGCTGAGGCTTATCAGGCATGTTTATCTAACTGGCAAGGTCCAGGAAATAGTGCTTTAGACAAATTAGTTCAAAGTATACAGAATGGTATTTACTTGCATCAAGGATCAGCTGGCCAGTGCATTACAGAGAGGTGCTTCCCAGTAAAATTGCAACAAGTAAGGGACTGCAGGTAACAATGCAGAATAGTTGTACCTGGTGTTAATGCAGGCACCTTAACCTGTAGGCTGTTTTGTGTGCGAGGGAGGGATGAACTGCGACATTACAGAGCGAACATGCTCAATTTTAATCCATTCTATGCAGGCTCGTTTCATATGTAAGGGAGGAATGGCCGGAGACAAGCCAAAGCTGGTGGCCACTGTACAGCACGAAGGGTCCGGCAGATGTCTTGAGGTGTTCTCGACCGCACCTGGAATGCAGCTCTACGGTAAGAGAGGTCGCTTGCATTAACCTGTTGTCTATCCTGTTGTCCTCTTCTGCCTGGGATTTGCTGTACTGTGCTGGGTGCAAATCTGTGTTCGACGTTCTGTAGTTACAGGAAGTCTGAAATGACAAATTCTGCTCAATATCTACAACAGCATTCTGCGAATCTTCATCAAGGTGACCATTCGACTACACACACACACACTCGCACATAGATTCCCGTTCCTCACTCATGCACAGTTGGTGGACAAATTGAGCATGTTGCCGGGAAAGACCATGCTGTGTACGGCAAGAATGCAGGGCTGTGTTTAGAAACGCAAGCCTTTCCAAACTCGGTGGGTGGTGTGCAGAAATGCCCTGCACAAAACCTGTACCTTCATCTGACTTGCCACCTGGTGTATTGCAGCTACAATTGAAAGTTAAGCAAAACAGGTTGAAGGCACAAACGGCAATTTGTTTGAAGGTGTGAATGTCATTGGAAGTTTTTCATCACCTGGCTTACCCCTTCTCAATATTTTCTTGTACTTTGCAGGTGAACGAAAAAAGCTTCCCTGATATTTTCATCCAGCCCGGAGAGACATACCGACACCAGACAGTGTACAAGTTCGGTCTGCTGGCTTAAGGCCGACACGAAGGGTGCAAGCTTGTCATCAATCAGCGTGTATGGTCTCACATGCAAAGGATAAAGGCGGTCAGGCTTACGCCTTGATGTTTTTGACCATTTTGATGTATCAATAATTTGTAAATCTGTTTATAAAGCTTAGAAACCAAGTTGGAACACGAAAGTGGGGACAGATTGCAAGACCTTCAAGCCTTTGCTTTAGAGGTGCTTGTGTAAAAGTAGACGTTCAAGTCTGGGATACCGGTCTGGACATTTGGAGTATTATGTATCGTTATAGTTTGCCACCATCGTTTGTCCCAAGGTGCAAGTACTGGTATCTACACAGATGTAGGTAGAGATACAAGCTCCAAATTTTTTGATCAAAGGTAAGGTAAGGTAAGGTAAGGTTACATCGCTATATATGCCTCTGGTGGGCATCTGAGCGGAAGCTTGGAAAAAAGCCTGTAACCAAACCAAAAAACGCTAGAAAAATCAAGGGAACAGGGCTAGG
>Ga0307974_1003682_pt1 | contig 11005 bp, 10 predicted proteins | sample OrgLakmetagen784_FD_201812 | JGI IMG/M metagenome (GOLD analysis project Ga0307974, IMG submission 201812) | Saline water microbial communities from Organic Lake, Antarctica - #784 | ecosystem: Environmental > Aquatic > Non-marine Saline and Alkaline > Saline | place: Antarctica: Organic Lake... | reverse complement strand
TATGTGTGCATGTGTGGGTGTTTGGGTGTGCGTGCGTGTGTGTGTGCGTGTGGGTTACCTACTAACCGTTGTTGTGGGTGGGAATGTGGAGGCATCTGTCGATGTTACAGAGCAGAAGGCTCCCTCCTGAATGGTGTGCATGGACAACTGGATGCCACATCTGCTCATCTGTGTGTCCCCACCTAAAACAGTAGAAAACTGGATGCCTCTTCTGTGTGTCCCCACCTAGAACAGTAGAAGTCTGGATGCCTCATGTATGTGTCCCCACCTAAAACAGTAGAAGTCTGGATGCCTCTTCTGTGTGTCCCCACCAATAACAGTAGAAGTATGGATGCCTCTTCTGTGTGTCCCCACCTAAAACAGTAGAAGTATGGATGCCTCATGTGTGTGTCCCCACCTAAAACAGTAGAAAACTGGATGCCTCTTCTATGTGACCCCACCTAATACAGTAGAAAACTGGATGCCTCTTCTGTGTGTCCCCACCTAAAACAGTAGAAAACTGGATGCCTCTTCTGTGTGTCCCCACCTAAAACAGTAGAAGTCTGGATGCCTCATGTATGTGTCCCCACCTAAGACAGTAGAAAACTGGATGCCTTTTCTGTGTGTCCCCACCTAAGACATTAGAAGTCTGGATGCCTCTCTAATGTGTCCCCACCAAGAACAGTAGAATTATGAAAGCCTCTTCTAAGTGTCCCCACCTAAAACAGTAGAAGTCTGGATGCCTCTTCTATGTGTCCCCACCTAGAACAGTAGAATTCTGAATGCCTATTCTGTGTGTCCCCACCTAAAACAGTAGAAATCTGAATGCCTCTTCTGTGTGTCCCCACCTAAGACGGTAGAAGTCTGAATGCCTCTTCTGTGTGTCCCCACCTAGAGCAGTAGAAGTCTGGATGCCTCTTCTATGTGTCCCCACCCAGAACAGTAAAAATATGAATGCCTCTTCTGTGTGTCCCCACCTAAGACGGTAGAAGTCTGGATGCCTCTTCTTATGTGTCCCCACCTAAAACAGTAGAAGTATGGATGCCTCTCTAATGTGTCCCCACCTAGAACAGTAGAAGTATGGATGCCTCTCTAATGTGTCCCCACCTAGAACAGTAGAAGTATGGATGCCTCTCCTATGTGTCCCCACCTAGAACAGTAGAAGTCTGGATGCCTCTTCTATGTGTCCCCACCTAAGACAGTAGAAGTCTGGATGCCTCTCTAATGTGTCCCCACCTAGAACAGTAGAAAACTGGATGCCTCTTCTGTGTGTCCCCACCTAGAACAGTAGAAAACTGGATGCCTCTTCTGTGTGTCCCCACCTAAGACAGTAGAATTGCCCAGCCGACCACTCACTTGGTACTGAGCGGATTTCTAGCATTTAAGCCTTCTAGTATTTTAGTCTTCTGGTGTGGACACACAGAAGAGAGGGGAGAACTCCTTCTTGTTCCCTGGGAATAAGGCTACTCACTAGATACTAGGCAGACGTTTGATGGTTTAGGTTGTGACTTTAAGGTGGGGTGGGGACACACAGAAGACAGAAGAGGCATTAAGTCGTCAGTGCGCACCACTGAGCAGATCTTGTAGAGCGCACCATCCTGGTAGATGCTCAAGCAGACCAGTGTGGCTGAGTTGCTGTGTGCATAGTCTACGTTTCTATAAGTTGCATCCTAAGCCCCTTGTTTGGCCCCTTACCACCAAATTAGATTAAGGAAAAGAGTAAACCACGCAGGCAGTGGAACCAGTGTTTGAGGAAACTAAGCCACTTTGGTGCCATGTATCGTAAAACTCCTCCACCGCCGAAAGCAGGAAGTACTAAATCGCATCCCTCTCTGTTATAAATCGCATCCGTCTCTGTTATATATCGCATCCCTCTCTGTTATATACTACTAGATCGCATCCCTATCTGTTATATAGATGCTTGGATGTGTGCAGATAATGGAGTGTGGCGCATATTCACTCTTCATCTGCACTTTTTGCAGCAAGTTCATCTCCCTCTTCAAGACGTATGGTTGACCGACTGCAGCCCATTCAATTTGGCCCATACCCACACGCAGGCTATTTCTACACACACTACGCAGGCTTCTTCTACACACACTACACACACTACACACTACACACACTTCACACACTACACACACTACACACACTACGCATACCCAACGCAGACAATTTTTGCACATGGTCAGCATGACGTCACTTCCTTCACGTCATGTACTTAGGGTTGGCCAGAACCGTATATATGCACCGTATATGACCGAATAATTGATGATTTTCCTGCCAAAAATACCGTATATACACCGTATATATAAAATTTGGGCCAACCCTATAAGCACTTTAATCTTGTGCAGGGCGACTACTGCGCTTGCTGAGTGGGCTGTCCGGTGGCGTCTACCCGGAGGACCCAACCGTGCAAAGTGGGTGTGCGCGTTGGCAGAGTTGTCAAATTTTTTCATAAAGTGAAAGGTCTGTGCATTAATCGTGCAAATTGGGTGTGCGCGTTGGCAGAGTTGCCAAGCTTCTATTCATAAAGTGAAAAGTCTGTGCACCAATCGTGCAAAGTGGGTGTGCGCATTGGCAGAATCGTTGTGATTGTTGCTTGTCACCAACAAACATTACTTTGGTTCTTTTCAGATCACATGCCTTAAATAGACTGTAAGTCAAAAATGTATCTAGCATTTAATGTATGTATGGTGTGGTTACTTTCCATTCCACACCACCACCAACAGATTACCACCTTTCCGATATCATCCCGGGTAAATAACGTGTTTTGCCCTCCGGGGTGGTTCCGGTATCGTTTAATATATAGTTATTTTGAGGCTCCGGGGTTGCCCGGGATTGGCAAAAATAAAGTTTTGTGGGTGGGTGAACAGTGATGAGCGGAGAAGGCCCCGCCCCAGCCCCAGCCCCAGCCCCAGCCCCAGCACCTGCAGCACCAGCCCCAGCACCTGCCCCAGCACCTGCAGCAGCCCCACACATACGCCCCAGGCCTGGAGCACGACACTCCTGGACAACACCTGGAGCACGACACTCCTAAACAGCACCTGGAGCACGACACACATGCGCCCCAGCACCACACACACACACACACACACACACACACACACACACACACACACACACACAAACACACACACACACAGCACGACACACATGCGCACGCACACACGCGCATGTGCACGCATACTCACACATGCACATGCACTGCCTGGGGTAAATGCCCACCAGAGTTTGTGCGGGAATGGCTAAAATATTTATTTTGAGGCTCCGGGGTTACCAGGGGTTACGTAAAATTATGAAATTTAGGCACCGGGATGGATCCGCAAAGGTACGGTACATATTATTGTACCATTTACCTCCGTTTTGCAAGCACTTAAGATTTTTGTCATAAAGTGAAATGTCTGTGCATGGACTAAGGTCAGCACGCGATATGGGAAGCCCGCAGGGTAGCTACTCTCAACAGGGCTTTCACCAGCAGATGCTAACCAACAGCTAGCCGCGACAGAACTTTGATTGACAGTGACCAGCAAGGGACAAGAAGGGACATGAAGTGAGCCATGTTGTTGCGTGAATGTTGTGCTTGTCAGGGTTGGCCTCAATTGAAGGGTTAGCCATAATTGTTTGTGTGCATCGTTTGTGTGCATCATATGTGCATCGTTCTGTGCACTGTTTGTGCGTCCGTTTGTGCACACCGGTTGGCAGAACCGTTTATGCATCGTTTTGTGTGCATTATTTGTGTGCATCGTATATGGTCGTTTCAATCCGGCGACATTCCTGCTTAAGGACTGTGCATCACTGTGTATGAAAATGTATACGTATATAGTCATGACCTTGACCAAACCTGTGCGTGTGCAATGACTGAAGTGTGCAGGTTCCGCACTCGACGCGTGCAGGTTCCGCACTGAAAGCCACCCTTTACACATAATTTCAACAAAATGTCAGTTAGGTTCTAGAGGGGAGATCGTGTCAAGCCACTGCCTTGTTTGCGTTTCTGCACCCCCGTGGCTTTTATGAATTCCATGCTCCATCCTTCCACAAGATGCGGGCCTGGCCACGTTTTTTAGGCTGCGGGCTTAGCCTTGATCTGCACGCCGATTCTGTCCGCTCATGCACTTGTGACAGCTTGTGTTCTGTTTACACACTTGTAACAGCTTGTCCGTTCATGCACATGTGACAGTTTGTGTTTGCTGATTACACACTCGTAACACCTTGTCTGTTCACACGCATGTGACAACTTTTCCATTTACGCGCTTGTGACAACTTGTCCGCTTATACACTTGTAACAGCTAGCTAATGCATACACACATGTGACAACTCATCTATTTATACACTTGTAGCAGCTTGTCTGTTCACACGCATGTGACAACTTATCCATTTACGCGCTTGTGACAACTTGTCCGTTTATACACTTGTAACAGCTAGTCCGTGCATACACACATGTGACAACTCATCTATTTATACACTTGTAACAGCTTGTCCGTTCATCGGACATGTGACAACTCATCTATTTATACACTTGCAGCAGCTTATCCGTTCATACGCATGTGACAACTTATCCATTTACGCGCTTGTGACAACTTGTCCGTTTATAATCTTGTAGCAGCTAGTCCGTTCATACACATGTGACAACTCATCTATTTATACACTTGTAGCAGCTTGTCCGTTCATCGGACATGTGACAACTCATCTATTTATACACTTGTAACAGCTAGTCCGTTCATACACATGTGACAACTCATCTATTTATACACTTGTAGCAGCTTGTCCATTCATACATATGTGACAACTTGTCGGTTTATGCACTTGTGGAAGCATGAGTTGGAATTGTGTGAGCACGACATGGTTGGAGCATGCATGCCAGGTGACCTGCTTCGAGCATCACTCAGATGGAAGCAAAGCATTAGAAGTCATGCCATTACACAGCATCTTTATGTATGGCCGTTACAAATCAGCGTCAGGTCGAATGAATGCAGCTTTTGCCCTGCCAGGACATTTCTGCATCTTTTCCCTGTCCCTGTGTGATCGCAGGCCTTGAAATGGAGACCGCTTTTGACCCTGAGGCGATGGTGGTCCTATGTTTGAGTGCGACACAGCACTTTGCCCAGCCAAACATCTTTGCTAATTCTTTCTGTCCCTGTGAGATCGCAGGCCTTGAATTGGAGACCGCTTTTGACCCTGAGGCGATTGTGGTCCTATGTTTGGGTGCGACACATCACTTCGCCCAGCCACACATCTTTGCTTTTATTTCAATCTCTGTGAGATCGCAGGCCTTGAAATGGAGACCGCTTTTGACCCTGAGACGATGATGATTATATGTTTGGGTGCGACACAACACTTTGCCCAGCCACACATCTTTGCTTTTATTTCAATCTCTGTGTGATCGCAGGCCTTGAAATGGAGACCGCTTTTGACCCTGAGACGATGGTGATCCTCGCACGGGAGGACTTTGTGGTGCGCTCGCTGCACACTGGCACAGGGCAGGAAACGTGGACCGCCACGTATGGGTGAGAATGACACTTTACGCTCTGTCAGGCATGCATGCATACAATCATGGACACGCATGCATACACACATTTATACGCGTGCATACAGACATGAACATGCATGCATACAAAACACACACACTACAGCTCGACCTATGCACACCCAAGACACATGGCACACACACATACATAAACACACACATACACACACATACACGTACACACACGTGCACACACATGTATAACGCACATACCACAGGCGCATCACACAGCTCTCCCAAGGGCCCTCTTTGAGTGAAGGCAGCTGTGAGCAAGGTGGCTTCCCCTCCCACCCTTGGGCCGCGTCTGGTGCGAAAGGTGACCGCGCACAAGACCTGGACGGGGACGGCATCATAGATGACCTGGACGGAGACGGCATTATCGACGACCCCACCTACTTTGGTGTGGAGGACTTGGACCCACCTCTGCACTGTAAGTGCGTGCTTGCGAGCGATGCGTGCTTTGCTGGCGAGTAGGGTTGGCCAGAACCGTATATACCTACACACCGTATATGACTTTGTATGTATGGTGATTTCTCTGCCAAAAATGCCGTATATATACCGTATATACCTGTAAATGTATGGTTTTGGCCGACCCTACTGGCGAGTAGTCTCATCCCATGTCCGTGTGGACAACCCATTTTGGTGCAAATGACTGGACCCGCATCAGCACTGTAAGTGTGTGTTTATTACGCTGTGGGCACTGTCGAGGATCTCATCTGACTCAAATGTGGACACGTGTGGACGACCTGAACTCACACTCTGCACATTTACCTCAGGAGAGTGCGTTGACATATTTCCCAGCCGTTTAGGTGTAGATGGTTAGCTGTCTGTGCAATGTGGGTGCTGCTTGCTTTGGTAGGTTGGGTAAGCCCTTAGACTCACAACAACCAGATTCAGCCCAGGGTAAAACTTGAACATATAAAACACAGTTTAGCCCAAGGTAAGCCCTTGGACTCACGACAACCAGATTCAGCCCAGGGGAAGACTTGGGCTTATGTAAATAAATCCAGCTCAGGGTTAACTTGGACTCACAACAACCAAATCCAGCCCAGGGGAAGACTTGGGCTTATTATAATGAACCCCAGCCCAGTGGAAGACTTGGACTCACGACAACCAAATCCAGCCCAGGGGAAGGCTTAGACTCACATCAACCAAATCCAGCCCGGGGGAAACGTGGAGTCATATCATCCAAATCTTGCCCATGGGAAGACATACAAAATTCAAATCCAGCCCGGGGAAGACTTGGACCCGTAGTGAAGAATAAAATCCAGCCCAGCATTGCAGTCCAAGCACTGCTTAGGCGCACGCCTGGCATTGATTTGCCCCTGCACTGCAAGCGTGATCTGCCCCTGCAATGCAGTGATCTGCCCCTGCACTGCAAGCGTGTAAGCGTGATCTGCCCATGCGTGATCTGCCCATGCGTGATCTGCCCGTGCACTGCAAGCGTGATGTGCCCATGCACTGCAAGCGTGTAAGCGTGATCTGCCCATGCGTGATCTGCCCGTGCACTGCAAGCGTGATCTGCCCATGCACTGCAAGCGTGTCAGCGCGATCTGCCCATGTGTGATCTGCCCGTGCATTGCAAGCGTGATCTGCCCATGCACTGCAAGCGTTTAAGCGTGATCTGCCCGTTCGTGATCTGCCCGTGCACTGCAAGCGTGATCTGCCCATGCACTGCAAGCGTGTAAGCGTGATCTGCCCATGCGTGATCTGCCCGTGCACTGCAAGCGTGATCTGCACATGCACTGCAAGCGTGTAAGCGTGATCTGCCCATGCGTGATCTACCCATGCACTGCAAGCGTGTAAGCGTGATCTGCCCATGTGTGATCTGCCCGTGCACTGCAAGCGTGATCTGCCCATGCACTGCAAGCGTATAAGCGTGATCTGCCCATGCGTGATCTGCCCGTGCACTGCAAGCGTGATCTGCCCATGTACTGCAAGCGTGTATGTACTTCTATAGAAAAAGCGCTTCACAGGGGAGGTGGTGCTTGCATTCTTTGTGTGAGAAAGCACATCACACTGCGCGTCAAGTTTATTGCACTTTGTGTACGTGCATCACAGTGCGCCTCTAAGTTCATCGCACTTTGTGTGTGGGTACGTGCATCACAGTACAGCTCGAAGTCAATCGCAGTGGAGGCAAAAAAGTGCAGTGCATTGCAGCCGTAGATGCAAACAAGTGAATCGCTATGCTGGAATAAGTGTGTTGTGCAGTGGAGGCAAAAAAGTGCAGTGCATTATAGTGATGGATCAAGTTGTTTTGCATTTTCAGATTTCGTGCATTCCTGGAAGCAAATGAGTGCAGTGAAGTGGAAACAAATTAGTGTATCATCGAAATGCCGCACTTTGTGCATTGCAGTGGAAACAAATTGGTGTATAATTGCAATGCCACATTTGTGCCTTGCAGAGAAAATAAATGAGTGTAGTGTAGTGGAAAGAAATTATGTGTATTATCGCGATGCCGCACTTTGTGCATTGCAGTGGAAACAAATTGGTGTATCATTGCAATGCCGCATTTGTGCGTTGCAGAGGAAACAGATGAGTGCATTGCAATAAATGGCTTCACTGCGATGAAGCCCTCGTAATCACAGTCGTTTTGGGGTACAACTTGACCTTGTCATAGAGTATGAGGTAACCCTGATCGCATGTCAGAACGAGCAGCAACAAAGCATAGAGGTAGCTGTGGTTACAAACACCACGACACACGCAGTGCGTCACACGCACAAGCAATGTGTCACGCATGCAAAGAAAAACGTGTTGAATCTGTCTGATGATGGCTGATGCCGTGTAATTGACCAGGCCAACTTACAGAAACATGCAGAACGTCCAAAGTAGGAAATGGTTCAGCAGGAGGCATTGCATCGGCTGTGCACGTACGCTACGCTTGTAGACGCAGCTCCGGTGCATTGCATGATTGCATCATTGTCATGCATCATTGCCATGCCTCATGCATTGTATCATTGCCATGCAGCATTGCTATGCATCATTGCACTGCATCATTGCCATGCATCATTGCCATGACTCATGCACTGCATCATTGCCATGACTGCACACAGAAGCATATCGACAGTGTACACGGGCTTTGGCATGAGGCAACAAACCATCACCAACAAACCAACAATCCAACAAACCAACAATCCAACAAACCAACAATCCAACAAACCAACAAACCAACAAACCATAACGGCTTTGGCATGAGGCAACAAACCATAACTTACAATGTTAACAATGGGTACAATAGGGGGTGAATTTGAGTTGTGTGGCTGACCGGCTGTTGACTACTCTCAGCCAGCCACAACCAATTTCATGAGCTCATAAATGGAGCAACAGGCTCATGAGGAACCATGGCGTCATGTTACTTGAGCAGTACCAGTGTAACCCATAAAAAAAATGTGTATGTGTGTGCGCTCTTTCTAGATAAGAGCAGGCATACACGTCTTGCACACCTTGGCACACATGCACACACGCTTGCATTGACACACACACACACACACACACCGCGCAATCATTTGAACTACAGGTGAAGGTGATGCACAGACATGCCTGCCACGTCTTACTACCGATAGCTTCTGCCTTGCAGTTAGGGCAGACAACACGCTTCAAGCGTACGACAAAGCCACCGGCTTCAGGCGGTGAGTTTGTCCAACCACCTGTACACAGCTATGGCATGCGCTATGAGCTGCGGCTTGCGTGCGCATTCTGAACTGCTGCTGCCTGCAAAGAATGCAGGATGACAGAGAGACTATGGTGGTGGTGTAAACACATCCTGCGTGATGAAAAGAAGGAGCACTTGTGCGCCAGCACTAGGGTTGGCCAGAACCATATATGTACGGTGTATGTTCAGTGTTTTTGGCAAAATAAATTACCAAATACACAGTCATATACGGTTTATATATACGGTTCTGGCCAACCCTATACATATATGGTTCTGGCCAACCCTATATATGTACGGTGTATGTACGGTGTTTTTGGCAAATAAATTACCAAATACACGGTCATATACGGTGTATTATATGGTTACGGTGTATTTGTATGGTTACGGTGTATTATATGGTTACAGTGCATTTATACAGCCAAACGTAGTCTCTCTCTCTCACACACACACACACACACACACACACACACACACACGCACACACATACACACACGCACGCACACGCAGGTGGGCGGTGGACCTGCCCTCAGTCCCACTCACTGCGTTCAGCAGCATGCCAGGCTGGGGCGGTGTGAACCACCTTGCCCCACCTCTCTCCCCACAACACCATGCGACGCCACTGGATGCTGCAGACTCGTATGAGAGAGGGGGTCGAAGGGGGCCTGTGCCAATGCTGCCACCACCAGGTCAGTAAGCACTGAACATGTGTGCACAGGCCAGTAAGCGCTGAAAATGTGGTAGAGCGCTGAAAATGTGGTAGAGCGTTCTGTGCACAGGTTAGTAAGCGCTGAAAATGTGCGCACAGGTCAGTAAGCGCTGAAAATGTGGTAGAGCACTGAAAATGTGGTAGAGCGCTGTGTGCACAGTGTGCACAGGTCAGTAAGCACTGAAAATGTGCGCACAGGTCAGTAAGCACTGAAAATGTGTGCACAGGTCAGTAAACGCTGAAAATGTGGTAGAGCGCTGTGTGCACAGTGTGCACAGGTCAGTAAGCACTGAAAATGTGCGCACAGGTCAGTAAGCGCTGAAAATGTGGTAGAGCGCTGTGTGCACAGTGTGCACAGGTTGGTGAGCGTTGAAAATGTGTGCACAGGTCAGTAAGCACTGGAAATGTGTGCACAGGTCAGTAAACGCTGAAATTGTGGTAGAGCGCTGTGTGCACAGTGTGCACAGGTCAGTAAGCGCTGAAAATGTGCGCACAGGTCAGTAAGCGCTGAAAATGTGGTAGAGCGCTGTGTGCACAGTGTGCACAGGTCAGTAAGCACTGAAAATGTGTGCACAGGTCAGTAAACGCTGAAAATGTGGTAGAGCGCTGTGTGCACAGTGTGCACAGGTTGGTAAGCGCTGAAAATGTGCGCACAGGTCAGTAAGTGCTGAAATTGTGGTAGAGCGCTGTGCACAGGTCAGCGAGGGGAAAATGTGTGCACAGGTCAATGAGGTGAAAATGTGGTAGATGAGCGTGGTGATGATCCATATAGATGATCGTGTAGCTTGAAGTATTTCTGCTAAAGCTATTTTTGGGCACAGATGTAGCCACTTTTCTGCCCACTCCCTAGAGCATACCCTGTCGGCTTGGCAACAACCATACACTATACATATGTGTGTATGAACGGTGTACATACGATATTATTGGCAGGGGAGTTGCTTTTCACACGGTCATAAATTGTGTGCATAGACGGTCCGGCCAACCCATGTGTGCATAGACGGTCCGGCCAACCCATGTGTGCATAGACGGTCTGGCCAACCCATGTGTGCATAGACGGTCCGGCCAACCCAATCCATGTGTGCATAGACGGTCCGGCCAACCCAATCCATGTGTGCATAGACGGTCCGGCCAACCCAATCCATG
>Ga0307974_1003681_pt1:7500-11006 | contig 11006 bp, 9 predicted proteins | sample OrgLakmetagen784_FD_201812 | JGI IMG/M metagenome (GOLD analysis project Ga0307974, IMG submission 201812) | Saline water microbial communities from Organic Lake, Antarctica - #784 | ecosystem: Environmental > Aquatic > Non-marine Saline and Alkaline > Saline | place: Antarctica... | reverse complement strand
TTGCTGTGAATGCATGTGCAGGGGGTGGTGCAGCCCCCGCCAAACCCAAGGGTCTGCTGGGCTCCTTTATGAACAGCATTGCCATGCGGGTTGTGGGCAAGCAGGTGTGTGTATTTGTTTTGTATGGCTGTTGGTGCGCGTGAGAAGTCCCATCACTATCATCACTGGTTTTATGTGTGCATATGTGCATGTATGTGTATGTGTGTGTGTTCTGTTCATGCTCTTATTGCTGCAGTCTCATTGTGCTCTAACCATGACTGCAAGTAATGTGGGAGTGTGTGCGTGTGTGTGCGTGCATGTGTGTGTCGTGCACGAACAGTATGATGCGCTTGTCTTGGCCTTGCCTGCTTTTTCTGTTTACAGGCACAGGTCTCAAGTCGTGCACTTTTCTACATAGCACTTTGTTGCTCACTTTTGTACTCATGTGTGCCCATACACATGCTTACACACACACACACATGTGCGTACACACACACATGTGCGTACACACACGCACACACAAGCACACACACACACAACACACACACACACACGCACACACACAAACACACACACTCATACACGCGTGCACATTTGCAGGCGCTGACTGCTGCTGATTTGGAGCCTGCCCTCAAAGATATGAAGCACAAGCTTATGGAGCGTAATGTGGCGGAGCAGATTTCCCAAAACATATGTGACTCTATCGCAAGGTACATGAAGCTTATTTTTGTGTATTGGGATGTGGGTTTGGGTGGGTTGATGGGTGTAAGTGTGAGTGTGAGTGTGAGTGTGAGTGGGTTGGGTGTGCATCAGTGTCTTTTCTAAGGCGACATGCCATGTCGATCGACATGAAAATATGGATTTCCGACTTTTGAAATTGACAAGAAACCAAGATTCTGGGGGTGCCGACGAGCCCCTGTGTAAAACGATTGTATGGTTATAGGGCCTTCGAAGGCCCTCACGCACCACAGATTCCAAAAAATTTCCAACCATTTAATTATCATGTTAAAAAGAGCGATAAACCCCACCAAAAAATCCCAAAGTTGCCAGGGGGAAAAGTGATGGGAAGTGGGATTCTGTGGGCCCACAAATAAGTTCCAAGCTTAGTGGCTTGAGCATCCAACCTCTTGAGGCACAGCCCAAGCCCAAGGACTGGCTGATTGAGGGGAGGGGGTACAAAAATATTTGGTTCAAGCTCAATGAAGCATCACCCCCTTCATTTCTAAGAGGGCTGCTCAGGCAATAAGGCGAGCAGCAGCAGCAGCAGCTGAGGATGCTAGCCCTGCTGCAGCAGCGACGAGTCTGGTCACAAGCCAGGACCTTCTCATCCTCTCCCCCACCCCTCTCTCCACCATTGAGTTTTTGGGGGAAGCCACGTGCTTAGGGGCGCAGTAATGGTTTGGGGAGTGGGTCAAGTCAGCAGAGTTGGTGATGGTAATGGTGCCAGGGTCAGTGGATGATGAGCTTGTGTTCAGCACGCTCAAGTACATCCGTGACCCCCAGCGCAACAGGCTACATGCTCAGCACCTGACGTGTTGCGCACGGGGGTTTAAGAGCTCAGCATTTGGTGTGGAGTCCTTCCCACACCCCTGGTTCAGGCAACACAGCACCGTGGAATCAGATAGACAAACTCACACAGTTAGAATGAAGTTTTCAAGCCCAACTTACAATTTCAGACAAACTTTTAAGCAGTTGCTTCCAGATCACCTACACTAAATGCATACATCATTTGCCGGGAGGCCTTTGGCTGGGGCAGTACAAGAAAATTGACATGAGAACCCAATTTCTCGAATTGCCAGATTCGGAGGAGACATGAAACCAAGGTTTTCCCAATTCCCTAAAGAAAACACTAACGCACATTGATGGGTGTGGGTGGGGTATTGATGTTGTAGGGTGTATGTGTGTGTATGTGTGTGTGTGTGTGTGGGTGGGCGTGGGGGTGGGGGTGTGGGTGGGTGGGTGTGGGTGGGTGGGTGTGTTGTGCATATGCCAGTGCGCTTACGTAAATATGACAGCAGGTTGTTGGGCATGTGTTGTGCATGTGTTACGTGAATGACAGCATGTTGTTGTGCATATGCCAGTGCTCTTACGTACATGACAGCAGGTTGTGAACTGGTTTGTTAATTCCGTTTGTCAACAAGAAGTTAGTTGTTTACATGTGCGCATGGCTTGGCATATCTTTCTGTTTGGCGGTAGAACTGCGCATGCACAATGCTCAATGCACAATGCACAATGCACAATGCACAATGCACAATGCACAATGCACAATGCGCATGCACAATGCTCAATGCACAATGCACAATGCACAATGCTCAATGTTCAATGCTTAATGCTCAATGCTCAATGCGCAGATCTCTTATTTGTGTTTATGTTTCAGCTGTGTCCACGTCGCTTTCAAGCCAGGATGTGCCCACACAAACCTTGTTTAAGCGTGCCTGTCAGTGTGAGCGTTGGAAACACATCCATACCTTGCTTTGTCACTCAAGTCATTTAAGGAAAGGATCTGGTCACCGGAGTGTGTTAGTGCGGAATGGCATGCCCCATCTGAAATGTGTGTCCATAACTATAGGTCTCTGGGGGGGCAGAAGCTGGCCAGCTTTTCTGCGCAATAGCATGCTCTGTCTAAAATATGTCTGTAGCTCCGTCTTTGGGTCCGGAGTAGGGTTAGGAGGGTAAGAGTCTGGCCAGCTTTTCTGCGCAACTGCATGCTCCGCCTAAAAATGTGTGTATGCAACTACAGGTCTCTGGAGGGGCAGAAGCTGGCCAGTTTCACGGGCGTGAGCAAGTTTGTGCGCGGAGCCTTTGAGGACGCCCTCGCTGGCATCCTGAACAAGCGGCAAACAGACGTGCTGCTGGATATCCGCAAGTCGCAGGTGAGGATGGGGCAGTGTGTGTGTGTTTGTGTGTGTGTGTGTGTGTGTGTGTGTGCGTGCGCGTGTGCGTCCGCGTGTGTGTGTGTGTGCATGTGGGCGTGTGGGCGTGCGTGAGAGTGCGTGAAAGTGCATAGACATTAGCAAGCGGCACACAGAGCAAAGCTCCCCTACATCTGTCGTTGTCTTTTGCCCTGTACTGTGGTGACACTTGGCAAATGCGCAAAGCAAATGAAATATTAAGGTGATTTTAATGATTAGCCTATGACCCGTGACACTCACAAATACACACACACACACACATGCACAAATACGCGCACATACTAACACTCGTACACATAGGAGCGAGGCCGCCCCTACGTCATAGTGTTTTGTGGGGTCAACGGTGTGGGCAAGTCCACCAACCTGGCCAAGATCGCGTACTGGCTGGGCCAGCACAACATTAAGGTCCTCATCGCAGCATGTGACACCTTCCGTGCGGGTGAGTTGGTGAGAGAGTGTGTGTGTATGTGGGCGTGTGAGTGTTGAGAGTAGCAGGTTGCTGTCATTGCAAGGATATGTACCTAGACAACGCTAAGGTCCTCATCGCGGCATGTGAAACTTTTTGCGCGTGTGGGTAAGTGCGTGTGTGTCAGGGTGTGTGTGCGTGCGTGTATG
>Ga0307974_1003681_pt1:0-2500 | contig 11006 bp, 9 predicted proteins | sample OrgLakmetagen784_FD_201812 | JGI IMG/M metagenome (GOLD analysis project Ga0307974, IMG submission 201812) | Saline water microbial communities from Organic Lake, Antarctica - #784 | ecosystem: Environmental > Aquatic > Non-marine Saline and Alkaline > Saline | place: Antarctica: Organic... | reverse complement strand
GCCTCCTTCTCTTGCTTGACATTCCACGTTTGCTATGGCTGGCTGAGCTCAGCAAAAAAGCCCATCAGTGAACACACATGTTGCCAGTTACCCCCCATGTTGTAAGCCCTTAGTAATTGATCTTGCTTGATGAAACTTCCGCTCAGATGCCCCCAAGCAGCAAAGCATACTTCGCATCATAAAATGTTTGGAGCTGTCTCAACATGTCTTGCGGAATGTCAGCCGTTTTAGGCTGTAGACGCACACCCTCAAGGCAGAGACAGCAGATCTTGGGATCATGAGAGTCATCTTAGTCCACGCTGCCACAGATTAAACCAAAGGGTAGTTGTTTCCACTTTCACACGGCCTTTATTGATTTTGAACAAGCTTGTGACACTATTGACAAACCCCACCTTTGGGATCATTTAAATAACATCAGGATGCCCAATCACCTTATCAACGTTATCAGACACGATGGAGACGAGTTTGTTTCAATTGATGGTGCGTGCCAAAACTACCAGCACCAATAATTCCGCGGCGCCTATAAGAGGTGTAAAACAAGGTTGTCCTTTATCCCCTCTCCTCTTCTACCTTTCTATCAAGTAATGATGTGGATGACGAGTTCGGGAGTGGCTTTGTGGGTGCTGTTACGGGTACCGAGGGGCTCAGGGTACCTCGCATGCTCTATGCTGACGACCTGACCGTGACAGCTAACGACCCAGTCCAATTGCAGAAAATGTTGAGACGTACGCTGGAATCTTGCGCTGCCAGGAAAGGACTTACAGTAAATGTGCAGAAATCCTACATAGTTATTTTTAATGCGTACCGAAATTCTGCAGTTCCTGTTTTTCGTCTCTACAATCAGGCTTGAAGACAGAAATTCTTTTACCTACCTGGGAATGTTATTTGATAAGCACATGAACTTATACCATGCTGCATCCCATGCTTTGAAGTCTTTTAATGCAGCTTTACGTAGAGTGAAAGAGTCTGGAATTGAAAAGAGAAATTCTGACAGGCCTCATGCAATGTTATGGCATGTCAAGACATATGCGTTGTCAGCTGGCATGTATGCCAGTCAGATTCGGACCTTGTAATTTCTGGAGCACGACAATGTTTTCAGCAACCCTTTGCAGGTCGCACACATGGCGTTTTTAAAGAGAAATGTTAAGAGTTTAAGCTACTTCTGCAGATTGGTGTGTGCTTTGAGAATGCGCGCAGGAACCCTTGCAATTTGGAATAGGATGGTTGATTCAACAGCAACACTAAAGACGATGTGATGAAAGCAGATATTTCCATTGGAAATTCTGGCGCTTCTAATTGTTGGACTAGACAGATGAAGGATGCCTTTGGTGGTTTGCAGAATGACAATACATACAAAAGTGGTTTTTTACATTACAGGAAGCTGAATTTTTCTAGTTAACGCATGGACTTGAGATTCAGGCATCAGGCAGTTTGGAGAGACGCACATGGTCAAGACCCTTGCTCTTGATTAAAAAAATCTGTGGCTTATCACAATTGGTTTGCTTTGCCTGAGAGACCGGTTTCTGATGCACGTGCACCAATTGTCTTGCCGGCGTATTTGAAGATTGTTCTCTAAGCAAATATGTCATGAGCATCGTAGCTCGGTTCAGGATTCGAGGACATGGGTTGAAGTGTGAAACTGTTTTTTTTGTAAACCTTGTAACCTTGAAACTGGTGTATACGACAGGAGTCGGATATGAGTGCACGTGTTTGAAATTTGTATGAAAACGGGGATATTCAAGATGAAAACACGTAATTTTTTCATGTATGGGCACCGAACATTTACGGCACCAGTTCAACCATCTATTTGATAATATTTCAGAAGGTGATATCAAAGGTTTTGTTTTTCAACATAACTCAGAGGTTTACAAAATTTTTAGCGCAGCTGTCAATCTTTATGATTTATTTATTTGCTGAGACCTATAGGTGCATCCCACGAATGGTGTCAAACAGGGGTGCCCTCTGTCCCCCCTCCTCTTCTCTTTGTACATCAATGACATGGGCAGAGAGATCAGTGAGGGTATTGAGGGTGCCGTGACTGGTGATCGAGTGAATTGTGTGTCCCACATGCTGTATGCTGATGACCTTGGATTTAACTACTAATGACTTTGCAGAATCCGTTCACATACGATAGTGTGGTGCTTCCAGAGAAGGACAGGTTTAAATATTTGGGCATGCTGCTTGATAGAAGGATGAATCCGAAGATAGCTGAGGAACATGCGGTGCGGCCTTACATGGCTGCACAGAGCAGGAGTTCTGAGTTTGCCAAGAGTCACGAATTAAAAAGCAGGCCTCATGCTATGCTCTGGTTGTCGAAGGTGTATGGTATTCCTGCTGGGATGTATGCGAGTCAGGTGTGGGGCACAGTGTATTTGAGTGAAGGCAGTGAATTTGGTAGCCAGTTACAGAAGAGGCATCTGTGTTCCTTGAGGCGCATTCTTGGAGTGAAGAACAGCACAACAAATTGGGCGGTGCTTAGAGAGTGCGGTCAGGAGCCCTT
>Ga0307974_1003676_pt1 | contig 11010 bp, 11 predicted proteins | sample OrgLakmetagen784_FD_201812 | JGI IMG/M metagenome (GOLD analysis project Ga0307974, IMG submission 201812) | Saline water microbial communities from Organic Lake, Antarctica - #784 | ecosystem: Environmental > Aquatic > Non-marine Saline and Alkaline > Saline | place: Antarctica: Organic Lake... | reverse complement strand
ATACCAACACAGGTCGCCAGACCCGACAAAAATTGAGAGAGCCACTGCAACGAGCACATCGGCTCTATTTTTTTCACAGATAAGGTGTTTTCATAGTGCATCCCTTGGAATGGTGTCATAGGCTTGTTTAAAATCAATGAAAGCAGCATGCAACCTAGGCGACCCATTGGGTTTAATTGTTCGTGCAGCATGTTGTAAGTGTCGAAGAATGAACATGGGTGGCTAAGTGTTACGACCTGGGTAAAAACCACATTGGGTGTCAGGGATCTGACCAGTTGCCACACACCACTCAGTAAGCAACGAGCGAATAACATTGGCATACATACGGTACATAGTGCCACTGACAGCCAACATGCGGTAATTGTTGAAGTCCAGAAGGGGGCCTTTCTTATACAGAGGGCTATGCTTCGCTTGCTTCCAGCACGTAGGGATGCAGGCCTTGTCATACAGTGCAGCATACTGTAGATGCCGAAGAATGAGGGTTGCAGAGTGTTACGGCCTGGATAGAAACCATATTGGATCACAGGAATTTGACCAGTTGCTACACACCAATCTGTAAGCAAAGAACGACAACATTGGCATACTTGCGGCGCACAGCTAGTGCCACTGACAGGCAACAAAAGCTAATTGTTGGGGTCGAAAAGGGGCCCCTTTATAAAGTAACGGGAAAACTACGCAAACAGTGAAAACCACTCTCCACATTAATTGGATTCATATTAACATGGGGGACCCTTTAGCCAGATTGTTTGGCTGATCAGCCTTTGGCTGATCCTCGCCAGTCGGCAATAAAATCATTAGCTCAAAACACTGAGGGAAAAAGGTTGTTGTTGTGTTGCAAAAGGAAACTATAAACCTCCAGGGCGCTGGTTCAGGGTTCAGGGTTTAGAAACCCTAACCAGGTGCATATTATGGTTGCCCAATTTCTTTTTATACTAGTTATGGGAGGACGTATGGAATAGCATGATTATCAATTGGGAGAAAATTCGACCTTTTCATGTATTTGTGGCAGATGCCATACCTAAATCAATGCAGTGGATGTACCATGTAATTTTGCCTAGGATTTTTAGTGTGATTACTGTTGGTAATGGTTTTCCAGGTCAATATTTTGATCTTTGGCCAGATTTTCTCGTAACAGACTCACTCTTTCTGTCCAGGTAGTATCTCAATCCATAATTAAGCTGTTGGTACCATGATTCGACGTGAAACGGATCTAGTTTGTTTTTGGGCGTGGTTGCTGTGTTGGAGTAGCTATGATATCTGTAGGGAAACTATTGGTTTTGGTGCACCAGTCATCGCAATGGCTTAACTGCTTTAAACCTGGCTGACTCTTGGCTTCCCTAGTCTTTATGTTGAGTGCCTCGCAGATATGCAGCCAGACGTGCCCTCGGCCCGTTGCCTTTTTACTCTTTACTAGCCCTGTAATTTTTAACCTTGTGTTTACGTAGGCACCAAAGGATTTCCTTCCTTCTTTCTTTCTCGCTCGTGCTTGAGCTTTCCTTCTCGTGTGCGTTTTGCTCTTCTTCTCATCAACCTGGTCGCCCCCCCTACTTTCTTTTAATTCTTCCAGCCTGCCTCTCTTGCTCCCTTTTTATTTATCAACTTTTGGTTTGTTTCAACCTCGAAGTAGGGAATTTGCTATCTCCCCTTGACCTATGTAATACGCCAACATCAAAAAATGATTGCTTCTGGAATGCTAGATTTTTTGCCGTTGTTGCGGACTAACAAGGTAGATAGATATTTACAAGTAAGATCCCCGTTAGAGTTTCTTGATATATCTAATTGATAAATTGCGAGGGAAATCAATTGCATTCATAATAACGACCCCTACCCCTTTGCTCTTCGCACTGAGAAGATGAGAATAGTGTATGAAAATTACCCAGCGACCACCTTCGTCAAACCCCACAAGGCCACCAAGATAACAAAAGTACCTTGGCCCCACCTCAGAGCTCCGACAAAGCGACTTAAACAGCTCCAGCCCAAATCTGATCCGTAGTACAAGATATGCGGGACTGGACCTACATTGATGGCAGTCTTAAAAACACGAAGAAGGGCAAGACACAGGATCAGGTGTATACCACCCTTGCTTAAACGTATCCCATTATGTGAACCCATGAGGCGTAGGTATAATGGTATACTATAACCAATATCATCTCACGTGCAGAGCTAGCAGCTACAGCAGCCGCAAACATTCACGGATACTCCCATATAGCCTAACCTCAATGCATCAAATTAGAAAGCAGCTCTCACACCCACACGCACCGCCACCACTACATCCAGGGAGATGTCCTCCAATCCACTGCCAAAGCAATCCACCAGTCACCATCGCCCATTCATTCCACAAAGTTAAATCCCACGCAGGTATTAGGCAAGGAATATCGTCAGATTGTTGTATCACTACCACTTTGGATTACCGCGATTACTATAGGCATTACCAAGTCTGTAATTTAAGCAGTAATCAGGTTGTAATGCTTCTTGGGTAATTGGGCAAGCAATTTTTTCTCATTTACCAAACCAGAAATCAGAAGAGAAATCAGATTATGATAACCACTGCAGGAATCGAGCAGTACTTAGGGTACAATCACGGTTTGATCCGACACAACTAGTTTGATTACTAGGAAATGCTCAGTGATCACAATACCGATTACTGAATTTAAAAGCAGTAGTAATTTATGGGTAATGATGTAATGATTAATGTCACATAGTTTGGTAAGCAAGTTAAAAATTGACGCGGGCACCTATGTAGCCCCCTCCCTTAATCATGCTGGCTGTGTCATCACTATCAGTGGAGTTTTTTTAGAAATTGGAGCAGGAATCAGGCTTGGATCACCGATTCAGTAATCGACTAGTGATCAGAAGGAAATCACATTCTGATCTAAAACAACTAGTCTGATTACTAGGTAATGCTCAGTGATCACAACACCGAATACTGAATTCAAAAACAGTAGTATGTTCTGGGTAATGATTAATGTCACATAGCATGGTTACCATCATCCTTTTGGGTGTGGGCGGCACCATTTACAACACTCACACTCTGAAGCCTTTCAAGGATCTGGGCCTCGATTCTCAAAGAGTTAATAAGCTTGCCTCCAAGCTCCATGTGCACTCTGTGAACTTCGCTGCTTAACTTGTCCATACCAGACGTGCCCTTTCCAGTACTGTTATCAAATCTCATCAGGAGTCGGTTTCAGGCCAAGCCTGCAACCCTCTTGATCCCCACTGATTTTTTTTCCTTTTTGCGGTTGAGAAGCTTAACGGTACTCAGTACCAAAGTGGCTCCTTTTCCTTCATTAATGTGGGGAGTGGCTTTCACTTCCTGCGTAGCATTTCTTTTCTTTTCTTTTCTACTAAGCTAGAAATCGGAGCAGAAATCAGGCCTGGATCACCAATTCAGTATCGACTAGTGACCAGAAGGAAATCCCAATCTGATCTGGCACAATAAGTTTGATTACCAGATAATGCTCAGTGATCACAACACCGGTTACTGAATTTACAGGTACAAGAGATTTACGGTACTCGGTAAGAAGTGGCTTTCTTTTACTTGATCAATAAGGGGGATGGTTTACACTTGGAATTTCCTCTGCCTTTCTTTCACTTCTCACTATATATATATAAAAAGCCAGGCTCAATAATATACCCTACTGCAAACTAACAGGCTTCCTCAAGGTTGCAAAACTGCAATACGCTACAGCTACGCTACGCCACGCTACGCTACGAAGACGCTACGCTACGCTACGAAGACGCTACGCTATGAGGGTCTGTCGTATGTAGGAAATATGCAGTATTGCCTCTGGCTACCCATTGCCACATCAGTAGCCGCATGTGCAAATAAGCCAAGACCGCTCCTTTGCTTTATCGTTAATTATTAAATATACGTATTAGCAGGTGTTAGTTTTATAAAATAAAGCTCAGAACTGAATTGGAATTGATTTGAAATAACGGAAGTTGAATTGATGACGCTGTTAATATTTCCGTAGCCCGTAGCAAAGCATGTGTAGCAAGCATACGCTATGCTACAAGCGTTTGCAAGCATGTGGCACGTACTGTGCAATCCTGGGCTTCCTTGCACAAAAAATGAAATAGTACAAAGGACGCAGGCAGAAGAATTGGGGGACCCCAAAAATATAAGGAAAATGAGGCACTTACTTGATACCAAAAACAGCACCAGCATTTGCGTATAAGTACCTCCCATCTCGCTCCAGGGATACAGGTCATGGGTGTAAATGGTCTAACATGCTCTACTTTTAAAGCGAGGGCATCAATTTTGTACTACCCCGGTACTCTGAGATTACACTATACTTCCAAACTTCCAAATCACAAAGTCAAAACCGTTCGACAATTATGGCGCATGATTAAAATGTTTGCCTGATGAATCAGAGCTTAGGCACTCGTTAAAATTAGTGTATATCATTAGAGTGAAAGCTGACGAGGCTTGCCTCACAATTCTCGCTTCTACGACACCCCGAGCATTGTGTGCCATAAATTCAATTAATTGAAAATTAAGATTGATAAGTTAAGCATGTCAGATAGCTGCATAGACTTCAAAAGCTTGCATACAAGCATCCAGCAGCTCGCACTGGAGGAAGGAGAAGAAAGTTCAGTCCAGGCAACTGGTCTCATCCTTGAAGCCGCTACTCGGTCTGCAGAATATGAAAGTAGGACACTACACGAGTGCATGCACGTGCAACTTGTTGTCCCCTCTAACAACAACGAAAAGCACCTGCGTGTAATGTTCCTCCACAGCAGGGTGTGGAGATTTGTTGGAGTGCTTGCTAGACAGCTTTGAGGCTTGGGCACCACCGGAGACTGGGGTAAGTGCGTTCATGTCGCAACAAACATTATTATTTTGAACACGCAGTTTTGGCTGCCCATCAAGGCACACCATTGCAAGCAGCACAAACACATATGTAAACCTTACTTTTGCACTCATACAAGGTGGTTTTTAACATTTTTGCTGGGTGCATTGTGCATTTTAAAAGCCATTCATCAGTGTTGTCTTTCAGAAAAAGCTTAACGTCGTAATTGGTTGGGTTTAGGCGAGGATACTAAGGTTTTGCTCTTTCATTGTAGTCAAAGGCGCTTCTAATGCTGGTTTATTCATTCACGTTGAGGACTACCACAGCAGCAACGTTATCCGCACTCCATGTAAAGCAGTTTTTCACCACACTTCTTCTTTCTACTGCTGTTTCTATCTTTACCAAACTCCCTGCTGCTGCTTCTGCAGCAACCAAAAGTATGTCGAAGCAAACAAATGGCCATTTCTTATTGAAGAGGCACTACTCTCTTTCCCCTTAATAGCCCGCAATTAAAAGCCGTATGCCTTTAGAACTTGTGTGCTTCAACGTGACCAGTCTTGCCATGCTGCCCATGTTCGATTTGCTCATAATGCTCGCAGCTCGTGCTTGTGCTCCTCACATGGTGTTTCCTGTATATCCCGGCTTCCTATATCCTGGCTTCCTGTATATCCCGGCCTATATCCTCAAATGATGTTTCCTGTATATTTAGGGTTGTCCAGAACCACATATATACAGTGTATGTACGGTAATTTTGGCAGGGAAATCACCAAATATACGGTCATATACGGTGTATATATACGGTTCTGGCCAACCCTATGTATATTCCTGGCTTTTTGTGACCTATGCCTTTTGTGAACTATGCCTTTTTGTGACCTATGCTTTTTATGACCTATGCCTGCACTAAACCATTATGTCTAAAGAAGGAGCTTCTTATGTCCTACTTTGCCTGCATCCTCACAGCATGCATGCTCAAGCCTGTTGAGGTTAAGAAGCCTATAGGGAAACAGAGCAGTGTACCTGCTTTACGCAATACAGGTTGTAAATGGAATGTGTAATCAATAAGTGACTGTTCATGAGTGTATTCACTATATGTCGTACTGTTGTACTGTATGTATATACACGCACATATGTTCCTCACTGTGGAGCAGGCATGTGAGCCCGTGGTTCCAGCACAGCTAAGCTCTCACGTCTGCCACTCTCTCTCTCTCACACACACACACAGGCATACGCACACAGGCACACACACACAGGCACACACAGGCACACACACACAGGCACACACAGACACACACAGGCACACACACAGGCACACACACACATACACACACAGGCACACACACACAGGCACACACAGACACACACAGGCATACACACACAGACACACACACACAGACACACACGTGCACACACAGGCACACACACAGGCACACGCACACATATACACACACACAGGCACACACAGGCACACACACAGACACACACAGGCACACACACAGGCACACACACACACAGACACACACACAGGCACACACAACACACACACACACACACAAGCTCGCACGTTTGTCTCCTGTGTGCGCACAGGAGGGCATCTCCGGTCCGTTGCGGCTGCTGGGAGAGGTGATCTTAGATGTTTGCCCAGCACTTGTGCAGCTGGGCACCTCTGATGTCAGGTGTGTGTGTGTGTGTGTGTGCAGGGGATATGTGTGCATGTGTATATGTGTGGGTGGGGTAGGGTGTGGAAGGATGGGTGTGGGGCTTGAGCATGGATTTCGAGTTCAGGAGTAGGGATGTATGGGTGATGGGATGGTTCTCTTATTCATGCGTCTGCTGCTTACCTAGAGCAACAATGCTGTGGCCAAACCTAGCAGAAACTGAGCTTAGGTGATAAATCCAGCCCTATATACTAAATGTGGAACCCGCAAAACTTGAGCCACTCAATATGCCAATGTTGAAATTCTGTGCGCCATTGGTGCACACAATATCTATCTGGGTTGCTGTTGCCTGTGCAGCAACCCTATTTGCTGGAGTTTCTGGCGGCTGCTTATCGCTTATCCAGTCCCCTTTTTTGCTGACGTCGTGTTTCTGTGTGCGTCTCGCATAGAGTCCCTGGGTTGCTGCTGCCTGTGCAGCCACCCAATATGCCGATGTCGTAATTATGTGCGCCTTGGCACACGCAGTATCTGGATTGTTGATGCCTGTGCAGCAACCTTGATTGCTGACGCTTTAGGCTGCTGCTTATCCAGCCCCCTTTTTTGCTGACATCATGTTTTTGTGTGCGTTTGGCATAGAGTCGCTGGATTGCTGCTGCCGCGTCTCATGCAGTCTGCCGCAGCTGTTGCAAGGCCAAGGGAGATGCTTACGGTAGTGATGGAGGCTGTGGATGTACATACCAGGTGTGTGCGTGTGCGTGTGTGGGAATATCTTTAACACCCAAAATAATTTTAAACGCAGTTCCAGGAGACCCTGGAAAATATTACAGGCTGTTCCGGGTCTACCTGAATAATCTGGGTTCCCTATGTACTACCCTGGTGTGCGTCTGCGTGTGCGTGTGCGTGTGCGTGTGCGTGTGCGTGTGTGCGCGTGTGTTTGTGTGTGCGTGCGCTGGAGTATGCTCTTATGTATGTGCTGGTGTAACAATTATGTATGTGTATTATGTTCTTCAGCTCCTATCGTGGTTGCCGCACACCCTCCCTGCCCTGTGTGCGCATTCATGCACCCGCAGCACCACGCTTTATGAATGGAATACTAGAAAACCAACTTGGGAAATGTTTCCTTGGAAACTAAAACGCACCCACCCACTATGATTTGGGCTGTGCTTCTGCCCTCATCACTATACATCACTATACATCACTACATCACTACATAACTGCATTACTACAATACTACATTACTACATCACTACATCACTCCATCACTCCATCACTACATGCCCTCATCACTATACATCACTACATGCCCTCATCACTACATCACTACATCACTATATCACTACATACCCTCATCACTGCATCAATACATCACTCCATCACTCCATCACTACATGGCCTCATCACTGCATGCCCTTGAAAAGCACAGGGATGGGATGGGGTGGGGCATAGGGAACACACTGCACAGGGAACAAACGGCACACATAGAACAAACAGCACACAGGGAAAATACAGCGCACAGGGAACAAAATGCACAGGGAACAAACGGCACAAATGGAACAAACGGCACACAGGGAACAAACTGCACAGGGAACAAACAGTACAGGGAAGGGATGGGATGGGGCAAAGGGAACAAACTGCATAGGGAACAAACAGCACAAATGGAACAAACGGCAAACAGGGAACAAACAGCACAGGGAAGGGATGGGATGGGGCAGGGGGGCAAACTGCACGCGTGAGGACACAGGGTTTAGGGTTCAAGGATTCATGGTATCAGGGATTAACAAAATGCTCGCTTTGAAAATGACGAGGGAGCTCTGTCGACCACCCGCTCTTTTTGAAAATGACGAGGGAGCTTCGTTGACCACCCGCTCTTCCCCCCTGATTCTGACACCCTTCAAAACTTCACTTAAACCCCTGCCTGCCCCCCTTCAGCTAGATTTCACCCCCTCCAGCTTTTACCCCCTCACACACATGCATGTGCACACGCACGCACACACACGCACACGCAAACACACACAGGTCCAAGGGTCGCACGTGCTCTCCTGCCAAATGCCTCCAGCTTCTAAACCCCAACCCCTGTCATTTGTAATTTGCCACCCCCTTCCCCCAACTCCCATTACCTACCGTTGTGTATATGTATACGTATAGAGGCTGCTTCAATGGTCCCCAGCACCTGCTGCTGCTGAGCATCGTAACGCTGCTGCCGACCCTGCTGGCTAAGGTATGCGTCAAGTCGTCAAAAGTGTGTACGTTGTCATAGCAAATCACCGTCACTGCAAAGTATAGGACTCAGCACAGCAACCAATGAAAATAACCTCGACTGACAATAAGCAACTAGCCAAATCAACGTCACTGCAAAGCATAGGACTCAGCACAACAACCAATGAAAATACCCTCGACTGAAAAAGCAACTAGCCAAATCGCACAAATCGAGTCACTGCCAACAATTATGTGTGGCAGCGTATCAAAATATGAATCAGCAGTTCCTAATACTTCAAGCGAGGTATGTATTGTTTCTCATAGATGCAAGGTGGTCCTTTTTTATCGTTGATTTAAATGCAGCTCCTCTCAATCCCTCGCACTTGTGACGCACCGAGTAGCATGTAATTTACGTGTGTAGTTTGTAGTAAAACTTGTGTGCGTGTGTGTGTTCGTTGTGTACAGCTTGCACGGCGCAGAGTGGCTTGCGCTCTTGAACGCATAGGGTGCATCAAAAAAGACAACAAAAAAAAGTGCGTACCTCAGTGTGTGTATGCGCGTGTGTGTTTGTTGTGTACAGCTTGCACGGCGCAGATTGGCTTGCGCGCTGAAGGCAATAGCGTGTCTGGAGGGCTTGGCAAAAGAGTGTCTGTTTCACAACATGTGTGTGTGTGTGTTTGCTGTGTACAGCTTGCGCAGCGCAGAGTGGCTTGCGCGCTTAAAAGCATAGGGTGCTTAAAAAACCTGGCAAAGGTATACATGTATCTCACAACCTGTGTGTGTGTTTTTTGTGTACAGCTTGCACGGCGCAGAGTGGCTTGCGCGCTGGAGGCCGTGACGTGTCTGGAGGGCTTGGCGAGGGAAGCAGGCCCACACCTGAGAGAGCTAGGCCAAAACGTGGCTTCCTCAGATGTCCATATGGCAAGGGGAGCATCTGCAGTACCCACATCAACCGCAGCAGCCAATAATGTGAAAGAATCATCACCAACATCATCATCATCATCATCAGCAGCAGCAGCAGCAGCAGCAGCAGCGTCATCATCAGCAGCTGCAGCAGATAGTGCACAATTACCGGCGGCGGCACCTTCATCAGGGGGGATGGACAGCAAGGAGGGCGTGGGATTGAAGGGCAGGGGTGGTGGGTCACAAGAAACAGGGCTTGCCTCAGAAGGCGTGCTGGCCGGGCGTGTGGTGTTTGAACCGTTTCGAGTGGCGCTGCAGGGCATATGGGAGGGCGCTCTGTTGACAGAGCTGGTTGGCCCTGCTTTGGCATCCACACCCATGCCTGACCAGGTGTGTATAGCAAGGCTTGGTCGGTGAGCAGTCTGGGGGGCAATTTTGGCAAATCATATTGAGGGCGCTCTGTTGACAGAGCTGGTAGGCCCTGCTTTGGCATCCACACCCACGCCTGCCCAGGTGTGTGTATAGCAAGGCTTGGTCAGTGAGCAGTCTGGGGGGCAATTTTGGCAAATCATATTGATGGCGCTCTGTTGACTGAGCTGGTAGGCCCTGCTTTGGCATCCACACCCACGCCTGCCCAGGTGTGTGTATAGCAAGGCTTGGTCAGTGAGCAGTCTGGGGGGCAATTTTGGCAAATCATATTGATGGCGCTCTGTTGACAGAGCTGGTAGGCCCTGCTTTGGCATCCACACCCACGCCTGCCCAGGTGTGTGTATAGCAAGGACTGGTTGGTGAGCAGTCTGGGGGTCACTGCGAGGCATCTGGGAGGGATCTCTGGTGCCTGAGCTAATAGGCCACTTCAAGGCGCATGTGGAAATTTAGCATTCACGCACATTTTGTCGGGATGTGTAAGTGTGTAAGATTGAAAACAAGGCACCCACGCGCGTATTGTCTCAGTCTGTAAGCTTGAAAGATTGAGGAAAGTTTTCAGGTGAGCACTCTACGATGGAATGATAACGCGTTTCAGGTGAGCACTCTAGGATGGAATGATAACGCGTTTCAGGTGAGCACTCTAGGATGGAATGATCAATGATACAGCGTTTCAGTATAAGAGGCGCTGGCGCCTGTACTGGCAGGACTTCACCTTTGGATGGCATTCACATGCACACACACCTTTTGGGTGTGCTGGCTTCCAAGAGTGATGAAAATTGATGTAGGATCCTTTTTGCAAGCACTCTGAGGTGGAGTGCTATGATGTGGAGTTTAAAGCCGTGCGAGGCTTTGGTGCCTGTGCTGATAGGATGTTTGCTTTGGCCTCAAGCACACTGCTTTGAGTGTATGGCTGTGGCCTCATGCGCACTGCTTGAGTGTATGGAGACTCAAGCCCTTGAGACCCCTCAAAAACACTGTTGAGTTTCCTTCTTTTAACCCTTTCGTATTAGCCTGCTTTTATCTCTCTCTCCCCT
>Ga0307974_1003674_pt1 | contig 11016 bp, 5 predicted proteins | sample OrgLakmetagen784_FD_201812 | JGI IMG/M metagenome (GOLD analysis project Ga0307974, IMG submission 201812) | Saline water microbial communities from Organic Lake, Antarctica - #784 | ecosystem: Environmental > Aquatic > Non-marine Saline and Alkaline > Saline | place: Antarctica: Organic Lake... | reverse complement strand
CGCTTGATGCGCTCGTTTTCTTCATCGAATTTCCGGGCCATTATGCGTCCTTTCTGAAGTGGTGGTTCAAGAGGGGTTCCGTGGTATCCTTTATGGCGCAGGTGGTGGTCGGAAATCACGAAGCGTTGAGCACTCATCTGTCTGTCTTTCTCTCGGGCGGAAGGCTCCGGGTTTCGACAGGACATCGGAACGCCGGCACGGCCGCGGAACCCCGCAGCGCATAAGCGAGCTGCGGGGATGCGCGGTGTCCGGCGCGTCTTCTTCATCAGGCGGGGTAGGGTACGCGGAGCGAGAGCTTTTCCGCTCACGGCCGGAGCGGAAAAGCCCTGCTGCCCGGGAAGGGGTGCCCGGCGCGCGGCGCCGGGCGACCCCCGTGTTACTTGTTGATGGTCAGGCCAAGACCGGACTCGATGCGCTTCTTTTCGGCGAGCACTGTGGCGATACGCCGCTCGTCGGGCGGGTGCGTGCCCCAGAAGCTCAAGCGGCCATCGGTTCCGCGGGCGTCCTCGGGCCGGGCAAAATACCGGGCGCCGAGCGCCGGGTCGTAGCCGGCATCGGCGGTGATATGCGTGCTGAGCGTGTCGCTTTCGAGCTCGTATTCCTGGGAAAAGGAACGCTGTCCGAGCGCGTATCCGAGGTTGGTGGAATTGTCGATCAGGGACTGGTCGTGCGTGCCGCCGGCAGAGACATTGGCCGCGTTGGCATAGGCGGCAAGGCCGCCGAGAATGAGCGCGCCGACCGCGGCCTGCTGCTGGGATTTCTCGATGTGGCGGCCGATGAGGTGGCCGTATTCATGGGCGAGAACGAAGGCGACCTCGTCGTCGTTCACGGTGTCCTTGACGAGCGGAAGAGATAGCCGGACGGTGGGCTGGTTGCCTTCGTAGGTGAAGTAGGCGTTGCGGCTTTCCATCTCGCGGTCGATTTCGACGCGCGCGTTGCAGTTGAAGCCCTCCCGATCGGCCATGACGACTTCGCAATACCGGGTGGCGACAGGGCCGACGCGCCGCGCGACCCGCTGGAAGCGGGCCTCGGCCGCGGCATCGCCGAGCTGGCGGCGATCGCCTTTCGTCTGGGCGTCGGCGAACATCGATTTGGCCTGGGCGTCGCTCTGGTCATCGATCTCGGGGAGCGAGAATGTCGTGCCGCAGGCGGGAAGCACCACCAGGGCGAGCAGGGAAAAAATGTGTACTATGCGGGTCATGTAATCCTCCTTCTTGTACGGAGAGGAATACAGGTCTCGCGGAAAATGGCAATTCCCGAAAAAGAGAATAATTTGATTTCCGTGAGATATTTCCCTGAGAAATATCCGCGGAATCGCGGGAAACATTGCGGCCATTCACATATCGGATTTTTTTTCGCCGGAAGAGGGAATCGAGGTTACGACACCTTCCCCCAAGGGAGTGCTCTTCCACTGTGCTGCGTCGGCGATAGGGAAGAAAAAAGGGGTTGGTCTTAGTCGGTTAAGCGAAGGTGGGTGCGGATGTCATCCCAGGAGAGGCCGATGATGTCGGTCGATCCGCATTGGCCGCAGTCGATTCCGCAATGCGCGCAGACAAGCGTGTCGGCGGCATTGACGGCAAGGTCACCTTTTCGAACGCCATGCGAGATCCGCGAAAGGGTGGCAGCATCCGGAACGGCGCCTGTTGAAGGCGCTGTCAGGGTCGGGGAAGGCAGGCGCCGGGGAAGTGTCTTTCGGCGGTGGAAAAGTCGAAACATTCATGAGCCCCCGGATAAAAGTTGGTGTAAGGGAAGGGCGATATGGGCCGCTCATCAAAAGCGGCCCATATCGCCTTCAATACCGACGCCGGAGCGTCGCCTTAAAAGCCCGCGCCGGCCTCGCCGGGCGAAACGGCGACCCCGTGCACGGCGGAGCTGAAGGAGTAGGTCTCGAGGACGCTCCCGGTCGCGGCGTCGAGGATTGTCACATCCCCGTCGGAGCTTCCGGTGTAGAGATTGCCCGACCGGTCATATGTCAGGTCGTTGACCGAGCCCTGGCGGCCTGAATAGGTCCATTGGACGTTGTTGTTCGAAAGCCCGAAGGACAGGACGTCGTACCGCGTGGGGTTGAAGTGCCGCATCGACAGGGCCGCGCCCCCGGCCGGGTTCGGTGCGATTGCGATCGACTGTCCGTCCGCCGGGTAGTAGAGGCGCGCCAGCGTCGTTCCGTTCGGCTGATAGACATAACCGCTGTCGTCGACCTGGTTGTCATCATCGTAATTGTACTGGTAGCGGTGCCCCACGGTGTAGATGCGACCGGCGGTATCGATGCCGATATCGTTGAGATCCTTCGACGCGTTGGTGCGGGACCAGAGCACGTTGAGATTGCTGTCGAGCTTGACATATCGGCCATCCGTCCCGCCATGGCTCTTTGTCGAGGCATAGACCATGCCGGCGCCATCGACGGCCAGCCCGGTGATGTCGCGCCCGTTCTGGATCTCGACAAAACCGGTCACTTGACCGGTGTTTCCGTCGAGCTTGTTGATGTGTCCGAGCCAGCCTGCGCTGTAGACGTCGCCGTTGCTTGCGACGGCGACATCCAGAAGGCCGTCGCCGAAGACGATGCTGGACCATACTTGTTCGCCCTCGGGCGAGATTTTCCGGGTCGTGCCGTCGGCCCCCGCGGTGTAGATGAAGCCTGCGCCATCCACCGCGATCTTCTGGACGATGCCGCTGTGGCCGGTGAAGGTCCAGACCGTCCGGCCATCGTCGCCGACTTTCACGATATTGCCGTCGGCCATGGCGACATGCAGGCAGTCGGCCGCGCATGTGGCGGGGCCGGGGATCACGATGTCGCCGGTATTCGGATCGGGGCCATCCCCGTCCCCGTCCTCGAGGGGCAGCCCGTCATCGTCGGTAACCTCGCCGCCGCCGACATCCGGAGAGATATCGATGCCGTCAGTATCCGTGTCGTCCTCGGTGATGGTATAGCTGAACGATGCGGAAGGCCCCTTCGGGCCTCCATCGAACATCACCTGGCGGATCGTGCCGCCGACATCGATCTCGATATAGGCGGGACCGGGCACCTTTACGGCCTTGTCGAAGAGCAGCGTGAATGTCAGGACGTCGCCGGCGCTATACTCGCCATCGGGTGGCACCTCGATGCCGATGAGCTTCGGCTTGTTCTTGGCGGCGTTTTCCTTGCCGGTGTCCGATGCGTTGTCATTTGGGCCCTTCGTGTTCAGCGCAACGGTGTTGTCCTCGAAGATCTCGACGATTCTTTCTCCTGTGCCGGTTACGGCGCCGATCGACAGAACGGCAAGCAGACCCAGGAGCAATGCATACTCGGCAAAGGCGCCGCCGCGCCGACCCGTTGGGAAAAATACGCGCCCACGGCGCGGCCATTGGTCGTTTTTCATGTCGTCCTGCCTCTTTTTTTATCAAATTCGAACACGAAAACCCCGGACTTCAGTCCGGTGATGAAGTGAAGATTTCCTGATCGGCTGGGCGGGCGATAGCCCGGAACCGATCTTTCTGTTCTTTTGGCGCGAGGTCAGCTGTTGGTTCTCGACATATGACTTGATCACCTCAAGCGGTGCGCCGCCGCATGAAACGACGAAGTAGCTGGGAGACCAGAAGTGAGATCCCCAGAGCTTTTTCTGCACCTCCGGAAAGCGCCTGATCCGAACCGATCGCGAGGATGCGCCCTTCAGGCGCCGAACGATTTCACAGAGTGCCAGGCTGGGCGGATAAGCGATCATCAGGTGGATATGATCGCCGTCGCTCTCAATGGCGAGAAGCTCGATGCCGATGACTTTCGAGGTCTGGCGCATGGCCCGCTGCAAGACATCGAAGACCCGCCGCGTCATCACGCGGCGCCGGTATTTCGTGCAGAATACCAGATGTGCGTGCAGCAAGGAGACCGAATGCCGTTTACGCCTGTAGGTTTTTCTGATGGTCTTCATTTCGCGATCCCTGCGCCCGGCCAATATCCATGGCATGTTCGGGCCAGAGATCATCGTGAAGACCTACCGGATGCCCATCGCGGCGACGCCGGCGCAGATCTCGGCTTTCTGCCAGATCTCGGGATGCTGCCGTCTGGTTTACAACTGGGCTCTGGACTGGCGAAAGGCCCACATTGCGACCAGCCCGAGGGACGAGAATGGCAAAATATCGCCGCTGTCGAAGAACGACCAGCTCAACGGATTGCCCGCGCTCAAGAAGATCCGGACGTTCCTGAAGGACTGCCCCTCGCAGGCCTTGCAGGCCGCCATCGGCGATCTTCACGAAGGTGTATCCAGATACCTGTCGGGCCAGAACGAAGCGCCCACCTGGCGTCGCAAGTCGGACCCCGAGTCGTTCCGATTTCCGCAGGGCGATCAGTTCTCCATCCGCAAGATCCCCAGGGAGGTGGTTGCGGCAGGTGGGATCATCTCCCGCGGTGGCGCGAGGTTCAAGGCCAGATACCTTCACGCGCCGAAGTTCGGCATGACCCGGTCTGACAACGGACCCATCGAGATCGTCGTGCACCAGCCCATCAAGGGCAAGATGAAGACCTGCACCATCAAGCGGTCCGGCGACCGGTTCTACGCCTGCATCACGACCGAGATCCGCCGCAAGGATATCGGATCTTCCGCCGACCGGCTGACCGGTGCCGAACGGATGATCGAGACTGATCCGACACTGGGCGCGCAGACCCGCAAGCCGCCCCCGAAGAAGAAATCCGACGCGCGGCACGCGAAATGGCTGGCCGACAGGAACGAGCGCAAGGCGAAGTCGAAACGCAGCCGCGCGGCGCAGAGCAAGGTCGTCGCCGAGCGCGCAAAGAGCCTCGGCCGCATCGATGCGAGAGCCCTCGCGGATCTGCGGGTGATGTCCATCGACCGCAACGTGACATATCCCTTCGTGACCAGCGATGGCGATATCTTCGGCGAGATCGCCCTGACCCCGCAGATGAAGAGACGCATGGCGAAGCTCCAGCGCGCCATCGCCCGCAAGGAAGAGGCGATGCGCAAGGCCAACGGTCGGGCACCGGGCGCCTCGCTGCGCGGTCTCGCAACATCGGTGGCGCTGAAGAGAGCCCGGCGCAAGCTGGCGGAACTGCACGCCCATATCGCGCGCAAGCGCAAGGATGCCATTCACAAGATCACCTCGTGGATGGTGGAGCGGGCGGATATCTTCGCGATCGAGGATCTCGAGATCGCCAGCATGACCGCCAGCGCCAGGGGCACCACCGAGGAGCCTGGAAAGAACGTGTCGCAGAAGTCCGGCCTGAATACCGCCATTCTCGACAAGGGTTGGGGCGAGTTCGTGCGCCAGCTCGAATACAAGTGCCGCTGGGCGTCGAGACGCCATGGCGCAAAGAAGATACTTTTGCGGGTCAGACCCGCCTACACCTCCCAGAGGTGTTTTGCGTGCAAGTCAGTCGATGGAGAAAGTCGGAGCGGCGGCATCTACCATTGCACCACCTGTGGTCATACGGACCACGCGGACATCAATGCCGCAAGAAACATTCGCGAGCTGGGTCTGGAAGACCTGGCGCGCGCATGTGATCTCGACCTCGAGGATCTGCCCGCAGATCTTCTGGGGAGAGATCCTGTAGAACAAGACGAAGTGCCGGCGGATGGCCGGTGCAAGCTTCTGGAGGGTGAGGCCGTCAGGCTCCCGTTGTCCACCGACCTGGTGGCGAAGGAAGAACGATATCCCTCAAGGTCGTCTCCAGCGGTTCAGTAAAGGTGCGGCTCCGCCGCACCAAGCTGATCGGGAAACACTTCAAGGGAAGCTCGGGACTTCAGTCCGGAGAGCATCACTTGACTCGCGGGCAGGGAAATAGGTCCCGATGTATTTTCGGGGCGCTCGGCAGAGTCAAACATATCCGGGCAGGGTCGTATCGGGAATTGGTGCCGGCGGGGAGGATCGAACTCCCGGCCTCACCCGTACCAAGGGTGCGCTCTCCCACTGAGCTACGCCGGCGAAAATGGGACATACTGCATGGCGTGCGGCGAGGGCGCCCGCGGACATATCGCCGATGAGTCGGCGACATCTGTGGCGCGTCGCTTTGCGCAAGCGCCTGCGAAAAACGTCTTTGGAGTGGAGGTGGCTCGGGCAGGATCGAACTGCCGACCTCAGCTTGTCAGGTTTGCTCACCATCGAGACTATGAGGTATTGGTGCCGGTGAAGGGATTCGAACCCCCGACCCACGCATTACGAATGCGTTGCTCTACCATCTGAGCTACACCGGCGCGGGCCAGGGACGGGTCGCAAGACCCGCCCCTGACCTCGAAATGTCGATACGCCGCGCTATCCCGTGAGGGGCCCCGGATCGTGGGGTGGCAGTGGACGTCGTGCCGTTCGCGGCGCATCTCGGGCAGAGGCATGCCCCTCCACCTTTGGGAGGGGCCATTTGTGCCGCGGGAGCCGTCGCTCCTGCCCGTGGCGTGCCCGGCATGCAGCCGGGAGGAGGCGAGGGGAGAAATAACCCCGCCTCCCGAAAAGAGATCGGTGCGTTTCCAGCGTGCCGGAAGCGGAATATCCCGAAAACGAGAGATATGGTGGAGCCGAGGGGATCGAACCCCTGGCCTCTTGCATGCCATGCAAGCGCTCTCCCATCTGAGCTACGGCCCCGGGAATGGTGGGTCGTACTGGATTCGAACCAGTGACCTCCTGCGTGTCGAGCAGGCGCTCTACCGACTGAGCTAACGACCCGTTTTCGTGTTCACATCAATTGGTCTCGCAGGGCGCGCCGAGAAAACGCCGCCCCGCGAAAGGCCTCAGAGCCAGCCCTGCGTTTGTCCGGCGCGCTCGACCTGGGCCAGCACATCCTCGACGCGGGCGAGGTCGAAGGCATCATCCCGGTCGCGCAGCCGGCCCTCCATGTCGATCCAGGTAAAGCCGTCACCGACGATCGGCGCGAGGGTCTCGAGCGTGTCGATCACGCTGTCGGGGCCGATGCCGCCGGCATAGCCGTTGAGCATCCCCGCGATTGGGCGCGACCAGTGATCCGGGGTGCGGCCCAGACCACCGGAGGCGTCGTGCAGAACCTGGTGCGGCCGCCAGGCGGGCCCGACCGTCGCGAGTTCATGGGCCTGGAGCACCTCCCAGACACGCACGTTGGCAGGGTTGTGCTGGGTGATGAGGGCGCCGTCGAAGGTCGTGAGCCAGCCGGAAAGCATCTCGACAAGGTCGGTGTCCGAGAACCCCTCGCGGCGAGCGTTCATGTTGACCTGGGCGCGCTGGAAGGCCCGGCCGAAGGTCTCGGCCGTCAGACCGTGCGCTGCGAGCCAGGCGCTGTCGTCGTGATGCGCGAAGGTGATGCCGCGCATGAAGTCGCGCATGGTCCGCCCGCAGAGATGTGCGGCGAGCCGCATCGGTGCGCCGGCGGCGGGGTTCAGGGGGCCGCCCGCGCCCTGCGCGCTGGCCAGCTGCGTGAGCCAATCGCCGGACGGGTAGCGTGCGGTGCCTGCGCGGCCCGCGGAAAGAAGGATGCCCCATTCCACGAAGGGAAACCGCTCGGAAAGCGCAAGCAGATCCTGCGGATCGGTTCGGTCGTCGGCCCCGGTGAGGGTCACGCAAAAGAGTTTCATGGGCAGGCTCCTTTCGAGCGGGTCAGCGTGGCACGATCAGTTGATCATGGCCCGGATATAGGTCCACCTTCGATCCCGATCCGAAGCTGTCGATCTCAAGGGAAATTCTCAGGCCCGATCGCATTCGGGGCGGAGTTTTTTTGGTCAGGCGCCGTCTCGGTGCTGCGAGGCTGGCGGGAAATTGGCGGAGGGGATGGGCCTCACGTCCAACCTTCTCCGCCATCTAAGCGATTGTTTTATATGAACTGATTGACAGCTTGAATGTTGGATCGGTCAGTCATGATTGATAGTTACAACTGGCCGATACGCACCGTCAGGCAATTAACAGATCATCTACCAGTTCAACGCGGAACACGATGTCCTCGTAATCACGATCACCGCCTCCCGTTAGGTCTTCGAAGCCAACCGTGATCGCCTCGCCGCCAACATCGACACCTGACAGCGCGTGCTGCAGGCCGTCGGAGTTCATGTTCTCATCGAAGCTATGGAACACCATCTCGTCGACTGCGCCAGCATTCACTGCGATTGAGATGTCGGCTCCGTCGGCGACGTTCGCGGCAGCACCAGAGCTGTTTACGAAGCTCAGCGTGTCGCCCGCTGCAAGCGTCGCCGCCCAGTCCGCCGCGTCCTGCACGATGAAGAACCCAAGATTATGGCCGTCCTCGACATCTTCGATCCGGGTCGAAGCCGATTTGTCGGCATTGGCGTTGTCGAACAGGATACGGGTGTCGATGATGTTGCCCGCGGCGTCCATTTCATACACGCCAAGCACATTGTCGTACCCGGCGAAGCCAAGATCGCGCAGCGTGACTTGGAAGTCAGTCGCCCCATCGCCCTTGAGGAAGTTCTGGTTGATGATGCCGTTCACCAGATTGGGGTCGACGGCCTGCCTTTCCTGCAACACCGGAAGGAAGGTCTCGAACGTCACCAGCGTATCGCCATTATCGCCGACCGCCATGAAGTCGCCGGCACTGAAATCGCCCTCAAGGGTGAACTGTCCGTTCGAACTGCCATCGCCATCGGTATCAACGGCCAAGATCGCGGAGCCGAAGGTCACGTCGATGGCACTGCGAGCAATTTCCGTGCCCTCGAACACCATCGTGTCGTCGAGACCGAAATCTTCGATAGAGTCGCCGAAAAAATTATCCACCGGACCGCGGATAACATCCATTCCGCCACCCAACACAAACGTCTGACCACCAAAAGGATTGAATAAGTCATCATCTCCATCAGTTCCTTTCGGAAAGATATCATCATTCAAAACAGTGAACTGGACTGTATCAGAGGCGACGGTAGCAGAACCAGATGCAAGGCTCAACGCAAGCTCGAACGTCTCATCACTCTCAATCTCCGAATCACCAGCCACCGCAAAGTCGATCGTCTTGCTGGCCTCACCTGCGGCAAACGCAATCTCTCCGCTAAGGGGAGAAGAAAAGTCATCGGCGTCAGTTGGACTCACACCAACGCCGGCAATGCTGTACCGAATGACGTCTTCGCCTGAGAGATTACCGCTGCGTTCAATCAGTACGCTGCGTAAATTATCGCTGTCGCCTTCGATGAAGCGTAAGTCGCTTGGTGTCGTCGAAGATACGATGGACGTGTCATTATCCTCGATCTCGATGCCCGCTGTTGCGGACTGTGTCGCATCGTCGAAGCGAGCGTCTCCCAGGAGCGTAAAGTCCGCGAACAAGCGCTCCAACTGCTCCGCAACCATGTCGTCGATCAGGTCGATCTCGACCTGTGCTGAGGTGTCTCCTGCTGCAATCGTAATGGTTTCGGAGAGCGCCGTATAGTCACTGCCGGCCCTGGCGGACCCGTCGCGGGTGACGACATTGATTTCTACGTCCGACGCAGCGGCAGTCGATAATGTTAGGTCGATGGTAGCGGTCGCACCTTGGCCTTCGTTGGCCGTGATAGACGTCTGGCCAAGAGTGACGATTGGAACCAAACTCAGGTTCGATGCCTGAACCAGTCCGTCGGTGAAACGCAGGAACTCGACGTCAATGAGCGAGTTCGTCCCTGCCGTTACAACATCCCCTGAGCGTGATAGTCCACCAATTGCGCTCTGTGCGACAGCGAACTCGACTGTGTCAGAACCTTCGCCACCATCAATAACATTATTTTCTCCGGCGATCTTGAAGGTGTCGTCTCCTCCAAAGCCCTTCGCCTCGTTGCCGTCGCCACTGAGCTCGATCGTGTTGTCCAGATCGTTGGCGCTGACGCTCACTGTTTGCGCAGAGGCATTCACGAAATCCGATTGATTGATGCTGAACTGAACAACATCTTTCGTGCCATCCGCACTCTTTTGCCGCACTTCTTCTTGGCCCGTTGTGACGTTGGTCGACAAAGTCGAAGAAGGCGTTCCATCATTGAAAAAGACTTCGTAATCGACCTTGTTCACTGCCGTGCGGGTGACCGTCAATCCATCAATTGTTCCTTCATACGTCAGTCCGAGTTGGCTGTCCGTCAGATCGGCAGCGGCAATCGTCTCGACGACCTGATCATCGACGCTGACTTCAATACGGTCGATCCTGCTGCGGTCGACGCCAGAACCGGAAAAGGCGTCTATCAGATCGGCCGAGCTTGATAGCTGCACTGCGGAGTTCGAGTCGATCGTGTTCAGACTATTGAAATCGACACCGCTCCCGATCCCGAAAGCTCGGACATCGACATCAGCTTCATCCGGTGTCCCCTCATTGATAAGCTGCAGGTTCGCGCTGGCGCCGCTGCCTTGTCCATCCGAGAGGAAATACGCGATGTTGGTCGCACTGCCGGAACTGGGCAGGCTTTCAAGCCACGACTCAGCGTCGGCGAGCGCCGGCCCAAAGGAAGTAAAACCTCCAGCGCTCAGGCTGTTGACAGTGCTGATAGCCCCTTGCGCGTCGAGGCCAGCGAAAAGGCGCGAAGAGGAGTCGAAATCAACGACGGCAAAATTGCTTCTGCCGGCAACCCCCTGGTCGATCAACGCCTCTGTCAGGGCTTGGTAGGCCACCTTCGTGTCGGCAATCTTCTGACCGCTCATAGAGCCAGAACTGTCGACAATGTAGACAAAGTTGTAGAGGGTATTACCCTCAACCCCAAGCGTTAGTGTGTAATCGATATCGCCGTCGAACATGAAGGCGGGCTGCTCGACCGAAAGAGTGCCGATCTTGTCGCCTGCCGTATCGTTTACATCGACTTGGGCAACTTCAGGATCAAGCAGTGGGCCGTCCTTCAGTTTGGTATTGTCATCAGGATCGACCTGAAGCGGAACGAAGAACTGGTCCGTGGTGTCCTGCTGTTCGTCAGTGTATTCAAAGACCGCAAACTCGACGTCCTTCGTTGTATCGGTTCCGTCGGGGGTGCCATTTCGCTCGTCGATGATGCGGAAGCCCGCGTCGTTTGTGAGGACCTCAATTTTGTAGTGTCTAATCTCGCCGGAAAACAGCGCCTGATCGACACCGTCGCCGCCTTCATGACGGTCGTCCCCGCCCCCGCCAAGTGTCCGGTCTTCTCC
>Ga0307974_1003673_pt1 | contig 11017 bp, 11 predicted proteins | sample OrgLakmetagen784_FD_201812 | JGI IMG/M metagenome (GOLD analysis project Ga0307974, IMG submission 201812) | Saline water microbial communities from Organic Lake, Antarctica - #784 | ecosystem: Environmental > Aquatic > Non-marine Saline and Alkaline > Saline | place: Antarctica: Organic Lake... | reverse complement strand
CCAACTCTCGGCATATTTTTTCGTGGCAACCATGTGCTCTAATAGCTCTCGATCTAGCTCTATCCTGAAAGACTTGTCTTTTTGTTTTTGGTTATTTTCTGCCATGTGATCTCCTATTTTAAAAAAAATAATCCTGACTAATCTTCAATTAAGCCGCTAATCAACGTTATCGCTAAAATATTGCAACACCTAGCAAGGAAATCATAATAAAACCGGACTAAATTCCTATGAAACGAAAGCGTGACTAACTCCGATATGTAGCGCTTGAGAACGGCTGTTTTCCAAGCACCGAACCAGGCGGAGATGGGTTAGCCCGTTGGGATAAATCGTGCAACCATGCAAACCAGACCGTTGTTACAGAGGAGGCGAGGCCAGCATCGCTGAGATACTGGGCTCTCCAGTGTCGCTTCTGCTTTGGGCGGCTGCGATAAACAGTGCCGGATAACCGCCAGTTTGCGGCTCCGGGTGCAGTTGCTCAGGTCCGGTCTTTCCATTGCGGGTCCTTTTTGGCATCCGGTGCATGGTATGATTAGATATTACGACCATTCTGTGAAAGAAACCTAACTGCTGCTTCAGAAAAGCCTTCCATATACAAATCAGCTTTTTCTAGGTCAATAAATTGATATCTCTCTAAGAATTTCTTTTTGCCTGCATCATCTGGTTGATAATCAACTAACTTAATATTACTTTTTGTAGCACCAAGTACTTCAATATTCCATTCAACATTCTGGTAATTTGAAACTATTCTGTTCAACAGTATTTTTAAATATTCATCGTGTTGCGGAAGCGAGAAGCCAATAATCGAAACCCCTAAGTTCCATCCACCTGCCTGCCCCAAGCCATACCAAAAATCCAAGAATGGGTTAGCATAAACAATCTTCATATGGGACGGTGATAGAATCATAGGGATTTCGGGTGGGTCCCACTTTGCGTAAAAATCATCAATATTTTTTACTCTGTGAATATACAACAGCGGATCATCATCTTTCCTTGGACCATCAACCAACGGATAGGTTTGGTACCTTGAGTCTATACTAAAAATAGGATCACGCGGATCCAGATGGCCAACACCCCGTCTTTTATTTGAATCCTTCAGCCTTAGATAAGATTTTTTGCTAAACCAATCTAAAGATCCGTGAAGCTTTAGAATTGTAACCTCGTTTCTGGAATCGTCCACCGTGTTATATATTTCGCCAATTTCTTTGAATCTATGAGGGAACAGCTTGTAGGGCTTGCCAATGTGATCAAGCGCCCTTTCCAAGACAACGTCATAGTTCAAAGTAATTACTAAATCATTATCCGAAAGAGATCGTGCAAACTCGTAATACTCATTTGGTAAACCGTTAGAAGCAGGCGTTCGATTATGAATAATCTTGCCTAGATACCTCTTTACAAATAGCTGTGCTTCGTTGCCATGTTCACTAAAAGTATCACTACCCTTCAAGCCTAAGAAATGTTCTATGTCTAGGTACGACATGAACTCTTCTAAGTCAACATCCTCGTCTTTTAGACAGACACCATCACATACTTTTTTATACTCTATAAACTCCATTAAAGACCTATGGAACTTGGTCTCCCTTCCATCGTTCATTTCTATCTGTGATCGAACTTCTGAGAACAACTGAGAAGCCATGGGCAACCCTGCTGGGACAGAAAAACCAGCACCAAGTATGAATATCCTAAATCCTGGGTGAGCATTGCCTATAGGCTTTATTACACCTCTTCTTGGCCGCTTTAATGAAATCTGTTTCAGCGCTTTTGTTCTTCTCTTATTTCGGACTTTACCCATTTGACACCAAATCTAACACCTAAATATTTAATGGTCGTGCGCAGCATGACCTTTAAATGTCTGTTGGACTAAGCCGCCAACTCCGCAGCTATCGAACGATGCTTAAGGATAAAGTAATTTGAAGGCCGGACCGGAACGGTACATCTGGGGCCAGGTACGAAGCAATGTCGGCGGGTTTTGGTCTCATTCGATCCTTCATGAGGCGGTTCCTTGTGGTGATTCCCCTCAGATTAGCCCTCAGGTACCCGTTTTTCCAGCGTTCGCCCGCAGAAACGCCCAGTTCCTTTAGAACTGCTGTTTTCCACGCATCGAACCAGGTGGGGATGGGTTAGCCCGTTAGGATCACCGCTGGTTTAAATCGTGGGATCTGACGAATCATACGAACCAGACCGTTGTCACAGAGGAGGCAGGGCCAGCACCGCTGAGACACCGGGCTCTCCAGTGTCGCTTCTGGTTTGGGCGGCTGCGCTAAGCAGTGCCGGATAACCGCCAGTTTTCGTCGCCGGGTTCGGTTGCTCAGGTAACCAAAATGGCGAATTCGCATGAAGCCTTTGGGCAGAATGTGCATCAGGAATCGCCGTACGAACTCCTGGCCATCCAGCCATTGAGTCTTAACTCGGGAACCATCGCGATAATCCTTATAGCTGATGGCGATTCGGTGAGTGTAGCGAGCCAGATAATCCACCACACTATCGGCCTGGTTTAGGCAGTGTCGGGTGTAGACCACCCACTCCTGTTGCATCAAGCCGTTGAGCACGCCATCAACCTCACCGCTGTTCGTAACCCGGTGCAGTTCACCTGCGTTTGAGGAGGCCCTCAGCAACGACACCATGCGCCCTCGAAAACGCCGGGATAGGGCCCGTACCGGGAACAGGTATTGGTTTTTGGCTTTGTGCCAGTCTCCGGTGCCGGTCAACACCCCGCCAGGGATCAGGCAGTGCACGTGAACATGACGGCTCAGGTTCTGCCCCCAGGTGTGGAGCACCGCTGTCATTCCCAGCTCGCCGCCAAGGTGCCGGGTGTTGCGCCCAAACTGGTTAAGCGTGTCCCAGACTGCGGCGAACAGACAGCGATAGACTACGTCGGGATGGATCTGAACCCAGCCGTTCAAGGTGTGAGGTAGCGTAAACACCAGATGGAAGTAAGGCACCGGCAACAGCAGTGACCGCTGGCGTGTACTCCACTGCTGACTCACCCGGCCCTGACATTGCGGACAATGCCGGTCCCGGCAACCGTAATAACAGACGGAGTGGGCCTGGCAATGATCACAACGCATTTCCATACCGCCCATGCGGGCGGTTCGGCAGTCCGTTAGGCGAGCACAGACTTTACGACGGTGACTGTCCAATGTCTGACCCGGGAGAAATCGCGCCAGTATGTTTTGAACGCTCAGTGTGCCCGCCATCACACACCTCCAAGACTTGCGATCAGGTCAGCGGGACCCCCGTTTCGGGGCGTGACGCCTGGCAACCAATGCAGATACCGTTGGGTGCTGCGCAAATCGCTATGCCCCAAGAGCCGTTGCAGCTCATGAATGGGCAAACCCCTCTCCAACTGGTGTGTGGCGTAGGCATGACGCAAGGCATGAATGCCACCGCGTTTTTCAATACCACTGGCTGTCTTGGCGGTGTGGTAGACCTTCTGAGGCGTGGTGATATGAAGGTGTCTGTCTGGCAGTAAATCGCTAGGAAATAACCAGAGCATGGGATGACGAATCCGCCAATAGCGACGGAGCGCCTGGAGTAACCCGGGAGCCAAGGGCACCATCCGGTCTTTGGCGCCCTTGCCCTGCTCAATTTGAAGCAGGTGGCGTTCACTATCAATGTCTTTCACCTTCAGCGCGGTGACGACATAAAGATAGCTGTGCTGGGTTCGGGGGGAAAAGCCATGTTGGCACATGGCCTGGATCATGGTCTGACGTAACGGTGTCTGACTCGAATGGCACTTACTTAACGCTAACTGATTGAGGTTAAAGGGAAAGGCTGACTCAAGTGGTATGGTGAGGTTGCGAAACCATAACCAGCCACAAGGAGCCAGCCTTTCATGAATGATTCTAACGCCCGGGTGTCCCTCAAACAACGGTGCCAAGCGGCCCGACGGGCCGATGCGTTTACGTTCTTCAACCTGCTCACCGGCGATAAGTTGCTCGATACCGTAGAGTCGCTGTTGCCGCCGCATCGGGAACGGCTGTTTTCGCCAACAGAAACACTGGCCATGTTTTCGGCACAAGCCATGAGCGCTGATCGGTCTTGCCAGAAAGCGGTCGATGAGGCGTCGGTCAATCGGCTGGTGACGGGCTTGCCCTCATGCAGCACAGCAACGGGTGGCTATTGCCGTGCGAGGCAGCGGCTTCCAGTGAGCATGGTCTCGACATTGACCCGTACCAGCGGTCACTTGATGGCGTCTCGATCGCCACTCCCCTGGCAGTGGCAGGGACGACGGGTCCGATTGGTCGATGGCACCACAGTGGCCATGCCAGACACACCCGCCAATCAGGCTGCGTATCGCAACCCCGTAGCCAAAAACCCGGCCTGGGCTTCCCGCTATGCCGATTGGTGGGTTTGGTATGCCTGGCCAGTGGCGCTATCCTGGACGCTGCCATCGCGCGTTACCGAGGCAAGGGAACCGATGAGCAAACGCTTTTGCGAACCCTGTTGGGCAACCTGGATGTGGGTGACATCCTGCTCGGTGATGCCTTTTACCCCACTCATTTCTTGCTGTGCAAGTTACAGCAGCGCGGGGTGGATGGCGTCTTTCAGCAATACGGGGCACGCCGACGCAGCACGGATTTCAGCCATGGTCAGAAGCTGGGTAGCCGGGATCACCTCGTGGAACTGCAGAAGCCAAAGACTCGGCCTGACTGGATGAGTCAGGCCGAGTACGACGAGGCACCGGCACACCTCACAGTACGAGAGCTTAAGGTGGGTGGCAAAGTGCTGGTGACGACGCTCCTGACGCCCAAACAGGCACCCAAAAGGGCGCTGGATAAACTATTCCGCAGTCGCTGGCATGTTGAGTTGGATCTGCGGAACCTCAAAACGACTCTGGGCCTATAGCAACTAAGCTGTAAAACACCTGATATGGCCATCAAAGAGCTTTGGGTCTATCTTCTGGCTCACAACCTGATCCGGTTGCTCATGGTTCAGGCTGCTCTGGCCGCCGGCCAATTACCCCGGGAACTCAGCTTCAAGCACTGCCTGCAACTCTGGCTGGCCTGGCAGGCTTGCTTTCAGTCAGCATGGTGCGTTGACCAACTCGACGAATTGTTCAGACTGATGAGCGAGCGTACGGTTGGAAACCGATCCGGACGGATTGAACCACGCGCCGTCAAACGACGGCCGAAACCTTATAAACTATTGGTCCAGTCAATATCCATCGCACGGGCGGAAGTGGCAACGCATGGGCACCCGAAGAAGCTTAAGTAAGTGCCATTCGTGTCTGACTCTCCTCTTTTGAATAGCCCACTCGGGCTTATCAAAAGTATCCGTTAATTCTCCTGATCTCGCAGGAAATTCTCAGGGCCACTCGCTACCGCGAAGCGGTTTAGTTCAACGCCGCCAACACGCGCAGCTTTGTAGTGGAGGCGAAGCCGCAACGAAAAAGGCGTCGCCGTGCTTGGCTTGGTTATGTTTCTTCTTCGTCAATACGATGAAGAATTCTAATGAATGTATCCACTGATTCTTGAACAAGATTCTGTGCTTTATATGGCTCTATAAGTAGATAAATAATCAAGTTAAGAAGCGCAGCCTGGAAATGATGTTCCAGAGTAGAAGCAATATCTTTTACGTCTGGTATTCCTGAGTCCGAAGCGTAAAGCATTGTGTTTCTTTCATTTGCAAGCTCTTGCACGTACTTAAATATTGAGTTAATGCCTTGATCAGATGCGGCGCTGCGAACCTGTTTTAAATAATCTGTTGGGTTACCGCTAGGGCCTACAGATACAAGATTTAATGGTGGTTCGGGCACTATACATATTTGCCTATCGCCTTGGACACCAAGAGGCATCCGTATGCGCAAAGCGTCATCCTTCTCGTCAAAGAAAAGGTTCAGCGGTAAACCATGTTTCAGTGGGCCTAAGACTTCACCAAGTAATTTTAGAAAGGGATAGACCCCTGCCTTGTGCTTGTGATTCCGCACCTTGAGCTTTGATGCATGGTTATACTTTCTTTTGCGTAAAGCAGCAAAAATTGCCGTCGCAGCTTCTTCCTCGGCCGTGATTGCTAAAAATGCGGCCACTTCAGGCATACTCGACCGAAGCTGAAGGGCTCGATTCAGGTGCCTTGCGCAAGATTTTGAAGCAAAGCCGCCATAGCCAGTCGTTTTCGATGATTTTTCAAGTATTTTTAATTGTAACTCGTTGAAAACCATAATCTCGATCCAAAAAAATAACGCTGCGCTTTGCGGAGAGTGAGCGCAGCGAGTGATTCCGACAACAGCGCATTGTTATGTGTTTTTATATGGCCAAATAATACCATCGTCAAATCTATTATTCTTTATGCTCTCTATTCTTTCATTAAGAAGTGTACTTATGTCTGCTTTACCACAGACTTCGTGGCTTAACAGTGGGTTGATAGTTATTTCTTTTGTGACATTATCGGGTTTTCTGTTTTGATATTCGTATATCTTTGCGATGTCGAATGGCTCTATAGATTTTTGAGCCAATAACCTGTTATGGATAATCGTGGAAATAGCCTCTAAAAATTTCAGAGTTTTCCCTTCATCTGGAAATTTTCCCTGATGAATAGTTTTATTTCTAAATTTAATATGATCCTGATTGAGATCCTCGGAAACTGCGCCTTCTCTCAATAGAACCGTAGTGTGGTATGCGCCAAGCTGCCTTTCGGATTGCGACCCAACTAGACTCCAATAACTATCAATTGTTTCCTTAAAAAATTTATTTTCTAAAAAACTTGCTTGAAGGTAATGCTCTCTAAATCGCTCGATTGCAGCGTAAGCAGAGACTATTGAGTCACGGTACTGTTGCCTTGCAAAATGGTTTAACGAAATTTCGAATAAGATTTGAAAACGACAATCAGTAATTGCAGTTGTTGCTATTGTTACTAACTCTGTCCCTTCAGCATTAATGTCCATATGATAAAATGTAAAATCTTCATTCAAGATAAATCTCGTATGGCCGTTTTCATTTAGGCTTGGTATCCAGATTCTCACGTTTTTTCCTACAAATAATCGGGATAGGGCGAGGCCTAACGGCCCCGCTCCCCCCACACCACCGGGCATACGGATCACGTACCACGGCGGTTCGGTTGATTGAGTTGTTCAGCAATCTACAAGGTCCGGGAGCCCCATGGAGGCAAAGTACTGCCTCGGCAGGGCCTGCCTTAACCCCGGACTATGGCTCAAACGCCACGGGCCATGAGCAGACTTGGCCGTATTCCAGGCCAGCTTTACACTCACTCCGCGCTTGCGCAACTGGCGGTAACCGGATCGTCCCCATTGCTTTAAGTGATAACACCGGAGCTTGCGACGTACCCACTTTTCCAGATCCCGGATCGGCGATTTCACTTGCGCAAAACCGTAATAGCCTTTCCAGCCTCTCAGGTACACCACTAGCTCATCAATCACCGTTTGCATGGTTCGACCTCGCGTTCGCCGGGTGATAGCCCGAACGCGATACTTGAACTGCTGAATCGCGTCTTCGCTCACCTTGCGTCGCTTTTTCCGATCCCGTCGAGTGAACGTGAACCCCAGGAACACTCGCTCCCAGGGACGACCAACCGCGCTCTTTTCCTCATTAACGGTAAGTTTCAGCCGACGATGTAGATAGCCGGTGATGCTTGCCAGTACTCTCTGACCGGAACGCTGGCTTTTGACGTAGATGTTGCAGTCGTCCGCGTAGCGGACGAACCGGTGACCACGTCGTTCCAGCTCTTTGTCCAGTTCATCCAGTAGCAGTGCGAGCAGGTCGGCCGTGGCGACCAGGCGCTGACCTATCTGGCCCGCTACCTGTATTGTGGTGTGCTCCGGGAGCAGAACATTGTGGATTACGACGGTGAGCAAGTCACCTTCCGCTACAAGGACAGTCAGACCCGGCGCTGGCAGACCCTGACCGAACCGGCGAGCCGGTTCCTCTGGCGGGTTCGGCAGCACGTCCTGCCCAAGCGGCTGCGACGGGTGCGGGAATACGGGTTCCTGCATTCATGATCCCCGTCTTCCAGAGCGCCGAACTGAGGAAGCATTCGGCGGTGGGTCTTAGCGACCTGTGATAAACGGTGCGGATTGGTTACCGCTTTCCCTGGTCAACCCGGCTTGCAGTTAATCCCTACAAGCCCGCCTCTTTAGGGGCGGGTAATTGACTGGTCTTCCTCCTTCTGATTTCTGTGTCGGATTCCCATGCTGTTTTAATCTGAACGCAAAGAGAAAACCTATTCCTGCCGTTAGGGTCAGTATTCCGAGTAGTCCCGGTCATGCTGATCGCCATAAGACATGGATTGCTTCAAGATTCGTTATGGTTTTGCCCTAATCGGTGTTTGCCGCAAGTGATTGCGCCGCACGAAGAATAGGGTCACTAGATCAACCTCTGAAATGCGACGGTGGGAGAGTATAACTGTCAGGATTAAACGGAATTTCCTCGGCCGTGACTGTGTTAAAAAGCTTCATATTTCGGCGATCCAAATCGCAGGAAATACCGTTATCAAAGTCTTTATTAATCTCTCGCATTTTGGCTTCAAACTTGTACCTGTTGACTATCTCTTCGCCATACTCAACACGACCACGCTTAAAGAAATAATGTGGAAATTCCACGGTGTACTGAGCGTTTAGCCTTTCGCACTCTTTGATCGCAGCCACTTCTTCTGACGTATATTCTTTGACACGAGGCCCGTCCCGGTAAAACATCCGGTTCGAATGTTCTTTATTGGACCTTCGAACTTCGGCTTCTAGTTTGCTTCTTTTTTTATTTTTCCGATTTCGCGTACCCCGATTTACTTCTGACCCGATGGCTCCTCCTGGCAACTCGCCTGATGAATTATCTATATTCTCATCCTCCCTCCACTTAACCAGAAAATGGGCCGCAAATAAAAAAATAATGCCAAAGATGCCAGCTATCACTTTTGATTCTCCTTTGAAGTTTTTCATTCTGTATTAGGCGGCATCTGATCCGCTGCCACCTGACTGTGCAACCTCTTTATATACTTCCCGTGCACTCGCCTCTAAACTACCGCTAAGCGCAGCTTGGTATTGGTACCTTGACTCGTATTCAAGATCTCACGAAATCAAGATGCTCAACCCTTAGGGAGGCGCTTTTTTTCGAGGTACAGGCCATGCTCCCACACTTCCTGCGCACTGCAACAAAACAGACGAAGGCCGGGCCGCCCCGCTTCCTGATCGGGACCGTTACAAGATAAACACTCCAAACCCACGGATTCTGATCCCAGTTGCCTTGTCCATATGAGTCGTTTTAGTGCTCCGAAAAAATGCGAAATCCGTCTTTGACGGGTAGGAGTTCGTACATCGGTCACTATGAATTTCTTCGATGGTTCCGGCTCAAGCAGAGTTTTACTCTCGTTTTCAGTGCGGATTCAATGTGGTGCCCGCAAAACCTTACACCAGCTGCAGTGGCTCTTGCGAGTCGCGCTACCCGAGATCGTCACCCAACCCCGAAAACAACGCATTTGCTCCTACTGTGGCGAGCCCATGGGCATCACGCTTTGGCGACGCCCCTGCCGATGGCCCGTGCTGATAACCCGGCGACGATGTCTGGCATTGGCCCACATCCGTCCGACAGGCACCTCATAGGGAGGGATCAGAGCATCCTATGACACACCACCAGGACAGATCGGCTATCGGTTCCACCGAGGGTCACGGGAACTTCTGGCCTGATGAAAATCACCGCCCAATGCCAGGGCCAAACCACCCCTCAATTCGCCGACGATATTTCTTTAATAGAGAATCACCGGGCTCGTCCAACACCGGATAGGTCGCGGCTGCGCGCGACCTATCCTTATTTGTTAGCGCTATAGATGTAAGTCCGCGGACCTGTCGAAAACAACAACCTGAGCTGCCTTTGAAAATGTATGGAACAATTTTACGGACATAAAGTTAATACACTCCCCATCATTTGCTCGCAAATATAGATTCGCGGAGTCATCAATTCTCAAAACGTCGCCGCAATCGACCAATTTACCGAAATTATCTGTACTCCCCGACCACGACATCTCCACAGGCTCGCCCTTCCGATTGAATGCCTCAACCTTTGTGATGAAGACTCGCTTAGTGGTTGAAACGTTGTGGAAGGGGATTTCGAGGACGCAATCTCGATGATCGGCTAGGGAAATGAAAGAGGGGTTATGCAGCTTTCCAATAAGGACTTTCTCATCTCTTTTGATTTCAATACGGATTTTCCGCTCATTGAAGTAACTCCACAGGGCAAAGAGAGATGAGACCAGCGCTGCAATTGCGGAAATGATCACGGGAATGTTTGCGGATTCCATAGATGTCTGTCTCTGATTTGACGCGCTAACGCCTAGTCTTGGAATGAAGCGAGCCATGGAAAGAGCGTCCGGCGACCATCGGTCGCGTACTTTTAGCGCTTCCCCGTGCATGGATAAGCGTTGATCAAAGCCTCGATCGCCAAAAAAGATTCGTTACCTTGTAATTTCTCCGGATAATCTCTTAAATATTTAACTACGATTCGTGCCGCTTGGCCATTTTTGATACCGCCTTTAGGGAGGCAAAAGAGCGCATTTCTTTTATCTTTGAACTGGTACGCCAGATTTAAGTTCGTTATTCCCTGCATGAGTCCGAAGCACGTACTTGCATATATGGCATCTTGGCTAGATGGCGCCATGTCTCCATTGAAGACTCGAATTGCCGCGTTACATTCGCGTAGCAACTTATTTCCATCAGTTAGGGCTGCCACAGGGAAAGCTATTAGAATAACAGCCGACGCCGCTAGTAATACCTTAAACATAAATATTTCCTTTTTATGACTTTGGCCGCTAACGCTTGGCTCACGCGCCGGTTTGGAGCCGCGAAGCGGCGGAAAATCGGTCGCCATGCAGCCGATTTTGTACTCCCAGCATAGGCATAAACTAATGGGGTGAAAGTCCCCTGTGGGAAGATCACCGCTCAGTCGGTTTTAGCCGATTGAACGCTAACCACTAGCGAATGGCAAGGGCCAATCCGTGAGGAGCGGTCTCCGGAGCGCCGGCCGGAAGTAAGCCGCTAGCAAAACTGCGAGCTGATGAACAAGAACATCATATGAGGCGT
>Ga0307974_1003669_pt1 | contig 11024 bp, 11 predicted proteins | sample OrgLakmetagen784_FD_201812 | JGI IMG/M metagenome (GOLD analysis project Ga0307974, IMG submission 201812) | Saline water microbial communities from Organic Lake, Antarctica - #784 | ecosystem: Environmental > Aquatic > Non-marine Saline and Alkaline > Saline | place: Antarctica: Organic Lake... | reverse complement strand
GTGATTTGTGCGTGCGTGTGTAGGGACAGGTGCGTGTAGGGACAGGTGCGCGTTTTGTGCGTGCGTGTGTAGGGACAGGTGCGTGTAGGGACAGGTGCATGTTTTGTGCGTGCGTGTGTAGGGACAGGTGCGTGTAGGGACAGGTGCGCGTTTTGTGCGTGCGTGTGTAGGGACAGGTGCGTGTAGGGACAGGTGCGTGTTTTGTGCGTGCGTGTGTAGGGACAGGTGCGTGTAGGGACAGGTGCGCGTTTTGTGCGTGCGTGTGTAGGGACAGGTGCGTGCAGGGACAGGTGCGTGTTTTGTGCGTGCGTGTGGATGATTACACACACACGCACATACACACACGCACACACAAAAACACACACACACACACGCACACACAAGCACACACGCACACACGTACGTACAAGAACAAATCAGCATATGGTCCGACACATACACATGCACATACCCATGCACACACACAAACACGCACATGCATGAAAGACTTATGGACTAGGAGGGCATCTGTGATCAATATGCATTTGCACTAGATTTTGTGTGGGCCTGTGCAGCCACACACGCGCACACACATACACACACGCACATTCACAAACACACATTGAATGGATAATAGTGCAGTGCTTCATACAAAGATCTGCCCGCATACAAAAGAGGGGGGGAGGGTGGCGGAGGGGTGCAATGGTGCAATTTTAAGAAAAGCCTTTCCTCGCAAACACATCACACACAAACCAAGAGACTCACTGCGCACACGCATTTGGACACAAAACACACGCATGAATACACATATAGGTATTCATACTCATGTGCATACAGGAAGAGGAGCAGGAAGAAGAGGAGGAGGAGGAGGAGGAGGAGGGGGAGGAGGAGGAGGAGGGGAAGGTGGCGGAGGGGTGCACCCTTTAGAAAGGCCTGAGTTGCCTCTAGAAATTAAGGCTGCACTTTTTGCGCAGCTGCTAGCAGGGGAGGAAGAGAAGGGGCGGAAGGTGTGTGTGTGTGTGTGTGTGTGTGTGTGTGAGCAAGTCTGTGTGCGTGAGCAAGTGTGTTTGTTTGTGTATCTAAGCGCACGTATGCTGGTGCATGTGTGGGTGTGAGAGTGTGCGTCTTAGCGTGGCTGTGTATGTGTGTAAGTATGCAAATAGGTATGATTACCTAGATGGGCCCTTGTGTGTGTGTGTGTGTGTGTGTGTGTGTGTGTGCCAATTTATGGGCAGTTGCCACCGCACATGGAACACATGTTTTGACACCGTACAAAATGAAAAGGCACGCTTGTACTTATGGTGTGTGATTGTGTGTGTGTGCGTGGCTTTGTGCGTACGTACGCATCTGATCATCACTGGCGCATTAAACACCACAACTATTCATAACATAGCCCAGCGCACTTGCATACAGGCACATACAGCATTGCCCACACCCACGCGTGTGGTTGGCCAGGGGGTTGCGCTTAAAGGGTATACCTCACACACACACACACACACACACACAGAAAGTGATCAAGAATGCTCACATGCACTCTCACACTCCTCACGTGCATCCTCACATCCTCACGCTTTTGTGCAGGTTAGGTCAGGCATCACACAATCACGTGAGATGCTGTTCATGTAGCAGCCTCCATCACATGATTTGATTACGCTCGCTCACATGGCAATTGCGTGTTTTTGAGTGCATGCACACATATGGCAATTGCGTGTAATCGTGTACAAGCGTGTATTTGAGTGCATGCACACACATGGCAATTGCGTGTTTTTGAGTGCATGCACACGCATGACAACTGCGCATAATTGAGTGCATGCACACGCATTCTTATATAAAGCCTATGCCCACACACGCATAGGCTTGGCTAGAACCGTGTATATGCACCGTATATGACCGTTTTCCTGCTAGAAATACATAGGGCTGACTAGAACTGTTTTATGTACACCGTACATATACCTATAAATGTATAGTTCTGGCCAATTCAACGTGTGTGTGACATTCACTTTCAGATTTCTTTCAGGCAGTGTCGCATGCAAAAGGCAACATACACTTGGCATTGCCTAATTTCCTAGCATATGTTAACTTAGTCACACACTGAAATACCAATCTCACGCATTGTGGCACACGTACTGCAAACACTCACACATGGGACAAATGACATATGTACACTCATATCACACATGTCACACACATATCACACACATCTCAGTTATCTTTGGGCAATGGGGTGCCCGTGGGAGACAACATGCACTTTCCTGTTGCACACATTTTTCATAATTCATCCTATGCTCACACACAGAGCAATCACGCAAACGAACATATACACACGTAACCAAACACACACGACCAAACAAACACACACACACACACATTTCCAGGTTTCTCTGGGCAGTGGTGTGCACGTGGGAGATAACATAATGGCAGAGAGTGCTGTTGCAGATGCTCAGAGGCTGAGAGAAGATCAGTACAGAGCCCACCAGGTGTGTACTGTGCGTGTGTGTGCATGTGCGTGCATGTGTGTGTGTGTGTCTCTGTGTGTGTGTCCCTGTGTGTTTACCTCTGTGTGAATGTCTACTTGTGCGCCCACAATTATTCTGTGAGAGTCTTCTGTGAGTAGCAGGGCATTGAGTATCTAGAGTATTCTGTGAGTATTTATTTTGTGAAACTATTCTGTGAGTAGCAGGGCATTGAAATGGTCCTTGGTTCATCCTTGGTTCATCCTTGGTTCATCCTTGGTTCATCCTTGGTTCATCCTTGGTTCATCCTTGGTTCATCCTTAATTCATCCTTGGCTCACAACAATGGTCCTTGGTTCATCCTTGGTTCATTGTTCATTGTAATTCTGGACTTTTTAAATTAAGGGACTGTGAGCTGTAAACAGCTGGGACACACACAGAGACACACATGTACACACACACGCACACACAAACATACACACATAGAGACACACACACGTACACACACGCACACACGCACACATGCACACAGCTGGGACACACACAATCACACACGTACACACATGCGCACACACGCACACATGCACACAGCTGGGACACACACAATCACACACAAACACACATACACACACATACAGCTTGGCCGTGAGCTGGCAGCAGCACAACAGCTGGAGGCGGTGGTGGAGACGTCAGGGGCGTTGCACCTGCCCACCTCGTCCTTCCAAGCAATACTTCAACAGCACGCGCCCACGCATGGGGAGCCCTCATCACGAGAGCAGCAGGTGGGAAGAATAATGCTAGCCATTTAAATCGGTTGAGGAGGGATCTAATTTGGGTCAGTTTAGGTGGAAACCGAAGACTTCCAGTGGAGACTTGGACTTTTTAGGTCCAAATCAGTCAAGGAGGATCTCAGTTTGGGTCAAATTAAGTAGAAACTGAGGACTTTCAGTGGAAACCGAGGACTTAATTTCTGGTTACTGCCGAGGCAGCCAACTATGCAATTCCCCCCCCCCCCAACCCTCACACACACACACGCACACACACACACACACACACAAACACACACACACACACACGCACGCACGCACTTCACCACTTCATCCTTCCACACAAGCTTCTGACAGCACACGTCCACCTGCGGGGCGTACTCATCTCACGGGGCGCACTCATCACAACAGCAGTAGTTGAAATGCTATAATAATAATAAAGTTCTCTCGAAAGCAGTACCTGGAATGTTATAATAATGCGTTCTCGTCACAAGAGCAGTCGCTTGAATGTTAAAAGGTTTGGTCGAAATAATGGATGACATGTTATAATGAATGTTGAAATAATGGTGGTCGTTGCTTTAATAGGCCAGAGGAAGGAAGGGTGAGGTTCGGTGATGAGGTTAGGTGATCAGGTTAGTGATGAAAAGCCATGCACAAAATATGCTGCTGGGACAGGCAGGCTAGGCTCCCTTCTGTAAAAGCAGTCCTTGTCACACAAGAGTTGGGTTGGCCAGAACCATGTAATTATATTTGATATTTGATAAAAGTCCCTGCCAAAAATGCCGTATACACACACATATATAAATGTATATACATATCTGGCCAACTCTACACAAAAGCGCCAGGTGTGATTTTACCCTGTCAGCACGTACATGCTCATCGCTCCCTCTCAGCCCGTGTGTGTGTGTGTGTTACATGCTCGTCGCTCCTAGGAGCTCAAATTAAAGTCATCATGCTCCTCGGAGCTCAGATCAGATGATGAGGCACCCATGAAAGCAAATGAGAGCCGTTGCGCAGTATGACATATGACATATGACATATGACACTCCACACCCATGTCCTTTCCCACCTTGGTCCGTGTTCAGACCAAAAGTCAGGATTGGTAGGAGCGGCTCTCTGTACGGAGGTGGTCTGAATCTGAGCTGAGAGGTCTTTGCCGCACCTCCCATGCGTCCATATGTGTGTGTGTGTGCGTCCATATGTGTGTGTGAGTACATAGTTATGGCAACCCGGCATATCAGGCTCCTCCCCCAGCAGGTGCGTGAATGACTACTACCATGCTCATACACTGGCCAAACACACACACACACACACACACTCACACACACCTCACACACACACACACACAAACACACACACACACACAATCTCAACATAATCTCACACACGCACACACACGCACAGCACATCAGTTGTGTCCAAAACTGAGCTGAGGAGGCAGACTTATTTTCTCTACCAAAATGCGTTTAATTTAGACGCACCTCTACATGCGCGTGCCACTTCCATTGCTGGGCAGGAGACCCAAGCCGCTTCCTCATCATCATATGAACATGCGGCACCCCCCCCGTTGCTCAAACAATTGGTAGCGTAACTATGGATGTAATCAAGACTTGAATGCTTTGTGTCTACATGAGATCCAAGCCGCTTCCTCATCATCATATGAACATGCGGCACCCCCCCCGTTGCTCAAACAATTGGTAGCATAACTGTGGATGTTATCAAGACTCGAATGCTTTGTGTCTGCAGGAGAGCCTGAAAACTGCCTCGACAGAAGCACAGCACCCTCAGCGATCCGGCACAACAGAGTCCGCTGCTTCACAGATGTTTAAGAAGAACATTTACGTGCTATGTGTCTGCAGGCGAGCCCGAACGCTGCTTTGACAGAAGCACAGCACCCTCAGCACTTCGACACAACAGAGTCCATTGCTTCACAGATATTTAAGAAGAACATTTCCGTGCTAAGTGTCTGCAGGCGAGCCCAGACGCTGCTTCGACAGAAGCACAGCACCCTCAGCACTTCGACATAACAGAGTCCGCTGCTTCACAGGTGTTTCAGAAGAACAAGTAAATGCTTTGTGTCTGCAGGCGAGCCCGGACGCTGCTTCGACAGAAGCACAGCACCTTCAGCAATCCGACATAACAGAGTCCGCTGCTTCACAGATGTTTCAGTAGAACAATTAAATGCTTTGTGTCTTCAGGCGAGCCCGGACGCTGCTTCGACAGAAGCACAGCACCTTCAGCAACCCCCCCACCAGCAGCGCCTATTGGCAGGGGCAGCGTTTGCAGGTACAAAGTCTCGTTTGTGGTGTTTGTTCTGTGTGTGGTAAGCATATTGGAGGTGCTGCTGCAACGGCAATAATCAGTGGGGTGTTTGTTCTGTGCGTGGTAAGCAGATTGCAGGCACTGCTGCAACGGCAATAATCAGTGGGGTGCTTGTTCTGTGTATGGTAAGCAAATTGGAGGTGCTGCTGCAACGGCAATAATCAGTGGGGTGTTTGTTCTGTGCGTGGTAAGCAGATTGCAGGCGCTGCTGCAACGGCAAGAATTAATGGGGTGTTTGTTCTGTGTGTGGTAAGCAAATTGCAGGCGCTGCTGCAACGGCAATAATCAGTGGGGTGTTTGTTCTGTGCGTGGTAAGCAAATTGCAGGCGCTGCTGCAACGGCAAGAAGCAGTGGGGTGTTTGTTCTGTGCGTGGTAAATAAAGTCAGGGTGCTGCTGCAACGACAAGAAGCAGTGGGGTATTTGTTTTACGTGCGGTGAATGAAGTCAAGGCGTTGCAGCAATAGCAAGAATCAGTGAGGTGTTTGTGTAGTGTGGTGAGCACATGTAGTGTTTGTGTAGTGTTTGTGGTGAGCACATGTAGTGTTTGGGTAGTGTTTGTGGTAAGCACATGCAGTGTTTGGGTATGTTTGTGGTGAGCACATGTAGTGTTTGTGTAGTGTTTGTGGTGAGCACATGTAGTGTTTGGGTAGTGTTTGTGGTGAGCACATGTAGTGTTTGTGTAGTGTTTGTGGTGAGCACATGTAGTGTTTGGGTAGTGTTTGTGGTGAGCACATGTAGTGTTTGTGTAGTGCGGTGAGCACATTCAAGCGCTGCTACGGTGCACAAAGCAGTGGGTTTCAATGCGGTCGGGTGCTGGGCGAGCTCTGATTCGCAGAAGCACGCAATCACATACATGCACACACACATACACACACGTATGCACACACGTTTACACACACAAACACACACACCCAGACACACCTCCCCCCCCCCAAATACACACATAGACACACATAAACACATACACCCACACAAACATACACACGCATACACACACACCGCAGCTGTGGCTCCCTCCGCAGACAACCACTACACCCCTGCTTGGCGTCTCATTGAGGCTGCTGACCTGAAGAAGCGTGCAGACAAATATAAACACACATACACACACACAAACATACACACGCATACACACACACACCGCAGCTGTGGCTCCCTCCGCGGACAACCACTACACCCCTGCTTGGCGTCTCATTGAGGCTGCTGATTTGAAAAAGCGTGCAGACAACCTGACGGCGTTGCAACGCGCGGCATGGCAGCTCATATACACCAGGTGTCTGCGCCACTTTTGTTGTGTGCCTGCTTGATTTTTTTTCCTTCTAGAAGTCAAGTATGCAACTTACTTGCGTTGCGACGCACGGCATGGCAGCTCATCACCAGGTGTCAGCGCCACTTTTGTTGTGTGCCTGCTTGATTTCCTTTCCTTCTAAAAGTCAAATATGCAACTTACTTGCGTTGCGACGCACGGCATGGCAGCTCATCACCAGGTGTCAGCGCCACTTTTGTTGTGTGCCTGCTTGTTTTGCTTTTCTCACCTGGGAGTGATTTCCTTTCCTTCTAGAGGGCAAGTGTGCCACTTGGTTGGGTTATAGCTTCTAATGCACGGCATGGCAGCTCATAGGCATAAGAGGCACGTGAGCATCCTTATCAAACATGCTGTGTGTGCACCCCCACCACAAAGCAGGCTGTATGCGCATCTTTGTCAAACATGCTGTGTGCGCACCCCCACCACAAAGCAAGCTGTATGAGCGTCCTTGTAAAACATGCTATGTGCGCACCCCCACCACAAAGCAGGCTGTATGAGCATCCTTGTAAAACATGCTATGTGCGCACCCCCACCACAAAGCAGGCTGTATGAGCATCCTTGTCAAACATGCGGTGTGCGCACCCCCACCACAAAGCAAGCTGTATGAGCATCCTTGTAAAACATGCGGTGTGTGCACCCCCACCACAAAGCAGGCTGTATGCGCATCTTTGTCAAACATGCTGTGTGCGCACCCCCACCACTAAGCAGGCTGTATGCGCATCTTTGTCAAACATGCTGTGTGCGCACCCCCACCACAAAGCAGGCTGTATGCGCATTCTCACTGCTAAGCATGCTGTGTGAGCACCCTTGTAGGACATGTCATGTGAGAGCATCCTTGTTTGGCTATTTTTGGGGGTGTGACTCGTGTGAGCCCCTTACGTGTGCACCTTTGTGTAGGCATTCTGTGTGAGCCCCTTACGTGTGCACCTTTATGTAGGCATTCTGTGTGAGCATCCTTGTATAAGCATCCTGTGTGAGCACCCTTATGTATGCATTCTGTCTGAGCATCCTTGTATCAGCATCCTGTGTGAGCACCCTTGCCAATGCACCTTTTTGTAACCATTTTAATTGAGCACCCTTGTGTGAGCATCCTTGTATAAGGGTACTGTGTGTGCTTTTGTATGTGAGTGTTTGTGCACGTGTGTGTGTGTGTGTGCGTGTGTGTGTGCGTGTGTGTGTGTGCGTGTGTGTGCCCTTATGTGGTCACCTAGTTATGACACCCTCACTGTGAAGGAGGCAGTGTATCCAGTGCAGCCACCGCTCAGCAGGATTGTGCTTGCAACAGTGTCTTCGGGCAGGACACACACACATGCACACACACGCACACACACACGCACACGCACACCTCACTGTGAAGGAGGCAGTGTATCCAGTGCAGCCACCGCTCAGCAGGATTGTGCTTGCAACAGTGTCTTCGGGCAGGACACACACACACATGCACACACACGCACACACACACGCACACGCACACCTCACTGTGAAGGAGGCAGTGTATCCAGTGCAGCCACCGCTCAGCAGGTTTGTGCTTGCAGCAGTGTACTCGGCAGGACGCACACACACGCACACGCACACACACGCACACACACACACTTATTTACATGTGCACACCTACACAGGAGGAAGGTGAAGAGCTTGTCCAAGATTCGGGACGTGCTTGCGCAGCTGGGGTGAGTGTTTTAGGAAGGGAGCTGCCTAAGAGCTGCCATCTGTATAATTATGCGCAGGGTTGGCCAGAACCGTATATATACACACCGTATATGACCGCACATTTGGTAATTTCCCTGCCAAAAGTACCGTATATACACTGTATGTATGTGGGTTCTGGCCAACCCCAAATTTGTGACAGCGTGTGTTTTAGGAGTATCACTGATTATCACTGATGCTGCACACATACCCTTTCCCTTCCACGGGCTTGCTTGTCTCATGAATTTGGAGCACTGTTGGTAGTGCTCTCCACCGATGTGGAGATACCCTCTCCATCAACAGGCGACTTTCCATTTCAACTTTCGCCACCTGCCCGACCTGCTTTCTGCAAAAAAAGGGAAGAATGGACTATAAAGGGAGGATAGGGTCTGCGTGTGAGGAGGTCAACCCCCGTGCCTCAAACACGCCCCACCTCCCGACACGTGCAATATAGTTATGACATTAAAAAAGGTTTTTCAGGTTTACAGGTTGTTGGCAAAAATCGATTCCATTTTGGCATGTGACGACATTGAAATGGAAAGCCACCGTAAGGTGCACAATCTTTTGTGGTCGATTCGGTGTTTGACCCTTTTCCGAACGATAATCGAATTATATTTCGCGCATTCCGGCCGGTCAGGCTACTAGCGCAAGCAGCCAAGTGCTCCATAAATGCGGAGCGGAGGGTTGGGCCGCGACCGGAGGAGCATTTACGGAGCACTTGGCCGAAGGAAGCTATTTCAGGCACTTTAAATATCTCTGGGAATGAAGGAGGGAATGGGAGGATGCCAGCTTAGGGGGTGCTAGCAATTTGGAACTTGCCCAATGCAAGGATGTGCCATGGTGAGATGCTTTGATGCACGTATTGCGTTTGCGGTGGCCTAGTTACATAATTGGAGGAGGTCCCCGTCCTTTCCAGCACGCTGGGTATATTTGAGTGCTTCGGGCAAGCTGTTGAGTATTTTTGAGTGCTTCGGGCAAGCTGTTGAGTATATATGAGTGCTTCGGGCAAGCTGTTAAGTATATTTGAGTGCTTTGGGCAAGCTGCTGAGTATATTTTAGTGATTTAGGCAAGCTGATGAGTTTATTTAAGTGCCTTGGGAAACTGTTGAGTATATTATAGTGCTTTGGGCAAGCTGCTGAGTATATCCAAGTGCCTCGGGCAAATTGCTGCTTTATTTAATGTTTGCGTATTGTGATGTATGCTAGCGCGTTGCAACAGACCTGTTAAAAAATCCACCAGCTTCTTACAAAAGGACGTGAGATTTAATTCAGTTGGAAAAGTGAGGACGTGTGTGCGCAGTTTGAGTACTAAGGGTTGTGACATACCAGTTTATCATGTCCAACCGCTTCCTGAAAGGGCGACAACAGTTTATACAGTTACAAAATGTGTGGGAGTGTGTGAGTTCTGAGAGTGGTGGGTTCATTAGAGTTCCCTGGGGGTTCAGGTGAAGTGGGAGTGGGTGTTGATGAGTGGGAGTGGGAGTTGGGAGTGGGAGTTATGATGAGTGGGAGTGGGAGCTAGGAGTGGGAGTAAGATTTGGAGTCGAGAGTGGGAGTGGGAGTTGGGAGTGGGAGTTATGATGAGGGGGAATGGGAGTGGGAGTTGGGAGTGGGAGTTGTGATGAGTGGGATTGGGAGTTGGAGTTGGAGTTGTGATGTCAGGAACCGTGCAATGTTTAAGGTTGCGCTAGTCAACACGCACACACGCACACACGCACACACACAAGAGCTGGATTGCATGTTCTTTAGCAGGAGCACAAATCCCGCCACATGCACGCACACTCACGAGCATACACACACTTGTACACATAATACACATAAGCGCGCATGCACACGTGCACACGTGCACACACTTGCACACATAAGCACGCCCATGCACACATACACACGCACACATACACACACAGCTGGGCAGGCATAGTTGATAGAGGGTATTATGTTTGCATGCTCATTACAAAGTAAGACAGCCGCACGAAACGTGCCCGGTGCAGCTTTTCTAAAAAACTATGACACACACAAACATACACACACACGCACGGCTAGGACAGGCAGCGTCTGGCAGAAGAGAGTGCCAACCTTATGCTCTAATGGGCGGTGTACCACAAATACATACACACACATACAGGCACACACATACACATACACACACACTCACACACACAGCTGGAACAAGCAGCGTCTGGCAGAAGAGAGTGCCAACCTTATGCACTAATGGGCGGTGAACCACAAACGCATATACACACGCATACACGCGCACACACATACACATACACACACGCACACACTCACACATACACTCACACGCACAGCTGGGACAAGCAGCGTCTGGCAGAGGAGAGTGCCAACCTTATGCTCTCATGGGCGGTGAGCCACAAACGCATACACACGCATACACGCGCACACACACGCACACACACACAGCTGGGACAAGCAGCGTCTGGCAGAGGAGAGTGCCAACCTTATGCTCTCATAGGCAGTGAACCAAAAACGCATACACACATACACGCGCACACACAC
>Ga0307974_1003667_pt1:0-10000 | contig 11027 bp, 13 predicted proteins | sample OrgLakmetagen784_FD_201812 | JGI IMG/M metagenome (GOLD analysis project Ga0307974, IMG submission 201812) | Saline water microbial communities from Organic Lake, Antarctica - #784 | ecosystem: Environmental > Aquatic > Non-marine Saline and Alkaline > Saline | place: Antarctica: Organic... | reverse complement strand
CAGGCAAGCCAACAACTGAGAATGAAATGAGAGTGTTGCATTGTTGAATCATCATACTCACACCCATGGGTGTGCACGACCAGATACGCACTCTGTGTGAAAGTAAAAAGAACAGCAAACCAGCTTGCCAATGCACAATCATGATCATGGATATGCACTAGTATCAGGCGACAGGTCCATGCAGGTCACACACACACACATGCACACACACGAACATACAAACGCACTTGCACATAGGCACACACACACACACACATTGTTGACAACCAGTTTCTCTCACCTCTCTGTCTTGCAGCCCTGGCACCAGGCTCAGCATAAGACCTGGCACGTCTTGCAGCTGCATGGTGCCCGTGCCATTTGCATCTGCCTGTTGGAACTGCGTGAATGCATAGTCCTGCAGGTGGGGGATGCTTGGTGATTTCAGCAGCGCATTTGCAGACATTTCACTTTCTTTGTGTAGACTTGCTTTTTCAGCAATGTGTTTGCAGACACTTCATTGTTCTTTGCATACTTGTGCAGACGTGTGACTTGTGAGCATAAACAGCGAGCTGCAATTGCCACCTGCGTAGCAAGTAACATACAAGAGCAAACAGACAATGCAGTTCAACGGGACTCAAGAAACAAGCACTCTTGCATGGACTCTTGCTGATCATGAATTACAGAAATCAGTAACGTCTACTTCAGGAGCATATGTGAAAGGCAGGTGCCTTCCACTTTTCTGTGCATACGTCGTCAGTCCTTTGGATGTTTTCACCCACTTTGACCCACTTTTCACCCACCCTTCACCACACATTTTCAACCCCTTTTCTGTGCGTACGTCGTCACCCCCTTTCACTCATGTCATCACGTTGTCAGGCAGTTTTCACCCACTTTGACCCGCTTTTCACCCACTTTTCACCACACATTTTCACCCCCCTTTCTGTGCGTACGTCGTCACCCCCTTTCACTCACATCACGTTGTCAGGCAGTTTTCACCCACTTTCACCCACTTTGACCCGCTTTTCACCCACCCTTCACTCACTTTTCACCCCCTTTCCTGTGCGTACGTCGTCACCCCCTTTCACTCATGTCATCACGTCGTCAGGCAGTTTTCACCCACTTTGACCCGCTTTTCACCCACTCTTCACCACACATTTTCACCACCTTTTCTGTGCGTACGCCGTCAGTCAGACAGCAATGCTCTCCAGACTCTACACCACTGGCCCTCCCACTCACCCTTTCTTCCGCAAGTGCGTGGGAGACTTCATTCAAGGTGAACCACAGATCATCACTCAAGTCCCCACTGCTCAGTCTACGCTCCACGTCAGCAAAGTCCTGAGCAGTTGCAGCAATGCAAGAACACGTTCCAATTGGTGCACGCGTTGTCGGTGCATCATGCATCTCACAGGTGACCAAAGTGAAGGAAAGTGATTGGTCAAAGCCACAAGGATTGGTCAAATCCAAACATACACACATACGGCGCTAACAAGGAATCATAGCAGTAAGCCTCCAAGAAAGACGATCACGTTCAGAGACAAGTTTAGGTTGTTGGCAAGAACCGTACCTACGCACCGCATACAACCATATGTATGTACTTACACACCGTATAAAACCATACGTGTGGTGGTATCCCTGTGCATTACTGTACATACGTGCATATACGTGAGTTTGTAAGGCTTTGGGCTTTGGCCAACCACCCTTATGCATATGCGGCTCCTGCTGCCCCTATCTGTACCACTGGCACTCCTCAGTATCAAGAATACCTGAACATGTCCAACAATCGATCCTCTGGTACTTCTCAGCATCCGAGATCTTATCAATGCACCTTCAGGATGGACATACAATTTATTACCTAATGTACTTGTCAATCTGCCTACCTACCTCTACCTACCTGTCTGCCTGCCTGCCTGTCTTCCTGCCTGCCTGCCTGCCTGCCTGCCTGCCTGCCTGCCTGCCTGCCTGCCTGCCTGCCTGCCTGCCTGCCTGCCTGCCTGCTTATCTATCTATTCAACTATATTTATATATCCATATATACATCCATCCATCAAGGGTGGCCTTCATCAGGATAGCCAAATGGGTTGTAAGATCAGAAATTTCCAAATGTTGTCCGAAATAATCCCAGAGACACCCTCAATAATTCCTCAAGGTGACAGTGTATCCAACGCCTTCAAACGACACGTAACGCATCCGTAAGCATTTACCTTGATCAAATGGAGCAGCTGTGTGTCTGAGATAGTACGAAGCCCCTCCAGCTTAAGCACCTCCTCCACGTATGCCGTATCAGCATCAGTGACCTTGGAGTCACCGAGCATGTCCCGCACGAGGCCAGCTGCCTCTCTGTAGGTTACGTATGGGTGATTACGTGTGTGAGTGAGTGTGTGTGTGAGTGAGTGTGTGTGTGAGTGAGTGTGTGTGTGTGTGTGTGCGTGTGTGTGTGCGTGTGTGCATGTTGGCGGGATTGTGGGTGTGTTTACGCGCTTAAACAGGTCACCCCTTGGACACGCATAAATTTGCGGTGCACGAGCCCTCTGAACGCATGCACGCACAAGGCAAAGTCAAGTGCATCCTGCGGGCACACGCTTGGGTTTCTGAACAGATGTGCCAGGTCCTGATCATTCCAAGTTGCTTTTTGCCTATCAACCTAATTGAACTGGTCATTGTACCCAACCCTTTAGTGCCCTTGTTGCCTCTGTGATCGATCTGCTCTCCTTCTTTGTAAAAAGTAGCCCTACCTTCGTAACTATGAGAATTAGGTTAATTGCTTGCCACCTTCCTATTTCCCTGATATTAAAACAAGTGGCCTCGTACGCGCGCTTGACTCGCACCTGGCGCTTCCGTATTGGGGGTGACTTATATACCTATATACCTGCATGTACACCAAAAGATACCCAGAACAAAGCTGAGGATGCTGACTGCCCTAGCTAGCCGAGGATACTGACTGCCCTTGCTAGCCGAGGATACTGACTGCCCTCGCTAGCTGAGAATACTGACTGCCTTTCAGAGCAAAGTACCCGTACCTGGCAGATAGGGTTCCACCACCTCGGCTGTCGGCACGGCGGAAGAGGGTCAAAAAGCGTGGCTGCTCCCTTCGGAGCATGACGTCCAGCGAGGCAAACACCTTGGACCCTGTACGTGTGAATGAAACATGCATTAAAAAAGGGACCGTGTGCAACCGCATTACCAATTTTATCCGTGGCTGGTTGTTTTTCTGCTGGCAATACAAAGCCATTCCGATGCTCACTACCAAATCCACATCATCATCACAAGTACATGCAAGGCGGTGGTCGCTTCTTAGTTGACTGGGTTGTAACACACTGAAGTTATGGAGGCTGAGCCTCCTGTACTAGTCTTTCCAAAGATTGCTCCTTTTAGAGTGCAGTTCGGCTCGAAATCTGAAGCAGGATGAGCTGGAATTTGTGACGTCCTGCACACAGGCAGGAATTTGTGACGTCCTGCACACAGGCAGGAATTTGTGACGTCCTGCACTCAGGCAGGAATTTGTGACGTCCTGCACACAGGCAGGAATTTGTGACGTCCTGCACACAGGCAGGAATTTGTGACGTCCTGCACACAGGCATGCCCCCTACTACACAATGTGTGACGTGTAGCAATGCGTGACGTCCTGCACACAGGCAGGAATTTGTGACGTCCTGCACACAGGCATGCCCCCTACTACACAATGTGTGACGTGTAGCAATGTGTGACGTGTAGCAATGTGTGACGTCCTGCACACAGGCAGGACCCCTACTACACAAGACAGAGGCCTGAAATATTCGAGCAAACACTTCCTGGACACAGACAGACATCCCTCCAAACATAACCAGACACTTCCTGCACACAAACAGACAACCCTATACACGCTTCGTGACTTTACAAAACATGGCTTGGCCAAGGATGAACCCCTTCACACCCATGCTAACAGAGTTGGCCAGAGCTGCGTACAGTGCTTTGGAGTTGAGCACGGTCTGAAGACGTTCTGGCCAGAGCTGCGTACAGTGCTTTGGAATTGAGCAACGTCTGAAGACGCTCTGGCCAGAGCTGCGTACAGTGCTTTGGAGTTGAGCACTGTCTGGAGACGTTCTGGCCAGAGCTGCGTACAGTGCTTTGGAGTTGAGCACTGTCTGGAGACGTTCTGGCCAAAGCTGCGTACAGTGTTTTGGATTTCATACCGACTGCAGACATTGGATAGCAGCCCCAGCTAACACTGACACACAAACCCCATTGAAACCTGCTCGTTTCAAGGTAACAATTTCAATGTTGGAACCCTCGTCCGAAGGACTCAGGTTCCCTTCCGTCTGGGTTTTGGACTGGGTGTGCAAATTACACTTAGCATGGGCTTGAGGGTTCAATCTTGGGTTTGAATTAACGGTTGATTCATGTTCAAATATGATACATGTACACAGTATCATTTCTGTCTGTGCCAACTCAACCGCAGTCCAGGCCGACCCTGACCAACAACCCCCCCTCTCTGCACACCTGACGCTGCTCCTGGTGGTAGAGCACGCAGTGCAGGCTTCTCAAACACTGCAACTGGCCTTGGCCACTTCACAGCATTGCGCGGCATTTGCTCGTACACCACACCCGACTGCCGGTCGATGAGGTAGCGTGCACCCTGGACACGTAACAGGAGGTGAAAGCAGTCTTGCTAAGCAGGAATGGAGACAGCAACCTTGTTTAACAGCAACTTGTTACACAGGAAAGGTGACGGCAAGCTTGCTAAGCAGGAAAGGAGACGGCAACCTTGTTTAACAGCAACCTTATTAAGCTGGAAAGGTGACGGCAACCTTTTTATACAGGCAACAAGGCAACATTGGTGCGCTTGAGAAGCATGTGTTTAGGGTTTAACTTCCAACAGCAACAAGCGGCAGAGGCACACAGCAGGACCAGAAAGAATTGCACAACGCCATGCCATAAGTATAGGGCTGGCTACGATCGCATTTATGTATCGTATACAACAGTAAGCGTGATGACATTCCTGCCAAAAATTGCGCACGTGCACGGTATATATTGCTTCGGCCTACCCTACATAATTAAGATTGAGGCGCACCTGGTACTCGAAGGTGTCCAGGCTGAGAGACAGTAAAGGCTGCTCTGCCTTCTTCCCAGCACGCCCCCTCCCTTCCCTGCCCCCCACCACTGTACAAAGCAGCTGCCTTGTTGTGAGGCTTTCACCGTGGCTGCCCGCCCAAGTACCTGGGCTGATGAGGACATCCGGGGTCTGAACATCAACGGCACGCACGGCCTGCAATTTGCAGAGTTCATCATGATGGCTATACTTCAACCCAAATGTATTAGCGCTCATAATGAGTAGAACAGCCTTGAACATGGGGTCTAAACACCAACAGCACGCACGGCCTGCAATTTGCGGGGTCCATCATGCTGGCTAACTCGACATAAAAATTATAGCACTCCCATAAACCAAACGTATTACTGCTATGCACACGACATCCAGCAAGAGTATTTTCAGGTCTCATAATGAAACTGATCACGGCGTGATGCTGTCAGTACTGTTTACGCATCCGCTGTGTGCAGAAGTCCCTTGGGGTTGGACAGAACCATATAAATACACAGTATGTTTGGTGATTTTCCTGCCAGAAATATATGGTTCTGGCCAGCCCTACGTATCTTGCATTATTAATGCATCTTGATGCACCTGCCTTTCAACCCCCCCACCTGTAGCAATGCACGGAGCGAGACAGTGCCGGCACCCTCTACGTCCGTCGTCCATATCGCTAGTGCAACACGACGCAGAGTTGAGTTGCGTGTGGTGGGGGCAGCCTCCAGCAACACAGCCAAGGCAGCAGAGGGGACAAGGTAGCCATCTTGGTGAGGGTCCAAGCGTGAAAAGCCAGCGGACACAGCAGCCTGTGCGTGAAATGGGTTGTTTCGCGTATGTGTGCTGGGTATGTGCTAGCTGGCACTGCCCCCTATTGGTTTGCAGTTACACATTTGACTCAATGTAAGTGATGGTAGCATTGAAGCATTGAATGGAGCAAGGATGCAACATTGAAGCGCTGAAGATAGGGTGGAGCATTGGAGCGCTGAAGGTAAGGTGCAGCATTCAAGCGATGAAGATAGGGTGGAGCATAGGAGCGATGAAGATAGGGTGGAGCATTGGAGCGATGAAGATAGGGTGGAGCATTGAAGCGCTGAAGATAGGGTGGAGCATTGAAGCGCTGAAGATAGGGTGCAGCATTAGAGCGCTGAGGACAAGTAGCACTACCTTTTTGCGGGCCAATGTTAGGCTCAGCAGCTCCAGATCTTTAATCAGCTCAAGATCATCAGCCCTGTCTCCTGTGGCTCCCCTCCCATACGATGCAACAGCCCCTCCTGCACGATGACTGTCTCTACTGCCACGGACGTCTGTGGAATGGCCTCCAGAGTCCTGTGTGAGTATGATGCAGCAAAGGCATGCTTGGGTGCACGATGTACGCACGCTTCTTATGACCTGTGTGAGTATGATGCAGCGAAGGCATGCTTGGGTGCACAATGTACGGACGCTTCTTATGACCTGTGTGAGTATGATGCAGCGAAGGCATGCTTGGGTGCACAATGTACGGACGCTTCTTATGACCTGTGTGAGTATGATGCAGCAAAGGCATGCTTGGGTGCACGATGTACGCACGCTTCTTATGACCTGTGTGAGTATGATGCAGCAAAGGCATGCTTGGGTGCAAGATGTACGGGCGCTTCTTATGATAAGGAGCGCCTTCTTTTCTTGATCTGTGACCATAGGGATAGTCACATAGGTAAATGGCCGTGGCCTGCCATGCTTGAACATTAAGATGACAACAAGGCCAAAAGTAGCAAGCTCATCGACAGAACTAATTTTATAAATGCCAAGTTTTATAAATGCATCCGTCACACTGAAATACGCTACAGCTGCGACAAAACCAAATTATATGATTGCATCCGTCACGCTCAAATACGCTCCAGCTGCCCAGCTACCTGGGTTTCTTCGTATGCCTCAGTAAACGAGTCCAGTGTCAGGAATGGAGACCCACTGTCCAGCAATGCCTGCACACCGTGATTTCAAAGCAAGCTCTTTCAACGTATGTAACCCTCCTCAGTCGTGGAGGCAAACAAGCGACATGACACATGGTTTAATGGGTGACATACTGTTTGAAGACGTGGTATATTGTTTAAAAAGTGACTTGAAAAGAAACAAGAGATAGTCATTGTATATGGTCGGTTTTCTTTTGATGCTCAAAATACCCAGCAATCTTGTTGTGAACACACACACACACATACACACACACACATACGCACGCACGCACACACACACGCACACACAGGCACACATACACACACTGCACGCAGACCAAACCTGGCAGAACAGCAGCTGTGACTCTGGGGCCGATGCGCCCATAAAGTCCTCAACAAGGCGCCTGAGCTGACGATTGTCAAGCTGCCCGGACCTGTCACGGTCGTACGTTGCAAACACATCCCTGCGTGCACATTGGTGCCACGATTTACAATCATTTGTCCTGGTAGATTAAAGCTCTGGCTCAGCTTTACAATGACACATATGTTTGGGCAAGATGGTCCGAAGTTTGTGGGGGGAGAACGCTTTTGAATGTAACCGTGAACAGCCTGTAGGTTCGACAGCCAAGATCTCAGCACTATTTGAGTTGTCAAAGGCAAGTATATAGGGTTGGCCAGAACCATACATATACGGTGTATATACGGTGTTTTTGGCAGAAGAATCACCAAATATACGGTCATATACCGTGCATATATACGGTTCTGGCCAGCCCTACAAGTATATGTTTCTTTGGCATTCATAGATTAGCCTAAAGACATCAAACGACATCAAGACACTCTTCACGCGTACGAGTGACACGTCTTGTTGTGCTTAGTTAAGCACGCCACCCTACCTCAAATGCACACGCTTGCTCCGCATGTGCGCGCCCAGCGCCGCAAAAAACGCGCGCCCAGCTGTCAGCGCATCTTCTTCCGCTGACACAGCCGCCACCCCCACTCACACCCCCCCGTGCGGACTGCTGCCGATGAGAGGCCTGCTTCTCCACATGCCCCACCAGCTTAGGCCACTCCCCCGCCGACTTAGGCCGCACGTACAGGTACCCTGTCACCACATCCTGAAGCAGCAAGTCCTGCTGCCACATCTGTAATAGCTGGTGCTGGGCACTGCCCTCAGCCCCCCCACCAGCCCCAGCTTTGCTGCTGGTGGGTGCAACAGTGTGTGAGCCTGTAAGGGCCGTGGAGAGACGACCGTGGGTTGAAGTGGAGGAGGGGGTCCTGTTTGAGAGGCTCGAGCGCGCTGCGGCGCCTGATTTTGTATGCACGGAGTCTGCGTGACTTCCGGCCCTGCCACTGCCCAAACGTTGGTGGGCAGGGGGGAAGGAAGAGAGTACCCATACGTCATTGGTGCCATTCCTGCAGTGATGTGTGAGTGAGTGAGTGTGTTTGTATGTGTATGTGTGTGTGCTTTTGTGTGTGTGCATGTGCTCAAGCAGGTTTTGAAGGCACAAGTGACACACAGTGCACCAGAAAAGAATTGGATAAGGCAGCTGCTATGAGTTGCTATTGCTGATCCAAGATAATGCCCTGTTTTAATCAAGGAGTTCACGTCAAACAGGGAATTGTACGGGGCTAGGAAGGGAAAAAGAAAAGGTGTAAAAACCACTCCCCGGGCTGCGTAACAAAGAGTCTAATTCTACTTGACAAGTTGGGGATCATGACAGGGAAGAGTAGGGTGCAGTGCAATGTCAGGCAGGATGGGCAGTTACTATATTATATACAGAAGCGTAGAAGTGTAGAAGCGAGAAGTGTACAAGTTGCTGAAGTCAAAGAGAGCAGGGGCTTAAAACTAAGCTGCAAACTATCTAAGGCACAAGCATAAAAAGGATTGTTAGCACAGCGCAAGCTGTGCCAAGAGAGTACCAACTGACGTTCGGTTGCACTCGTCTCCAAGAACTAAAGTACTTCTGCATGCTCCAGAGTACTCAGCAGTCTCTATATATAGAAGCGTAGAAGCGAGAAGTGTACACTCGCACCTGCTGGATGGCCCTAGGAATCCACGCACATGTGAGCCCTTAGGTGATGTGCAGTCCACGGCATGGAGCGCGACGAGGATGTCCCGGAATGCCACCTGATGGTGGAAACCATAATAAGAGTGGGTAAGCAAAACGTAGAGGGTGCTTTCCCTTCGCTAGTTTTTATAGGTAGAGTGATTGCCTGGTTCCTAGCTCACGTTAAGTTTATTAATTGTTGAAACTAATCTTTCATCGACCTGTGCACTAAAAATCTTTCATCAACCTGTGCACTAAAAAATTTTCATCAACCTGTGCACTAAAAATCTCGAGACCAGCAAAAAAGCACATTGGCCGACATTTTCTGGCTGCCAGTTACCCCCCTGTCAATTCCTTTTGTAAACCCATCTAAGGTGGATTGTTATAACTATTCTCTTCAAAGCCCTGATGGTAAGCACAATACAGAGGAGACTGATGTGCTTCAGAGCAGTTTGAAAGGCGGTGTGAGCTTGCAAACAATTGAGTGTCTGAGCACATGCGTGCCCACTTTTGCAATCTCAAACCATACGTCTCAGTTCATATTAATATGTCCCAGTGCAAAACAAACACCTGCACAAACAGACACAACATTACAAGAGCCACGCAAGTACCTGCAGCATCCAGCTTCTAACCAATACCTCACAGCATCAAACGCCCTTGTAGAACAAAATGAAGCATCATCAAGCATCCGATTGACACCTCCCGAAAAACACATCTGTGTACAGAAACTAGCAGCACACACGTACCCGGCCCCCTGGGTGTGCATCGTTCAAGACCAGACCGGACCTGACCAAGACCAGACCAGACCAGACCAGACCAGACCAGACCAGACCAGACCAGACCAGACCAGACCAGACCAGAAAAGACCAGACCAGACCAGACCAGACCAGACCAGACCAGACCAGACCAGACCAGACCAGACCAGACCAGACCAGACCAGACCAGACCAGACCAGACCAGACCAGACCAGACCAGACCAGACCAGACCA
>Ga0307974_1003659_pt1 | contig 11038 bp, 7 predicted proteins | sample OrgLakmetagen784_FD_201812 | JGI IMG/M metagenome (GOLD analysis project Ga0307974, IMG submission 201812) | Saline water microbial communities from Organic Lake, Antarctica - #784 | ecosystem: Environmental > Aquatic > Non-marine Saline and Alkaline > Saline | place: Antarctica: Organic Lake... | reverse complement strand
TGGCTGTGAGGAAGGTGGTGGACTTGTGCTCCCAAGCATCGTACTTTTTGAGTACGTGCTGGTGCTGAATTTGGTGGTTGGCTGAGGGGTGGGAAGGACAGCCCGAACGTGGGAAGGATATTACGTAGGCAGCAGATGAAGCATGTCGGTCAAAATGCTTGCATCCATCAGCAGCTGTTGGCAGCTGTTTGAAGAAAATTGTTTGGGGCATTTAGCCTTTTGAGTCACTTCTCTTTCACGCAGGACAGACCAATGCCATACTTTCTAGGAACGATTGAAGCACTGTTTTTACGGTCAGCTAGACCAGTCTGCATTTTTGACTCCCTCTCGATGTGCTTGTTATATAACACACTCAGACATGCAAATACACACACTCAGACACATGAACACACACACACACACACACACCACACACACACACACACACACACACACACACACACATACACACATACACACATACACACATACACACACCCTGCAGTGCTATGGCTCACAACAAGGCCCAGCTTTCTGCCTGACCGGTAGTGAAGATGCCCAGGTTTGCCTGTGGTCTTTGAATCCTTCAACACCTCCAGGGCTCGCTGCCCACAATCAAGGGTCGGTGGCAGCTCATGGGGGAGGCGGAGAAGGGGGAACTGGCCAAAGACGCGGCAGAAGAGGAGGGGCGCGAGGCAAAGGGGGCAAAGGGGATGAGGGCCCTGGGCCTAGTTTAGATAAAGGACCTGATAAAGCAGGCCCTCCAAAGCGCATGTCGCCGTACTAAGTCCTCTGTTTTTGGTTTGGAGTAATTTTATATTTCACATATATTTCACGTGATATGTATGTTTAGATGTTTTCATCCTACGTCTTCTTTATATTCTTTCTCAAGGATAATTGTTAGCCTTGATTTTTACTCGACCTAAATTCTGATTGTGTGACTTTTTTGCCTGATTATCTTGGTTCTTGGAATATGAGTGAACGGCTTACAAGCGCCAGCCTGACGGAGTGGTTACAATAGGGAGTCCCCACCTGCCAGGTTGATTGGCTGATCGGCTGCTGACTGGTTACGGCCAGCCACAAATGTGTAAAAGAAAAAGGAAATCAAAACAAGCTGGGCGTGAATAAGGTTACATCGCTATGTATGACTCTGGGGGGCATCTGAGCGGAAGCTTGGAAAAAGCATGTAACTACACCTCAGGCTAGCTGAACAAAAGGGTCGTTGACTATGTCAGATCAAATTACCGGCACTGCAAAGAAAAGAAGAGTAAGGAAAAGATCGCAGATAGTGTAAACACTACCGGCAAGGATTAGGAAAGGATGTTGTTTTATTTATGTTCTGCACCACCCAATGGATGCAGAGACACACATCCCATACCTGGAGAATAAAAAGAAGAGGAGTTTTTCAGTGGGAGACAGGTGGTTGGGAGGCAGAAGCCTGCACACCACCAGGAGTATTGCTCATATATTTGTGGGGGTTGTATTCAATGTTTCGTCTCATCTGTATGATTTTTGTTGCAAAGTATAAGACTCAGCACAACAACCAAGAATGCTGTCACAGCATGGCCCCTAATGCTTCTACCAGTTCTCTGGCTTACGCATTGCGCTCTACACACACGTATGTATGTCTACTATTGCCACTCATATTTGATTGGCTCCCGCACTGCTGCTCCTTCCCGGAGCTGGGACACCACTGACTCAGACAGACCTCTCGGCCTCATTGTGGTTACACATTAATATGACTAAACAAACAAATAGAATCGGAGACCTTACAAGATACAGAGTCTCTTGAGGATCCCCTCTAATGGTACCACTTATAATGCTCACGTGTTGTCAATTGATTACAATCATTACCAAATCCTGATAAAGGTTATCAATAAGACTGGCACATCCAGCTTACTAAACAAGACACATAGAAACTCTCAACTGTATACGCTCCACATGTGTCAACCAAATAACTGCTTGTCTCACGATTTGTCGCCGCCAACGATTCAGCGTGACAGCCAAGTGCAGGAAAAGAATAACTAATAGAATACTATGGCAATAAAAACCACTCCCCAGTTTGATATAGGAAAAAAGCCACTTTGGTACCGAGAAAGTAAAGAATCTCCTACACCAGCATATAGAAAAGGCACAGTCAGGGGAGTCTAACAGAGTATTAGAAGGACAAAAGAGGTAACAAAGAGACTGGAGCAATCAGCAGGCTGCAGGAAAAAAAGTCGGGCCGCCAAAATTCTCCAAAAAAATGTACTAACAAAAAGAAGTATTTCATCTCAGCTCACAATCCTAAAGAGTGTGTACCTCGTTATAGACATGTTCACTAAGATACTGGTCACATATGCAAGAACTGCCTTTAAGCCACATTGTTGCCTTCACTTTCAATGCATGCGCACGCAAGCAAATCCTAATGATATTGCGCATAACCTGTTTTTCAAACCTCTTAGATTAGGGGGGTTGTTGTGCTGAGTCTTATGCTTTGCAGTGACGGTGATTTGATCTGACACAGAAAATATCTTAAGCGGTCAGTTTGTTGTCGTGCATGTGCGTCAGGGCGCACACATGTGCATGTTTAGGTTGCACACCAACTCAAACGTCTCCGTCCGAGAGTCTCCGTCCTGAGAGTCTCCGAACACCTTTCCTATGATTCAGATCCGCAGCAAATTTTTGCATCAAAATAGCGTGCCCAGTTTGAACAGCTCGTACACATGATGTAACCCAGAACCTGAGAAGTGCCTACCCATTACCGTGTCTCTCTCAAGCAACATCAATGTACATGCACGCACAGGTACTAGGCTTTGAACATGATTGGCTGGAAATGCATCCAAAACAAGATTTGTAATAAAGTGGCTCTTTCCACCTCGTTTCTCAAACAATAACAGGTATACCTCCAGCCATCCGACGCTGTGCTGATTGCTCCCACCTTTGCAAAGCAATAAAACAGCACACTTAAATGGAGGGGGGAGGGTTCTTCGGAGCAGCTGGAGGGAATCGATGAGACTGGGAGCACCCTAACAGCAGCATTGGTTATCAGTAGATCGCTCCACGTTCCCCAGACAGCACCAACCTAAAAATAACAGTAGACTTCAACGTGACATCCACCTGATTTAAATCTAGAGCTGTGATAATGCTCTACCTCAGAATCAAGTAAACGCCGCACAGGAACAGCACAAAGATCTCTGCAAAGCACAAATATCACTGCAACATGCACCAAGGAGTGTCCACTACTACTCTCCACACACGCCATCTTATTGGAAGTGGGTGGCACCATCTACGTCACTCACACTCTGCAGCTTTTCAAAGAACTGGGTATTGTTCTCAAAGAGTGAGGAAGCTTGCCTCGAGCTCTATGAGCGCTCCATCAATGACGCTGCTTAACTTGCCCATACCAGATGTGCCCTTTCCAGTACACCAAAAAACTCACAACAATTGATTTGGCCCGGAGCCTGCAACCGCCCGGTACTCATTAATTCTTCCTCCTTAAGGTGAAGGAGTTATATTTGTTTGCAACATGAATGGCGGTGAATTATACACAAGGACTTGTCACAACTGCTCAAGAGCCGAGGTCCTCGCAACTGCCCAGTTTAAATATATAAAATTTAACTAAACCTTAGCTAAAAAGGAAGCAGTTGTGAGGACTACCTCAGACATTTCAGGACTAAATTAGTAAGAAGATGGAAACTGAAGAGGAATAGGGAGAAAAAGCAAGAGTGATATGAGCGATACACTTTGCCATACTCCAAGACCTGGAATGTAAGTGTTCCACAGTAGCCTCAGCAGTACTCAGGTTTATAGCGGATCCTGCCATATTGTTGCTACGTGGCTTTTCTATCATCCAGTGCAAACGATACAGCGTAATCACTGCTACGCGACTTTTCTTTCATCCATCGCAAATTTCTTCACCGAAGCAACTTCCCTTGCAGAGCAATCATGGTGAATCTTAGGAAACACTGTTCTACACGTACATCCTGAGCGCTTAAAAGGCTCGACAAACACAACATAATTCAAAATTCATTTCAAGAACGGGGAGGTAGAGTGGCAAACAAACTGGCTGTCAAAGAAGATTTAAATATTTCATGGTATTTTATTTCAAAATATAATTCAAGTCGCATCTTTGAGCATTTCCGAGATGGTGCGCTGTTTGCAAGGTACCTGAACAACACTTCGTCGTTGCAACTTGCTTTTGTGGTATTGTAGAATCGGTTATTGACGTATTTTATAAGGCTGTTCGATGGAGATCTTCTTGATCGTCTTCCTGATTCCTTTCAATCACTTACAGGGACGTCTTCACTGCTGATACTCCTTTTGGCCATCCTAGCGACCAGCAACGCGGCTCGCGAGCTGATGCAGCAGCCTTCAGGTTTTACAGAAGATGATCTCCCATCTGAGGAGGAGGTGGCTGAGATCATGCAGCAGCGCCCTGATTCTCCCCCTTTCTACAGGCCGTGGGCAGCTGCATTCAAGAATGCAACATTTCTTCTGAACAGAACTTCCTCCTTAATAGGCAACACAACAGCCCTCCTTGAAAACATCACGCGTTTGAATGACACCGACGAGGCAGGCTTCCTGCTCCCGCCAGGCTTCAACTTGACAGCCTTCAATGACTCCAGCCTGCTGAACGTGACCGGCCTGAATGGCACAGCCGCCAACCTTACGACCAATGGAAACCTAACGACAATTGATCTCAGGTGTTAACTTCAGTCATGCATGCAAGATAGTGGGTGATTCAAATCAGACTTCTCCTGATACTCAATATGCACCAAAGTGTTCACAAGTGTTGACAACCATATAAAAGTAAAAGCAACTCATCAACCAAAGAACAAAGAAACCCATGAGCAGAACACTTGCCCGTGCTGTGAAAAAATAATTGCAGTTGCTTTCTTGATGCACACAGGCCAGTACGACCCGTTCAGCCAGACTCATTTCCTCAAAGCTCTCCTACAGGCCAATCTCCTCCTAGCCTTTCTGAAGACCCAGCTGTGCCCCCCTCGCCTGCTCTCCCATTCGAAATCCCTATTGGCGGGGGGTTTGGCGGAGCAGCCTCAGGCTTGGAAGAGGAGGCCTCCGCAAGTTGCTTTTGCGTTGAGGTGAGCATTCGTTACTTGCTTTTTTGTAGACATAAGTACCAGTTTCCTGATCCTCATAGAGATCCATTGCAGGGTGTAGCTGCTTTACTCATGCTGTTTTGTCTCCAGATCATGCCATGGTCATATTATACAAACACTTTCTCAAGCAGCTCACAGTTTGTCATTCATCAGGTGTATGACCCAGTTTGTGCCGTGTCCGAGGATGGACAGCAGAGGACGTATAGCAATGCCTGCAAGGCAAAGTGCGCGGGAGCTGAAGTTGTTTCACAAGGGGCCTGCTGAAAAAAAAAAACATTCTCCTATTTATTCATGATACGAGCTAAACAGCAAGGAGACACATTATAGCTTGCACCATGTAATTTCCTCCTTTCCACAATTCATTTTCTGATTTGAGTGCCATGTTTGATTCCTACAGAGGATGAGAATAGTCTTATAGTGACTCCTTACATAAAAGGAAATCCAACCCGCGTGGGTATTTTTCAGCATGTCATGAGTTAGTTCATACATGTGAGGTTAAGAACAAACATGCTTGAAAGTATGTTATCAGTCACACACACGCGCACATACAAGAATCCAGAAATCAAGTCATGAACTCACAAACGTACAAGCTATAGGGCCCAGCCACCTCCCTCACGGCCCTGGTACCTTCTAAATATTGTGACACCTACTAGCTCTTTCCCTACAAACTTGGAAATGCGAAGGTCTAAGATTTAAAACGACAAGATGAAATCCATCAGTCAAAACGTGCTAGGCTTGATTTTATTAGAGTGATGCAGAAGGGGGGAAACAGATAAGTGGGAGCAAGCCATCGAGTTCTTATTTCACATAACATTACTTTAATTACAGTTTGTCAAAGCAATTGGGTTTGTTTGTTGTATTACAAGCCCAGTAGATACCGTGTTCATGTTAGAGATGAGAATATAGCCAAAAAAACCTGGCTGGTTGTGCGGACTGCTGACCTCTTCAACCTCCAGAACCTCTGGTAAATTTGTCTGCACAACCATATACGTGTTATGTAATTTATTGTTGCATTACAAGCCCAGCAAGAACCGCGCTCACGTTAGAGATGTTCACACTGAGGCAAATAATGTGTGCACTACCAGACGAGCCTAAAGAACGGAACTGCCAATGGAGTTACTGGCAACGTTTACCTATCAACATCAATTGCTTCCGTCAAGAGCAATGTAAAGTTCCGAAGTAGAACAGGAATTAAAGTAAGTACATGCAGTATGATTTAAACGCTCGATCAGCCTAGTTTGCCGCCTCTGACCAAACTAGACAGTGCTCTGCATTTCCTTTCTAGGTGCCAACACACACAAGGATGCAATCGCTGAGAAACATAGCTTAGCGTGCATGTATGGCCAAATAAGCCATTAGTAACTGTGCTGGTGGTTACAAGTCCGCACAAACTCTATGGGTGTTTGGGAAGAATGTCGAGGAGACTGGAAGCACCCCGGCAGCACCGTAAGCTATCAGTAGATCGCTCCACCTTCCCCTGACAGCACCGACCTAAAATTCACAGCAGATTTCAACAAGGCATCCACCTGCTTGAGATCAAGAGCTGTGAGAATGCTCTACCTCAGAATCAAGTAAACGCCGCACAGGAACAGCACAAATGTCTCTGCAAAGCACGAATATCACTGCAACATTCTCCAAGGAGCGTCCACTACTACTCTTCACACACACCATCTTATTGGAAGTGGGTGGCACCATCTACGACACTCACACTCTGCAGCTTTTCAAAGAACTGGGTATTGTTCTCAAAGAGTGAGGAAGCTTGCCTCGAGCTCTATGAGCGCTCCATCAATGACGCTGCTTAACTTGCCCATACCAGATGTGCCCTTTCCAGTACACCAAAAAACTCACAACAATTGATTTGGCCCGGAGCCTGCAACCGCCCGGTACTCATTAATTCTTCCTCCTTAAGGTGAAGGAGTTATATTTGTTTGCAACATGAATGGCGGTGAATTATACACAAGGACTTGTCACAACTGCTCAAGAGCCGAGGTCCTCGCAACTGCCCAGTTTAAATATATAAAATTTAACTAAACCTTAGCTAAAAAGGAAGCAGTTGTGAGGACTACCTCAGACATTTCAGGACTAAATTAGTAAGAAGATGGAAACTGAAGAGGAATAGGGAGAAAAAGCAAGAGTGATATGAGCGATACACTTTGCCATACTCCAAGACCTGGAATGTAAGTGTTCCACAGTAGCCTCAGCAGTACTCAGGTTTATAGCGGATCCTGCCATATTGTTGCTACGTGGCTTTTCTATCATCCAGTGCAAACGATACAGCGTAATCACTGCTACGCGACTTTTCTTTCATCCATCGCAAATTTCTTCACCGAAGCAACTTCCCTTGCAGAGCAATCATGGTGAATCTTAGGAAACACTGTTCTACACGTACATCCTGAGCGCTTAAAAGGCTCGACAAACACAACATAATTCAAAATTCATTTCAAGAACGGGGAGGTAGAGTGGCAAACAAACTGGCTGTCAAAGAAGATTTAAATATTTCATGGTATTTTATTTCAAAATATAATTCAAGTCGCATCTTTGAGCATTTCCGAGATGGTGCGCTGTTTGCAAGGTACCTGAACAACACTTCGTCGTTGCAACTTGCTTTTGTGGTATTGTAGAATCGGTTATTGACGTATTTTATAAGGCTGTTCGATGGAGATCTTCTTGATCGTCTTCCTGATTCCTTTCAATCACTTACAGGGACGTCTTCACTGCTGATACTCCTTTTGGCCATCCTAGCGACCAGCAACGCGGCTCGCGAGCTGATGCAGCAGCCTTCAGGTTTTACAGAAGATGATCTCCCATCTGAGGAGGAGGTGGCTGAGATCATGCAGCAGCGCCCTGATTCTCCCCCTTTCTACAGGCCGTGGGCAGCTGCATTCAAGAATGCAACATTTCTTCTGAACAGAACTTCCTCCTTAATAGGCAACACAACAGCCCTCCTTGAAAACATCACGCGTTTGAATGACACCGACGAGGCAGGCTTCCTGCTCCCGCCAGGCTTCAACTTGACAGCCTTCAATGACTCCAGCCTGCTAAACGTGACCGGCCTGAATGGCACAGCCGCCAACCTTACGACCAGTGGGAATCTCACCACGATTAATCTTAGGTGTGCATTAATCTAATAAGCAAGGCTAGGATGAATAGGAGGCAGGTCTGGTTTATTTTGTGCTTCTGCAAGCCTTGCAGTTGTGCAGGAATGCATCTGGTAAAATGTTTCAAGTGCGTTTACATTTCAGTCATGCTTGCATCTAATTGTGGGGTCATATTTCCATTGCTGTCCATAAATACATTAACTTTTGGAAGTTGTATGTCAGCTACACACATACCGTGATTTCAGATTGACATGCAGAACAACTAGATTTTTTAAGCTTGCGTCATTGACACACTTTTGCATGAAATGCATGCCCAATTATTGGCCACCTTAGTCTATGTATAAGTTAGTTTATGCTTTCTATGCCTGCTTCTGCTAATTAGTCGAAATTAATTTAGAGTGAGTCCTCTTCCAGTTGTTTCTTTTTCCTTTCTTGGCATTCCATCGCTGCTTTGAGCTTGCTTCCTGTGGTCGTTCTTTGTTACGGCAATTTGGGTTGGCACAGTGTCGCTAGTTATGGATCACTGCCTTTTTCTAGGGACTTTCATGCTTCTTCTTGACAGCACCCCTTCCTTTCCTGTCCTGAGAATCTTAGGCCTGCTTATCAGCAGTTTTCAGTTAGATACACACATATATGCTTGCACTGATACACGCGCACAGCCATGCACATTTAACATACACGTACTAAAAACAAACACCTACCTGCCCATACGCAGACCACCAATTGGGCCTTCTCGAGATCTTCCCACCTTCCTTCTAGCTGAACCACCTCTTTCAGCGTGTTCCTGCTTAGTGGTAAGTACTGTCCGGACGCTGGACCCTTGTTTCACTTTCTATTCGTCTCATTTGGTTTACTTTAATGCCAACATGGTTAAATTTCTGACAGGTGATCACAATCTTTTCACAGCCTGACATAAAAAACCTGATGCTTTTGCTCTTCACCTCTTGCTTGCCCATACATAGGTTGATGAGCCAGTTTGTGCAGTTACCAATGGCCAGGAAAAGACTTACCGGAATCCATGTTTTGCGCAGTGCGAAGGGGCAATTATCATTGCTGAAGGAGAATGCTGACTTTCTGTTTGTCTTTAGCAAAATATACGTAGATCCTGGGGTCAAAGCATTATTTTAATTGCTCTATTGGCACTATTTAAGGGACGGTGACACAACATGATCTTTCCCAGCTACTTCCTTTCAGTAATGATTGAAGTGTTGTGAGTCCTGGAAGCAACTTAATGGCTATGAAGTTGCAAATGTTTTCTTTGGTACTATTTGAATTGCAATGTAAACCAATGGAATATATATTCAGTAAGTCACTGTACACGTGAACAGGAAGAAGAAGAGGAGGGGAAAAATAACTTATGAGTTCAATGTGGAACACCTGAACTCAGGTTCTTGAAGTTTAGCATAAAGTGAGATGTTCTCACTTTCTGCTTTTCTCCGGTTTCTGCTTCCCTTCTCCATTCTTTTTATTCCTTGGTAATAATGACAGAGCCCTATGCATCTCACGATGCAAGCAAAATAGAACGCAGGTAGTGTAAACGCCCATTAACAAGGACTAGGTAAGGGTGTTGTTTTGTGTCCTGCACCACCCAATGGATGCAGAGGCACACAACATTTCACCTGGGGAACAGAGGAAGGCTTCAAGTGGGGATCAGGTGGTTGGGAGGCAAAGGCCTGCACACCACCAGGAGGAGTATTGCTCAGATATTTGTGGGGGTTGTATTCAATGTCTCATCTGTCTGATTTTTGCTGTGGATCTGATGGCATGTAGGCTCAATCGTTTCACAAATGCTATGGCACACAATAACAAGATACCTATTAGCCAATTAGTATTGAGTATAAGAAAAGGTCAACAAAGACCGGTTCCCGACAACACATAAGAGGTTTACGTCATAACAATAATTACGTCGTGTGGTATTGGCAACATTTCAATATAAGTTCCCAGAGTTAATCACAACCATCCTTTTATATGTCAGATCAAATCACCGTCACTGCAAAGTTTAAGACTTAATCGAACAACTAGTTATTTTATTGATAACTCGGAGTGCCTTTGGGCCAAAAAAGGCACTCCAAGGAAGAAATTATCCAGCAGAGGAGTTAATCGTTTGCATCGCTGTGGTTCCTAATGCTTTACCAGCTCTGTATTGCCACGCTTGTGCGCTCTCTGCTTAAACCAATTATTTGTGTGTCTAACTCTGCTAGTGCTGCAACACCGCTGCCCCTTTCTGGAGCTGGGACCGTTTGCTCATACATTGCCGGTCTTGTTGTATTACACGTTAACATGACTAGGCAAACAACAAGAATTAAATACCTCATGCGGTACAGGGTTTTTTGAGCCCCCTTCTAATGGTACCTCTTAGAATGCTCACCCGTGAGTGTTGTCGATTGCTTATTATAGCTATGAGATTTAAAAGATTAACGTGACCAATAAGACTGGCACATCCAGCTTATTGTACAAGCTGGGTCTGTTGGTGGGAAAGTCTTTCCTCTTTCAGAAAAAGCAAGTTGCTTCACGGCCCACTGATGATGTGTAAAGACCTGCTATATTTGCCAGAGCGTAAAACACGCTGTCTGTTTTAATTCAACACCCTACTCTTCTTAAGGCCAAACTATGGGCTAAAAAGACTTGGGAAGGTAACTCTGTCTCTGATTTCTCAGTGCTGCTCATTAGGTAGAAAATACTACGCAGGCAGTGAAAACCACTCCCCACATTATTAATTTAAGGGAAAGGATCCACTTTGGTACCGAGTACCGTAAAGCTCCTCCACCGCGAAAAGGAAAGGAAAAATCAATGGGGATCAGGAGGGTTGCAGGCTTGGCCTGAAACCAGCTCCTGATGAGAGTTGATAACAGTACTGGA
>Ga0307974_1003658_pt1 | contig 11039 bp, 11 predicted proteins | sample OrgLakmetagen784_FD_201812 | JGI IMG/M metagenome (GOLD analysis project Ga0307974, IMG submission 201812) | Saline water microbial communities from Organic Lake, Antarctica - #784 | ecosystem: Environmental > Aquatic > Non-marine Saline and Alkaline > Saline | place: Antarctica: Organic Lake... | reverse complement strand
GCATAGGCCAGACTAGGGATGATTGCTGTGCGTATTATGTTTAGTGTTTGCCGTGGTGAGGCATAAGAGCCTTCAAGAGCGTCAGGCTTTTGCTTTAGGATTTCATCCATGTGCCTGTGCTGGTGCTTTTAATTGAGATCCGTCGTCAGTGTGACTCCTAGATAGAGGAAGGGGGAGCTGGGTGTGTGATGTATTTTGTTGCATGGTTTTGAACCAGTATATTGTTTTTGAGTTGATGTTCGAGTGCTTCAGACGGTGCTAAGCCATTTTGGTCTTTAGAGGGGGACGCAGTTAAGCTACTCGTGACTTTGGTTTTGCTGCCAGATATAATCAATTCGGCCCAGTTTGAGTACAGGGTGAGTTTATTTGCTTGTACTTTAAGGTTTTTCAGGTTACCCGTGGGGCAGAGGGGAGGTCATCTGCAAAGGAGGCGCTGCTGATGTTGTTGGCCAGATGCGTCTGGAGCTCGTTTTCTTTGGGATGCAGGTGTGGACATAGCCGCGTCCTCCTACATGCAGCCATCGCAGGAGGGGCTCCATATAAAGAAGGAAAAGGAATGGGGAGAGGGTGTCTCCCTGGATCGTGCCTCTCTCTACTGGTATTTGACCTGTGCAGACCCCTGGAGGAAGCTTGACTTGGGTGGTGGCATTCTCATAGAGATTTTTGACAGCATCTATTGCATCAGTCGGGAAACCGAGGTCATACATGATTCAGAGCATGCGATCATGGTCAGTGGTATTGAAAGCTGAGGTAAATTCCACAATAAGGGCATAGATGTCGTTGTGAAAGAGTTCGGCACCTTCTAGTGCCATAATCACGTTTTCAAGCTGGTGAATGGTGTCTTTTTGTTTGCGAAAGCCAGCTTGTGTGGTGCTGAGCATGGAGCTTGCTTCTGCATATTCGTAGAGCGTGTTTGTGATGAATCACGTCCATAGTCTGTAGAGGGTATTTGCTAAGCCAATTGGGCGATAGGAAGATGCCTCTGTTTCATCTCCTTTATTATTGTCTATTAGTATAGTATTGCTGGTTTTTCAAGTTTTTGGTGTGAGGCCAGTTGCCCACATAATGATGAAGAGCATGTGTATGGTTTCCTGGATTTCTGCGGGTAGCATACGTAGAAGCTCATTTTACAATACCATCAGGTCCTGGGGATTTGTTGTTGCTCAGGGTTTTGATACGTTCGTTAAATGCACTTTTGTCAAGTATAGAGGAATGTAGCCAGTTTCTATCATTGGTACCATCTGATTCATCCTGTGTAATTTTTGTTTGTAATTTAAAGGGGTTTGGAGGTTTGTTTCCTGGCTCGTACTCTGTGTTCCCATGGGTAGTCTCTGGGTGCTTCTTCAGGGAGGTAAGTGCCTTTAATGTTGATAGCTTGCCAGGAGTCTTTAAAGTACTTTTCGAAGATCTGGGCTTGTTTGGTGGACTCAGTTTCAATTTTGCCTGTTTCAGGGTCTTTCACAGCTTGGAGGCTTGTTGTGTAGGGCATCTGCATTGGTGATAGCTTGCCTGGTTTTCGTGTATATGTCATCTAGCTGTTTTTGAGGGGCAGATCAGGCATGATGTGCTTTATACCTTGAATTGCCTTCAGGAGCGCTGGGTTGGCACGGTTTTGTTGCAAGATTTCTTCAGTGGTGCCCTGGGCATTATGAGGGGGGGAGGACAGGAGGTTTTGAATTTGCTTGATCCGGTGTAATATTCTGCTTCGCATGTTTCTTTTGTTCGAACAATTCTTTTCTGGTCGTGGGCTGTAATGGTGGTTTGGGGGGGTGACCTAACAGTTCTTCTTCTTGTTGTTGGTCATAAGTGGTACTTTTGGATGTGCTAGAGCAGGTTTTGAGGGCTGCCTTGTGTACTGACTGAATAAGATTTGTCCAAAATCTCAACTTGCTCTTCTGCACTGCAGAAGAAAAAACCTCACGGTCACCAGGCTTTTCACTCAGGAGTTGTTGCAGCCTAGCAGTGTTTCTGGCACTTTTGTTTTGTAGTTCATTAAGCAAGGACTTGCATGTGGGCGGGAGCGAGTGAGTACAAGCAGGGTTTCCTCAAGTTCTTGTATAATGCCATATAATGCCATATAATCCATTATGAATCAATGATGATAAATTCAGGCGTTTTATTGCTGATTATTTTCTTCTTTTATTGATGGCGTATAACGGGAAATAGCAAGCTCCCTGCTACGAGGTTGAAAAGAAACTGAAAGCTTATAAATAAAAGCGAAGCAAGAGAGGCAGGCTGGAAGCGATAAGCAATAGAAAGTAGGGGGGACAACCAGGGTGATGAGAAGAAGGGCAAAACATGTACGAGAAAGTCAAGCACGGGAAAGAAAGAAGGAAGGAAAGCCTGCATACTTTGGTGCCCACGTAAAAAGAACAAGGTTTAGGAAGACAGGGCGGGCTAGTAAAGAGGAAAAAGGCAACGGGCCGATCTAGGTACACCACCGCGAGGCACTCAACATAAAAAACTAGGGAAGCTAAGTGATTTGGCTTTTACCAGACGTTCCCTTTCCAGCACTAATATCAACTCTCATCAGGAGCCGGTTTCAGGCCAAGCCCGCGGTCCTCCTGTGTTACGTGACACATCCCTTAAAAAAAGGTGTATAACTAACTGGAGGTTAGTCCAACGGTGATTGGTGAAGCTGGTTCGACTCTAGAAGGCGGTTCATAATATATGTAACATTACCATCCTTTAATATAATATAAGTAGCATACACCACCCTACTGTCGGAGCCGTTCAACCAAGTTGGTTAACTTAAGTACGCTGTGCACTTCGTAACATCCTGATCCTCATTGATCTTTCTCGCATCTTGGTGAGTTTAATTGTACCCGATACCTAAGTGGCTCCTTATATTTGATTGATGAGGGAAAAACTGTGACGGTCACGGTGACCATGACTGCCTTTGTTTGGTGGACAGCAACCATGCACGGCTTCATTATGTCTGAAATGGACACCACTGAAGATTCACCCGTTCTGTGCGTGTTACTCCTCGGCACCTCTTACTGATGCATACCCCTTGTAGTAAGGCTTGGCTGTGAACGTCATTTTGGCTGCTGCACCCTGCTGTTCAGTTCAGCGTGACGTTAACTAACTTCAAATTAAGCTTACATTCCTTACTGGGTGAGTAGGGGTTGCAATATAATCACCAGTTTGATGAAATCTTATTCATGATTCAATGTTGCCAAATTGCATTGAACACCATTAACCCTCTTCATATGGCATTAGGCCACACAATTCCGATTTTACCATTGATGAGGTTATTAATTAGGCGCAGACAAATAAAAGTATGCAATAAGCACAAACCTTTCTAGTAGTTCTATAGGCAAAATTACCCCATTGCATAGGCTTGTCATACAACTCCAGTTGGAAGACGAATGATGCCTGAACCCTCAGCATACGATTTCACGTAGTAGTAACTGCAGGCAAGGTAGAAAATTACTTGTGAGTTAGGTAAAGGCAGGCAATCTCGTATGGCAACACAGGCATCAACTGAGGACTAAAATAGTATGCATTTGATTGCAGACACAAGTAGAAGCCAAGAAATTTGAATTTGCAGGTCACTTAGCCTTGTCTGGCTCAATGTTTAGTCCTGTCCTAGTAATTTCTTCTTTTTTCCACGTTTTCTCCCGCACCCCGACATCCGTAAAAAATAGATCGGATTTGACTGATTCCCCGCGCCCATTTAATGTATTCCACTTGTCCCACGTAGCCCCACAAAACAGTGCCCCTGTCTAGCATGTTGTCAGCACAGCGGTTCACTCTCGTCAGTAACCCCTCTGTCCCTCCATTCAAGTGCAAGTGCTGCAGGAACCAAAACCCAGCGGAATCACCAAAACCAAAACGTAGTACACCTCTGCATTATTTTTGCGCGTTAAGTACAAAAACGTACATGATTTACCATTGCCAGCTCGCAAGGCACACACAAATGTTCGTGCGAGATTAATCAGTTTGGGTCCTGTTTACCAGACAAATATACTATCAACAATTCTTGTCTTGTCACTACCTACCTATCCTTTGGGCATCATGCACTTGGTTCATGCGCTTGGTGAGGAGACTCGCCCATCCAAAAAACAATTGGACCCCTCACTCACCAGAAATCTGCCAAGATGAAAGTCTGTACAATCTCGGACAACAGGACCATGATTGGCCACAAGCCACTGCCCAATGCTTGTAATAGGTACTTATTTCCCTCCATAATCTGTGCAGTTGCAAGTGAAAAGCAGCAAAGCTTACAATTGAGCATGAGTGGTAAGCTGGACACTTGCGAGTAAAAACCAGCATTTAAGCATGCACGCACGACAATGACCAGATTCCTGTAGGGGCTATGCCGGCAATGATGGACTGACATGACAGTACAACACATATGAGTAGGGATGGCGTTTGCTAATAGCGCTATAAAATTTTTCAGGTATAGCGCGTGCCAAAATTATAATCGTCGATTTGCTTCAATTCGGCTCTTGACCACGCTTCAAACTCGGCTCAAATTTGTCCTTGGGCGTCCATATAACACAGAAACGTACCCTTTGGAGTGCTGTAGGCAATGAATACCATGAGGACCACCTCTGGATCTGAGCACCAGTACCACGGTACTGTACCAGCCAAGATATCTTGAGCACCACAAGGGACAAATGCACAGACATGCCTGCACTTGCACACAAGTGCTGGCATACGCACCCACAGTGCTTGCACGCACGCACGCACACGCACGCATGCACACACACATACACGCGCACACACACACACACGCATGCACGTGCACACACACACACACGCATGCGCACACGCACGAGAACACGCGCATGCACACACGCACATGCACACACGCACGCGTGCATGCATGCAGGCACGCAAGCAAGCACACACGTACGTGCACACACGGACGCACGCATGCACTCACGGGCGCGCGCATGCACACACGCACACACTTGCACGCACACGCACACAGGAATGCACGTACACACGCACATAAGCATGCACGCATGCACAGCTCAGTCTTGGTCCAACACTTTGGCCAGGGGGACATGCTGTTCTACAGGCTTGCCTGTGTCCACATGGGTGTGTGGCATAGAAATCATCAGTTCTCTGCTTCAGCTGTAGAACTGGAGTTCTTGCGTAGTGAGCGTAGGCTGAGATCTGGCAGGCACTTTGCATAAATTGCTGTGTACTCTCGTTTTAGGCATTCTTTTTATGCCTTGCTTTTGCTCGGGTTGTTTTCTTTTTGGTCATGAGGACACGAGGAGCAGCCTGAGCCGTGGAGGGAGATGCCCCCAGAGGCATTGCTGGTCTGGGTAGTTTAGAAGAGGCCTTGCTGGCCGGGCGTTGTAGAGGCCTTGCTGGCTGAGCAGTTGTAGGGGCCTTGCTGGCCTGGGAGTTTTAGGGGAGGCCTTGCTGGTCTGGGAGTTTAGAGGAGGCCTTGCTGGTCTGGGTGTTTGGAAGAGGCCTTGCTGGTCTGGGTAGTTTAGAAGAGGCCTTGCTGGCCGGGCGTTGTAGAGGCCTTGCTGGCTGAGCAATTGTAGGGGCCTTGCTGGCCTGGGAGTTTTAGGGGAGGCCTTGCTGGTCTGGGAGTTTAGAGGAGGCCTTGCTGGTCTGGGTAGTTTAGAAGAGGCCTTGCTGGCCGGGCGTTGTAGAGGCCTTACTTGCTGGCTGAGCACTTGTAAGGGCCTTGCTGGCCTGGGAGTTTAGAAGAGGCCTTGCTGGTCTGGGTGTGCAGCCCGGGGTGTGCAGCCCGTTGTTAATGGCGTGGCAGACGATGGCACTGTCTGGTCACCCCATGGGAGTGTTGCAGGTTGAAAGCAGCTGGCACTTGCTTTACCTGGCACTCTGCGTAATTCCTTGTTCCCATGCTGAATTGATGGGAGGCCTTGTGTTGCAGGCAGATGGCACTTGCCTGGCACTTGCGTTGAGACTGATGGCACTGGTCTGCGAGGTGGAAGCTGAGTGGAATGCTCAGTTTTCACCTCAAGTGAGCCACGCACCCACACCCTTTTTCCCTAATACATCTCCGTGCCTGTTCTACTCGGAGGGTAACGGACGCTGAATGGGGCATGCACCGTCCCATGGCCATGCCGGCAAGAAGATGGAACCGCTGCGCGTGCAACGCTTAGAGGAGGCCTCCTGCCCTCAGTTTCCCTGATTCGATAAGTGGCACGCACACTGCTCTCTCGCTCTCAACGTTCGCTTTGCACTCACCCACTGTAGTCTGGCCTTGGTGTAATGACGAAGCCTGAAGCTTACAGCGAACTGTAGCATAGAAATCATCAGTTCTCTGCTTCAGCTGTAGAACTGGAGTTCTTGCGTAGTGAGCGTAGGCTGAGATCTGGCAGGCACTTTGCATAAAGTGCTGTGTACTCTCGTTTTAGGCGTTCTTTTTATGCCTTGCTTTTGCTTGGGTTGTTTTTCCCGCCCCCCCCCTCAGCTTGTGCTTGCCGGTGTTTTCAAAGGCCTTCCTGTCTGTGTTTTCTCCAGAGATTGTGTTGGCCAGGTGGTTTAGGAGGCCTTGATGGCCTGGGTAAAGAGGCTTTGCTGGCCTGGTGGTTTAGGAGGCCTTTCTGGCCTGGTGGCTTAGGAGACCTTGTTGGTCTGGTGTTTTAGGAGGCCCTGCTGGCCGGTGTTTTATGAGACCTCGCTGGCCGGTGTTTTAAGAGGCCTTGCTGGCCTGGATAGAGGTATTGGCTCGAGTGTTGGTTCGAGGGGCCTTGCTGGCCTGGAGGTTTAGGAGGCCTTAATGGCCTGGGGGTGTTTGAGAGGTTTTATTGGTCTGGGTAAAGAGGCTTGCTTGCCTGGTGGTTTCTATGCTGCAGAAGTTTTTCTAGCATCCATTGAGGCCTTGCTGGCATACACAATGAAGCCTGTTGGCTTGATGGGTGCAACTGCGCTTGAATCCCTTGCTGGCTTTGCTTTGACTTGTGAGTGTTCCCATCTGAGCTCGCTTGGATCTGACTTATGCGTTTCTTGTTCCTTGTGCCTCTTCTCAACATTTATGGGCTTGCTGTCCTTGGTCCTTGCTTCTTTGCATTGTTTTGCTTTTTTAAGGGCCTGCAGCCCATTTTTGATTTCGGTGTCTCTGTTTTTGATCTCCCTCCACGGCAGCTTGGTGTAATGACGAAGCCTACAGCGAACTGTAGCATAGAACTCCACGGTGCTGCAGCATTCCTTCTACTGCATGTTGTCTACTGTCTGTCCTAGATGTCTTTCCTCTCTCATTCGTCATTTGCTGGTCTGCACTAAAGCCACCAGTACTGGCACACCTCGCCCTACCAGTTCTGGCACACCTCGCTCCTGCAATGTGCACAAGGTCACGTGACCTTGATGCGCTTGGGCTGCTCGGCCGAGGCTTGGGCTTTTTGGGCCTGCATTATGTGTGCGGAGCAAGGGGAGAGACTTTGATGTAAACTGCTGCTTTATTATGTGGCTCTGTTCGTGCTTGAGCACAAGAATGACAATAAGAGGGGCAGCAAACACCTATCACCAAGAAATTGGCCGAGCCTTTTTGGCGTATGCTTCCTGTGTAATTCACTTTACATGTGTGTGCGTGCTTGAATGCGTTTCCACAAATGTGCGCGTATGATGTGCGCCTGTTTATGCGCACGAGTGTATTGTCTGCGCATAATAATATGATAATGTAAACATTTGCGTGCATGCTTGAATGCATCTACATGACTCATAAGAAACTTGTGTCAGCCTTGCTACAATGCTGACAACGAATCACAAGCCCATTGTCAGACATTTGTGCATGTCCGTAAGGTGCAACCGTGTCGCTGCTGGACGGTGCGGGTTATGCAAATGCTTTTCCCCTTCTGTCCTGTCAAGAAATGAAATATCGGTGTACGTGCCTTTCTGTCTTGTCAAAAACTAAACATTTGCTGGCAAGATCTGACTGCAGCTCTTTACTTCCTATTGCTCTGAAACCAAAACCGGAAAGTTTTCAAGAGATCACGAAACAAATGCCTTCCAATTGGAAGTTATGTCGGATGAAACATACCTCTTGGACAGAAGTAGCAATTTGTGACCTCTACGCAGCATTGCTTGTTTTGCAAAAATAAATCATGATCACAACAATCTAAGCATTCCAAACTGCACTCACACATCGACCGACTGAGCACGCCATTCATGAGCTTGGCGTTGATGCACTCCTCCTTGGCATCAGCAGGCAGAGCGAAGGACCTGTGTTTGTTATGACGGACAAGGAAATTCTGGTCTGAGATCTGTCTGTAAAGGAAAGAGGATCTTGTTACATAGACGCCCCTATAACAAGCTCTGAAAAGAAGAGAAAACTACTTATGCAGGCTTTAAAACCACTCCCACATTGAACAAGGGGGAAAAAGCCATTTCGGTACCAAATTCCGTAATACCCCACCAGCAGACAAAAAGGCTGTGTCAGGGGGGTAAACCAACAATGGGTGTGAATGTGGATGTGGGTGTGGAGGTGCATGCCTGCCTAGATGCTGCATTTCCTGCTCCTGTTCCAGCTGCTGCTGATGCTGCACCATCAACGATTCCCTTCGTGTTCATTACCAGCAAGTCATATCCTCAGCTACTGGAAATGAACAAGGATGGGATCGTTGATGGTGCAGCTGTAAGCAGCAGCAGGAGCAGGAACAGCAGCAGCCACCGTCAGGAATAGCAGTATGCAGCATAATCAGCAGGTGTGGGTGGGTGTGGGTTACAAAAACGTGTGTGAGATGTGTGTAAAGGGAAGAGGATTGCTGGCAAATATATGCCCCAGGGTAAAACAAGCACCGAAGGGTTGAGCTGTTCCAAAGCTCAAGGTTTGAGTGACAACTTTCTTGTTGCGCAAGCTCAAGACCAAACCTGACTTTTAGCGGAGCCTTGCTGGTGATTTATTCACATAAAAGCTTAAAAGACAACAAAAACGCTGCCTACTAAAAAATAAGGTTTGTCAAGGTGCACTTGTGAGGAATCTATGAAACAGTCAATCCACTGTTGGTGTGTTTGCGCACATTTAACATCAGCAACATACGTTCCAAACTCTGGGCCGGCTTGGTTTTGATAGTTAGCAAAACACATGTTCCAAACACTCAAAAACCAAGCTGGCCTAGGGCAACAAGGCAATAGCGGATGCACTGCCGGCAACGCATTTACTTCCCTTACAGCAAGGACCACTGGTGGTGGCGGATGCTTAGCAATGAAGTTCATTTGTTCAGGCTCACAGCATCTTGCATGAACACATACGCATATGTGCTATCACGCCCAAAAGAAAGTGATAGCGCACAATGCAAGAAGAATTTACTTGTAAGGGTTATGAAGGGGATGTGTGTTTGTGTTGACAAGATGTGTAGAAAATGACCATTGCTTAAACCGTTCATGTAAACCTTGTAAACCTTGTATCAAATTACAAGACACTAATGGTGACACTCCAGAATTTCAGTTTACTGTTTGAAGAACTGAAGATTGCAGCAGGTAAGAAGATTGAGCAAGTACTCGAGTAATGTTTGGGCGATGTCAGTTTCATCATTGACCATTGACTTTATCATTTTGAGATCTGCGGAATTGCTGAGTTAGCACAGCTTGCTGTGAATGCCATCCTTTTTCGTGCTTGGGTTCTAGGCAACATTATCTTTGAGTTTCTTAGCAGGGAAGCTCTCTCTTAGCAGACATGGGTGTCAGCAGCCCAGCTGCCCTTCCTTTTATAGGTCTTTTTTCGTCGGTTCAGGGTTCGTTTAAATGTGTCGGAGTCAGTTTCTTGATTGTGGCACAGCGTCATTCTCACCGTAAGATTTACAATTGATGGAATTTAGCAGGAATATAACTGCAAAGCTTGTTTACTGTAGTGCCTCACATACCTAAAGAAGCGGTCCCTTTTTTATAAAGAAGATTTCATTTTGTACGCGACATTATCTAAGCCTTAGATTGGCATAAGTTACTTCTAAACTTCTAAATAATGGAGCTTGGTAGCGATCTTACAGTTTTACTAGCACTGGGAAGAAATATTTAGTTACATTGATAGCTTGTAATAACGAATAAAGCAAGGACAACTAATAAGAATATACAAGTTCTTCAGTTCATAAACGCAGAAAAGTAAAGGAGAATGTTTAGGAAAAGTACAGTCAGGGTTTGATATATACAAGCAATGAAAATAGAAGATATAGAATATGATAGTATCATCGTCACGCAAGTATTGTTAACTTATTTCTGCACATTTTTATACCATCATGCCCCGACATTCACACACTGGTGACCAAGATGCGCTTGGGCTCAGCCGGCTTGGGCTTTTGCTCTTTAGGCCTGCAAAGACAATGCAGAGGGTTAACAGGTGATGAAGATGCGTGTGCTAAAACAAGGGCGTTTCTATAGCTGTACGTATCAGTGCAAACAAGGATTCCTCATAAGTTCATTCAGCAACACGCTACTTTACAAGAAAGAATGCTCATATAGAAGAAATCGGCAGCTTCTTGTCCACTTACACATCAACTGTGAGAACTCCGTTTGTCAGCTTGGCAGTGATACCCTCTTCCTTGGCATCACTTGGCAGCGCAAATGATCTGCACGTGCAAATAAATTGCAGAGAAATATTGAAAGGCAGATCTTGTCCACAGTTTCAGCCCTTTTTAATCGTGTTGAAAATGCAAAACATTCTCATGCACCGACATCATCTATTCCAATCTCCCATCGCCACTTCCTGATCTGCTTGAGAAACATAGACTCAAACACCACCCACCTCGTAAAGCTGCAGAAGGTGCGCTCGCTGCGATGAACGCGTGTGCCGGCACACTCCTCTGTTTACTGTCCTCCGCCCTTCTTCTCACCCGACACCTTCAGCATGCCGTCTTGGAACTCGATGCGCATGTCATCAGGCGTCAGGCCAGGAGCGTCTGGCAAGGGGTTTGGAGTTGTTCAGATTTAGTGACATATTGGACAACAAGGAGAGAGGTTGAAAGGGATGAGAAATGCTGTGAGTCATGCCCTCTACTAGCAAAATATCCAAGTAGCATGTCTTTATAACAACAAGCACACCTTCCAAAACTAGCACTTCCCCCATGCACACCTGCTGTGATGGAGTAGTGGTTTGGATGTTCCACGAC
>Ga0307974_1003656_pt1:0-7500 | contig 11046 bp, 9 predicted proteins | sample OrgLakmetagen784_FD_201812 | JGI IMG/M metagenome (GOLD analysis project Ga0307974, IMG submission 201812) | Saline water microbial communities from Organic Lake, Antarctica - #784 | ecosystem: Environmental > Aquatic > Non-marine Saline and Alkaline > Saline | place: Antarctica: Organic... | reverse complement strand
AAAATGTAACTACGTGGTGTAGCTACAAAAAGGTAGGTACAAAAGTAGGTGCTCTCACCTGCCTGTGCGCCACCTTAAGACTGGCTGACGGCCCTGCCAGCGCAACCCATACCTTCTTTTGTTTCTGCCTTCTGTCCCCCGGCCTTTTCCTTAGCAGAGCCTGCACCACAAACAAAGTACACACACACATACTCGTTGTCTCGCAGGTCATCTGTGACCACCTCGGACTGGGCTGCAAGACCGGCCTTCCCTATGTATGGCACTCAAAAGCTTCCAACCCATTCGCCAACCTCAAAAAGGAATACAAGGGCATCTTCTGGCAGGTGCGTGTGTGTACGTGTGCGCGTGTGCCTGCATCATTTGCCATTCAACGCAAGGGGTAAGGGGGCAACTTCTGGCAGGTGTGTGTGTGTACGTGAGTGCATGCGCGCGCACGTGCGTATGTGTATGCCTGTGCGTACGTGTGTGTATGTGCGTGCGTGTGTGTATGTGTGCGCATGTGTGTGCGCGTGTGTGTGTGCGTGTGTTTGCGTGTGCGTGTGAAAACGGTATGCTCGCAAGCACTGTCTTGCTGGACACCCAGTTTGCAAATTTATCATCATTTCGTTTTAATCATCCAATTTTGCTGTTTTGTTATCATCTGAGTGCAGCCTCTCAAACAGCTGCCGCGCGTGCTGCAATCCCCACACCTGCATCCGCCGTTCGCCACGGGCACACATACACACACACGCACGCACGCACGCACACACACACACACACACGCACGCACGCACGCACACGCACACACGCACGCACACACACACACGCACATACACACACACACACAAACACACACACACACACACGCGCGCTACGCTTGCACGCACAGGAGGAGATCATTCCCTTCTTCCAGTCGATGACGCTGAGTAAGGAGTCCACCACAACCATTGATTGCTACTTGGAGATGGCAGACAAGGTGTGTGTGTGTGCGTGCGTGTGTGTGTGTGTGTGCGTGTGTGTTTTGGTTACGGCGTGGGCGTGGTCGTGGGTGTGGGTATGTGTTGAGTGGAAGTGTTGTGTGTGTGGCTTGTACATTTTTCTACAAAAGGACCCACACGCCATGCGTGTCTTTGGCCGGCACTGGACACACACACACACACACACACACACACACACACACACACACACACAAACACAGGTGCGCAAGGGCCTGGGCCACATCGACCCCTACTTTGCAAAGTTAGCTGACGGCATGGAGGCCTGGATAGCTGGCTGGCAGCAGCTCAACCCCCCCACCCCTGTTAAGACTGCCTAGGCGCTCAGTGCCTACCTCATGCTCATACACACTGCTCAGACTGCCTAAACGCACAGTGCTTGCTATACTAGCTCACGCACCCATGCACACAAGAGTGGGGTTTCGTCTGAGGGTGATACCCACACGTGCTGCTAGGTAAATTGGGCCTGCTTAGACATTGTGGTAATGAACAGTGGCAGAAGCAATAGCAGTAGCAGCAGGACGCCCGGTATCCTTGCCACTTGTGCGCTTTCTTTTGTGTGGAGGCAGTGCAGGCCGTATGACGAGCAAAGTGATGGCACGCAAGTAGTTTTAGATAAAGTTTCCTTTACGCACGCTGGTCCTCATCAGTGCAGGCGTTTGCTGGCATGCATGCAGTACAGAACGAGTGCTATCGTAAATGTATATCCTGCACACGTCCCCCTGGGGCACCGCTCTCCCTGCGATCTATCTCACATGATTACAACCAGGACATGAGCGTGTTTGTGATTGCGTGGATGGGCGAAGGCCGTCCATCTATAGAGTAATGAGATTGCTGTGCGGGTGCGCCGGCCTTGGCCGGCTTGTATGTAGTTAGTTTGTTTTTTCCTGTACAGTGACCATATTTTCATTTCATTAATTCATTTGCAAAAAACTGATGGTCGTGGTCGTGGTAAATGCAGTGATTCAAGCTTTCTTTGTCGCTGTCGTCTCTCTTTTTTTGCTTAATTCTTCACAATGGATTGTGCCTTATGAAACACTAATAAACGTGATGTCTGACTTCCTCGGCAAAGCGAAGATCCCTTGGCTGGATTAAATTTCGTGAACCAGAAATTGGCGATTGGATCAAGAGGGTTGCAGGCTTGGCCTGAAACTGGCTCCTGATGAGCGTTGGTATTGGTACTGGAAAGGGCACGCCTGGTTTGGCAGCCTAGTCCAAGTCGACAGTGCAAAAAAACGAAAAAAACTACGCAGGCAGTGGAAAATCACTAATAACTAAGGAGCCACTTTGGTACCGGATGAAACTCCTCCACCAAAGCATAAAGGAAAAGTTTGGTTTGGTTGGCTTACAAATGCATTCAACCTGGAATGGCTGCTCAACCTATGGGAACGAGGTAAACCTCAAAACAAACCAAGTGAAAAAAGGGCTGTGACGCAACTGGAAAATGCCAACCTTAAAGACATGAGAAGAAGTAGGCAAAAACATATCAAAGTGTAGACCTTGGTTCACCAAAAAGGAAAAGATCAATGGGGATCAGGAGGGTTACGACAGGCTTGAAATCGTCTCCTGATGAGAGTTGATAATTGATAATAGTGCTGGAAAAGGCACTTCTGGTATGGACAAGTTTGGCAGCGTAATTGACAGATTGGACATGAAGCTTGGAAGCAAGTTTCTTAACTCTTTGAGTGTCAAGACCCAGCTCCTTAAAAGTCTCCAGCGTGTGATTGTTGTAGATGGTGCCACTTACTCCCAAAAGGATGGTGTGGAGGGTAACGGAGGCTCCATGAAGGATGGAGCAGAGTCATTTATGCTATTCCTGCGCGGCGCTCGCTCAGCTGGTTCTGTGGTCGATTGTCTTCACAGTATCTGACCTCGATGAGGTGAATGTTACATTGAAGAATGCTGAAATCTTTGGGTTGGTGCTGTCTGGGGAAGGTGGATCTGCGAAGAGTGGCTGGCGGTGCTGCTAAGGTGCTCCTGGTCTCCCTCAGTTGCCCCCTGCTACTCCTTAGAACCCACCCCCGCCCCTTCATTGCTAGTCCGTTGCTTTTTTATTTTCGTGGAGATGAGAGCAACCAGTACAGCTTCTGGACGGCTGGAGGTGAACCTATTTTTTGTCTGAGAAGCGGGGTGGAAAGAGCCAATTAGGTAAAATCCAAGTTTCAGCTGTATTGGGAATCTGAAGATTTTTCATAGCCAGCCGTTCGCTGCTACCTATATCCATGCAGGCAAAGCAGGATCCTAGGGAGCCTGTCTTGCTGATGGCTTTAAATATCATGCTGCATGCTAAGTTGTGACTCTCAGTGATCATATTCCTTATTTGCGTGTGTTAGCAGCCAGAAAGGATATGCAGGGCACTGTCTAGCTGAGGGCAGAGGGGGCAAGTTAGGCTTATTGAGTGCTTTAACCATACCGCATGCTTTTGGCTGTACAGGGTTCCTGTTCTGTACTTCATAATGATGCACTTGGTTTTAATAGGGACATAGGATGCTGTTAGGTAAGTTTGCTAGCGGCTCCACTGGCAGTGCCATTTTTGATAAGGGTCTGGTAGTTTCATGGTAGTTTGCTACGGTATTGGCATTTCCTAGTTTGTAGAGGGGGTGTGATGGTATAAATACCAAGAATTTGCATAGATGCAGGACTCTGCAAAAATATTTACTCCTCAACTTTGTGTGCCTTTTTCAACTTGAATCAGGTGCTTTAAGAGCCAGCAACATATCATACCATGTTCCGCCTAATTACTTAACTTCAAAACCCACGGTATACAGATGCAATAAGAGCCGCTGCTACAAATCACACAATCCTTTATCAACATTATTTCAGACCACCGAAACTCCTCAGTCAAATCCTCTGCCTCCTTCTATCAGAAAAACAAGCTCTCCAAATGCTGTCAATCAAGTCAACTACTTAGGGTGCAGCACTGCTGAAAATGGGAAGTAATTGTGACCTGCGTAATGGGGCTGGACATAAGAAATTATATTGCTGCAAAGTTAAAGCAAATGCGTGAGGACAATGAAACCAAACGTTCATCAGAGTTGCTCAGGTGATTTCGTGCCATTCACCCTTTCGTTGCACTGGGTGCGTAACCTGAATAGGGACAGATGCCATTGTTTTTGTGTCTCCTGTGCGCAGGAAAGGCCTGTACTCAAGTAACTCAGTGATGGGATTAGGGCGCGCACCCCCGTCTCAAATGCAGTGGGTAGAAAGCAAAATATCATACATGTGCTGCACAATTCTCACGACAAGAAAATCTGTGGCTGCAAGAGTGAAGGTCCTGGCTTCTATCTGCGTGCCCTCATTTGAATGCAGCATGCTCAGTGTGGTGTGCAAGGTTGCGTGCTCAGCTTGGCCTGCGCGTGTAAATGGGGGTGGTGCTGCTGCCGACACGCGCATTTGTGGCTGTGCAACTGATGCAATCATACTTGTTACTGGTTTGTGCGGTTCTGCTCTAGGTGCGAGATGTTGCGTGCTTGAAAAGTTCACCTTCTCAGTCAGTCCGGTGCGGGCTGCGCTCAAAGTTTGGACCATAGCAAGTCAGGTTTGGAGAATGGTAGCGTCCAGGCAGGGAGTGTGGCTTCTTGCTGCTTCACATCCATCACCCCCCAGCCGCAAATAGGCGTGCAACGTGTGGTTCATCTGCATGTGCGGGGCATTGCTAAAACCCACAATTGTGCGCAACTGCGTCACCACAACTCTCAGATCAGCTATCAGCTCCTCTTTTTCAATCTCATCATGCGTGCGCTTTTCTTGTATGATTCATGCATGGCGTGGTATCTGCTGTAATTGTTTGCCAAACGTACAAGATCTGCAAGGGATGCACTTCCTCTCTTGATCATTTCATTCTCCAGCATGCTGGACAATTCAGGTGTGTGCTGCTGCATGGCTGCTACTAGCTTCCGAACTGCCTGATCATCTTTCACCTCTGCTTCTCTAGCCAAAGCTGCAAATCTCATGGCAAAAGCTGAAACACTCTCACCTGCCTGAAGTTGCATGTCATAGAGCTGCTGCTGTTTGTCACCAGAGATGTAATCAAACTCTGCAGATAATGCTTTCAGTGTGCAAATGAGCAGTGCGTCACATCATTAGTAGATGTGTAGATGTGCTGTGTCTTATAATTTGCAGTGACGGTGATTTGATCTGACAAACAAGGTATACAGGGTGCATGCCTGCTAGCACAGGCAGACGTAGGCAGTCGTGAAAAAATGGAGCAACAAGGCATCATACGCCTATCAAAAGAGACACAGATAGGAATGATTCCAACCTGGCCTTTACCTTCCAATCTCAATGCACAACAGCGGCGGAAATTAAGCAAGCCAGATGCATCATAGTTACTCCGACCCAGCAACCATGCCCCAAACGGAACACAACAAACACGTATCAAACTTAGTCTGCCAACAATGCAAGACGAGCTACTCATTTTAACCTAGTAGAGGGCGCTGCCAGTCCATTTCCCCTGGCTATGAAACCAAGAGACATACAACTAAACAAACGGGATATGCATTTCATCAAAATTTAGTATAGTGTAGACTCTTCCCCTAATCAACAAGCAGAAAAGTCACGAGAACAACATAAGCTGTTAATGCCTCGCTTACTCGGACAACGTAAAACCCTTCACACCATCCTGCTAGGAGCAACCAGGTACCATCTACAGCAGCCAAACAAGGAACCTACTCCACAACCTCGGAGGTACTGGTCCACATGCCACGGCACTCATGAAGAAGAAAATCCTCAATTTGATCCGCAACAAACATCATACAGATGAGGCGAAACATTGAACACAACAAATATCTAAGCTACACTCCTGGTGGTGTGCAGGCTTCTGCCTCCCGACCACCTGATCCCCACAGAAAAGCTTCTCTTATTTATATGCTCCAGGTGAAATGTTATGTGTCTCTGCATCCATCGGGTGGTGCATAACACATAACACATAACAACAACCTTTTCTAATCAATGCCGGTAGTATTTACGCTATCTGCGTTCTTTTTTCCCCTTTTCGTCACGTAGATCTAAAAAGCTGAAAAGCAGGAAAACAAAGGCTGATTTGACTCCAAGCTCAAAGTTTGAGCAAACATTTGCATTTGGTCCCTAGGATATGTCTCCTCTCCTTTCATATGTGCGCGTAAGAAGCTAATCTACAGCAGGACAGCAAGGGCCACCATGAGTGCACTTAAACTGTCCCTAGAATGGAATCGCTAGCAGCGGTGCTTTTCTCCAGGTTTTGGACCAGGTACACAGGTTTGACTACAAGCTGGTTCGAACAACTTTGTACTGGGCGACCTTCTGACGATTCTGTGCTTTTTACGTGTTCATTCTGAGAGATCTCCCCGCCAGTAGATTCACGCAACTCATTTCGATGGAACACTCGATTTGCAAGCGTGCAACGCATCAGTAGCGAGGATAGTTTCAACAGGTCAGAACAAAACACAAGCATAAGCAGACTGCAATAACCAGGCTGCACCTGGAGCTCAAGGTTAATACCCGTAGATAATCTTAGAGTCGTCCGCGTGAAGTTTGAATTATCCGCATTAAAGCTCACTCCGCAGTTGGAGCAGATTGTAGACATACAAACGGGGTGGTCACCTCCTGTATTCTTTTCACACGCCTGCGCACACGTGCTTGTATGTGTATATTATGCACTGCATTTATATTTAGTGCTGCGCACGCAAGTATATGGTAGTGAGTGCAAACAAGCAGGGTTTCACTTCACAATGGTTGCATTTGTAAGCAAGATCATAAAATCCCGAAAATTAGCAGGGTTGCATGCATGCTAGCGCTCCGCTCCGCTCCGGCCCATCCAAATGACAGAGCACATCTCAAGTGATCTGAATTGCCTTATAATGAGTCTACAGTTTGCTTGCACAGGTTCACTAGCTCCCAAAGGATTTACGTGATTCATTGCTCGTCACACTGCAAAGGCTTGCTACAGCACATGCATTTTACAGATCTGCATATTGCATCCATTTGGACTCCTGAAATGTTTCGTGAATTTGCTGTTAGATGTTTTATTTTCGATAGGTCACCGGAGCACCGGAGGTGCAATCCTAAAAGTCAACGTCCTCGTTAACCTACTTGTGCAGAAGTGTCCAACGACGGGTCTAAGAGGAGAGTCGCAGGCGCGTGCCACAAAAGCAAGGTAATTAGTAAATGAATAAGTCTTTACGTCTTAGTAGGTAACCACTCTGGATGGACACAAAGGACACATGTACGCTGGGTTATACTCGCTCTGGTGGAACCCTTTTTTTATATTATTAATACATGTTTGTTTTTCCCAGCAGTACGTCGCTCATGCAACTCACCATGAAAGCAAGCAGCCTCCGGTTGAGCAACCTCATCCGCACGCCCCAGAATGGTGGTAAGTCTTAATTAGTTCATGCATGCAAAGACAACACGTGCACACAGCATTATTGCAAAGCAGTACAATGCATGCGGACTCATTAAAGCAGTACAGTGCATGCGCGCGCACACACACACACACACACACACACACACGCACGCACGCACGCACGCACACGCGCACGCGCACGCG
>Ga0307974_1003655_pt1 | contig 11048 bp, 11 predicted proteins | sample OrgLakmetagen784_FD_201812 | JGI IMG/M metagenome (GOLD analysis project Ga0307974, IMG submission 201812) | Saline water microbial communities from Organic Lake, Antarctica - #784 | ecosystem: Environmental > Aquatic > Non-marine Saline and Alkaline > Saline | place: Antarctica: Organic Lake... | reverse complement strand
TGTTGTAGATGGTGCCACCCACACCCAAAAGGATGATGTGGAGAGTAACGGAGGCTCCTTGGAGAATGTTGCAGAGATCTTTGTGCTGTTCCTTTGCGGCGTTCAGCTGGTTCTGAGGTCTGGTGTCCTCACAATAATACTTGATCTTGACGAGGTGGATGCCACGCCGAGTTTGCTGAGGTCTTTAGGTCGGTGCTGTCTGGGGTTGGTGGCTCTACTGGTGGCTGGCAGTGCTGCTGGGGTGCTCCCAGTCTCCCTCAATTGCCCCCTGCCACTTCGAAGAACCCACCCCCCTACATTAGTTTGTTGTTTTTGTGTTTTTGCAGAGATGGGAGTAACCAGCACAAAGTCTGGGCGGCTGGATGTAAATCTGTCTTTATCTGAGAAGCGGGGTGGAAAGAGCCATTTGGGAACAATTCGACTTTCGGCTGTTTCAGGATTCTGGAGATTCTGCATGGTCATCCGTTCGTTGCTGCCTATATCTTTGGAGACAATGCATGATCCTAAGGAGCCTGTTTTGCTGATAGCCTTAAAGATCATGCGGCATGCTAAGTTGTGTTTTTCGGTGATCATGTTCCTTATTTGCGTGTGTTGGCACCCAGAAAGGATGTGCAGGGCACTGTCTAATCGTGGGCAGAGGGGGCAGGTTTGACTTGTTGAGAGTTAATCCTTATTGCGTGGTTTTGGTTGTATAGGGTGCCTGTTCTGTATTTTATAATGATGCATTTGGTCTTGAAGGGGACATAAGATGTTGTTAGGTAAGCATTGCTAGTGGCTCCATTGGCAGTGCCGTCCTTTATGGGGGTCTGGTAGTACGCATAATGATTTGCTTCAGTATTTGCGTTTCCCAGTTTATAGAGAAGATGCATATGTGCTTGAAGGGCGTCATGCTGGTTTGGTAGGTACCAAAGCCTTGGGGGAGGAGAATGGGCCATGTTTGTTGTATGGTGGGTATGATTATGTATGGGTTTGTGTTTGGTTTTCTGTGTCTTCTTTTGTAAGCCAGTGGATGTTGTAGAAGAAATTTCCCTCATCAGGGCCTGCTATTCTGATGGAGGCGTCAGCGATGTCAGAGTAGGTGGTGGCTGACTTTTTAGCAAGGGCGTCAGCATGTTCATTACCAATAATACCGCCAAGGGACTTTACTTGAAGAAGTGGATGGGGGCGATGGTGATTGGCGGATTGCTTTAGCAATGGATTGAAGGACAACTCCTTGGATGTCACAGTGGTGGCGATGGAGATTCGCCGGCGATGGAGATTAACCACAGTGGTGGCGATGGAGATTCGGGTGTGACAGCTGCTTTTTGATCTGATGCAGTGATGTAAGGCTGTTTGTGGCTATATGTGAGTAGCCGTGTATGACTGCAGCTGCTAGCTCTGCACGTGAGATGGTGTTGGTTATACCCATGCCTTTTGGGTTTACATGGTAAGAAACGTTTAAGTGAAGGTGGTATACGCCTGATCCGGTGTCTTGCCCTACTTCATTCATTTGGAGGCTGCCATCAGTGTAGGTCCAATCCCGACAATCTTTTACCTTACGGGTTATGTTTTGGCTGGAGCTGGTTTGGGGGGTGCTTCATTGATATTACAATTATGAGGTCGGTCAGTGCTAATCAGGGCACTTGTTTTATCTGGGCCTTCTGAGGCTTGAGGGTGGTCATTGGGTAGCTTATTTTGTTGAGTCCTGAGTGTTGTCCGGAACCTAAGGCTGTTTGTAGGGATGGTTATGTATGTTTGAATCTCTTACTTTGCCTCAGGGATTTCTTTGGCAAGTTCTTTTAGCCAGTCTCTGTTGTGAAAATTGAGGCAAACCCTGCCCTTGGTGTTCCATATGGCAATGATCTGCAATTCCCAGGAGTGTTTGGAAAGTGGTATTTGTATGTTGTTCCAGAAGGGCACTTTCACGTACTGGACTTGGTTTGATGGGATGGTGCCCAGGAATTTACATAAGTGTGGGTGTTTGGGTATTTGCGGCAGAGTGATGCATAGGGATTTGTGGTCATTTTATTTCCAGGAAGGGAGGAGCAAGACGCACTGTGGCTGTTTCCTCTGTGTTGACGGCAGCAGAGTATATGGCGTGTCTTGATGCTAGAAGCATGGTGTTTTTATTATAAACAGGGTGGCAGATGGAGAAACCTGAAAATCGGGAGGAGAAGGCGGCATTAGTGTTTGCTCCAAACACTCTATCCCTTGGGTGCTCACTCCAGACGTGGGGGAATTTGGGGTCATAGTCGAGGGGGATGCCATTTTTTCTTTAGTGACTAGGGAAAGGCGGCAGTGATATGTGAGGGGAGTATCCGTGCGTCTGTAATATTGTTACTGTTAGGCTGACAAACATTTGTTTATTTTTGTGTGTTTGGTGAAATAAACTTGTCCATACCAGACGTGCCCCTTCCAGCACTTTAATCAACTCTCATCAGGAGACGGTATCAGTTCACGCCTGCGACCCTCCTGATCCCCATTGATCTTATTGAAACCCTTGATTTGTAGGATTGTGGTTCCACTGTAGTGGCTAGGATAAATAAATGCCTCCAGTAACCTTACTTTTTATCCATAGGTGGCGCGTTCGGCACTTGGCGGAACACAACCAAGGGACTCTGACGCAGCAAACGCAGCCAGGGAAGTATGCTGATGGATGCTGCACCATCAGGAAGTGGTCTGGCTGAGGAATCCTGGGCAGCTTCCTTCCTGGAGCTTCCAAACATGAAACTTGTCTCTAAAACTTTACACACGGCACTCCAGCGTCCCAGAATTTATCTGGCACGGTAGAAAGTTTAATCAGGAGCCTATGAAAAATTTCGGCCCGTGGGGTAGCCTGGGTGAGCCTGGGGAGGCTCGTGTGAAGTATGGTGGGAAGTAGTCGCTCAACGCTAGGGGCTCACGCCCCCACAAGGGGGGCTTCGCCAAAAAAAGGAAGGAGATGGGTGTTCATTACATATGACTAAAAAACTAATTAGTGCTCGCAGGCCAGTATTGCAGCTAGTTGCTTGTATGGGTACTGAAACTACACTATACCTTTGCTTTGAACCAAGGCTACAGCGTGGCTTGTCTATTCGTAGCAGCGTGCTACTGGCAGCTATGCAGCTGGAGGCCGTGTCAAATTACATAGGTACTTATATTCATCTTGGCGTAATAGCAAATTATCCGGTAATAAACGGTATTAGCGGGTATAAGCGGTAGTAAGCGGGTAGTAAGCGGGTATTGAAAATGGGTACTGAAAACAAACCGATTTAGGGGGTTATGTGCTGTTGCACCAAATTCAATGTACAAAAAGCTTGTTAGGTAATAATTAGGTAAGGTAAGGTACATCACTATATATACCTCAAAGGGCATCTCAGCGGAAGTTTGGGAAAAGCCTGAAACTACACCTGGCTAAACAAAAGAAACAGAAGCTAGAGGAAACACGAAACAGATGTATGTAGAAGAGAAAGGTGTATGGTAATAAAGTTCCGGGAATGTGCATGGCACTGGTCCTAGGTGGTATGACGTTGCCCAGAAAGCGAGCTTACTGCCTGATGAACCAGAAACTCCGCACATCATCAGCCCAGAAAGGTTAAGGGAAAGTTTAAGGCTCGAACAAAGTATTTTTGCCGGAGAACAAATCATGCTCAGAATACAAGGCCACCGCTTACAGACTCACAAACATGAGTGGCTGCTACCTGTCCTCTTTCGCAGCTAAGATATCTAATGCTTCCAGAAGACCGTGCGGCTCGGCATCGTTTAATGCGTCTAGTAACGCTTCCGAAGCTCCTACACATTGTGTGCGCACAACAGTATGTGAACATGATGAAATCTGCATGCAGATTCTTGCATGAATACATACATGCATGTAAACACATTATCTCTATCTCACACACATATCCACACACAACAAATAATAAAATGTAATGTGCAGGGAATGCAAGGATATTTCTGCAAGATAGTCATGGTGAGAAAGCAAGGGCTGCCACTAGTCTTGCTTGTGCTCAACGTACCAGGCCAATTTGTGTGTGCGTGTGTGTATGTGTGTGTACGTGCGTGTGTGTGTGTGTGTGTGAGTGAGTGTGACCAGTACAGTTGTTCATGTTCAGTCTAGACATTGCTTGAGCGCGTATGCAGTTTCACACGAGTACATTTACAGCACTTGAAGCACGTGCAGCAAGCATTTTGTTCACCTCCAAGTGTAGCCATCTCTGCGGGTGACGAGTCAAGCTGGTCGAGAAACGCAGACAAGACAGTCCGTTCATCAAGCTTTGCCCACTCTAAGAGTTGCTTGACCTTAACCTGCAAGACGCAAACATAAAAGTGCAGCATGTACATGAACACAATCCTGCTGCGCTTCCTTCTGCTTCAGGACGTTTAGATAGGCTTGTAACGAGCAGGGAACCGCCCTACCTGATCTCCATTGTAAAAGCAAGCAAGCAAGGCCACGGGCTGTCTCTTGGATGCGCCGAGACTGAGAGAAATTAGGGTTTTAGTGGTGTTATGGGGGAGGTGCAGACGCGGCGCATCTTGGTGCCTTCCTGTTGGGTGTGCTTCTACTGCATCCAGTTGCTGCTGCTGCTGTGAAGAAGAGTGTGGTGGGAAGACTTGAGGGGATGATTGCGTGTGCGGTGGCGAAGGAGACGAGGGAGGGGACAGAATGCTTTTGAGTTCAGTGCTTTGGCTGGTCTGAAGCTGGTCCAAACGGCTGTGCTGAGGCAGCTGCCATCCCAGAAGCAAGTTGTTAGTTTGCAGGAAGCGTGCGACAGCGTCCTCCCCGGTGGCAGAGGCAATGGTGTTTTTGACCTTCATGCACGTTGCACGCACACCGCTGTCAGGGAGCTGCATGTTGAGCTCCCGCTGCATGCTGCTGGATACCTCCTCAGATCTGACGTTGCCGAGGGTCTGGTACACCAGCACCAGAGGGCTGCTGGCAAAGATGTCTCTCAGCCTGCTTGCAAGCAGCTGTTTGTGCACACTTCCAAGCATGATTGTTAATAATTATGAACACATGAAGCAAACTAATGCAGAAGGAACTTTCCAACCGCAAAAAGTTTGGGTGGTGAACGCCCACTAATAATTAAGTTTCGTGCTGTAAAGTGTTACACAACAGTTGGGAGTAATTGAACACAACTCTCAAACTGTTGTGCCTTGTATCCTCTGCTCCTACACCTCGCTCACCTTAGTCTATCAGTATGCAACTGCTTAAGACCAACAGCAGCTCAATGGTTCCCAGGGGACGATCGCTGGGCAGCGGCAGGACATGTCGTGCCGCACGAACTCTCACCCCCGCCCTCCAGTTCCCCTCTACCTGGTTTCCTTCGCAGCGGACAGGAGAACAGGCAGGAGACAAGACCAGGGATATGGTGCGTCAAACGTGTCGTCTGTGTCGCTTCTTTTCTTTTTCTCGAGCGTGCGGTTACAAAATTCCCCGCGAGGGGGGGCTCACTTGTAAGGAAGTTCTTGATATACTAGTCCTGTTTAATACAGGACTGTGCTAGTGGTGATGTGTGGCTCGACGTATTCCCATACCTGTTGGGAATTCCAACACAGCGCTTCCCTGCCCCTTCCCCACAGACCGGAAACATTCTGCAGGGTGTCATTAGAGTCGCCTTGCAGTCTAGACTGCGGCAGCACAATGGCATTCAGGTGCGTGTCCTGCCAGGGTCATGAGGACTCTAAGTCAGTGTGTGTGCGGTTACGCACGGCAAAGGAGGATGAGTCAGCGCAGTTCTCTTCTCTCGGATGCTTTTTGTGATTATCCTTTGATACCTGCAGCATGCTTAAATACATCTTGCAGCAGCTGTGTGCTCGTCTATGGGATTCGTGATGTGCGTGATACGAGGGAACAGCACATGCAAGAGCACTCTTTTTTTTTGGTCTGAAAGATACTGCACTGCACACAACAGGTGAATGTGGAGAGCAATGCCATGGACATCCTGTCCGGACGCTTTGGTGGGATATCTATCACAGGCAACCAGTGGAAGACGCCTCTGGAGCTCACAGCAGAAAAGCTTGATGTGCGCACTGTGTACACCACCCTCTGAACCAGTGCAAAACCACACTTACTTTCAATCCCATGTTTCATTTTTCATCAGAGCACAGCACTAAGCGTTTGAGTATGCTACGTTGTACCACTGCAGGTTGATTTGGGTGAGATGGTTCTGAACTACAGTGCGCTGATGCTTGAGCAGCGCATCTCTCTGCGCAATGTGCCTACAGGTGGGCAGGGCTCCAGATTTAAAGGCATCTGTTATTTCCTAAACCACGTGTAGCACATATAACAAGCAATTGATGATAGCATGGAAGCGTGACTGCAATATTTTTTCTCACCCGTTGTGGAGGCACCACTTCAACTTGGAACCAAACGTCACATTCTGAACGTACACAGGCACATGCACTATCACGTTAACTGCTGCGGATCTGGGCAACTTTGTGGTTCATGACATTTTGAGAGACCCCACTTCTACGGTATGCACATGCTGTATGCCTAGCTAGACCGAATCTCACCCTACCCCTTTGGTCAGCCCTGTCAAACCTTGCAAATGCATCTACAATTGTTGGCATTATGCCTTGTATGCAAGTGTGCACACTTCCATTCTTCCTTACCAATTGCTCTGGCATGAAAGCCCTTAATGTAATGCACTAGCACCGCTGGGCACCACCAGTGCACTTACTGCTGTGCACCACCATTGCACCGCCGCACCACCACTGCTGGATTGCAGTGCAGGAAATTAGAGTGCTGAGTGCAGTGCAGGAATTTGGAGTGAAAGTGCAGTGCAGGAAATTGGAATCCTCTGTGTTCATCTCTCCTTGTAGGCGGTGGAAGGCCAGGCCTTCCTTTTTGACCGGGACAGCGTGCGCTTCTGGGTTGACCCCCTCACCAAGGAAGGATCAGTGTGAGTTTTCACATAGCCTAGTCCAACTCAAATGGTATAATCTAAGGTACCGGTGCTGACGTTTCATTCCTATTTTCAAATACTTATTAAATGTTTCAAGCAAGTGGACAATAAAACGAGATTGGTCATGTACTTGCAGGTACCTAGAGGGCGAGTGGGCGGGAGATGACAGCCGCTACTCAGTCAAAATGACTCCCAGCAATGGTATCAGCATGAAGGTGGGCTTCAGTGAGGGCAATGCACATAAAATCACAGGCTGGTTCAAATTAGTGTTTTTGGAATGAATGTAAATACAGAAGAGGGAACTTATAGGCCTTGTTGTTCGCCACTCAAATCCACCCCATTGAACCGTGGTGTAAAACTTGAACAATAAGTGAGCACCGTCAACAAGAACTGCTGCCAGATGCAATTATCCGAACGATGCCGAGAGGCGGGGGATATAATTAATTATATTGCTTGCAAGCTGCCAATAAACTTTTTCTTTGCAGCCTTTAGGCATTCCTTTTAGGCTGCTCTGTAATTACATTGACACACAAAGTTATGATATGCACCATAACAGGCCAGTTAATTAACGGCAATAGTCTACTGATGCTCCAAAACACCCCCAAGCACTGTCTTTCACAATTTGTAAATCACGATGCACGCAGTCTTTGAAGCACAAGCCTGGCAGTGCACTGCGTATGGTGGCCCACCGTGTGGGGGCAGGGACCTTGAGCAGCAGCAGCAGCAGCAGCGGCAGTGACAATGAGGGCAGCTTGAGCAGTACGGACGAGCAAGCCCACGCTACGGCTGAGTCTGTGATGGCCAGCACAAGCAACAAGGAGGGAGGGGCTGAGAGCAAGGAGCCCACTCCTGAAGAGCGGGTGCGTTGTTTGAGAAGAGGGATCTCTGGTGCAGTACAAAAAGGCAGGTCGTTGCATCGTACTTATGCCACCGCCCTGCCTGTCTTGAGAGTCCCTACAAGCAAGATCCAGTGCGTTGCTGCAAGAACTAAGTTGCACACAGGCAGGGAAAAGGGCTGGAGAGGTGAGGACACCTCACAAGGTTCAATCTCTTCATTTGTTTCTTGAATGATACCTACTGAGACTGTTGAGCACTGTGACAAGATTTCAAACAGAACTGTGCTTGCTCTAGCTGCAGCAGTGTCAAACCCTGATATCCCTGTACGCAATGCAGGTTGCTGCGGCCGCAGCTGCAATACTGAACAGCGCAGAAAGTGGTACAGCAGAGCGCAGCCTGGTGGAGGCAGCTGCATTGAATTACAGGAAGAGTAAGGGCGATCATCCTGCCGCAGTTTGCAATGCATCCGTCATTGAAAGGGGCCTCTTGTCTTTTTTCACGCAGCTCAGTCTTAACCTACAGGTGGGTTCGATTGTGTGAGAGCTGTATGAAAATCAGTAATCTGGTCGCTATTTTGCTTCTTTGCATTCTTGGCCAATAATTAAATGAGGAGAGTACAACTACTGTCCGCACTGTCCGCACTGCCATAGTCAAGACCATGCAGGAAATGACGTAACTATGTAAGCAACTTCAGAGCCAGAGCATAATTTGCACACAATCAATAATTTGAACGTTTGCCAAAAATGACGGATGGCTGATGCTGAAGGAAATACCGACAGATGCCATTTACGCAAATAACAAGAAGTACTAAGCTTGAGTACTTCCGGCAAGAACGTGACCTTTTTGGGGCGGAGCCCCCTAGGACGTAGTCCCCCTTAGGTTCATTCCACTTGCTGAGTCACCACGCTGAAAGAATAAAGCTTTGAGCTACCCAGGCCACTTCACGCCATAAGAATGGCACAGCCAGAAAGCTGATCTTGCGCTGATTCCAGCCATTCCCTCGGGTGTGCGGTCAGAATCACAACTTTGACATTTATAAATTAATTAAAACGCACACTTCAATGGGGGACCGGAAATCCTTAGGGTAAGAGATGCGCTGCACAGGTCACATAGCTTCAGGCACGGTATGGTATGACAGGGACTGTGCAAACGCAAGAGAGGGGGGGGTGCAGGGGGGGCGCAGCCCCCCTGATTTGTCAACCCATTTCAATGTTGCTATTCGTCGCAGGTTGCAAAGACCATAATGGCTCAGAAATGGTTGCACAGGAGCAGTACAGAGAAATGCAGCCCCCCTGAATTGCTCGCTGCACATGACACACAGCTTCAGACACGTTATGGCTGCCATCTCAGAAATGGTTGAACAGGAGCAGTGGAGTGCAAAGGGAGCGCAGCCTCCCCCCTGAATTGCTCTCACTACATTGGGTCTTCAATGCAGGTTGCAGCGCAGGCTCTGCCCCATTCTTTGTGATCCGTAGGATCACACCCACTTGTTCTCCCTTGTTATTCTTGATACAATGCAGGGTGTAGAGCTCACTAAGCCAAGCCTGTCCCTGCTGCTTCCCGTTAAGGAAAAAGAAAACGAACCCCCGACAGAGCCCAGCATTGTCTCCCCAGAAGAGCCCCTGCTCACAATTACCATGGGCTTGCGGCTGCTGCAAGTACCCCCTATGGATATGCAGTTCTAAATCACTGATAGAAGTGTCGACGTTTGGTAGAGCTGTGTGCATTTCCATTAATGCTTCCTGGAGTCAGCTTGGTATTGCTTCTCGTGCCGATTGTGTGTACAACAGAAGAGTACTGTCATTACTAGTAGAAGCTTTTGCAATGCATGATGCAATGCATCCATTTTAGTTGATATTGTTGTACAGTAATAAAGGCAAAATGTACTATGTTATTGACTGTCAATCAATGACTTAACTAATCGTTACACCTCTTCCCCCCTAACATTCATCCTTAATTTCTGTATAAACTCCATTGTTTGTCTTAGCTTGCCTTTATGTTGTAGGTTGAGAATTGAATAGGTTCTGGCAATTTGGTTGCTTTAGACTAACTTATTTGTAAATAGAAATGTCTCTCCTGACATCCAATGAGATAAATTTTACGCTCAGCTGCTTTAGCATAGGTTTAATGCTGGTCTGCTTGCTCATTCCCAATCTGTGTATCACGTTGGAATAAAGGAGGATGGCCTTGCTGTTTGTAGGACGTGGTTCCTGTCAAAAATCTGAAAAAGCTTACTAGAAGAGGCAAAGAGGGGGAGCATAGCTTGTGTCTGACCCTAGAAATATCAGGGAAAGTAAGTGCCCACCCTACGTACTATCACCTTGGTCGGTAGTATGCAGGTTCTGTTCAGCAGCAGCCCCCCAGGTGGAAACCAGAGCTGCCACGCCGGCATGAACATCATGCTACACCATAAACCATTTTTTGCTCTGGAAGAACCAACCAATCGATGCTGGATTAGAATCGTCTGATGAGGTACACTCTTTTTGACGCACTCTTTTTATGAACAGGTGGACAAAGCCAGATTATAAATACCTATTCTTTTAGAATAGAAAAAGAAAAAACTACGCAGGCAGTGAAAGCCACTCCCCACGTTAATGAAGGAAAATGAGCCACTTCGGTACTGAGTACCGTAAAGCTCCTCAACCGCTTTAGACTCATCATAGGTACATACATACAAGGTTTTACAAGGGCCATCATAGGTACAATGAAGAACATTCGACATGCTGTACTTGAACAATACTTGAGTAAAGCAGATGAGTTGTGTCAGAAAACTAGACCAATGTTTGAGAACGTGGCCTGTTGCACAGCAACACGGAGGTGGTGCAGAAGAATGTACTCGGAGCGTGCTCGGGCAAATTGAATAAGGAGGGTCAATAGCGGCATGAACGTTGTAACATCACTACCCCCTTGGAAACTGGATGAATCGTCATACCCACTGCGACCACTACAATTGCCTCCACTGCCTTCACAACTCTCACAATGCTTGCCATCCCCCTGAGGCTTGGGAGGACAGCCACCACTGCTCCTGCTGCTGCTGCTGCACTTTGTTCCCTCCCCATCACTGTGCAACTCCCACACCAGGCATTGCCTGCAGTGGGCAGCGTGCAGCTCGAACAGTGCCATACACATCCAGAACAGGACGCGCTGTGCAGCATCATTTGCAGTGCTTGCTCCCGTATTGGTTGCTGCGTTGTGCGCGTGATCACATGGTGGAGGTGGGGGCAATTGCTGCTGCTGGTGTAGCGATGGTAGTGGTGGCGATGGTGACGGTGATGGTAGATTACAGGGGAGGAGATTGGGGGGTAGCTGTGGCAATGGAGGCCCTGAGGAAAGGTCGTGCTCTAGAGG
>Ga0307974_1003653_pt1 | contig 11053 bp, 5 predicted proteins | sample OrgLakmetagen784_FD_201812 | JGI IMG/M metagenome (GOLD analysis project Ga0307974, IMG submission 201812) | Saline water microbial communities from Organic Lake, Antarctica - #784 | ecosystem: Environmental > Aquatic > Non-marine Saline and Alkaline > Saline | place: Antarctica: Organic Lake... | reverse complement strand
CCTGCTTATGGTGATGCCTCTGGTGATGCATCTGTTTCTGCCAGTGCTGCTTGTGCTGGTGGAGGCGATGCAGCTTGTGGTGCAGGAAGTGACTGAGGTGCTACTGGGGGAGGTGCTGCAGCTTGTGCTTTTGGAGCTGCTGGCATGGATGGGAGGGGCATGGAGGGGTCGAGAGGGGTAGGAACTTGGGAGCTTTGACCAGCTGTAAAGGGTGCCCCTCGGCCCCCAAGGACTTGGAAAGTACTTTGACTCATTTACAAATTAAAATTTAAAATTATTGGCTACACTGGGTGGTCGACAGGAAAATTTGGTGTCGCCACCAGGCAACATTTGGCTTGCCAGGCGTCGCTGTGTCTTACCCAAAATGGCCAAAATGCGACACCTAAGAGACTTGTCGCGGTTAATCGAAACACTGCTGAGAAGACCCCAAGACAACGGCGTCGGGCCAAAGACAAGCTCAAGCAACAGAGAGGCCAGCTCGAAGGCAAGGAATGAATTGATGCATGGTGACCCATTACGCACACAAAGCGCGAAGGCAAGGAATGAATTGATGCATGGTGACCCATTACGCACCATTGTAACATTGCAATTATTGTAACCATTGTAACCATTACGCACACAAAGCCCCCGCACTAGGCCAGGATGGGGCTCTTGCTATGCTTGCCTACTGACGGTACACAGTGGACGGAGTAAATAGACTGTGGAGCCTGCTTGCTTGCATTTCGGCTGTACGACAGAGCCAGGCCCCAACCTCCCCCTTCGTTAACGAAGGAGCGCCCCTTTTCTAATAGATAGTCTGGGCTGGCTGCTGTGTGTCGTGGTGCCTTTGCATGCTGTGGGTTGCACCTCTAGGGTAAATAAACGCTGTGGTGTTTGTTGGCTAGCTTGCTGTGGCTTGAACATCCCGGGATTGTGGACTGAGATAGTGGAGTTTCTATGTATGTGCAGCAACCAGCTAGGCCAGGATGGGGCTCAAACAACCTAACAATTTAAAACGAAGGTTTTTCCTTCCAACACTTTTCTGTGCTTTTCTTAGATCGTACATGCTGGTGCACTGTTGTAAGTCAAATGTTAAATTTGAACTCAGCTTTCAATTTATTTGCATGAACAGTCATGGGTCTCTAATGTGGCGCTCCCTTCCTCCCCTTGAGTTATACATTCTGGTGTTCAGTTAACACGCCTGAACTGCTTGTTGTGGCTCTCCATCAAGCTCTTTTATTGTCTCAGGTTTTTGCCTTTTCATCATTCATTCATCACCTCTAAGAGAACAATATGGCACTGGCTGAGACCAATTTTATTTCACAACCTTACGTTTACGCTGGCCGATCCAACAATGCCTATCAGCCCAACACATGTGGCTGCCGGTTACCCCCTTTGTAAACCCTTTGTAAACCCTTTTGTACAGCTTGCATCAGGAATCAAACCAGAGCAGCAACCATCACTGAATCCAGATCGACATTTAGTGAGGACAAAAGTTATACGCAAGGGGTGATACCACCACAAGCATGGATTAAGGAAACGGAGATGGAGCTGTCGGACAGCGATGTACTCACGCTACCAGGCGGATTTGAACCCGTGACCCCGAAGAGTCTGGCCTGACCACGGGCCACTAGGCTTTCAGGGCAGCTACCCATGTGAGGACAATTAGAGAGGACTGCCAACACTTGCCTGAGGCGGGACGTCCACAATCAGACAGGCCAGCTATGATGCTGTCCAGTGCCAACTCAGCAGAGCTTTTGCTTTCTGTGCTGCTCACCTCCTGGGCAACGGACACCCTGCAGCCATGACACGTAAAACATGATGCATGCGTGTTGCTGTGCTGTGCATGTGGTGCTGTCTAGTGCCAGCTCAGCATAGCTTTTTGCTTTCTGTGCTGCTCCCTCCTGGGCGATGGACACCCTGCAGCCATGACATGTGAAACATGATGCACGCGCATTGCCGTGCTATCCACGTATTGCGTGTAGCATACGCAAAGAATTTCAAAGCAGAAGGCTTTGAGCATTTCGCATGTGCGTGAATGATGTGCATGTGCGATTGCCATAAGCTCATATGTCCTGCATTTGTGCTGTTGAACAAATGAGTGCAAGTAACTAACACACATGCTGTTACATTTCCGTGCATGTTACATTTTGTCATGTGCAAGCGCTTGTGCCTTAAACATATTCCTTGGCTGCAGACCTGCACGTGCCAATTTGGGGCATGCCAGAGAGAGCGGACGTTTCTCTTTGCTCACCTAACCTCACTGTATCCCCTTTGTGGGGCACCTCTTTGCGCTTCATTGGCGGATTGGTATGTCATGGAAAACCCTCTTGGCTCTCAGGCCTAAAGACACACACATACATACACTCTCACTCACTTCATTCCGTCCACCAGCCACTGCCGCGCCCTTTTCAAGCGGACCTCCTTATCATGGGGCGCTATCTTGGGCCCAAAGAATACCTCCTTCACCTTCTCCTTCTTGGCAGGCATTCGTTGCTGCTGTTGCTGCTGCTGCTGCTGCTGCTCCTGCTGCTGCTGTTGCTTGGCCAGCCTGCCACCAGTACTTCTCCCATTATTGCTGCTACTACTACTACTATTACTACTACTGCTACTACTACTGCTGTTGGCCTGACCTGCCTCTCTAGATGACCCCTCCCTTTTCCTGTGACTGCCTCCGCTGCTTCTCTCACTGCTTTCCACGCCATTGCTGCTCTTCCCACCGTGTACATCACCCACGCTGCCCTCAGCATCGCTGCGCACCCATCCCCTGTCATGCACACTACCAATGCTGTTGCCATCACTACTTTGGTGCTCCTGGAGCAAACCGCCTGCCTTGAGGCTTGTATGAGTATGAGTATCAGGGGGGTCAATGCTGCCTGCCTGGTTGTTAGAAGCGGGCAACTGATGATGCGACCTTTGTGCCGCTGCCTCCCTTACACTGCTTGTGTGTGCCTGGGCTTCTGCCACATTGCCTGTGCATCCGTGTGACTGCGTTTGCCCCACAACGCCTGTGTGCGCCTGTGCCTGTGCACCCCCTCCCCTGCTCTGCAAAGCAGCAGACCTGCCAGCCTGCCGACCCCTGTCCAGCGCCGCTTGCAGCTCCTGTGTTGGGATTGCGAGTGTAAAGGCTGGTAAGAGGCAGCAGCCGTGGTGCACTGTAAGCTCCTGTGTTGGGAATGTGAGTGTAAAGGCTGGTAAGAGGCAGCAGCCGTAGCGCACTGTAAGCTCCTGTGTTGGGATTGCGAGTGTAAAGGCTGGTAAGAGGCAGCAGCCGTAGCGCACTGTAAGCTCCTGTGTTTGGATTGCGAGTGTAAAGGCTGGTAAGAGGCAGCAGCCGTAGCGCACTGTAAGTTCCTGTGTTGGGATTGCGAGTGTAAAGGCTGGTAAGAGGCAGCAGCCGTAGTGCACTGTAAGCTCCTGTGTTGGGATTGTGAGTGTAAAGGCTGGTAAGAGGCAGCAGCCGTAGTGCACTGTAAGCTCCTGTGTTGGGAATGCGAGTGTAAAGGCTGGTAAGAGGCAGCGGCCGTAGTGCACTGTAAGTTCCTGTGTTGGGATTGTGAGTGTAAAGGCTGGTAAGAGGCAGCAGCCGTAGAGCACTGTAAGTTCCTGTGTTGGGAATGCGAGTGTAAAGGCTGGTAAGAGGCAGCCGCCGTAATGCACTGTCACTTACAACCCCTCTCCAGCACCGCTTCCTGCGTCACAGGACGAGCTCGATGTGTGGTGCAATGATAAGCAAATGTAGGGCTGGTGTAACTCATACCTATGTACGTATTAAGCAGGGGATTTTACAGCGTTTTTAGCAGGGAATTTCCACATCAGCAGTCATACATGTTGTGCGTAGGTAAACGGTTTTGGCCAGCCCAATGTGCATACCCGTGCCTGTACACTCCCCCTGTGCCCTGTAAAGCAGCAGACCTGCCGAGCTGACGACCTCTCTTCAGCACTGGTCACACCCTTAGCACAAAAAATCACATAAACAGGACTGGCATGCGTTGCTATGTGTTCATATACCACACAAGAACGATTCCTCTTTGGAGCCGCCTGTGCTGGCTACTGTCAGAGAAATGTATGCAGAGCAGGCAGGTGTGTAACAGATAAAAACTCATGTATGTATGAGATTTGGGCTGGTGTGGATTGCACAGTCAAGCTGTTGCCATTGTCTTTGTACGCATTGCGGCCAAGAGTTGGTGCATGCTCTATTTTTTTAGGGTAGCTGTACGAGGACCACTATCTGCTAAAGTCAACATGAGCAAAATCTTCCCTGCTTCCTGCCTGCTTTCCTCATTAACCTCAAAAGATGAGACACTGCGTGTTCCAAGATGCCACGTGCCTAGAGTTGGCCAGAACCCAAACACACATACATATATACGGTGCATATATATACACATATACACAAACACATATACATATATACGGTGCATATACAGTGTTCCTAGCAGGGAAGCTATACACTGTACATACGGTCGTATACGATGTGCAAATTTACGGTTCTGGCCAAGCCTAACGCACCCACACCACTGTCAAAAAACACCTGCCTTCAAAATGACTGCGTCTAAGGAGCTCTTCTCCGTCATGAACACAATCCCACCATGTACAAAATCCTCACTATGATAGGGAGGCAATTTGACAGACACACGCCCACACCCACAATCATACACACTCAAAAAGGCACACGCCCACAAACACACACGTACACATAAGCACTCACTCACACTCACACACACACACACACACACACACACACAAAGACACACACACACACCTCCAGCGGCGAGCCCTTGGATTCCATGGTGTGTGGAACTGTGTGAGGGATGTGCCTGCCTGACCCTCCCCTTCCCCCATCCCTGTTAACATTGTGGCTGCTGGCGTCAGCTGCGGGCAGACGTGACAGCAGTAAATATGTTATTATTACTGATACCTGATACCACATATGTAAAGGGAGATGGCTCTGCTTGTGACACCAGCCTGGACACCAGGAGAGCACATGTAGGGTTGGCCAGAAACATATTTATACGGTAAATACACCGTATTTTTGGCAGGAAATCCCCAAATACACAGTTGTATACAATGCATATAGTCGGCTCTGGCCAGTCCTAAGTATTTTCGTTGTCTTTTTCAGGTACTGAGGACCGGGGATGAGTTGTCAGCATGCTTGAAGTGTTTGTGGATCAATTTGGAAAGTAGTTTTCTCTCGTCCATGCAACTTCTTTACTGTCCGCACATTTATTGCGCTGCCTGTGTAGCTTTTCACTGCCTGTGGTATTTTGTATTTGTGTGCATTGACTCCCTGGACCCCTACTTCCCCTACCACTACCGCGGCTGCTAAGGCTGGTGTCCAGTAGAATTTGTAATTCAGCTGTTGGTTTTAGGAGGAAGGTAGGGACCATAATACTTCCATGGGATTTGCAGGCGTGCTTGGGGATGGCAAGTTGAAATGGCTCACGGTGACCAGCAATCACAAGGCTGCTGAGGGAACTTGTTATTTCCCTTGCTTCCCCAAACACCTGCTTGTACCCCGAAAAACTGCTTGTTTCTCGGCACTGACTCTTCAACCCATGCATAACAAGATGTCACATGGCTAGAGCAACAGTGTCAAGTAAGGTTGGCCAGATTCGTGCATACCTACCTATACACCGTATGTTACCGTATAATTAGCTCTTATTCCGCCAAAAACATTGTAAATTCACCATATATTACAGAGACAGTATATCACCGCGCACCGCGGACGTTTCTGACCCCCTCGCGGTGTGTCGGGAGCATTTGAATAACCAAGTTACATGGGCCTCGTGAAGCTCATGTCGAGGCTAAATAATTGAATTTAAGCATGAACAGAGACAGGTCGGGAAAGTCTCTAAGCCGCCCCTCAAGGCCCCCAAGGTGGACAAACAGCTTAAGAGGCTGGCCCTCTATTGGGGAGGAAGGACAACAAGAGGAAGGGCGCCTTCAATCCCTTTACATGCGCACGCACACACACGTACCCGCATGCACACACAGGCACACACGCACACACACACACACGTACGCGCATGCACACACACGCAGGCACACGTACATACGCGCACACACACGCACACTTACACAACGCACGCACACACGTACGTACACAACTGCATACACACGCACGCACGTACACAATGCACGTACGCACGTACACGCACGCACAAACACATATGCGCATGCACACACACACACATACGCGCAAGCACAAGTACACAACGCACGCAGACAAACGTACGTACACAACTGTTTACACACGCACGCACGCACACATGTACGTGCACGCACACACATACACCCACACACGTACGAGCACACACACACACACACACACACACACACACACACACACACATGGGCACGCACACACACACACGCGTGCACGTGCAGCTCAGAGGGCCGAAGGCCCTCGCATAGACCGCATTGGGGTAAATAACTAGATTGTGTGCCCCTCGCATAGGCTTGCATTGGAGTTTATTTCAAACCTCGCATTGTTACAAGACTCCATGGTATATATAATGTTCTGACCAACCCTAGTGTCAGGGTCACCTTTAAGGTCACCACCTGAAACCAAACATATATATATATATTTATAATGTGTGAAAGGTTGTATTTGGCAGAAGGTTTGATACGCATCATCATGCCAGATGTGGAGTGTACAGGCTCCTGGCGAAAACAATGCTCAACACTGTGTTTTTTTGCACACGATCTGAGCTACCACAGCTCATTATCTCTATCTCTTTGACTTGTGTGTGTGTGTGTGTGTGTATGTGTGTGTGTGTGTGTGTGTGTGTGTGTGTGTGTGTGTGTGTGTGAGAACAATGCTTATTGCTTTTGCAATCCCAACTTGGCTCAATTTTCATCTATTTTCACATTTCGAGTTTCATGTATTACAAGGTGCTCTTACGGTCCCGTCTTGATTTCACAGCTCACATTTAATTTCATATTTTAATTTTATTGAGGACAAGGTGGAGGAGCTCAGCAAACCCCAGTATCAGTGCACTCTTCCTTCTTGACAATATCAAAGAGCAACTTACATGCCCACGCGATCTTCTACAATTTCCCTTGCAGTTGTTGCTTTAGTTAGGGGAGTGGTTTTCATTGCTGCGCAGCCTATAATTTCTGCACGCTCCCTTCCAGGTTGTACCACTCACTGCTGTTCTTTTGAGTATTTCCCTTGTAGTTCTAGCCTTAATATGAGGAGTGGATTGCATTGACCACGCAACTTCTATGCTTCTAAAGCTTCCTCCCAGGTTGTAGCACTCACCGTTAGGGTTTTTCTAGGCTAGCAGATTTTTTAGGCTAGCAGTCGCACTTCTTGAATGAAGGCCAGTTTTTTCTGCAAACCTTGTACCACTCACCGTTGCCTGCCAGCTTGCCGTGATCCACTCTGTACCACTCTGTCCCACTCACTCTGTACCACTCACTCTGTACCACTCACTGTTGCCTGCCAGCTTGCCGTGATCCACTCTGTACCACTCACTCTGTACCACTCACTCTGTACCACTCACTCTGTACCACTCACCGTTGCCTGCCAGCTTGCCGTGATCCACTGCAGCTTGGTGCTCCTCCCTGAACAGCAGGCATCATGCAAAGAAAGGTATAGTGGCATAAGGGAGCACACTAGTTAGGCTGGACTAGGGTTGAGGATGTTAGTTAGGCTGCGCTAGGGTTTAGCACACGAGTGAGGCTGTACTAGGGTTTAGCACACTACTTAGGGAGTTCACTAGTTAGGCTGGACTAGGTTTAGCACACTACTTAGGGAGTTCACTAGTTAGGCTGGACAGGGGACAGAATTAAGACACAAGGTACGAGCGTTCGCAAGTAGGTCTCAGAATATAAAGATATGTTCACTTAATAAGGTCCTTTGCAAGTTTGAAAGCAGGGACCAGCACACATCTGGAAGCGGGCAGGGCAAGGATGTGATGTTCCTTGCAAACGCAAAAGCTTAAATTTGGTAGCTTGCATTGTTGAGGAGGACTAGTGAAATACTGCACTGGGCAGCTTGCTGTTAACACACCTGGGTGCTGATGTGCGTGTATCAACTCACAAGACTGCCTCCGCACTGGTTGTGACAAACACGCACGCACTTGCCTGCATGTTTAACTCACTGCACTTCTGGCGACCGCTCCTGCCACTTTTGACACACTCTCTCTCTCTCTCTCTCTCTCTCTCTCCCCCTCTCTCTGTCTCTCTCTCTCTCTCTCTCTCTCTCTCTCTCTCTCTCTCTCTCTCCCTCTCTCTCTCTCCCTCTCTCTCTCTCCCTCTCTCTCTCTCCCTCTCTCTCTCTCTCTCTCTCTCTCTCTCTCTCTCTCTCTCTCTCTCTCTCTCTCTCTCTCTCTCTCTCTCTCTCTCTCTCCCTCTCTCACACACACACACACACACACACTACACGCACACACACGCACACACACAGACACACACATGCCTGCGGCTTTGTCTCAGCTGCTTGTAGCACACAAGCTTAGCCACAGGAGGCCCTTCATGGTCCCAAGTGGAGCTGCTCTTGTATTCCACGAGGTCCAACTTCTGCAGTGTGTCAAGAGAAAGTAAAAAAATAAAAAGGTTCAACTTCTGTGGCTGTGTAAGACTGAGACAAAACAAAATTGCTAGATTTATCTTCTACAATTATTTCGGGAAGCGAATGGGCAAGACTCAGTAGTGGCAAAGAGAGGAAAGCATGCAAATGGTATGAGCTTCTCCCGCTGGAGCAGTAAGGAAGACAAAATGAATGTCACAAGGTCCAACTTGTATGAAATACGTGACACAACATCTTACGCAAACATCACCTTGTGCCTTCAATTTATGAGGCAATTTGACAAGATGGATCTTTAAAGTCTTTTCAGTCAGTTGTTACAGTTTTCTTTTTTGTGCGATGGTATTCAGGCCTGTGCACTCATGCCATAAAGTTGGATTTTGTACCGTAATTACGGTACCGACTGTAATTACCCCGTACAGTACGGTCCAAATTACGGTCAGCCAAAACTACGGTGCCAGATCGAACAAGACGGTGCCACCGTACAGTACAATTTTGACCGTAATTTGGCCGTTTGGCTCCAAGTTCGGCCCAAATTTATTTTCTTTTTGCAACAATTTTATGAATAAAAACAAATGATCAAGCAGAAATCAAGTACTGCGTCTGACTTTGAGTTTCCATGCAAGCCACTGCTGGGCCCTTTTCCCGAGCTGATGCAGCCCGAACCCAGCCTCAGGGTCGTTCAGGGAAGCATTGCGTGGCGTCAGCACGTAAGAGGAGCATGCTGGAGGTGGAAATGGGAGGTGTTGGGATGGAGAGGCCTTTCTGAGGCCATTTTTGCACTGGCAGTGCCAGCTTGGCACCGTACCGTATATCGTACAGTAGATTACCGTAATTAAGGAAAATAACGGTCCTCCAAAATCGTAAATACGCCGTAATTTACAAAAATACGGTACGTACAGTAAAGAGCGCACCGTACCGTACACTGTACGGTGCACAGGCCTGATGGTTTTGCATTACAAATTACATAGGGTTGGCGTTTTAAACATGGGCTTGCACTTGACAGGAGGATTCACGCATAACTAGGGTTGGCCAGAACCGTGCATATATAATAAATATTTATATAATATATACACTGTATACAACCGTATATTTGGTGATTTCCCCCTGCCGACAATACCGTATATACTCTGTATATATAGGGTTCTGGCCAACCCTACGCACAACTGAAGGACAGGAAGTGTACATGGAAAAAACCATAAAATTATTTGGGTATTAACCTGCTCATGATCTGCCTTTGAAGGGCACCATGATGACATATCATATGGCTGTGTCTAAGAAAGCAAGCACATGTGCAAGAACTGCATGTAAGAAAACCTTGGGGTTGCAGGAAAGTGACGACAAAGCTAGATTTTATCCTGTGAGCTGCTTTGAAGGCGTCATGGAGAGATTAACACGGCTGTGTCTGTACCAGCATGCATGCAAGACCACCTACAACCATTCATGGCTGCTTTGCCCTGGTGCTAGAAAGGAAGGGTTATTACGTTTTTACCCAGGCAGCAATATAAGTGTAGTACAAGCGGAGCCCACAACTACAACGTCAGATTGAAAACACTGCTCAGGATCAAGTGGCACGGCACTATATACGTGCACGTACACGGGCACATCACAACAGACGCGCACCTGTTCGTGTGCTGCTTTGAGGGCGTCATGCCGGTTCAGCACTTGCAATGTCCCGTCCGGGAATACCACGTTGAGGCAGCGAGAAAAGATGGCGTCATTCACCCTGCAACAGTAGATTGTCCAATGGCGTCATGCCTTGTACTTTTTGTACTACGCTTGTGTAATGTATTGTTTTGTAGTAGTATGCTTGTGCATTGTGTGGTATATCGTTTGGCGCATTAATTTGTGCATTCACCAGACTGCTTTATGCAAGAGTTGACCTCCTAAACCCTGAGTGAATATCTAACTATAAACCCTGAATGATCGCAAAAGATGGAGGCAAAGGATAACAAAGGTGTTTCGCATGACGAAGAAGGGAGGAGCCGTGTTTGTACGCAGCATCCTCAACATAACAAACGTGCAACAACAGGAGTGAAATAACGTGTAATTATAGAAAAGCAATTGAGAGGTGTTATCCAGCCTCTTGGTAAAAGAGTTAAAAGCGTCAAGCATATTTGACCGTGAAAAGGGCCTCCTCGATGCGCCTGTGAACTTTAGTCCAGCGTACCGCAAGCACTGGACTCTGTGGCGTGCATCTTCAGGCTATCAGCATCAGTCGTGCCAAAAAAAGTGTAACCATGGACAAGCACACACGTGCGTGCCTGCACGCGCATGCAGTAATTCCTATTTCAATTTTTGGCACTGACCTGTGGTGCTTGTCGTAGTCATCCGTGTAGCGAAAGCTGCGTGAAAAATGCCTGTGCTGGCCACTTTGCAGCCCGCTGTGCTCATTAGGGTTTGAACCTAAATGCAACGAAGATTAGACGTCGCTAATGAAGTGCAAGTGCATGTGTACGGGTGTGCATGTGTGCGTGCGTGCGTACACGTGTGTGTGTGTGTGTGTGTGTGTGTGTGTGTGTGTGTGTGTGTGTGTGTGTG
>Ga0307974_1003651_pt1 | contig 11054 bp, 7 predicted proteins | sample OrgLakmetagen784_FD_201812 | JGI IMG/M metagenome (GOLD analysis project Ga0307974, IMG submission 201812) | Saline water microbial communities from Organic Lake, Antarctica - #784 | ecosystem: Environmental > Aquatic > Non-marine Saline and Alkaline > Saline | place: Antarctica: Organic Lake... | reverse complement strand
TGGAAGAAGCACTGGCCCGCGCGGACATCGTCCTTCTACTGGTGGATCACAAACAATTCCGGGGACTTAAAGCGTCCGATATGAAAGAAAAGATCCTGATCGATACCCGGGGTGCAGTACGCTAGGAATTAACCATGAAGCGAATTTTAACTGTTTTCGGAACACGACCGGAAGCCATCAAAATGGCGCCTGTTGTCAAAGCGATTGAGGCAAGCCCTGATCTTGAAAGCGTTGTCGCCGTAACCGCCCAACACCGGGAAATGCTCGACCAGGTTCTGGAACTTTTCGGAATCTCCCCGGAGTACGACCTGGACATAATGAAACCGAACCAGGACCTGTACGACGTAACATCCAGAGTGCTGCTGGGAATGCGGGAAGTCATTGAATCAGCGCAACCCGATATCATCCTGGTCCACGGCGACACCACTACATCGTTTGCGGCCGCTCTGGCAGGTTTCTATGCGAATGTGCCTGTAGGCCACGTGGAAGCCGGTCTAAGAACCGGCAATATGCGCGCACCCTACCCAGAGGAAGCCAACCGAAGCCTGACAGGCCGCCTCACCGAAATGCATTTCGCACCTACTGAAACAGCCTGCCAAAACCTTCTCCAAGAGAACGTAGCAAACGAAAAAATATGGGTTACCGGAAACACGGTGATTGATGCCCTCCTGATGGTGAGATCAACTCTTGCAAGCTACGAACCAGAGTTCTGGAAAACCAGACTGGGAGAACCACTGGTCAACAAGGTAACAGGCAACACCGGTAAACTGATTCTGATTACGGGCCACAGACGTGAAAATTTCGGCCAGGGATTTCTGAATTTCTGCCAGGCCATCCACAACCTTGCAAAAAACCACCCGGATTGGCTGTTTGTTTACCCCGTGCACCTTAACCCTAACGTGCAAAAACCAGTCGCCCAGCAACTTGGGAATTCGCCCAACATTATCCTGACCAAGCCTGCAGATTATCTTCCCTTTATCTGGCTTATGGATCAAAGCCACCTGGTACTGACAGATTCGGGTGGTATTCAAGAGGAAGCCCCATCGCTTGGCAAACCGGTTGTAGTAACTCGTGAAGTGACGGAGCGCCCGGAAGCCGTCGAAGCAGGAACCGTAAAACTGGTCGGCACAGACCGGGAAAAAATCGAGAGCACCATCGAGCAGATTCTGACAGATGACGACCTATACGTGACGATGTCCCGAGCCCATAACCCTTATGGTGATGGCCATGCTTCAACACGCATTGTCGAAGTACTGACACAAAAAAACGTGTATACACAATGAGCAGTAGAAAGCTACTAACGGGTTCAGCACTCCGCTTTGGTGCCCTGATTATTGGAATGGCCATCTCATTCCTGATGATGCCATTTCTGATCCGAACGCTCGGCGATCACTGGTACGGCTTATGGATACTGGTTGCCAGCACCTTGGGTTTCTACGGCGTGTTCGACTTCGGACTGGCCAGCGCTACCCAACGATACATTTCACACGCGCTTGGGCAGCAGGATGAAACTCGTTTAAACCAAATTCTGTCCAATTCGATCTTCATCTATACATTTATCGCACTTATAGCGGTGATCGCCAGCGTTGCAATTGCATTCAGCGCAGACCTGTTCTTCGATAACCCTGAAGACAGTGATGTTTTCCGAACCATCATACTCGTGATGGGTTGCACCTTCGCCATTCATTTTGTGATGAATGCCTACTACGGAATCCTCACAGCCTACCTTCGATTCGACATTCAGGCGAGTACCGTCATAGTCAAATCGGTGTTCCGGGCGCTGACTATTTTTCTTGTATTTCAGAGTGATCCCAGCGTCATTAATCTGGCATTAATCACTGTGCTTTATGATCTGATTTCTCACTTAATCATCCTACGAGCTGCAAAACGCGAAGCGCCCTGGATCGCTCCCAGGCTTCACCACGTATCGAAGGAAAACATGGCGGAACTTGTGAACTTTGGTTTTCACAGTTTTGTTATGTTTATCGGCAGCAAACTTCGCGAGCGGGGGCCACACTTTGCAGTCGCGGGCGTCCTATCAATCGGCACAGTGACTGTTTTCCAGATTGCAACGCAGCTAATCCAATACCTTGCTCAGCTACAGTCAGCTCTGCTGGGTGTACTTCTACCCTCATTCACACGCTTGTTCGGCGAAGGGAAAAATGACGAGCTGAATACCAACTACCTGTTTACTCTTAAAATTTCGACATTAACCGCGTCATGTCTCGCAGGTGGCATTATCGCGCTCGGCCAGCCCTTTATTCTATTCTGGATAGGCGACGGCTATGATGCGGCCTATTACACATTAGTCCCTCTGGCTATAGGTTACTTCGTTGTTCTTCTGCACTACCCTTCCTTTCAACTGATCGTTGCCCTGGCCAAGCATAAAACTTATTCCCGATACGAAGTCCTGGAAGGTATAGCGCTCACGATCGCAACAATAATAGCGGCCAAGATTGGTGGATTAACCGCAGTAGGCTGGGCCATTTGTATTATCTTGGTAATAGGACGATCTTTCTTTATCCCCCAATTTGTACAGAAAGCTTGGGGAATTTCTGTTTTTGACATTCAGCTTCAAATAATTAAGAGGTTATTGCTTGTTATTCCAGCGCAGATTACCTTGTGGTATGCCCTTAAACAGACAAATATAGAGTATGGCTTCCTAACCACTTTTCTACTGAGCATTCCGATGTTCTGCATTTACATCTTCATCTATCAATGGGTCGTTTTTTCTAGCTCAGAACGAAAGGCAATAAAAAAGATCCTGGGGACCTATCTCGTTCCGACCAAAATTAGGACCGTAAACGGCAGCCAATAAGCGGAAAATCTCAAAATGCCAGAAAGCTTTGAAATATTTTTGACTCTGTAAATCATGAGTCTCAGTGGAGCTTTTGATGTTAAATCTGCCTCTCAGCATTTTCGTTTTCCAGTAGATCCAAGTATTTTTTAAAAGCACTAGCCCACGAAAAGTTAGATTTTACATGTTCAGACAAGCGTTCTCCCATTTTTTGGGCAGCAACAGGATCATCAAGAAGAACCTTGATGCAGCGTGCCAATTCACTCTGATTATCCTGGGTGAAAAGCATGCCATTTTCTCCGTCAGACACTAACTCTGGAATACCACCAACTCGTGAAGCAATTACTGGAACCGAAAAGCTTGCGGCTTCCAACAATACAATTCCGAACGCCTCTCTCCTGCTTGGAAAGCAAAAAATTGTCGCTTTTTTATAAAAATTGGAAACTCTTCTGTGCGGAATATCAGGATAAAATTCCACGCTGTTATCAATACCTTTTTCAACGCATAGAGCTTTTAACCTGGGTAAGGCTTTACCGGTGCCTCCTACTAAAACCAGCTTCACGTTCTTATACTTACTAGCTATCTCAGAAAATGCGTTGATCAGGACATCCTGCCCTTTAATCTCATCAAATTTTCCTACATTCAAAATCATCCGGTCACCATCGGAAGTCGACTCGTCGGCCATTGAACAGAAGGAATCCACATTTAATCCATTGTAAATAACGAAATAAGGTATATCGCAACCTGCCGCGTCCACAAGCCGCTTACCAAGATCATTGGAACAAACAACAACCTTGTTATTAGAATTTGACAGCAACTTCCCCCACTGAGCTGTTTGCATTTTACTTGCCGACGAAATACCACCAACATCGGAACCATGAAACGACAAAATTAAAGGTATCTTTCTTGAGAGCCCTTTAAGCACCCGTTCTATTGCGAAAGCTTGTAGCCCAGGAAAGTGTAAATTAACGGCAACAACACTATGATCGTTACAGAATTTTCGAAACTTATAGGCGAACCGGAAACGCCAAAGACAAAACATAACACTATCCTTCAACCCCATATCCTCATGATAAGATCGAATTCGCCAGCGAACTGTTTTAATACCATGAACATCCTCAAAAATTGGATGAGTTGCGTCCCATTCATGTATAAGAACTAGCGGCAAAATTTCATTAGTTGCTTCCATTTCCCGGGCCAAATTAATCACAACTTGATTAACTCCCCCTATCGCGTTTAAAGGCCAGGGTAATACAAAAAGATAGGTTTTCTTTTTCGCTGAACTTTGCATTTTCCTAATCTCTCACGAACGGGCTGATACTCAGCTTTGAACTTTAATATGAGTGCCAAATTTCGCACTTGCGCCGCCAACACTCAAAGGCGTGACAATCCTCACGCTAAAAAAAAGATCGTCTCAAACACGTCCGAGTTGATGCCTCCCAAACGGGAATGGCGTCAGACCCAGTTAATACCCCTTGTTTTACTAGAACACCATGGCTCTGGCTACCCCGGATTTTGGACAAGTTCCTTTTAAAACTGCAGGCAAAAGCTTCCTCTGAACAGTTGGCCCGACTGGGTTCGCAGGACACCTGGCCAGAAATCGACCAATCTCAATCTTACTCGTACCCCCAATTGCTCTTCTGTTATCATTGGACATCATTAACCCAGGCAGAAACATGCAGAAGCTGCCTCGGTATTCGTGAGCAAGGTTACAGAAGACTGAAGGGACAAAAAGGATGGAAAGGAAAAAGCTACTTTGGCTCTCACACCTCGTGCCATACCCACCAAAAGGAGGAGTTCTCCAGAGATCATTCAATTTATTGCGCGAAATATCGAAAGATTTTGATGTATATTTATTTTGTTTTAATCAAGAAACTTTTCTCAAAAGCAGCTTTCCAGATACACCCGATCCGCTATCACAAGCATTAAGGGGCCTGGAACCCTACACTCGTAAAATTCAGGTAACCGATATTCCATACAGTCGGCACAGTTTTGGAAAGCACTACGTCGCTTTAAAATCTCTGCTTACCAACCGGTCATACACTCAAAGTTGGCTACAAAGTACGGAAGCAGAGAACCAAATAAAGGCCTTTATCGCAGACCAAGATTTTGACGCTGTACACTTCGATACCATAAGCTTGGGTGTTTACAGGCATTTGGTAACTGATACCCCAGCAGTTCTAAACCATCATAATATCGAATCCAGGATGTTGGTAGACCGAAGCAGAAATGAAAAAAACATAATCAAAAAGTTGTATTTCCAGATGGAGGCCCAGAGGCTTCTATCAGCGGAGAAAAAACTATGCCCATCTTTTAATCTGAATATTACCTGTTCGGAAGATGATGCGAGGGAGCTTAATACAATTTCTCCGAAAAGTAGTGTCGATGTAGTCCCCAACGGCGTTGACATTGATTACTTCTATCCCCGACCCAATGACCGGCCGACCCCATCATATTCTTACCTGGTGTTCGCAGGGGGGTTATCCTGGTACCCGAATCTAGACGCGATGAATTATTTCGTTGATGAAATATGGCCGGAACTTAAATCCCGAATACCAAGTATTCGCATGTCACTTGTAGGCCGAAACCCACCAAAAAAATTTATTGACCTCAGCGAACGAGACCCAAATTTTGTAGTGCATGGCTTTGTCGACGATGTGCGCCCATACCTCTGGGATGCGACCGCATATATCTGCCCCATCAGAGATGGAGGGGGAACAAAGCTTAAAATACTCGACGCCCTTGCGGTCGGTGTTCCCCTTATTGCGCAAAACTTCTCATGCAAAGGGATCGCTGTAGAACCAAATAGACATGTACTATTTGCAAGCTCTCCGAAAGACTACGTCGATCAGGTTGAAAAAATTCTTTCCGACAGTGAAATGTGTAACAGGTTAACCATTAACGGGCCCAAATTTATAAAAGATAACTTCTCATACAAGAACATCGGCCGAAACTATTCAGCATTAATCTCCGGATTAATAAAAGGGAAGTCCGTTGATAAAAAGGCAACGGTGGTAAAATGAATAGGAAACTAGCGAGAGCTATATTTGAGAATGCGGCACGAATCCGAAATCCGTCTTTGTGGCCGAGTTACGATGCCCTGAAGCAGACTGAGTGGATGTCCAAGGAAGAATTGGAGACACTACAACTAAAGAATTGCGAGAAATTTTTAAGTTATACCAAGCAATATTCCGATTACTACTCCAGACTCTTTACTAAACTTGGCTTTGACCCAAAGAAAATTCAAGATATATCTGAAATTATAAAAATCCCAGAAGTAAAAAAAGAAACACTTATTAAACACAATGAAGAAATACACGCCAATGATAGTTCGCTAAGGTCATCTATCGCAGAAACGTCGGGAACGTCCGGTGCAGCATTGAGTTTTAAAAGGGACGAAAAATGGGACTCATTAAATCGTGCGACAATGCTGAGGTCTTATGATTGGTATGACGTAAAACCGTGGGATAAAAACGGATATCTCTGGGGTTACAATATTGCAAAGTCCGAGGCACTCAAAGTAAAAACACTTGACGCTCTGCAAAATCGCTTTCGGCTTTTCAGCTACAGCACTAAAGAGATAGAAGGCTTTGCCAGGAAATTGACAAACGCCAGCTTTCTAAGCGGCTACTCTTCCATGATATACCAAGTTGCAAAAGCAATTAACCAAAATAATTTGCAAATACCGAATCTTAAAATGATCAAAGGTACATCAGAGATGATACTAGACATATATCATCGTGAATGTATAAATGCATTTGGCTCTAAAATGGTAAGCGAATACGGCGCAGCTGAATCTGGGTTAATTGCTTTTGAATGCCCCCATGGCAGCATGCATGTTAACATCGAAAATCTCCATATAGATACAAATGAAAAAGGCGAAGCTATTGTTACAAATTTCGCGTCGCTTTCCTTTCCTATAATACGATATAACTTAGGAGATTCAATTATTCTAGATGACAGAGCTTGTGATTGTGGACGTGCTCATCCCGTGCTTCGAGAAATACAAGGGCGCAAAGGCACAACCGTTTTAGGGCACTTAAAAGAATACCCGGCACTTACTTTCTACTATGTTTTCAAAAATTTAGCTCTAGAGAAGAATCTATTGATAAATTACAAGGCAATTCAAGAGCAAAAAGGTCACGTCACAATTTATATTGAAGGTAAAACGAATCGAACATTTGAACATTTAATTAGAACTCAATTAGAAAAATATTTCGGGGAAGACCTGTCCTTCGATATAGAGTATATGATCCAATTCGAACCCAGCAGAAAGAAGCAACAATATTTTGAATCAATGATAAATTCTTAGAGTTCTAACAATTCACAGCTAAGATGATGACAAGGCGGATGTTCAAGCTTGGAGTAATTCGCTGATTGATAGCCGAGTCAGCGGGAAATGTAGTGGTCAACTAATCCCGGATAGTATTTTAAGGTTTCCTCAGCTGTAAGGGTAATCCCCCCGAAAAACAGCGGTGATCAAAAGTAGAATTTTCCGTAAGCTACACGCAGGGAGATTCTGCATGAAGAAGTCACGTTTTCCGACGGCCAGATACTGTCGATCCTCAAGCAAGCCGAGAACGGTGTGCCGGTTCCGGAACTTTGCCGTTAGCACGGCATGAGCAGCGCCAGCTTTTACAAATGGCGCGCCAAGTTCGGTGGCATGGATGCGTCCATGATGGCCCGTTTTAAAGAGTTGGAGGACGAGAACCGCGGGCTCAAAAAAATGTATGCCGAAGAGCGACTCAAGTCGGACATTTTCAAGGAAGCCATCGAAAAAAGTGGTAAAGCCGTCTCGTCGCGGTGAGATGGTGCAGAAAGCCGTTAATGAGGAGCACGTCAGTATTCGTTTGGCTTTCTGGATGTTCAGCATCAGTGAGACCTGCTATCGCTACCGTGCAAAGCTCAGCAGCGAGAATGCCGAGATCGCGGACTGGCTGATCCGACTGACCCACAATCAGCGGAACTGGGGCTTCGGCCTGTGCTTTTTTCACCTGAGAGACGTCAAAGGCTTTGGCTGAAACCATAAACGGGTGTACCGGATTTATCGGGAGCTGGAACTGAATCTGCGGATCAAGCCCAAGAAACGCCTGGTTCGTGAAAAGCCGGAGCCACTGGCTGTGCCGGAAATGATCAATGACAGTTGGTCGATGGACTTCATGCACGACCAGCTCAACGACGGTCGCAGTTACCGACTTCTGAATGTAATTGATGATTTTAACCGCGAAGGCCTTGGCATCGAAGTGGACTTCTCGCTTCCGGCAGAGCGCGTTATCCGGTCCTTGGAATAGATCATTGAGTGTCTGGGCAAACTGCGTTCTATTCGATGTGACAACAGCCCTGAGCAAGCTGGCGACCTGGGCGGAGAACCAAGGCATTGTCCTGGCGTTTATCCAACCCGGCAAACACCAGCAGAATGCCTATATCGAACGCTACAACCGCACGGTTCGTTATGATTGGCTGGCACAGTATCGGTTCGACAGCACCGAAGAAGTCCAGGATTAATGCCACTCGCTGGCTCTGGCACTACGATCACGAGCGACCCAATATGGGACTCGGAGGGATCACCGGTATTACCCCAAAGGCACGGACTTCTCGAAACTGAGTCAGTTCGCACTCAACCAAACAGTTGATGAACTGAATTCCCGTCCCAGAAAACGCCTGGGATATCGCACACCGGCAGAGGTATTCTGGGGCGAGTACTCAGGTGCCCTCAAAACAGCCAGTGCTGCACTTATTACTTGAACTCAGGATTCAGACAAAGGCAAAAATAGCTAATATGTCATTTCATCTTATCAACTATTTCCTCTAAAATTAGTTTCGCACCAGCATTTGATAAATGGTCATCATCTCTATAAAGAATTGAGCCATCTTTATATGTTATACAGCGCCCTGGCTGAGTTGTGTCGCACAGCATTTTTTCCGGATATACCCTATACAAATTGCGATTCTGTCCAATTTTATCTAACGCACGCGTCGTCCTTTTGTTACGCTTCTTGAAAACTTGAAAACTTGTAGACGCTATCTTTCCATCCGATAAGGATTCTGAATTAATAAGGTTGAACTTGCTTATATAATCAGGAACATTCCAGCCAGCCTCTGGTACAGGATATATCAGAATAACTTTTTTGCCCCTATCCAAAAGGTATTGCACTGATTCTTTATAGGCCCTAGCAATTAATTTTCGGTGACTGTAATTTTCGTGCACTAGATATTTTCCATTTTCGACTATATCTAGTTGAGGTTTCCGTCCGTGCTCGACTCCACCTTCCTTGTTGTCAAAACGAACGCCCTCCATTCCAAGAGTCCATCTAGCAGAGAGTATTACGTACTCTACTGCAGAATTATTTACGATATCCTCGTAAACTTTTTCATTCCGTTCGTAACAGGCTTTTCTGTCAGGATTGTCGGCTCTATAAACGCCCTTGACTGGTGGGCATGCAGACGTGGCTGCAAATAGTAATCCATAATCAGTTTTCAAAAACGCTTTTTTAGCCTCAAACATTAGTGCTTGAGCATGAGAGTCACCGTATAGAAATGCAAATTTTTCCTGATTCGGCACTAAAACACAGTAAATACGCCCTTGCGATGACTTCGCTTCGACATTACCACATAAATTTTCGCTAAAATTATTTTTCTTCGCTCGATCAACAGCTTCAGATAGCTTTGCATTTACCCTAAATTTGTATCCATCTGAATAGTGCCCAATCACTCCAAAAGCGATAAAAAATAATGAGCCGATCAAAACAAACAAAAAAATCTGGTTCCGTGAAAAAGTTTTACGTTCCCTAAAAGGTGCTTCTATATACTTCCAGCTAATAAAGGCTAAAATCAGTGAAATAAGGGATAAAGCAGCGAATAGTAGGCTGGATGGCTCTTGAAGACTCCTGTGCCTTACAAATACGAAGAGAGGTTGATGCCAAAGATAGGCGCTGTAACTTATAAGTCCAACACCGACCAAAGCTCTTGATCCGAGAAATTTACCTGAATATGTCTCTTTAGAAGAAAAAACGATTATTAAAGCGGTGCCGATCGTCGGAGCGAGAGCGTAAAGACTAGGAAATGGTGTATTTTCATCAAAAACTAAAACTGCATAGACTATAAGTGCTAGTCCAAACCAGCTTAGTAACTCGCCGACTAAGGTTCTTGATAATAGCGACCTCATAGCAGATTTTCGATAGAGAAAATAAAAAGCGATGCCAGCTCCAATGGCTAATTCCCAAGCTCTCGTTGGTAATAAGAAAAAGTTTGCATTTGGTTCATTAAACGCAGCCCAGTGAGATATAGAAAGACTTGCTAATGAAATTATAAAAAAAGAGCCTAAAATCCAACGTTTTCCAAAATGCCAAATTAACATTAAATATAATGGGAATAATACGTAATACTGTTCCTCAACAGCCAGGCTCCAGGTATGTAATAGTGGCTTAAGTTCATTTTCTACTCCCCAATATCCTGTTTCCTTCCAGAATAATATGTTTGAAGAAAAAACAGAGACAGCAATCAGACTTTGGGAAAAATCCTTCATATGAGAGGGAAGCAACCAAAACCATGACAACATCGTTGATACCAGAATGACCAGAAAGAGCGCTGGGATGATTCTTCTTGCTCTCCTTTCATAAAAATTTACAAGCGAAAATTCCTTTTTCTCTATTTCAGACAGGATAATTGTTGTTATCAGATAGCCACTGATTACAAAGAAGACGTCGACACCAACAAAGCCACCGCTGAAATTGTCAAATCCAGCATGGAATAAAATAACTGGGATTACTGCAATAGCTCGCAGTCCATCTATTTCCTTTCTGTAGTTCATTCTCGTTCAAATTCCTACTTAAAGGTATAAAATATAAACCTGTTAAACGTTCCTGTGTGTCCTGCCAGGACTACGACATGCTTGGCATAGCGCCTGCCATAGTTGGCCGAGTGAAGCCCGACACACAAACCGCATGGACTTCCCCCAATAAAATGGACACGCCCCACTATTTGATTCCTTCGAACTCTATCGGAGTCCGGTAACCAAGGCTACTGTGCAGCCGTAGGCTGTTATAAAAGCGCTCAATGTAATGGTAATCCCCCCATTTTTAGCGGGGCTCAAAAGTAGACCTCAGGCGATCATGGCCAACTTCTGTTGAGGGGTGATCCCTCCGAGTCCCATATTGGGTCGCTCGTGATCGTAGTGCCAGAGCCAGCGAGTGGCATTAATCCTGGACTTCTTCGGTGCTGTCGAACCGATACTGTGCCAGCCAATCATAACGAACCG
>Ga0307974_1003643_pt1 | contig 11070 bp, 16 predicted proteins | sample OrgLakmetagen784_FD_201812 | JGI IMG/M metagenome (GOLD analysis project Ga0307974, IMG submission 201812) | Saline water microbial communities from Organic Lake, Antarctica - #784 | ecosystem: Environmental > Aquatic > Non-marine Saline and Alkaline > Saline | place: Antarctica: Organic Lake... | reverse complement strand
AGAGAGACAGAGAGAGCGAGAGCGAGAGAGAGAGAGAGAGGGAGAGAGGCAATCCTCACCACACCCACCCACCCACACATACACACGTAGAGGACACATTAAATGCCTTTGCACTTTTTCTTTGTACTTTTTTCGATTCTTTTTTTGTCACCTTCAACACGTTCCTTAGTTTCAAGGATACCCCTGCGCAAAAAGCTGCCATGTCGTAGGATCTGTCAATCAGCATCGCCCTCTTTGCAACCTTGCCTGCCCTGTTACCTGAGACATCCCCCTAGGCTTTGCAGATTGCCGCTTGCTGTTGCGTCGCTCAAACTCCTGCACACGCTCCTTAAAGGATGGAGGAGCAGGCAGAAAGGCAGAAATAAGTGAAGGTGCAAAGCCACACCACAGCCGCGTGTGCTGGTCTGTTGTGGTTTGGGCAAAGCATGAGGGCGTGCAACTAATTGCACAAAAGGGGTCTGAGTATAGTGTGTGCAAGCAATTTCACAAAAGTGGTCTGGGTATAGTGCATAGTGCGCCCAATCGGCATGAAATGAGAGCAAGCTGTTTTGCATCAGGCATTTTCTTTGCCATGATTGCATACACAACTCACAAACACAACATGGATGCCACTTTTAACCTCACAACCAAACGCTGCAATTCCCCCGCCCAACTTCAATCCGACCCACAACCCACAGCCTAAGAACCCAAACACACCATTGACATACTACATACACGTATGGCTGTGAATGGAACGTGCAGTGTATCCTTCCTTTCCGACCCACGATTAGCTGCTCGATAAAACCCACAGAACAACACACACACACTCTCTCACACACACACACACACACGCACACACACATCCAGGTCTCAGATGCGTGGGGACCCCCTTCACCTGCAGCTGCAGTTGTTCCTTGGTGGGGCCGCCCCTGACAACATTGGACCTGCTCTTTGAGGGTGTGCTTCCTCTGCTTTTAGAGCCTTGATCACTGGCCCTGGGGCCTCTGTGTGCACGTGCGTGTGTGTATGTGTGAGTGTGTGTGTTTGTGTATAAATATGTGTGTGAATTGCAGACCTCAATTCAATCACACACTTTGCAAATAAGTCTCTCTGCGACACACACACACGCACACACACACGCACACACACACCCTTCAATACAACTGTGTCGGCTTCTTGTAGGCAGCTGCATCCATATGAAGCATTTTCGAATGAGCATCACCTGCCCCTTGCATACATGAAGCATTCTCTAATGAGCACCACCTACCCCTGCACCTGCATTCCACTATGCCACTGCACTGAACGTTGCTAACCTCTGTCCTCCAATGTTACCCTCATCAGTGTTATCCCTCATCAGTGGTACCCTCATCAGTGTTACCCACATCAGTGTTACCCTCATCAGTGGTAATGTGTTATCCTCCAACAGGCTCAAAAAGGAGCAGTCCATCTCAGCGTCACCCTACAGCATGCTCAAACGGAAGCAGTCCATCTCAGCGTCACCCTACAGCATGCTCAAACGGGAGCAGTCCATCTCAGTGTGTAACTTTTCTGCAAGTACGTTACACACCCACACATGCACACGGGCGTTCGCACACACATTGTGCATCTCACACACACGTGCAGTGCACACGTGTGCAGCACATAGGAATACCTTCACACCCACACCTACACCCACACCCACACCCACACCCACACCCAAACCCACACCCATACCCACACCCACACCCGCACCCACACCCACACCCACACCCACCCGCACCCACACCCACACCCACACCCACACCCACACCCGCACCCACACCCACACCCACACCCACACCCACACCCACACCCACACCCAAAGCACCTTTGCCAAGCCTCACCTGCGGCTTGACTTCTTTGGTAGAGCCCCGTCACGTGGCTCATCACGAGGCCCCCCTTCAGTAAGACCGTCCAGGGGGGGGGCCACATCCTCAGAGTCCGCTGTCGAAGGTGGGTCGTCAGCAATTTGGGAATCTCCTCGCGTAGGCGGCGACGTGGGGGCTGTGACAGATGTGTGTGGGTGCTGGGTTTTATTTTTTTGTGTGATTATTATTTACTTATGTCACGTTCTCCTTACTTGTTAGAGTTGAGTATAGTGATAGTGAAAACCCTTTCTTGCTCCTTCCTCTGTGTCAGAAGTACTGTCACATTTGAAAGCTGTTGGTTTTTATTGCTGTGTCGTAGGGTTGGCCAAAACCATACATATACGGTGTATATGCGTCAATTCTTGCAGGGATTTCATCAAACACACTGTCATATACAGCGTATATATACGCTTCTGGCCAACCCTGCTCTTTCCTCTTGTGTCAGCAGCACTGCCACGTTTGAAACCGCTGTCGATACGTGAAGCAGTGCTAGGTTGGCCAGAGCATTTATACATATACCAGTATACGGTAACTTTCGCAGGGGAGCTCATCACACAAACACAGTCGTATACGGTGTGTACATACGGTTCTAGCCAACCCTACTTGCTTGCTAAGCAGCAACTTTAAAGGTGCGTGGGCATTGCTGTTAATGACTTTCGTCTTATCGATGGGGTACTTTGTCTGCACCTTGAAGTGCATTACTTTGTCTGCATCTTGAAGTGCATTACTCTGTCTGCACCTTGAAGTGCATTACTTTGTCTGCACCTTGAAGTGCATTACTTTGTGTGCATCTTGAAGTGTATTACTTTGTCTGCATCTTGAAGTGCATTACTTTGTCTGCACCTTGAAGTGCATTACTCTGTCTGCATCTTGAAGTGCATTACTTTTTCTGCATCTTGAAGTGCATTACTTTGTCTACATCTTGAAGTGCATTACTTTGTCTGCACATTGAAGTGCATTACTCTGTCTGCACCTTGAAGTGCATTACTCTGTCTGCACCTTGAAGTGCATGAGGGAGGGAATGTGACGGAGACAATTAAAGGATAGAAAACATAATAAGCAAACACAAAAAGGGAACATACACCGCTTTCGCTGCACTGCAAGTACCGGAGTTCACGTGTTTCACATTCAACTCAGCAGAGTGGCATCATATTCATCTCTGTCATGGACATGAATTAGCTCAGCAGAGTGTAATCATGGTCGTATCTGCCATGGCCATGACTTAGCTCAGCAGAGTGGCATCATGTTCATCTCTGTCATGGCCATGACTTAGCTCAGCAGAGTGGTGTCATATTCATCTCTGTCATGGTCATAACTTAGCTCAGCAAAGTTTTATCTTGGTCATATCTGTCGTTATTCAATTGCTACACCAGCAAATTTTTAAAGTACGTGGGCACTCACTCATTATTTTGGCATCAGCAATGCATGCATGCGCGCCCAATCCTACATAACATTGTGATGTCGGTGTGGGTTTGTAGGAACACGATTGTAAGCGAGACTCATTCACAACACACACACCAATTCAGTTATGAAAAAGAAAGAAAAAGTAAGCAGGCAACAAAACTCTCCCTGCATCAATTAAGGAAAAGGAAACACATTGGCCCGAAGTACCGTGAGTCTCCTCCACCAAAAACTGTTGCGCCTGGGAGCGTTTTCCGTTCACATGTCCCCTCTGCGGAGCTTGGGCGCAGCTAGCATGAAATGAAAGGCTCAAATTCACCACGTGCATTACCATCTAATCGAAATTACATGCACTGACACCCACACCCACACCCACACCCACACCCACACCCATGCACAAAAACACCCATGCACCCACACCCACGCCCACACCCATGCACAACAACACCCATGCCCTCACACTGATGAACGCACGTGCATGCAGACATATGTACGTAAGTACATACATACATCCACACACTTTGTGCCTGAAAAAACCGTTCACTCACCTACGCTCAACAGGGCTTTAGGAGTGGGCGTGTAGTCAGGACGCAGCACATACTCCGCCAGTTCATAGTGCTGCCCACCAAAGGAAGCAAACGTGCAGAACACCACGTCACGCGCGTTGGGCTGTCCTGGGTCAGCAAACTCAACAAGGTGCTTGGAACTTGCCTGTGTGTGTGTGTGTGTGTGCGTGTGTGTGTGTGTGTGTGCTTGTGAGTGTTTTCACGCGCGTTGGGCTGTCCTGGGTCAGCAAACTCAACAAGGTGCTTGGCGCTTGCCTGGGAGTGTGCGTGTGTGTGTGTGTGCGTGTGCGTTTGTGTGTGTGTGTGTGTGTGTGTGTTTTCACGTGCGTTAGGCTGTCCTTGGTCAGCAAACTCAACAAGGTGCTTGAAGCTTGCCTGTGTGTGTGTGTGTTAGTGCGTGTCTGTGTGCGTATTTGTCAGGTGAGGGAGGAGGGGAGGATATGATTGTATTAGGATGTGCATGGACATAAGTGTGTGCTCTGAACTCTTTGCTGCTGGAAGATTAAATGACCAAAAGGGGCACACACAAGAACAAAAGAGAGCAAAATGCTTCATACGTTTGATTCACTACTTTTATTCGTAATTCTGAAAGCAAAGTGTGCCAGTTGCACACACTGCGCTCCTTTTTCGCATCAAACACAAACACCCACATCCATCAACCCATACCCACACACCCACACTCACACCCATACTCACACCCACACCCACACCCATACCCACACCTACAACCACACCCACACCCACACCCACGCCCACACCCACACTCACACTCACACTCACACTCACACCCACACCCACATGCACATACATCTGTATGGTCCAGCCTGCCAGAGCATCACTCACCTCTGACCTGCATCACCTGCATCACTCACTCACCTCTGACAGCGTCGTCATGAACCACTCGCGCTCTTTTGCGTCCACCACACGATCATGGAACACGCGCGCACACTCATGCTGCCACAACTTGACCAGCTGCAAGGGTGTGGAGCGGCTGCCCCTGTGGGCGTGGAACATGGACTTGAACACAGCTCCCACGTGTCGGATGGAGAAGAGGTAATGGGGACGGGAGGGGACAGGGAGGAGGGTGGCTGTGACCTGTGCATGTGCATGTGGGTATGTGGGTGCGAGTGTGTGTGTGTGTGTGTATGTGGATGTGTATGTTGTGCGTGTATGTGCATGTACAGCGTGCATGTGCGTGACGTGCGTGTACGTGTACGTGTATGTAATGCTTCTAGGTGTGCATTGTACGTTTATGTGTATGTGTATGTGTATGTGTATATGTTCAAATTTAAACCCTAAATCTGAATCTAAACCCCAGCTCTTTCTAACCATCCTTCCAGTTGCTTTCACACCTATTTGACAGTACAGCTGTGAACCCTACCCACCTGACAATACACCCTACCCACCTAACGATACACATCCTTAGTGTGCACCCTACCCGCCCGACGATACACATCAATAGTGTGCACCCTACCCACCTGACGATACACATCCATATTGTACACCCTACCCACCTGACAATACACCCTACCCACCTGACGATACACATCCATAGTGGCAGACACCAAAGCAGGCAGCAGTTCGTTGGAGACGGTGGTCATAGGTTGCATGTACCTGCACAGCACAGTACACACACACATTTACCGCGGTGAGGACACACATGCCTTGGTATGCATGCTGGTGACACATTTCCATGCAGGTTATTGATGTGGCCATGTTCACCTGCAAAGCACTCACACAGGCATGCACACACACACACACACACGCACACACACGCACACGCACACGCACACGCACACGCACACACAAACGCACACGCACACGCACACGCACACACACACGCACACGCACACGCACACACAAGCACACACACACACACACACACAAATACAAAGAGATACACACACTGATGAGCCTACCTCTTGAGAACCGCTGTAAATATGAGTGTGAAGCCTGCATGGCTGATAGGAGGCAGGGCCACGAGCGACATGTACTGCAGCAGGCGATCAGGTACCCTGCAAAGTGTCAAAACCAAAATTTTAGAGCTTAGACAAACAGCAAGCTAGAACATGCAACACGCCTTCCTGGTTACCCCCCCCCCCCCAGAGAACATACGCTGCAAGCAGGACAAAATGGATTGCAAAAGGCTGATGGATGGCTTGCCACACAAGACGTGGATGTACGAGGTATTGTGTACACACATTTCACACATTTCACACATGCACATGCACACAAACACAAAAACACTGCAACAGTCAAATCTCACACATACATGTGCACACAACCCACACATGCACATGCACATACTCATGCACATACACACCAGCACACAATGCAACGGTGCACACAAGCCACTCCTAGAAGAACAAAAAAGGCTCGTGAGTTGCCTGTGAGGCGGACTCATGCAGCACACACAAAGCCCGTAGTGCGTCAAGCTTAGCAACACACAGCCTCTGGTGCATTGCGGTGTCAGGCTTTAAAAAATCAGTACAGTGTGGTAGGCAGCAATTGCTATATGCTTCAGCCAACGTAGGTCATCACAGTTCACACAAGGTTGGAGGCAGCCAGGAAGTGCCTGCATCAACATCCCTCTCAACATATGTGCACAACCCTTTGGACGTGGTCATATACTCATAGGGTTGGCCAGAACCGTATATACACACCGTATATGACCATATGTATGGTGATTTCCCTGCCAAAGATACCGTGTGTACACCGTATATACCTATAAATAATGTATGGTTCTGGCCAGCTCTACATACTCACGACTTTTTCAAGGGGTTTATGGTGGTGCAGCCCACAAGCTGCGTGTCTGTAACTGTCTTGAATGTTGCTTTGCGTTCATCGTGCCATCCCCCAATGCTGCACCACTGGCGTAGGAGCTCCAAGGCTGACTGCATGTGCGTGTGAATTGTGTGTTACGTGCTGTGTGTGCTATTGTGCCTGATGAATTACGTGGAGCGTGATTTTGTGTGTGTGTGTGCATGTGCGTGTGAATTGTGTGTTACGTGCGGTGTGTGCTATTGTGCATGATGAATTACGTGGAGCGTGATCTTGTGTGTGTGTGTATGCGTGTGCGATGCTTGTTGCAGTGCACGTGCACGCTCCTGCATCAAGACGTGTGTTTTGCTTGGATTAGGGTTGGCCAGAACCATTTATATACGTGTATTCATGTACGGTAATTTTGGCTGGGAAATCACCAAATATACGGTCATATACGGTGTACGTATAAGGTTCTGGCAAACCCTACTTTTGATCAGTAGTGCTCATTGCTGGCAAAGGGTTTTGAGGCAGAAGGTATGAAGCTAAGGTTGGCCAGAACTGCATGCACACACCGTATATAGCCCTAGCTGCTAAAGTGCCGTGTATGCACCTTTTTCTACAATATACATGTAATCGTTTTTGACATTTTCCAGATCTGTATAGGAGGCGTGACCTTTGAGAAAAGATGCGTTGGAGTGACAGAGCACGTGTTCAGAGTGTTGTGTGTGTGTGTGTGCGTGTGTGTGTGTGTGTGTGCAAATGTTTGTGTGTGTGTGTGTAAATGTTTGTATGTGTGTGTTGTGTGTGTGTGTGTACATTGGTTTTTGCATATGTCTGGTAGTGTGTGTACATGCACGTGTGCAAAGTGTTGATTGGGGCAGCACGTCAGGCAAAAAGAGTTAGTTTAAAGGATCACGTCCTGCGATTCAAAAGTGCATGACACAGCGGTGAAACCAGCAGTTCTCCTATGAGAGTGCTACCTACCAACTCTTTGTGCAACCTAATGCACTTTACAATCTTCTGTCAGGTGTGAGCCATTATCCCCTGGTGTGATTACAGGTGTGATTCCAAACTTATAAAGACCTAAATATTCGATTCGATCGCTTCCATTGTGGTACTTGCACCAGCAGGATTTCCAGGTGTGATTCATAATTCCAGGTGTGGTTCATGAGTCCCTTGTTCCGATGCGTGCCCCCAAACAGTATTGACAACTCACAGCACGTTTGGCTTCGACCCCTTCACACAAGCACACCTCTACCAGATGTGCTCTGTGTAGACAACTCATAGCACTTTTGGCTTCGACCCCTTCACACGAGCACACCTCTACCAGATGTGTTTAGTAGGAGAACACACCTGATTCGTTCCCAAATTGCCACACAAGCAGTACACCGATCGATTGTTACCTGAGTGCCGTGCGCACTTGAGTGCCAGGCACACCTGAGTGCCGTGCACGTCCCTGCCAGCCACATCCATGTCATCCACAAACATCAGAGCAAACAAGCAGTACACTGATCAATTGTTACCTGAGTGCCGTGCACGTCCCTGCCAGCCATTCCCATGTCATCCACAAACATCAGAGCAAACAAGAGCAGTACACTGAACATCAGAGCAAACAAGAGCAAACAAGAGCAAACAAGAGCAGTACACTGAACATCAGAGCAAACAAGAGCAAACAAGAGCAGTACACTGAACATCAGAGCAAACAAGCAGTACACTGATCAATTATTACCTGAGTGCCGTGCACGTCCCTGCCAGCCATTCCCATGTCATCCACAAACATCAGAGCGATCTGCAGAACCACGCAAGCAAAGATCAAGCCAAGGTTACAAAGCAGCTTAGGGATATATGATGTATCACCAATCATCAAAAAATTCCGAAGGCCAATGCGATCTCTGAGGGACAAACACACTTGTGCGTCCTGGGCCTTGCTTCAGGTTAAAAAGTAGATGCTCCTGATTAGTTGAGGTTTTGCGACACTAGGCACACACACATGCATACAAGCACAAACACTATTACACACACGCACGTGCATGCACACACTACCATACATATGTAAACATCAATGTACGCACACACACACACAAACACACACACACACACACACAACACACACATACATACATACACACACACATACATACATACACACATACATACATACACAAATATACTTATGGGCAACGCACCTTCCCCACTGGTGGGCCCAGCACCCCCCTCCTTCTTTTCAGCAGGTAGCTCTCAATGATGTGGCTTGTGTTTGATGCAGTTGACTGTGACGACAAGTTAATGCTCATGGGGACGAAAGGGCTCTTGCCATGCGTGCTTTCGTTCTCGCCTGTGTGAACCGTGAGAGGAACTTGTGAGAGAAACAATGTGTGGACTGTGAGAGGAATCCGTGTTGCGCATTTAACCCTAAAATTCCTAAGATGAAAGTCACAAGAAAGGCTTTGTGAGCACGCAAGGTGCTTTCAATGCACTGACCATGTCTCACAAGCAAGATCTCCTAATCTGGCTCACATGTCCCTGAGTCGGAAGATAGGACAGCGGTTTTGGGTTCTGTACGTTTTTTGTAAGGGCGTATTTTGCCTAATCATCCTATGAAGGGTTGGCCAGAACTGTATACTATACACCGCACATGACTGTATTTTGTGACTTCCCTGCCAACAATACCGTATACCGTAGGGTACTTATATCACCGCGCTACGTGAACTGTTTTGACCCCCTTGCGGTGTGTCGGGAGCAATTTAATATCCAAGTTACAAGGGCCTCACGAAGATTGCGTTGTAATTAATTCATTAATTTTAAGTATGAACGGGGACAGGCAATCCAACAGATCAAGGCCCCCAAGGTGGACAAACAGCTTGGCAGGCTGGCCCTCTATTGGGGAGGAAGGACCAAGAGGAAGGGCGCCTTCATTCCCTTCCCATGTGCACGCACGCACACGTCCCTGCACGCATACACACATACACACACCTACGTGCATGCACACACGTACGTGCATGCACACACGTACGCGCATGCACACACGTACACGCATGCACACGTACACGAGTGCACACATACACACACGCACACACAAATACAAACGCACCCACAAGTACACAATGCATGCACGCATGTATGCACACCACCGTACACACACGCACGTACACAACGCACGCTCACAAATACGCGCACACGCACACAAACACGCACGTACGCGCACGCACACGTGCACAAGCACGTATACGTACGCGTGCACACGCGCATGCATACGCATGCAGGTGGAGCTCAAAGGGCCAGAAGGTCCTCGCATAGGCTCGCATTGTGTTTATTAATTATGTGTTGCCCCCCTCGCATTGCTCGCATTGGGGCTTATTAATTGGGTTATTTCAAACCTCGGATTGGTTACGGTACCCTATGGTATACACCGTATATACATGGTTCTGGCCAACTCTAATCATGTGCGTTGCTCAGCCTCCGGGCCTCTGTGTGCAACCCATACAGAGTGCACATCCACATGCAACGAATTACAGAGGGCCTCTGTGGGCAACCCATACAGAATGCACATCCACATGCAACCAATTACAGAGGGCCTCTGTGGGCAAACCCATACAGAGTGCACATCCACATGCAACCAATACAGAGGCCCTCTGTGGGCAACCCATACGGAAGGCCTCCGTGGGCAACCAATACAGAGTGCACATCCACATGCAACCAATACCGAAGTGGCTCTGTGGGCAACCCATACAGAAAGCCTCCGTGGGCAACCAATACAGAGTGCACATCCACATGCAACCAATTACAGAGGGCCTCTGTGGGCAACCAATACAGAGTGCACATCCACATGCAACCACTACCAAAGTGCCTCTGTGGGCAACCCATGCAGCGTGCACATCCACATGCAACCAATACCAAAGTGCCTCTGTGAGCAACCTATACAGAAGGCCTCTGTGGGCAACCCAAACAGAGTGCACATCCACATGCACACAAATATATATCCCGTTCCCATTCTCTCCCCCTCACAAAGTACACACAAACACACCCACAGGGGCAAACTTGATTACACCCCCCCCCCTCACAACCCACACAAGCACCTTGCAGCAGAGTCTGCCCGGCCGCAGACTTCCTCAGGGCATCTGATTGTGCTCGCTGCTGCTGCTGTTGCTGCTGTTGTGGTGGTGGCTCCTCCTTCCTAGACTTGTAATCCATCTCCACGATTAAATCTTGGTCTTCAGAAGTCATCCAGTTGTCTGCACTTTGCAAGAGAGCCCGCACCAGCGCAGTCTTCCCCGTGCCTGTGTAAAGCGGAGGGTGTAAGCACATGCACACATGACAGTGAGAACATGTAAGCACATGCACAACACATGAGGGTGTAAGCACATGCACACATGAGGGGGTGGGCACATGCACACATGAGGGGGTGAGCTTATGCACACATGAGGGTGTGAGATTATGCACACATGAGGGTGTGAGCACATGCACACATGAGGGGG
>Ga0307974_1003641_pt1 | contig 11073 bp, 10 predicted proteins | sample OrgLakmetagen784_FD_201812 | JGI IMG/M metagenome (GOLD analysis project Ga0307974, IMG submission 201812) | Saline water microbial communities from Organic Lake, Antarctica - #784 | ecosystem: Environmental > Aquatic > Non-marine Saline and Alkaline > Saline | place: Antarctica: Organic Lake... | reverse complement strand
ACACACACACACACACACACACACACGCGCGCGCGCACACGCACACGCACACGCACACGCACACGCTCACGCACACGCACACACAAACACACTTGCACACATACACGCATACGCATATACGCATACAACACGCACATGCGTACAACATGCGTGCGTGTACACACGTACGCACACACACACACATCACACATACATACGCACACGCACGCAAACACACACACACATACACACACACACCATCTCCACCACCACCATTACCACCAAAATCACCGACGCCGCTGCTGCGCTACAGAGACGTGGACACCGTACGCACGCACACACGCACAACACACGCAACACGCATACAGACATCCATCAATACGCACACAGACACACACACACACAATAACTTGCAGTGGTTTCAGGAAGCATGGGCTTTTCTGTCTGCGCAAGAAAGTGGTCACTTTTGGTGTCAGCATTTTCCAGGTAGTTCATCATCCCACTCCTTCTTTCTCTTGGTTTTGCCTGGATTGTATTATCCATATACTGTGTTTTTGTTTCAAATTTGTTTATCAGTAGGTACTGATCAACCACTCTCTTACCCCTATGTTTACGTTTGCAGTCACCTACCACCTGTCCGAGGCCTTCCGATACCACACACAGCCACAAGGTGTGCCAGGTGTTTAGGTTCCAGGTTTCCAGATTTCAGTGACTGGAATCAGCCAACACACGATTGTTCACACTTACTTTTCTTGTTGCTGCGTCTCTTACCCATTGCACACTGTTTTTCATGGCTGGCAAACAAACAAACACGATGACCTCCTCCAAAAACGTGCTTTGCAGTACGTCTGATTTGGTCCACGCTTGCGGGTCAGATGCAGTCTTGCCACAACTGCATCAGCAGCTATCATTACGCCAAGGTATGCTTCAATCAAATCCCTAGCAGATTGGTTTCATTATCATAATCATTACGCCAAGACATGCTTCTGATTTCTTTTAGCTGCAGCTTGGTTGGTAGGTATAGTCAAAGCAAAAGCCTCAGGAACAGCGAAAATGCAAGAAGGGTGAACGGATTGGGCAGTCCAGAGCGGGGTCAAGTAGGCAATGCTTAGTGTCATTCATCTGCAGGTCCCTTGTGAAGCTAATTGAGAAGAGACTTGCATAATTGTGAGCAGTGCACGCAGCTGGATTTCTTGGTGGGCATGAAGCCTACTGACAAGGAAGAGGACATGAATACATGCGACAAGTCATGCACAAAGCAGTATTGCCAGTCTCTTGCAGCATGTTAAGGGCTGGCCAGACCCATTCATTGACAGACTCACAAATGTATATTAACACGACTCACGACTGTATGTTAAAAAGGCCATATACTTTGAGATTTCCCTGCTCAAAATTGTGTGGATGCCCCGTATGTTTATGGAACCCAGGCCGACCCTGGGTGATCCGTATTCATGCCGCAAGTGAATCCCAGTCTCTCTCGATCTGTGTTGGCTAAGTGCCTTCACCCTGGATAAATTTGTGCTGTCATTGTCCACGTGCTCCACATACTGCGCCCCACTCGTGTTGATATTTGTATCGTGTATCATGTGAGAATAGAGATGGCAGCTGTCGTAGAGACGGCAGCTGTCGAGTAATACCCTTTAAGCAACGCTGCAGCTCGCTCCATGCTGTACAGGGGCTATATGAAGAGGAGTTTGGTACCCAAGCCACCCCCTTGCTATGCAGCATGCAGCTGCTAGACAGCGAGCGCCTGTTGCAGTGGCTCCAGTGGGGGGCATCACCCTTGCCACCCGGGGAGGCTCCTCCACCTCAGGTACACGATACAGGTCGCAGTATACAAAGTTGGATGTTGAAAGCATAAGTTATATGTCGTGGTTTCAATGGCGGGGGCAATGGTCTTGCCGCCTGGGGGGGGATCTCCACCTCGCTAAAAAACAGCGATGTATTTTTATTCTCCAAACTCAGGAAGTGCTCCAGGTGTGATGCAAAGGGATGGTGCGTGAGGACTAGTAACTTGTTCTATCAATAACCAAGTTATTATAATCTTGTTATAATTACACCTAGGCAAACTCCCTGTACATCCGATAAGTCATTCTACATTTCGCTTTTCTAATTAGTGCGTCACACCCCTTTACCTTCACTTGAACATGCTAATTGCTCCCCCCATTAAATTGTAGGTACTGTACCTGTTGCACCACTCAGTCAACCAGTACATACCGGTATAGACTTGATAACTCAAATATTTGCAACAGTTTATCAGTGTCATAGTGTGTTCTGTGCCCTAGAGCACGATAAAGTCTGGAACTTCTCCAAAATATGCTTTAATTTTTTCCCGCTCCCACGACTGCAACAGCTGATCAGCGCTGTGTTTGAAGCCCTGGTGCACGAGGCTGTCCTTGATGATGCCGAGGTGATGGAGGCAATGGTGCTTGCGCTGTCAAATCTCACCCAAGCCATCGACTTGCAACTACCAGCAGAGGGAGGCAGGTGCGGAGCTCGGGTAGCCTGCAGGTTGCAAGCCTAGTAGGGACTTTAATGTAGGGTTTACTTGCTGGTAGAGTTTCAGGTAGGTGCATGATTAGGCAGGGCCTTCAGTAGTGGTGCGGACCTTGAGGCAAAGAGCTGGTTGGTTGAGTATAGGTAGGTGCCAGTTAAGACAGATTAGATAAGAGACAAGTGCATGCAGACAATAGAATGGGTGTAGGTGCAAGCAGAGAAGGGGTTGTAGGTAGGTAGAGATTAGATCAAAGGCAGGTGCATGCAGACATAGAATGGATGTAGGAGTAAGGATAGGTAGGGGCTTCAATATAGGGGTGAACCACAGGTGCCTTTAAAAAAAAAAAGTACAAGTGTCCATGCTGTCTGAATCAGCCTCTTGTTTTGATGCAGGTACCTGCTGTCATACTCACATTCTGAGTCTCACTCTTTGTTCCTTATGTGCTTTTTTCTACTGACTTGGTAGTGTTAGCGATTGAGCGAGCGACACCCCTTGCATGGGGCCTGACAGCACCTGACAGCCTCCTTTTCCCTTTGCTTTGCCACAATATTGAAGCTTCTTATTTCTGTTCCCACTCCTGTTTCGCTATTACTCATTTGTAAAATTTCCAGGTACAGCGGCTTGTATCGGCTTCTCGCCCACCCCAATGCTGCAGTGCGCACGCTGGTACGTCAGGAAAAAGGTGTATGATGTATGATTGTACATTCAAAAGTCGACCACAACCGTACATGTCCACCGTATGTTGGTATTTTCTTTTTTCACTCGTAGCAGCAAACGTAGCGGTAGCAGATTGCACATCTCCGGGTTACCTCGTTTTTGCCACTCTACTACAGGACTGTTACAGACTTCTTGCTTTCTAACACAGTGGTCTGGTGGTCTGACAAGTAACGGTGACGGTGATAAGTGAGCGTTAAATGTAAGGCACGCGTAGATCCCTCCAGACGATTGCTTTGTATGGGTAATCTAAAATTCAAGATATACTTCTTACATTCTTCTATTACATACTTGCCGTGCCACATGTGGGGTCTTCTGACCAATCCTAGCCGTCCTGGTCAATCCTAGGTGTCCTGGTCGATCTTAGCTGTCCTGGTCGATCGGTTAGTTGTTCTGTTCAGTCCTAGCTTATTTGTCTGGTCGATCCTTGTTTGTTCTGGGCAATTTTAGTTGTCCTGCCTGCCTCAGATGATCTCCGTTCATTCCGGTGTACACTCACAAGCAGCCTCCTGTGTATGCAAACTCACACGATTTGAAACAATCATCACACAGGTGCAGCCGATGGTCCGCCGCCAGGGACCCATACAGTCTTGGGACGAGGAGGTGTGTTGAATCGTACTTTCATTCAACCCGTAAAGGTGTAACTAGGGACCCATACAGTCTTGGGACGAGGAGGTGTTTAGAATTGTGCTTTAAGCCAACCAGTAAAGGGTTGATCAGCTTCAACTAATTGCCAGCGTAGTTCCGTAGCTATCTGCATACTCCAAAAGTACTGAGCTGCCCACTCAGTAAAATTTGTTATGCAGCACCAAGATAAATTTCACTATTTCATGTGTGATCAAGTTAAGGCCGACCGTACTATTTCATGTGTGGTCAAGTTAAGACCGACCACAATATTTGATTGGATCCGCGTCTCAGATCAAGGATCTCATCAAACTTTTGTAAATTGTCAAGTACAGTCGTTGCCACTCCCATCTGTCGATTTAAACAGCAACCACATCAAAAAAATGCCTTTTGACAGCAAAAATCATTGCCCACACGTCATCAACGAATAATGCACATGATACAGGTGCACTACAGCTTAGCACCTGTGCTGATTAAGTGGGCCACCACTCTGCGTGGCTGGACACTGGCAGGGGGGCTGACGTCCAGTTACCAGCAAAGTACACCAGCAATGCCGCAGCAGCAGCAATTGCCACTGCAGCCGCACTTGCAACAGCAGCAGCAGCAACAGCAGCAGCAGCAGCACCACCACCAACAACAACACCAGCAACACCAAGAGCAGCACCAGCACCAGCAGCAGCACCAGCAGCAGCACCAGCAGCACCAGCAGCAGCAAGCCTCAAATACACTCCTTAGTGGGCGTCCTGCCTTTGTGCAGCCCATCGCACCTATCTGGCTGGCACTGAAAGTCCTGCTGCAACTATTGCAGGTGTGTGCCTTTTGCGCATGCACAGAGGACAGTTTTCATGTGCAACTGTGTCTGTGCCACAACCGTGTCCATTTGACGCAAGATCCATGCTAGGCGATGCAAGAACTCAGTCAATTATGGCATTGTGCCTGACCTGAGATCCACTGCACAACCGCGTCAATTTGAAATGAGATCCACTGCACAACCGCGTCAATTTGAAATCAGATCCATGCTAAGGCTAGCAGTTTTGCTGAAGGTCAATGGACTTGACATCAACTCAGTTCATGCATTGCAGCCCCCTCCTTGACCCCTCATTTCCTCTACCATTCTTTTTGATCTTGAGGGGTGTGTGACCCATAAACACGACTCAAGTACACTCTTGATCATGCATCTTGCCTGCACAGGTTTATGTCAGCTAGCTCTCTCTTTCTGCCTGCCCAGTGCTAGACAGACAGATCAGTTGACAGTGCAACTAAACTCTCTTGCAATTGCAGCCCCCCGCCATGGGAACTGTTCTACTCGAAACACCCGCCTTCCGACCCATCTTGTGGGCTCTGTTTCGCGGCATTTCCATTCCCCCTGCACCGCCCGCACCCCCGTCCCTGTCCGCCGTGTACCGCAGCATGCTTGCTTGCATGGTCATTGTGGTGAAGGGTCTTGGGCTCAGCTTGTGGCAGCACAGCAAGGGCAACAGCAGCAGCAAAGAGAGGGGGAGAGGTCATGTGAGCGATGGAGGGGCGGGCTATGCTATTGGGGACGGCTGGTCTTTGTGCGAAAGTGTTGGTTGTGATGGCGGTGGTGGGAGTGATCACGAAATAGTGGGCACACACAGCTGCAACGTGGATCGCGTCAGCAGGGCAGGGAGCCCACAAAGCCCAGCTGCTCTCAGTGATGTACTGATGCGTGTGATGGACTGCCTGCAGGACGAGCCGTCGCAAAAGGTTGGGTGACTTTTGGAGGTGCCATGACTCGATCTGACTAGAAACTCACTGCCTCTACCAAACATATGCCCAGCACATCTAACACCTTTTTTGGAGCGTATTTATGCAACCTTCTTGCTTTCATTTTTACACACCAAGGCAAGGGCTTGCAATCGTCGCATGCTTCATCAATCAGAAATGTTCTGCACGGTTAGGGGCTTCAAAACCATCATGTAAATGCATCTAGGCATGCGCGTAAGCACAGCTGCTAGCTTTTGATAGTGACACAGACTTATGCGCTGCAGGCAGCTTAGAATGTACATGTGCGTCCTTTTTTGACAGCATTCCAGCTCGCACAGTCGACACCACAAACGGAGCACCTCAAAGCCCTGTTGTCAGCACATGTGCACCTCCTCCCTTAACATTGCTTCACCAAGCCCTTGGGTAAATCATGGACTTCTACATGATGAAACATGGTAACAGCTTTGCGAGGTGGCAAGCAGATTTGAACAGTATGTTTCCTGTACTTTACTGTTGCACACAGTTAGCTTTGCAAGCCATCCATGCTCTCCTGGATGCAATGGCCGAAGCCCCTGTCAGCTCGCACACCATGGCCACAACTCGTACCCTGCTGAGCTACCTGCGCAATCAGGTGGGTTGTTTGTTATTGGCCACACAGGGCACATTGACTACGATGAGGTCTGTGTGGTGTGTCTTTATATTATTTCCTGTGGGTTGAGGTGTGCCAATTTAACACGTGATAGTTGTGCATGTGACGTACGACATTCGTGGCATGTGTGTGGTACAGCGTTTTTTGTGTGCCTGCTTACAGTGAACACGCTAGCTCCTGCTACCTTTTTGTTGTTCCGGACGCATTTTATATCCAAGCATTGCCTCAAGCATTGCTGCTGGGTGTTTTCAGTACAAGTGCCTGGTGATCTTATGAGCCTGATTTTTGTTTAGTGCCCAGTGAGCATGGAATAAAGATGGCCAGCGGATTAGAGCCGTCCACATCGCCCAACACAGCATTTCTTTTGGTTTTATACGTTCATATATGCTTGGCCTTATATGTAAGCCAATTGTTGGTTGATTGCACCCATTTCGCTTTTTCATTCAGTTCGCAACTATATGACATATACATGTCTGTGCAGGGGCACACACGATTTACACGTGCTTGTGCATGAAAGTACCCACACTCACAAAACACCTGCTGTGCTCTCTTTCTCAGAGTGTAGTGATGGCCAGAGCCACTCGTAAACATTCAGGATGTATGCAAGATGTGCTTGGCAGAGAAATCCCGAATGCCTGTGCCGCCATGTACGAGGTTTGTACATGTCTAGTAGGGCCGATCTTACGCCTTCAGGTACACATTAATTACAAACCTTACTCCTTCAGGTGTACCGCTGCTCCTGGCGCATCCCGTCCCTCTCTCCTTTAGTGCGCAGCACGGCTGCTGCAACAGCGATTGCAGGTGAGCCATGAACCTCCTCGCGGGTAGTGGTGTTGCATGATGTGGGGTATGTGTCCATGTGTGTGCACGTGTGCGTAAGTGTGTGCTGTTGGTTTCGTACGGGCAGGTCATTTCTTTGCTGCAGATTGTCATTGTTGTCACGTCTGTATCAGTCTTGCTGGCACCCTTTCCAGGGTCGCAGTGACCAGCCACTGCAGTCACACTGATGGAACCAAAGCTCATCGGAGAGCTTTGCAAATGAAGTGAACAGCGGATTAGCATCACACAATATGAACTGCTAAACTTGGTGTGCACAGTGAGATCAGACGACCAGTAAGCATCAAACATCCATCTCTGTCTCTGTCACAGGCATCTAGGTAGTAGCCAGTAAGCATCAAACATACATCTCTGCCTCTGTCACAGCCATCTCTGTCACAGGCATCTAGGTAGTAGCCAGTAAGCATCAAACATACATCTCCGCCTCTGTCACAGCCATCTCTGTCACAGGCATCTAGGTAGCAGCCAGTAAGCATCAAACTTCCATCTCTGTTACATAAGAACACACTCTGGGACAAATCTCCACATGTCTTTCCCTCTTCTTCTGATGCACACTCAACTTGCTTGCACACGGTAGCACTCCACGCTGCCGTTGTGGGTAGGTTCATGTGTAGGGTTTACCTAATGCGTAATACCATCGCTAGCTACTCCCTCCTTTGTCGGACGCACCTCAGGGGAGGAAGTTTGTTTGATTGAGCTGCCTACTTTCTTAGCATTCTTCCCTCTTATATCTCTTACAAGTCCATTTGTTGCTGGCAGAACAGGTGGGGGGCTTGCATTAAATGCACCTGTTTAGATATTGTAGAAGTTGTGAATATGGGACGCATTGGTGCAGGTTTAGGCAGTACAGTTAGTACAGGCATTGGTACAGGCAATTGGTACAGGTGTAGGCAGCACAGCTTGCGGGTAGCGGAGATAGTCTGTGAGGTTGCAGGCGTTACTCCAGCCCGGTGGAGGTACACACAAACACAATACACACACACTCTCACACACACTTACTCTCTATCACACACACACACTCTCTCTCACACACACCCTCTCTCACACACACACATACACACACACTCACGCACACATACACACATACACGCTACACCCTACACCCTCCAGGTATGCGCAGTGTTGTCGCTGGTGGCTGGCCCTCCTCCTTTGGATGTCAGATCTGGGGCCAGGCGGCCTGTGAAGAAGCGTGTAGGGTGGGTCCTCCGCTGTCTGGCACCATAGCTAAACTGGGGGAGGACGCTGCAGGCTTCTTGGCGATGGTGTTGCAGGTGTGAGACTCATATATGTTAGGAAATGAGACTTATATATGTTAGGAGATGAGACTTGAACATGTTAAGAGATGAGACTTATATATGTTAGGAAACGAGACTTATATAAGTTAGGAGATGAGACATATATGTTAGGAGTTGAGACTTATATATGCTAGGAAATGGGTGTGCAGCTTTGGAAAGCGGGGGAAAATGAGCCTCTCTTCTCTGGTTTGCAAATGTTGCTGTGAGGGCATACACAGGCCTAAGACTCGAGGCAGACTTTTCCATCCTGGATTGCCAGGTTGGGATGCACCGCTGCCGGTGCTACGTGCAAGCAATTGCGGCTTACCTCGCAAGCTATAACACAGCAGCTGTGCGTGTAAGCACGGTGAAGCCTGCTATATAGCTATTGTGCTGCACAGAAATATAACATTTTTAGCGTGAGTACGTGAGGTTTAAGGATGCTTCATAACCAGCAACGCTGATCTCCCAGACTTGCGCGTGATTGTCTGTTTATTTATGTGTGTGCTGTTTCTTCAAAACTGCACATACACACACAAATACCTCTTTTTTAATCAGGTGGATGCTACTGCGCTCGGAGCAGCACTAGAGCCCCAGCGTGCACAGCATGCAGAGGGGCTAGAGAGCATCGACCAAATCCTCAGCATACCCGACGGGCAGGAGCTCAGCCCAGCACTGTCTTCTGCAAAGCCGCAGCCTAGGGAGACCGAGCTGCTGGAGCAAATTTGTGCAGAAGGGGAGGGGGAAGGGGCTGTCCGAGGAGATGGAGGTGTAGGCGATGAGAGTCAGGCTAGGAGTGGGCCTGTGCACCTGCGTGTGTGTGGGGTGGGCAGTGCCTGGGCACGACAGGATAGCAGCCTGGCAGCGGTGCAGCAGCTGAACAATCTGGAAGCGTGCAGGTGTGTGCGTTTGTTTTGCTTGCTTGTGTGCGTGTGCATGTGTTTATATGTATGTGCTGGACTGACATGTTAGTGACGTTTGTTTTAAAAGAAGTCAATCGCAATCTACTTAACGCTGTTTGCTTTTCTATTTTTACTTTTTGTTGCTTCCACACACAATTGGACAGCATACATTGACGTGGACAAGCAGGACCAACCCAACTCCTACGCTCAAGTATCACCATGGTCAAACCAGAGTAGCTACCATTCCTCATTGCGTGTGTACGCATATGAGTAGGGTTGGCCAAAACCATACATTTATGCGGTGTACATATGGTATTTTTTAGCAGACGATTCACCATACATACGTTCATATACGATAAAACTACATGGTTCTGGCCAACCCTGCGTGCAAGTCATACGTTGATGTGAAGTGTGTGTGTGTGTGTGTCTGTGTGTGTGTGTGTGTCTGTGTGTGTGTGTGTATGTGTGTGTGAAGAGTAAAAAGTCTCTGCCTCCACCAAGCCTAAGGCAACACCCGGGCGATGATGTAATCAAAAACGCAGATGTGCTCCAGCATACTGGATGGCTGCTGCCCTCTCTGGAAGCTCACCAGGCTGTAACGCCACAGTAGCTGCTGCGTTGCTCGGTGCTGCTGCTCATGTTGCCGGCTGTGAAACTGGCCCAACTGCCTCTGCGTCACCCTCAGATCAACAAGGTGTGTGTAACCGGCTACACCCTCAGATCAACAAGGTGTGTGAAACTGGCCCAACTGCCTCTGCGACACCCTCAGACCAACAAGGTGTGTGAGGACGCTTGATGATGAATATGGGACCTTGGCTTTCTTCTCATTTCTGGCAAGCGCCGAGACATTAAGTCCATTATTGCTGCTGCTGTTGCTGTTGCTGTTGCTGCTGCTGCTGCTGCTGCTGCTGTTGCTGATGCATACTGATTTAGATATAGTACCAAGTTATATGGTCTCAGGTGCCGGCCTTAACACTTATTAAGCAGGTAACAACGCCTCTTTCTTTCTTCTTATCTCTTGCAGTCGTTGCTTCTATGAGCAGCTGGCAAACCCATCCAGCAGAGGCCGACAGTGAGCAGGCAGAGGCAACACAGTCTGCGAGGGTGCTGGACCAGCCTGCTGCTTTGCTGGGGGTGCTGAACTCCGCTGCAGGTAAGGCAAGCCGCTTTGTCTGAACTGGCGCATGGTCTATGTGTGTGTGTGTGTGTGTGTGTGTTTGTGTGCATGTGATTGTGTGCGGTTAACCAGCCTGCTCAATTGCTGGGGAGTACAACCCCCAGGCGAAACACAACCCCCCCATCTCCTTCACCTGTATTCCTTTCTGCAATTTTGATATACTTCCTTTTTTACATGCCCCTGGCAACAAATTGGACTTCAACCTGGACGTTCCAAAATGTCAGCTCTATTTCAAGCTGCTGTGCTTTTGCCGTACTCTGAGCTATGCTCTTGCCGTAAATTTGCTTTCAACTCTGAACTATGCTCTTGCCGTATATTCGCTTCCAACTTGCTGCAGGAATGTATCTCAGACTTGTCAGCGCACCAGGGTCACACATTCTGGGCCAGGCAGCATTCGACAAGAGGCAACAGCACTCATCACAAGCAATGCAGCAGCATCAGGGTTTTTGTGGTAGTGGTGGTGGTGGTGGTGGTGGTGGTGGTGGTGGTGGTGGTGGGCCAAGCAAGGAGGATAGCTTGGGAGGAGGCTTGGAGCAGAGTGCTTTGCAAAGCGTGTTGAGACTGGTCATGGCTGCTGATCCTGGTGGGTGACTATTTTGATCCTGGTGGGTGATCCTGGTGGGTGATCCTGGTGAGTGATCCTGGTGAATGATCCTAGTGGGTGACAATTTTGATCCTGGTGGGTGATCCTG
>Ga0307974_1003640_pt1 | contig 11075 bp, 12 predicted proteins | sample OrgLakmetagen784_FD_201812 | JGI IMG/M metagenome (GOLD analysis project Ga0307974, IMG submission 201812) | Saline water microbial communities from Organic Lake, Antarctica - #784 | ecosystem: Environmental > Aquatic > Non-marine Saline and Alkaline > Saline | place: Antarctica: Organic Lake... | reverse complement strand
AGAGAGAGAGGGAGAGAGAGAGAGAGAGAGGGAGAGAGAGAGAGAGAGAGAGAGAGAGAGAGAGAGAGGGAGGGAGAGAGAGAGAGAGAGAGAGAGAGAGAGAGGGAGGGAGGGAGAGAGAGAGAGAGGCTGTAGTTGTTTTTCCAGTGGGGTTTGAGGTTTGAAAGTTGCTTAAAGAGCTGCGGCTCAGGTTCCCAACATGGATGCTGGGCAGGTGAGTGGGGGATCTTTCTAGAAGTTTACAATAATTTGTGTGACCAACACAGGTGTAGCTCACGCTCCCGAGATGGGTGCTGGCCAGTTGCAGGGTGGCAATTTAATTTCTTACGATGTTACAAATTTTGTTTAAAAGCCAGTCGTGGTCAAAGAAGGTTTCAGGCACAATAAGCTGATCAGGCGAGCATGGGGCCAAGCCCAACTTCTCTTCCTCGGCGGTGATTTGTGTGCTTTCTCAATTGCAAGGTGGCAACCACGGATTGGCTTGCAAGTGGAGGGACCTTGAGTTTCATGTCAACAAAGATAAATGCCTGACTTTTTTACGACAAGCTTATCGCTACCCAAAAGCTCCGTACATGTCAATATTAAGGACTTAACCTGGGTCTCATATCCACCGCCAAACAAAAATGGCCTATGCTACATATTGTGCTACTCACATACAAACCGCTGAAGTCAGTGTGAAGCGCATGAACCCCAGTTCTTGTAGTGCAGCAAAAGTGACGTATCACTTTGTCCGTGTTTTTACAAGTTTCCCCGTCTTTTTTCATTTTGGTAGATTTTTTCTCTTACTGCATCATGCAATGCAAACGAATCAAACATATCCACCCATACAAACACACAAATATTTGTACCAGTGTGCACCGATTGCTGCACCAAAAGTGCGTGAGCTAACTGTGATCCACACGCATGGCCCACATAAATAGGTTGAAGTGGTTCGCTGCCTCATGGACCAGGATGGGGATGGTCAAGTGTCTCTACCAGAGCTGGTGTCTGCCATCAAGGAAGCCTACACTGCACGTGAGTTGCGCGGATTCCTTATCTGTGTCAATGATTTCGGATGTGGATCTGGCTTTACTGATGAGCATGAGTTGATAGCAGGAAGCCTTGCTTTGAGTGACGTGGCAACACGGAGTAGGCTTCTCCAACTTTAAAGTATGGTATAACCTTTCAAGCTCCTATGTTCTTTGCGCTGGCAAAAGCTGGCAAAGCAACCATGGTTAAATCCAGTATGTTTCCTGTAATGAATTTCTCACCTCCTGCACGTGTGTTAGAGCTGGCAAAAATATTGTGCCGACTGCCATTGAGAGTGAGGCCTGCACCTTCCACACAATCCTGTGCACCTGCAGGCATGCTGCCACAACAGGATGCAGTGTGAAAGTCAACTGAATCTTGAGCAACGTGCGCAGTGCACTCATTGAGTGTGAGGCCTGCACCTTCCACACAATCCTGTGCACCTGCAGGCAACGCTGCCAAAACAGGACGCAGTACGGAGGTCAACCAAGTGCTGAGCAACGTGCGCAGTGTGCTTCAGAGTCAGCGACAGCTAGTGAAGGAGACGTTTGAGGGCATGGACACGGATCGCGACGGCTGCTTGCGTCATCTAGATGTGGTGCGGCTCATCAAGATGTTTGTCCAAGGTGAGCTTGGTCTTGTTATTTGCTTCCATGGCCAAGCTGGAAAAGGAGTTGAGAGGGATTGTGTGATTATTCCACAACCGTGATGCTGAAAGGCAGTGCGACGAAACCCGTGGCCCTTATTTAAAAACAGCAAATGCAAAGGGAGTTGAGAGGGATTGTGTGATTGTTTTACAACTGAATTGCTGAAAGGCAATGTGACGCAACAAAGAGCGTACAGCGGAAGCAAATTCCTAAGCGCGCTTCTACAACCCATGGCCCTCATTTCATCGCAGCAAATACAGAGTTTGTTGAACTGCACAACCTCAATACCTAAAATAAACTGCACCGGGCATGGTGTCTGTGACAAACTACTGAGTCCTTTTGCCCATGTTTGCAATGTTTGTCAATGCTTGCGTTCAAAAGGTTGTGGCATCCAGCAGCACACACAGGCTGGCAAGTCACTCAATACTGACAAGATGCACACACACTTTCAAATTGCTGGATCACTTATAGTAAAAGGCATGAACTAAATGATTGTGGCATCGTTTGTCCTTGCCAGGCCTAACTCAGCGTGAGGTGCAATACATGCTGATTAAGGATAATATATATTTTGTTCTTATTTTGCACACACACACACACACAAGTGGTTTTTTCCAGGCCTCACTCAGCGTGAAGTGCGATACATGCTGATCAAGGATAATATATATTTTATTATATTTTGCACACACACACACGTGTTTTTTTCCAGGCCTCACTCAGCGTGAAGTGCGATACATGCTGATCAAGGATAATATATATTCTATTATTTTGCACACACACACACACAAGTGGTTTTTTCCAGGCCTCACTCAGCGTGAAGTGCGATACATGCTGATCAAGGATAATATAAATTTTATTATCATTTTGCACACACACACGTGTTTTTTTCCAGGCCTGACTCAGCGTGAGGTGCGATACTTGCTGATCAAGGTCCAAGAGTGGGACGTGACAGGAGCAGGCAAGGCTACCTTGGACGACATTTATCAGGTATGGTGAGGCCAGACATTGTGTATGTTTGTGTGTGCGCGTGTAAGAATAAGAGGAGAGTAACTTCTCTCTACGTGTGAAGCTTGAGACCCACTCCCATGGATGTGCTAAAGCTTCCGATAAGCTTCAAGTATAAGGTCTAATTCAAACCCCACACCTGTACTTCAGCATTCCCTGCAGCCAGGGGCAGTGATATGAAGGTAAGCTATGAAGGAAAGCTGTGAAGAAAATATGAAGGAAAGCTACTTTCAGTAAAGGCCTCACGGGTTTGGTCTAAGTATGTCAATAGCCAAGAGGCATGATTGAATACTGAAAACATGAATCGCACCTGTTTGTTGCGTGCATGTTGAAGCACCTTCCTTCCATTTTTGCCCTGATACCATGGACAATCAGCATTTCGTAGGGTTGTCCAGACCGTAAATTTACACTGTATATGAAACGTATACTTCATGATTTCGCTGCTGAAAGTATTGTATATGCACCGTATTTATATGGATCTGGCCAATTGTAAGCTTTTGCGTTCCGTACTACCTTGTCTTTTCATACAAAACCTTTTCCCATCCCGTATTTCCTTAAGTGCAATGTCTAATTTTCAACATTCTGTGCATCCCGCTTCATAGTGTGTCCATTGTGTCATATGTGTGTGTCCGTTGTGTCACATGTGTGTGTTCATTGTGTCACATGTGTGTGTGTGTCCATTGGGTCACGTGTGTGTGTGTGTGTCCATTGTGTCACGTGTGTGTATGAGTCCATTGTGTCACATGTGTGTGTGTGTCCATTGTGTCACATGTGTGTGTGTCCATTGTGTCACGTGTGTGTGTATGTGTCCATTGTGTCACATGTGTGTGTATGTGTCCATTGTGTCATGTGTGTGTGTCCATTGTGTCACATGTGTGTGTGTGTGTGTCCATTGTGTCACGTGTGTGTGTCCATTGTGTCACATGTGTGTGTGTGTCCATTGTGTCGTATGTGTGTGTATCTCCATTGTGTCCTATGTGTGTGCTTGTATTCACCTCTTTAACGCAGGCGCTGGAGCTAGCACACGTGTACCGTGCCAGCCAGAATGGCAGCAAAGCAGGAGCAGGCAGCAGCAGGGGTGGCGGCTATGGAAGCGCAGGTGTGTCTATGTTTGAATTGTTAGGCTATTTCCATCCAGTGCAGGTGTGTCTATGTTTGAATTATTGGGCTATTTCCATCCAGTGCAGGTGTGTCTATGTTTGAATAATTAGGCTATTTCCATCCAGTGCAGGTGTGCCTATTCGTAGGCTTTAACTTTCCTGTTCGGTGCAATTGAGTGTGCAGGTGTGTAGGGTTGCTTATTTCCGAGGATGGTGTCTTCTTGTGAGCGCTTTTTGGCAGAGTTCTATTGTTCTTTTCAGTACTGGTTTTCTTTTCAATACTTGTGTGTCTGAGATGTTCTTTTTAGTTCTGGTGTGTCTGAGATGTGGTGTGTCTGAGATGTGCAGGGCCGGCTAGATTGGTTCAGTGCACCTGTGTCCATGCGCAGATGAGCTAGTGCCTTTGAGTGGTGTATGCCTACATGTAGGGTTGAATGTCTTGAGCCTGTATGTACGATTGAGTGCTGCATGCCCGTGTAAAAGGTTTCATCTTTGAGTGGTGTATGCCTACATGTAGGGTTGAATGTCTTGAGCCTGTATGTAAGATTGAGTGCTGCATGCCCGTGTAAAAGGTTTCATGGTTACATCAAATTGACGATTCCTGGGCTGCCAATGTTGTGGGAGTAATAGGGACTTCAGGTCAATCAATTTATTAAAATATTTGTGTGTAATTGGTCAAGAGGGTTCCATTGATCAGTCTAGGGCTTGCACTTCCTTGATATCTTATTTTCCTACATCCTACATCCCCGTCCTCATCCTCGTCCTGAGTTGAACCCTACATTTTAAATGTGTTGTGCAGGAGCTGGTGGCCTTTTCCCTGACACTCCTATCATACGCGGTGGGGTTGGAAGTACGCCACCCACCTCTACCAAAGCAGCAGCTGCTGCTGGGTTGCTGGCTAGTCCTGGCCAAGCTGGGTCGGCCAAGATGGGTGCCGCAGCACAGGTGGGTGTGCTTGAGTGTGTGCTTACTCGTGCACGTACACAGGCGAACTACAGGTGAACTACACGTGCTCTCTCTGTGCACTTGTGTCTGCCTTGGGCGATTTTTTTAATTCCCCCGTACAAACTGTACATAACAAGGTGCGTACATTAATCAAAAAGTCATGCTTAATATTGCGTGCAGTGCTTTGTTACAATGTAACGTTGTTTACAGGGCTTTGCTATAAGGCTTCTGCAACAAACAGGTCATGCCATTCACCATCACACCCTTTCCACCAGCACGCAACACAACAACACGACACACACACACACGCACTCACACACACGACACGTTCACACACACACACACGACACGTTCACGCGCACAGGCTAACCGTGATGCGTGCATGAAGGATCGCCTCGCTCAACTTGAGGCGGAGCTTGACAGCGCACACACACGTGAGGGCACGTTGGAGGCAGATGCACGGCGTGTGGACATCATGCGTCGTGATCTGGCTGTTGCGAGGGCACGCATTGAGGATCTGGAGAAGGTGCGGGTGTGGTATGATCAGGCTCGCTGTCAGCATGTCTGAGCATCTGAGCGCATGAGCTGCTAGACTGAGCATCTGAGCACATGATGAGACTGAGCATCTGAGCACATGAGCTGCTAGACTGATATCTGAGCTGCCAGACTGATATTCTTTTAATTCAGACGTGGATTGTTTGGTCTGGAGTGGCACTGCACGGTTCATTTTGCCACCCCTTTGCTATTCTGATCATGAGCCCTTGAGCCATGTAAAAATGTACTAGCACTTGGGCTATCACGACTGTACAAAGAAGTCATCATGGCTTGAACCTGTTGTATCCTTAATGTGAGACTCTGCTTATTTTGTATGGTTTGTTGAAATTCTCTGCTTATGTGTGCGGCTCAGTTGCCTCAACCTTGAGCCACCGGGACTGTGCAAAGCTTGCATGATTTGTTGGGTCACTTGACTCAAATTGAACCCAGTCTGTTTTTTGTTAATGACTCCACTATATGACCTTGTGTTAGCAGGATTACATGAAGCTCGATGTGCTGGGTCACATGGGGGAGCAAGGCGGAGAGGACAGCAAGCTGCAGGCCGCGTGGGAAACGGCTTCTCAGTTCAAGAAGCGATACATGGAGCACAAAGCAGAGCTGGACACCATCAGGCTGGCAGCTGCACGCATGCAGGTGAGAGCGTGGGTGGGTGTGGGTGTCTGTAAATGGGTTATACAGTTATACACTGCTCAGCTCTTTGACTAGCTTTGAATATAAGGAAGATGCTGACATTGTTTGCAGCAATGACGTGCAATTGGTGTGGGTGGCCTTTAACGAAGAGCATGAACTCATTCCTGTAACAAACCAGCACGAGTTAGTGTTCTTCGAGAAATGCAAGATGCTGTGATTCCGTGTTTCTGTAAAGATGGACTTGGCAAATGTGTATGCTTTTAAATCAACTTTGGAGATGCACAAGGGCGCACCTGTTTAGGGGTTAGAGATGTTTGAGAATGCACCTTGTAAGGGGTGCGTAGAACACCGATGTTTTACGTGCATACAGTCTCAACTGGAGGAAACTCACAAGCTGCTGCATGAGGAGCATCGTAAGCGATTCCGCCTGGAGGACGACAACACACGGATGGGCATGGAGGTGGCACGCATCAAGGACCTGGAGGCCCTGTTGAACAAGGAACGGTGCGTGCATGCCTGTGATGTCATGTATTAAAAACGATGCGTGCAAGCCTTTGATGTCATGTAATGAAAACGGTGCGTGCAAACCTTTGATGTCATGTAATGAAAACGATGCGTGCAAGCCTTAGATGTCGTGTTTTGTACATGGTGCGTGCAAGCCTTAGCTGTCATGTAGTGAAAACGGTGTGTGCAAGCCTTTGATGTCATGTAATGAAAACGGTGCGTGCAAGCCTTAGATGTCGTAAAATGAAATCGGTGCGTGCAAGCCTTTGATGTCATGTAATGAACTCGATGCGTGCAAGCCTTTGATGTCATATAATGTGCACGGTGCGTGCAAGCCTTAGATGTCATGTAATGTAAATGGTGCGTGCAAGCCTTTGGTGTCATATGTACATGGAGGGTGTACATGATGCAGGAAGGCGCTCTCACTTGTGGAACAAATTGCAGAGAGTTATTATGTGTGTATGTATGCTTTTTGTTAAATTTAAAGGCGTTCACCACAGACCACAATTGTAAAGAACTAAAATTTTGGTGTGCATCGAGTCCTGGAAGGCCCTGTGAAAACACAGCTGGCGAATTATGGATCATTTATTGCCCCCAATCATTTCATCTATGCAAACACTGCTGCATCTCATATTTGTTTCGGGGCGAAGAAGGCCTCCTTCAAATTTTAATTGTGTCTTGAAGCAAGAGCTATGCGGCCTGTCTCTGACATGACCAAACCACCAAATGAACTGATGACCAAACCACCAAATCACCAAATGAACTTTGCAGTCAAGAGCGCTTGAAGTTGGAGCGTGAGTTCATGGACCTCCAAAACAAAGCCTTCTCTGCTCCTGGCCAAGCATTGGGGGAGGTGAGCACACCGTTCTGGACACTGTATTGATCCTGGTTTTGATGTACTGACTTGTCGAAGCTGGACACTGTACTGATCCTGATTTCGATGTACTGACTTGTCGAAGCTGGACACTGCACTTGTCCTGGTTTCAATGTACTGACTTGTCGAAGCTGGACACTGTACTGGTCCTGGTTTCAGTGTACTGACTTGTCGAAGTTGGACACTGTAGCGGTCCTGGTTTCGATGTACTGGCTTGACAAGGCTGGACACTGTACTGGTCCTGGTTTCAATGTACTGACTTGTCAAAGCTGGACACTGCAATTGTCCTGGTTTCAATGCACTGACTTGTCGAAGCTGGACACTGTACTGGTCCCGGGCACTAGGCTGGCTTTTAAAAGTTGTCTTTTGATGTGCAAAATTTATGTGCATGGCACTGGTCTCTGATGAATAATGGCTCCCTTGCCTTATCGATGGGCTCTTGTTTCAATGCCTGCCTTCACTTCTCATCCAACAACAATTTCAGGTTTGCAGACATGCTAGTAACAGTACACCATCTCGTCTCTGTAATGCTCAAAACGCATACACCTGGTTTAATGCGCAAACGTATCTGTGATGGCTATTGCTCCCCGCATGGTGACCGAGGCTGTAGCAAATTGAAAACACACGCAGGGCAATGCTGATTTTGGCAAATTACAACACTGCCCCCCTGCCAAGGCAGCTGTGTGCTGTAGGATTTGCACTGCATACGGCTGCAGCAAACATAGGCACACACTGCTGCTCTCACGCACTCGCATGAGTTCACCCAAATGTGCACATCATGCGGGTACGTCAGCTGCAAAATAACGAGGCGTTTGCTGTGCATCAGGCAATTAAGAATTCAGGACTTTGTATCTGAACAGTCCTTCCATGTAAGGCCATGACCTTGTGCACATTGCGCAGGTACGTCACTTACGTGATGAGGTCTTTAACCTGCGCCGTGACAAGGCAGTGGCTGAATCCAAGGAGAATGAAGTGCGACATGAGCTGTCTGATGTGCGGCAGCAGCTTGATGGCATGAGCTCAGACCAATACAAAAATTGGCAACGTGACAACGGGCATCTTAAGAAGCAGGTGCGCAGGCCGTACAGAGTTCTCTTTATTTTGGTTGGAAACTGTCAACCCAGAGAGAGCAGAATGTAGGTCGAGCATTTCATTGTTGGAAAAGTTAGAAGTATGTGGGCACACAATATGCATGTGTTTATGTTTGTGCATTATGAGATTAAACAGATGTTGAAATGTATTGGGTAGTAATGAGATAATATGGCTTGCTGCACTTTTGAAATGCTGCCGCTGTTTTGCATATCTTGTTAATGAGATCTTAAGGTAAGATGTATGTGCCAGAATCTCGGGATGCTTGCCACAGAGGACTGAGTGCAATGGTGGAATGAGCATTAGCATCACACCCTTGTGCACGCTGCTGCTGCTGCTGCTGCTGCCGCCACAATCGCTAACATTTCTTGCTGCTGACTTGCCATGTTTTGTAGCCTGGTAGCTTTAATTGTCGCACAGCCCAACACTCCTTGCATCTGCCAATCCTTGTACCTGCCAATCCTAATCAATCCTTAAATCATTAATTATCCTTTATCAATAATCATTAATCCTAACCGATCCTAATCAATCCTTGCATCTGCCAATCCTTTCATCTGCCAAGGCATGAATACCACCTCCAATAGGCACTTGTAAAAGAACGTGCCCGTAGCCTCCAGTAAACACTCCCAAGCCTCATGCACAAATCTGCCTTTGCCTCATGCGTAGGGTTGGCCAGAACCGTATATTCACACCGTATATGACCGTATATTCGGTTAATTCCCTGCAAAAAATACCGTAAAGCACCGTATATATATAGTTCTGGCCAACCCTACTCATGCGTAACTTTGCCTTTACAGACTGTGAAGTAGAGTAGCACATATGCAGGGTTGGCCAGAACTGTACATATACGTCATATATGACCGTAATTTGATGATATCCCTGTAGAAAATGCCATATGTACGTATATACATATATACAATATATATTATATATATGGTTCTGGCTAACCCTACACACATGGCTGCATGTGGATGACTGTGTAAGCACAGGTACTGGAACCGCAGCTTGATACTTATGACCCACTTTTATGCAAAGATCTTGTTGTTAATGAGGCTCATGTTGCTTTCAAATGCTCAAGCTCCGTTATTGTATCATTCATCACCCAACACACCTTGGTGCAGGTGGTTGAGCTGCAGCTTGAGGTGACTGCTGCGCGTGAGAAGCTAGAGGTGTACCGCCACTCTTCTGGGAACGGTCCCCCTCACACATCAGACCGTTCAGATGCAATTGCAAGGGACGCTCATTTGCAGCAAGCAATCCAGGAGCCCGTGCATTATGGTCTGAGTCAATGTGAGTGGGCCGGTGCTGTTTGAGCTACATTTTCGTCAAGTAGAAAGGACGTACCTCGTGGGGAAAGAGGCTTTCAAAATAAACCTTCTTTCCCCACGATTAGGGTTGGCCCAAACTTTAGGGTTTCCATATACTGCAAATAGGCCGTATATGAGTAGGGTTGGCCCAAACCGTACATTGGAATTCCATATACTGCATATACGCCGTATATGACCGTATATACACCGTACTTCCTTTATAAACCGTATATGAGGGGAAATGGATTCACTCAGAATTAATTCATAAGTGTCATTTTGCAGCTCTTAAAAAGCTGAGTACACATTACCCAATCTTTCATACCCCAAACATGAATGGTTAGGGAGCTAGGCCTCAAGCTATAAGACATAAGACCCAAAATGGCCTATTTCAGGGCAAAAGGAGTTCATCTATCATAACCACCAGTATGATTATTTATAAATGCAAAAACATGCATCTATAGAAAGTAGGAAGCAAAGCAAGTGCCCAATAAATAAGAGGCAAGACAAAAAATTTGACCAATAAGAGCAAAAAGGACTGCTGCTGTTGGGAATCGAACCTGTGTCTGGGGTGACCACCTACAAATATGGTCCATATACGGTTGAGCCAACCCTATTCATGAGTGACTATTTTATCCTGTACTGAACTGCAGAGTGAATGCAGAGCAGTCACTCCTTTGATCCTGTACTGTATTGCAGTCACTGCTTTGACTGTACTGCAGTCACTCCTTTGATCATGTATTGTACTGCAGAGTGACTGCTCTGCAACCACTCCTTTGATCCTGCACTGTACTGCAGTCACTCTTTTGATCCTGTACTGTATTGCAGTCACTCTTTTGATCACATATTGTACTGCAGAGTGACTGCTCTGCAACCACTCCTTTGATCCTGCACTGTACTGCAGTCACTCCTTTGACTATACTGCAGTCACTCCTTTGATCCTGTACTGTAATGCAGATTGTCTCCTTGATCCTGTACTGTAGTGCAGTCACTCCTTTGATTGTACTGCAGTCACTCCTTTGACTGTACTGCAGTCACTCCTTTGATCCTGTACTGTACTGCATCCAGGGCGTACAGAGCATGTCTCCTCCCTGCAGGATATCCAATCACGGTCAGAATGTTTTATAATCCTTTCCCTCAAACTTAAACTAAGCAATCTGTTCTCCTTACCTCAACCTCCTTCTCTTCGTTGTGCGCAAGACCATACCATACATTGTTTTTGTGTTCATTGCAACAACCTGCAGTGCCTGTCCAAGACCATACCATACATTGTTTTTGTGTTCATTGCAACAACCTGCAGTGCCTGTCTCCTCCGACCGCCGGCCTGATGCCAACAAGAATGAGGATGAGATACGCATGGAGCTTGGGCAGCTGAGGGATGTGTGGAATGCAGACCAGCAGGAGCTGAAGAAGCTGC
>Ga0307974_1003623_pt1 | contig 11105 bp, 7 predicted proteins | sample OrgLakmetagen784_FD_201812 | JGI IMG/M metagenome (GOLD analysis project Ga0307974, IMG submission 201812) | Saline water microbial communities from Organic Lake, Antarctica - #784 | ecosystem: Environmental > Aquatic > Non-marine Saline and Alkaline > Saline | place: Antarctica: Organic Lake... | reverse complement strand
TTCTTTTTCTAAAAAGGTCGCTCTGTAAAAAAAAGAAAAGAAAGATCAAAATTATGCAGTGAAAAGCACACCTCATAATAATTGATGGAAAAGGCTGAATATCGCAGCACCGGAATTCTCGGATTTGCTCCGGAATTCTCGGATTTGAGGTGAATTTTCCTTTTAAAAACACATAACAAGAGTGTTGAAAAACGTGGATCGAAAATGAATTCAATTGATCATAGCATAGGGAAAATTACCAGTAAATGTTGCAATCATGATTATCTAGATTAGGAATGCAACCGGAGCACGACCAACATCAAATTACCAGGCAGCACTGCATAACTGACATCGAAAAAAGCATACAACTGGGCAGCAGCCGTCACGGGGACATCGAGCCAGCGAGTGATCAGGAAACAGCCACGGTGCCTCCGCCTGCTGGCAATGGTGCTGCTAATGGTAGCGATGGAGCTGCAGTAGTGGTGGATGGGGGCAGGCCGCAACAGCAGCACGCTGGGCAGGTGAAAGCGGCGTCCGGCTTGTGGGCTCAATGCGCGCAAATGGCGAAGTAAGAGGGCAGTGGAAGCAAAAAGCATTTATCAGTATGTAACGTTTTTGTTAGTATTCGGTGGACGATGTAATGAAGTTTAGTACCTACACATGTAAGTAAGACAACACTGCAAGCAACCCATCAGGATGGAATGCTCTAGTGACATTTGATTTCATGCAACATGCAACATGTACAACTGTACAGGGAATTTTAAATGACACACACACTCTCACACACACACACTCTCACACACACACACACACACACACACACACACACACACACACACACACACACACACACACACACACACACACACACACACACACACACACACACACAGGAAGCTCCAAGAGTTCACATGGTCCAACGGGGCGACCTGTGTGTTTCTCTCAGCCTTGTTTTTTGCCGTCTCTGCTCTGGCCGCAAAGCTTCTTACACAGAGGCAGGTGAGTTGGGCGATGTTTCCTTAGATTTAAGTCCATGCTTTTTTATAAGATGTTGTGAATGGAAGTAACGTCCCGTTCCTTTGTTATTCTTCTGTGCCTTTTAAAGGGTTGCTGAAAGATTTACCTAACAGATGCCAAATATTCTCTATGCAACACACGTCAAACATCTAGCTTGTAATTATTTCCTTCCCCTTTGCATCAGAAAAACCATTTAAGCTTGGTGGCTTTCGTTTTACAGCACGGTCTTGGTAAAGCAAACACCACTTTCCTGGTATTTGTCCATGTGCACTTTTTTGTCTCCCACTCACAATCATGCTGCAGATTCCTGCGTTTGAAATTGTGGGCATCAGTAGTGTGGTCGCCATCTTTCTGTGGACGGTGATTGCATATTCAGCAGGCCAGCTCAAGCTGTGGACAGACACCCGCCACCTTCCATACCTAGGTGGGCTACGTAATTACAATCTCTGCACTCTGCATGCACTGCACATCCACAAAGCAAGATGAAGATAGTTTTGTTAATGATCTAGGCTACGTAATTTAAATTGCATTCTTATGCATGCACTGCACAAAGCAAAGCAAAACAAAGATTGTTTTGCATTTAATTTAGGCTACAATTAAATTGAACAGCGATGGAAAGTGCAAACACTTCTTGTTTGCGTCTTAACCTTGCACGTTACACAGTCGGTCGAGGCTTCTTTGGATTTGCAGCTACTGGACTGTTTTATTTTGCCATGGAAAACCTGGTGCGTTCATACCAACAGTTTGGAAACAAATTGTTGAACATGTGATTAAATTACTAACTATTTGAAGAGCGTTTGCACTGCAATTGCTATCCTAATCCTTTCTTGCCAATGTTACAAGCCGCTAGCCTTTCCTTAATGCATGCTGGTGTTTTTCAGCATGGTTGACTTTTACCCTTACTTTAACTTGTACTTGTACTTGTACTTTTACGCAGGCACTTGGGTCAGCAGTGGCCTTGCATTATTTGGTGCGCTCGATTTCTTTTGCACCTCCTTTAATTACCTCTTGTCGTGATGAGCGTGTTAAGTATTGGTAAAACCTATTTTACTTATCTCCTGTCATTAGATCTGTCATGAAGAATGTGTAAAGCATAAAGCATTGATAAGACATGTTTTGCTTGTGTATCTCCTCCTGTCGTTAGCTCTGTCGTGAAGAGCGTGTAAAGCATTGATCAGACATGTTTTGCCTTTGTATCTCCTCCTGTCGTTAGCTCTGTCGTGAAGAGCGTGTGAAGCATTGATACGACATGTTTTGCTTGTGTATGTCTCAAGTCTGAGCTATCAGAGGATGCACAATACCAGAAAAGTATACACACACCAAACATATTCTGGTATTTCACACCATTATTTGATAAATGCACAATTCAGAATCCCGCAATAGCGAGTGTAATTGGATGGATCTTGCTTCGAGAAAAATTGGGCTGGCTGGGAGTGGTAGGTATGTCTTTTTGTGTGTGTTGTAGCTTTACTTTTTGGCTGTAATTGCTTGTTTAAACATGCAAGAAGCGTGCTTTGCCTACTGCGCTGCATCAAAATAATATAGGCAGGCTAATGTTTGGCTTTTTTCACACAATGCTAAGTCTTCAAACATTTGCATCTGCCTATGTAACCATCTGTCTGCAACAGGTGTGGTGTTCAGTATTGCTGGCGTCATTTTGAGCGCACAGCCGCCATTCCTATTTCCAAACAAGGAAGACAAACAGGTATCTTTTTAATTGTCCAAGCGTTTTTTGTTAGAGCTCTGCTTCGTTGTTGTATGAGCACATGTCCGGGAAAGCTGGCTGAAAACTATACTTAACATTCTCTCTTGCTCAAGTGCTGATCCCTTTTCATGTGTTTATTTGCAAGGGCTGGGACTCAAGTAGAACCACAGGAATTGCCGCGGCACTTGCTAGGTAAGTTGCAATATGCCTTAGCATGCCAAGGTAGGAGATGTGGTCTTTTGCACGGTTGGAACAAAAAGTATCAGTCAACGCTGGTGCAGATCAAGGTGCAATATGCTTAGCATGCCAAGTTAAGAGCTGTGGTCTTATGTATGGTTGAGAGTGAAAGTATCAGTCAACGCTGGTGCAGATCAAAGTGCATCAAGAAGAAAAGGCGCGCAAATCAAGGCTGTGGTCTTTAGTATGGTTGAGAGTTAAAATACCAGTCAACGCTGCAAGAGTAGATCTAGGTCAGTGCAGATCAAGGTGTATCAAGAAGGAAAGGCTCGCAACTTAAGCATAGATGAGAAGGGTTGGACAGAACTGTATATATACACCGTGTATTTGGTGGACTCCCTGCCAAAACTACCGTATTGCACCGTATATATATAGTTCTGGCTAACCTTACAAACGAGCCAAAGACTCGCTAACAAGGAACGATGCTGTTGTTGTACACACACACACACATACACACACACACACACTTACAAGGGACAAGCAGGCGTGCTGTTCCCTGTTCACATGATCAAGGATAGTCATCATCAAAGTCATCATCTATAAAGTCAACAATGTAAGACTAAATGAATGAGAGTGGATGCATGCTTATCATCTGCCCAGCTATAAGCAACGCACAAATACCAGTCTTCTTAATTTGGCAAAAGAAACAGATCCCAGGGTCGTCGATGACAAAAGAAACAGATGCCAGGGTTGTCTCTAGCTTCCTCTTTCTTGCAACCTCTAACTCTTTGAGCAGAAAGCTCCGCCTTTCTTGCTTTTGTTTTCTTCCAGCCACCCTCTCGTGCTCCCTTTCAAATTTACTCTGCCATCTTTTTTGGCACGCGTAGTAGGGAGTTGCATCTCCCTTTGATCAAAGCAACTATACCTGTGATAAATGCAACACCCTGTGATCAAGCGTTTCTATCTCGTAGTAGGGAGTTTACTATCTCCCCTTGACCAATGTAATACGCCAATACAAAGCAGCACCCTTTGATCAATGCAACTCCCTGTGATCAATGTAACTCCTTGTGATCAAGCGTTTCTATCTCGTAGTAGGGAGTTTACTATCTCCCCTTGACCAATGCAATATGCCAATACAAAGCAACACCCTTTGATCAATGCAACTCCCTGTGATCAATGTAACTCCTTGTGATCAATGCAACACCCTCAATTCAAATCAAACAAAAAACCCCGACACCTGTGTCACTCACAGTGCTTTCAGTGGAGCGCTCACCTTTGTAAACGTGCCTTTCATCAAGGATAAAGACACCGCTAATTAAAAAAAAATCCATACCTGTGTCACTCACAGTGCTTTCAGTGGAGCGCTCTCCTTTGATAGCGCTCACCTTTGTAAGCGCTCAACTTTGGAAGCGCAAACCTTTGTAAGCGCTCTTTAAAAGCGCTCACTTTTGGAAGCGCTCACTTTTGGAAGCGCTCACCTTTGTCACTCACAGTGCTTTCAGTGAAGCGCTCACCTTTGTAAGCGTGCGCTTCATTAAGGATAAAGAAGCACTGCTTCATTTTAAATCATAAAAATCCCATACCTGTGTCACTCGCAGTGCTTTCAGTGGAGCGCTCACCTTTGTAAGCGTGCGCTTCATCAAGGATAAAGAAACACCGCTCGTGATAGTGAGTAGCAGTCATTGCTGCAAGCTTCCAATGAAATTTATTCTCTGCTGCACTGTATACAATTAGGAACAGGGTTTGACATTTCACTGACATGTCGACGCTAATAATCGCATGTTAAGAATTCCTAGCCGTGTTCTTGTCTTGTACTACATTAGATTCCTGATCTGGATAGAGTTTTTAGCTGGAAAATTGCTTTCACCCACACAACAACCTCAACTAAGCAGCAGTCCTTTGCTTTGCATTGTGCTCCGCGGACAATCTGTTCAAGAGTGCCTTGTTTTTGACCATTCTGCGCAGACAATCTGGTTTCATTTATTTACCTTGACCCTCTCCGCTGTGCTCCTTGGCATTGGAGTGCCTGCACGTCCAATCATGCCACAAGGGACGAGCTGGCTCCTTCTCCTTATGGCAGGGGTGCTGCTGTTTGCGTGAGTGTCCATGAAGTGTTTACATGGCAGGCTACAAGCTGTGTAATATTAAGCTATCCAACACACTTTTCAAGTTCCAAAATGGTGAAGGGCTCGGGGTGATAGAGCCAAGATTGGATCTATGGCACATTTTGACTAGGAAAGGGAGGTCCAGCTGTGGAGAAGACCCTTTTCTAGTTAACATGTCGCTCAATTGTGCTTGTGAAAATTAAAGGCTTAAGTCCTAGTTTGCATGCAGACAGTCCATCACATATAAGCATTGCCTTGCATTTTGTAAAGCAAGACTAGTTGACGTGTCGCTCAATTGCGCTTGTTCAAATTCAAATTACAGGCTTAAATCTGAATTTGCATGCAAACAGTCCATCACATATAAGCATCGCATTGCATTTAGTAAAGCAAAGCTAGTTGACGTGTCGCTCAATTGTGCATGTACAAAATAAAATCAAAGCAGGCCTGATGAGTCTGAAGAAAGAAAAGAAAAACTACGCAGGCAGCAAAACACTCCCTGCATCAATTAAGAAAAAGGAGACACATTGGCCCAAAGTGCCTTTGAGTCTCCCCCACCTGGCTTGAGTCTAAAACTTATGAGTTCAGTGTGAAACACCTAAACTCAGATTCTTGTAATGTAGCATAAAGTGAGATATCCTCACTTTCTGGTTTTCTCCTGTTTCTGCTTCCCTTCTCCATTCTTTTTATTCCTTGGAGATCACAGCTCTCTCTTTAGCATACTTCCCCCCCCTCCCTCACCTCTTTTCTATAATTTAGTCCTTAGTTTTCTCCCGTTTCTCCGGTTTCTCTGAGTTGTTGTGTTCTCCTTGGTAATTATGACAGAGCCCTATGCATCTCACGATGCAAGCAAAATAGAACCGTACATAGACAATCTAAGACATTTAAGCATTGAATAAGCATGATGCGCCTTTTACCAATTCAGAGCAACATCACATGGCAAAACAGACACTCCACTGCGTTTGAACTCTGTCTGCAGGGCCAGCCTCTTGATTGACAGATCCCTTCAGCTGGTGATAGCTGGCAGAGCATCAGTGCTCAGCTTGTCACAGGTGAGAGATAAGTGGTCTTTTGATTGACAGATCCCTTCAGTTGGTAATAGCTGGCAGGCCTCTTGATTGACAGATCTCTTCAGCTGGTGATAGCTGGCAGAGCAACAGTGCTCAGCTGGTCACAGGTGAGAGGTCCTTGATTGTGAGAAGCCTTCCTTTGTGTTGGCATGCTTTGACTTGCATCGTGCCAAGCCTGAACTCAATAGTTTCCCAGCAAGATTGATGCTGGTGTTTGCTTCTTTGCAATTTGTCCTCGCTAGCGTCCAGCTGTTAGGAATCAGGCAGTCTAGCAATTAGTTAATTACAGTGTCTTTTGGTTCTCCTGCTGGGTTTGTTTCTCTCTCTGTAAATAAAGTGCAATAACACAACAATAACACAACTGTATCTCAACACCAGCTACCAACATCCAGCTACCAACGTGATTGAAACCCTCCTGCTTCGCACCAGGTAGTCTTTGCGTGGATTTTTGAGCTGGCATTCCTAGGGGAGTCAACGAATTTTGTTGGTGGTCTGGGTATTGCCTTCATCTTGATTGGCGCGTTACTTGTTTCGCTGAAACACGTTGATCTACACCGCATGATCACAGACAGGTGTCGGTACTGGATTCAGTCTTATAGGGACAGGAGAGACAGCTTTGCACGGCAGTGCCATGTTGTTGCAGCAGGCTAGTGCCTGCCAATTTGTACTCACCGTGATCTTCTTGTTTGGATGCTGTAGTTTCATCCTGGTGGTGATTCAACATGTGATTCTTGTTAATAGGTAAACAAGCTGATATTGCAGCTAAAATTCAGCAATTGTTTCCTGGACAGAAAGCACCCAGAGGGGGTTAGCAAAGGAAATGCCTGTAAATGTGAATTTTTGCATTCAGAAGGCAGCGACTCACAGCCACTTCACACAATCGACAGTTTAAAATCAAAGTGTAGCTGGCATTGAGAGCTACTCGAGCATGTGCCCAGTTTCATGTGGGTTGCTTTGCGTGCTAAGATAGACTGGATTAAGCACACATGGTGCATGTAAGCTCTAATGTGGTGATTTCCATGGGAAATGGCTCAAATTCCCATAAAACACCAACCACTCAGCCGTTTTCTTTCATTTTTGTTGCAATGATTTTTTTTTCTGGTAGATTGCTGTATCATTAGAAGCATTTCAGATTAATTCAGTGGGTGATCTGGTACGAACAATGTGTGGTAAGAAATGGCCTGCACGCCACAGCAAACTGAGTATATGCGCCCCAATTGCTTAGCTCCAAAATTTACACCCACAGACATTCATGTTAAGTAAAAATTGGAGCTAAGCAATTGGGACGCACATAATCCAAAGAGTATATTAAACATTGCCTCCGTGGTTTCCCTCTGGAAAGCACCACTCCTGAAGCCATCTAGGAAAGGGAGTCATTTAGGCACCAAGTGCTGCCAGGCAATACCTCCATTGCGATATTGCGATGCATAAAAAAAACTTCATATCCGTCAAATATAATCCTTGCTACGCCAACATAAGGAGGTTGCTTTCTCCTTGATGGTACACACTCCGATACTTCAGAAATGGCAACGTGGTTTAACGTAACTGTAAAGTGCCTGGATGTAATATGACCGAAAGAAAAGTTTAGGATTGCTGGTCAAGGCTCCTTGGAATCTGGAAGCTGAATTTGTGACGTATAAACGAATTGATTTTACAGATACCATAAATACTTTGCAGAAAAGTGAAGCCAGTAAATACTGAGCAGGAAACCTGTACAGCCATAAAGGTGCATATGGTTCCAGTGCTCAACGAGACTCACCTGCCCCTTATGCCTACAATTAGACATTGCCCTACATATCCCCTCTGTGTGCCAGCGCACGCAAAAAAAAGAAAAAACAACCGTTGAGAGGCATGCAGCATGATAATGCGTTGTCTTCATGGATAAAGCAGCAGCGAACAGCTAAGTCATCAAACTATGTAAACAGCTTTTGTTCTGTTATGGCCCTTTTCACCTCGCTTATCAGACAAAACAGGTTTTCCAGATGTTGTACTGGCTGCTCCCATCTTCACAAAAACAAAGAAAGCAACAGACTAGCAATGAAGGGGGGCGGTTTCTTTGGAGTGGCAGGGGCAAATAGAGGAGACTGGAAACACCTCGACAGCACCGCCAGCCATCAGCAGATCCACCTTCCCCAGACAGCACCGACAAGAGATCTCAGCATGTTTCAACATGACATTCACCTCAGGATCAGAATGAGTTACTGTGAGAACACTAGACCTTCGATCCAGATGGGCGCTGCGCTGGAACAGCACAAAGGCCTCTACACCATCATTCAAGAAGCCTCCGCTACCCTCCGGAGGTTCCACACCATTCCTTTGGGAATGAGTGGCACCACCTACAAAAACCACACACAAAAACATTTAAGGACCTGGGTCTTGAATCTCAAAGAGCTAAGAAGCTTGCTTCCAAGCTGCATTTGCATTCTGATGATGGATAATGTCATTAGGATAAGGTCATGCTTTTATACAAAGGCACAAAGGCCTTCAAAACCAGATGTCTGCATGACCATCAACAAAGCACAAGGCCAGGCATTAAACCGTGCAGGTAATTTTTTGTGTAACCTGTGCTTTTTTCACGGGCAATTGTAGTTTCAGCTGCATTTCAGGGCTGTGCTTGAAACTAGCTAGTTCCGGGTTTCATACCTAATCAGCCTCGGCGTGAACATTTTAAGCAGCCATACGCTGGTACCTTACCATTCAAAGCACCAAACGGAGTGGGTTTCATTTTGGGGTCCTTTTAACAACTAAACGTCATTGTAAGGACGTTAAAAGTAAAACAACCATATGGTTGGTGAGTTACACAGATCAACGCACCATTCTCCATGCAAAGCACCCATCTAGGGTGCAGGTATTACGTTTACTGCATCCAGTCCTGACATTTCTTACGCAGGGCGGCTTAAGTAAAACTGAGCACATGCTCTGGTAGCTAATCAAATCAGCACCAATGTGAAAAGAAAAGATATTGTAGGATTGCAGATAGTGCACACATGTACATCCAGGTGGGTGCCCTAGCGTGTGTGACTTACTCTCTTGCTATACCTCATCGGCATCATGCTAGCCATGCTATTAGAGCTTGAACAGTCTTGCCCTCTATATGCAGCTCAGAGATCACAGCCTGATCATAGGCTCTAAGCATTATGTGCCTCCCTGCTCAGGGTAAATTTGCTTCGTTCGGCTTGGTCAGTTTGCCTACAAAAGCAGCAAAGGCGCATTCTTGTAGGATTGAGATGAAAGAAAAATAAAACAGAAGTGCAAACGTGCAAACACTACCGACATGGATTAGGAAAGGATCTGTTTTGTGTTCTGCATCATTTAATGGATGCTGTTTTGTGTTCTGCACCATCCAATGGATGCAGAGGTATACAACATCCCACCTGGATAATAAAAGTAAGAGAAGTTTTTTAATGGGGGTCAGGTGGTTAGGAGGCAGAAGCCTGCACACTACCAGGAGTATTGCTTAGATATTTGTAGGGGTTGTGTTCAATGTTTCACCTCATCGGTATTATTTATTATTGCGGATCTGATTGCATGTAGGCTTAATCTTTTCATGACTGCTGTGTCATGTAGACGAGTAATTCCAAGGCTGTAGATGGTGCCTGTTGCTCCTAGTAGCATGGTGTAACGGGTATTACAGTGTTCGAGTGAGGCATTAGCAGCATATGTTGTCCTCGTGCCTTTTCTGCTATATAAGTAGGGGAAGTGTATAACAGTACTTCATTTTGAATGTATGTCACGTTTATTTGGTTTTATTTCGGCTCGGCTCCACCAAATGTTGGAGGGAAATTTACACATGGCTAACCATCCAGGAGAAAACACTAACTAAAAACTCTGCCAAGACACTAAAGAGAGAGAAAGCTGCAAACAGCAAACTGAACACTGAACTGGCGGCTAAAGAACTGAAACCTCTCCTAGAAGAGAATAAGCAAGGAAGTTAGCAGCTGGGCCGTTGACGTCCATGCCTGCCAACGAAGACAGCAAAAAGCAAAAGTCGAGAGGAAGAGGGAAAGACTTAATCTAAACACTGACTATAGATCAGGTGTAAAAAGGATAATTCCTACAGCGCAAGCTGCAGCAAAATAGTTCCAACTGACATTTGGTTGCACTCGCCTCCAAGAACGTGAGTACTTCTGCAGCAGGCTGCAAAGCACTCTGTAATTGTATTTCTCTTGGTTTCATAGTCAAGGGGTATGGATTGGCAGCACCCTCTACTAGGTAATTATGGGTAGATCTTCTTGCATTATTGGCATAGTTTTACACGTGTTTGTTAGGTTTCGTTTGGGGCGTGGTTGCTGGGTCGAAGTAACTAGGATCGCATCTGGCTTGCTAAATTTCCGCCACTGTTGTGCATTAAGATTGAAATGTCAGATCCAGGTTGAAAACATTCCTATATATGTCTCCTCAGAAGGGCGTATAATGCCTTGTAGTACCATTTTTACGATTGCCTACGTCTGCTTGTGCTAGCAGGCATGCACCCTGTGTACCTAATTGAATTGCTTTAAGAATCATTTGTTTAGTAGCGTTGTGACTGTTGATAATCATTTTTATTTATAATGCAATGATTGCAGCATGAAAGCATGTGGTAGGTGCCATCTAGCTTATGGCAGACGGAGCAGATTGGTGGGCCTCCTATATGGTTGCACTGAGCGGCACGTTTTTGGTTGTATATTTAGTCTGTGCGGCAGAGCATGACATTTTTCTTTTCTTCAGAGGTGACATTGCATTATTCCGAAACGAGTTACTTATGTCTTTCTCGACAATGCCTTCCATGATCAGTTCTATTTCGCTTGCATCGTGAGATACATAGGGCTCTGTCATTATTACCAAGGAGAACACAACAACTCAGAGAAACCGGAGAAACGGGAGAAAGCTAAAGACTAAAATATAGAAAAGAGGTGAGGGAGGGGGGGAAGTAAGCTAAAGAGAGAGTTGTGTTCTCCAAGGAATAAAAAGAATGGAGAAGGGAAGCAGAAACCGGAGAAAAGCAGAAAGTGAGAATGTATGCAGATGATCTGACTTTGCTGACTAATGAGCCCCGTGATATGCAAATCATGCTGA